>Ga0194120_10000202_pt1 | contig 106559 bp, 85 predicted proteins | sample TA2MahCa65mmetaG_FD_148642 | JGI IMG/M metagenome (GOLD analysis project Ga0194120, IMG submission 148642) | Freshwater microbial communities from Lake Tanganyika, Tanzania - TA2015019 Mahale Deep Cast 65m | ecosystem: Environmental > Aquatic > Freshwater > Lake | place: Tanzania: Lake... | reverse complement strand
AGGTGGCTGTCGGTCGCTCTGACCCATCGCTCTGCGGCGGAGCCGTCAGACGACGGTGATTCGGACTCCCACAACGAACGCCTCGAGTTCCTGGGCGACGCGGTCATCGATCTGGCGATTCGCAGCAGGCTGCTCGCGACCCACACGCGTGCGTCCGAGGGCGACCTCAGCCGGACACGTGCGCGACTCGCAAGCCGGAGACATCTGGCAGGGGTCGCCGAGGCGCTGGGTATCGACCTCCATATCCGAGCGGAGCTGGATATCGGCACGAGCCATCCCTCGCGGCGAGAGCGCGTACTTGCGTCTGCATTCGAGGCGATTGTCGGCGCTGCGTATCTGGACGGAGGCTTCGAGTGCGCCTGCAGGATCGCCGAACGGGTGCTCGAGACCGTCGCCTCAGACCCTGGCGAGGACGACGCATTTGACTCGCGCTCCGATCTCCAAGCGTACTGGCAGGCACGAACGGGTCGACCGCCACGCTACCAGATCGACCGGGTCGGCGGAACGGACCATTCCCCGCACTTCCGCGCGCAGGTCCATGGCGGTACATTCCTCTTGGGTCAGGGCGTGGGCCCAACGAAGCGAGCAGCCTGCCGCGACGCGGCGAGGATTGCCCTCGACCGCCTGCGGAGCGATGGTCCATGGGCCCGGCGAGCGGAATCTTCCGCCGAAGAAGAACCGGCAGCGATCGGCGACGGAGCTCCGTCAGCAGCGCCGGATGTACCAGCGAGGACCGGCGAGATGACTCGCGCCTACGTCGGCATCGGTTCGAACGTCGGGGACCGGCTGGGGTTCCTTCGGGCTGCCGTCCGCGCACTGCGGGAGCGAAGCTTCGAAATCTCGGCGGCATCGAGAGTCTACGAAACGGAACCGGTCGGATACCGGGACCAACCGTGGTTTCTGAACGCGGTGCTGGTCGCACACACGGACTCGGATGTTCGGGCGTTCCACGCTGCCCTCAAGGCGATCGAGCAGGAGATCGGGCGGCTTCCCACGATGAGGTGGGGACCGCGCGAGATCGACCTCGATCTGCTGCTGTTCGGTTCCGAGCGAGTTTCCGACGAGCGCTTGTCGGTACCCCATCCTCGGATCGCGGAGCGCCGATTCGTGCTCGTTCCACTTGCCGACGTCGAGGGTCCCGAATGCACGGCGGCGCTCGGAGCCAACCTAGCGGATCTGCTGAGAGTCTGCGAAGACGCCAGCGACGTCCGACCTGCCTTTGAGCCGACTGCTCTTCTCGGAGGATAGGCGCTTCCATGGACCCCGAAGGACCTGACACGACGAATCTGAGCGAGGCTGCGCTCGCGGGCTTGCGCAAGCGAAGGCACATCGCCGTGGACGGTCCTCCCGGCGTTGGGAAGACGCATTTCGCTCGACGGCTCGCCGAGGTCGTCGGCGGGAAGCTGGTGCTCGATCCTGCCAGCCGCAGTCCGTACCTGGACCGCCTCGGGACGGACCCCGACCGATATGCGTTTCCGGCGCAGTGTCGGTTCCTCATCGACCGGTGTGAACAACAGCGCGATCTCCTGTCGCAAGACATCGTCAGTACGACCGTCGTGTCGAACTATCTGCAGGCGAAAGATCGCATCTACGCCTACCTGAACCTGGACGACGAAGAGCTCGCGCTGTATGAGCGCGTCCATGGCTATGTGGCGGTAGACGCCCTCCGACCCGACCTTGTCGTGTTCCTGCACGCGAACGCGCGTCAGCTTGCCCTGCGGATTCGCAGCCGGCGCTTCGCGTCTGAGTCTTGGATCAGCGAGACGTACCTGGAGAAGGTCGTTCAGGGCTACCACACGTTCCTCTTCCAGTACTCTGCCACCCCCGTTCTGGTCGTCGATACCGAAGGCATCGACATCAGCCATGACCGGCGAGCCGCTGACGAATTGGTCGAGGAGGCTGGCTTGCTATCGGACGGGAAGAAGAACTATGTGCTACGCCGTCGATGACGCTCGACGGCTGGTCATGCTCAGCCGAATATCCCGCACGACGAAGTCAACCATTCGCCCGGCACTTCGTCTATCATACGGTTCCACGCTTCTTGGGACGAGCTACGGAGAAGGCGGGTCGCCCACGCACCATTCGCCTTGCGATCAGGAACAGCGAGCTACATGACGGACACGGACGACGAGAGGGAATGAAGAACCAGCGATGAGACCACGCAAGAACGGCTCAAGCGCCCAATCAGCCCATGGTCCCTCGTGCGATCCGCGCAGAACGTTGTTGGCATCTCGCTTTGCCTTCGATGCTGACCGGGACAGGGGCACTGAGGGGGATCCGTGTGCACGGACTTCGCCGCGCGGCGGCGGGATTCCCGCCTTCTTGGTGCGCGTTGTCCTGTCCCTGACATTCGCCGTCGTACCGACGTGGAGTGTGCTCGCTCAGGGCTTCACAGTCGCCCCGTACGCGACGGACGCGCTTGACGAAAACGCGGCGCGAGACGCCGCATACGTCCCGACGTTCAGCCCCAACGGCGATGGGTCTCAGGATAGCGCTTTCGTCGTCTTTGTAACGGGCGTGCTGATCGGTAGCTACCGAGTGGTCATCGACACACGTGGACCGGGTGGTGTCGGGGGCCCGGACGGCACGTTCAGCGAGGCGGACGACTGGGTCTCCAAGGGCGCGGTTCAGTCGATGCCAAAGGTTCGTGCAGAGGAAACGACGATTGCCGTCAGTTCGGAGTGGGACGGTGCGGTGGCGTGGGGTTCCACCCAGAAGGTCGCCGAAGGAACCTACAAAGCCCAGATCGCCATCGACAGCTTCGACAACAAGATCATTGATGTCGGCGCAACGACGGCGATTGTCCAGATCACCGTGGACACGACCGCCCCTGTCGTCTCGCTCCGCGTCGGGTCGCTCTCTCCGAACGGCGACGGTTCCCGCGACTCCACGACGGTGTCATACGCCAGTTCAGAGACACCGGTTCGCCTGGACTTCGCCCTGACGGCGGGACCCATCCGAAACACGCCTGCGATCAGCCGTCCTTCGCCGCTGACGAAGACGGCGAACATCACATGGGTGGGAACCGACACTGCCGGGGCGGCGTTGCCCGAGGGCAACTACACGCTGGAAGCGGCGGTCACCGACATCGGAGGCAACGTCGGGAAGGCAACCGGCGACTTCACGGTCGATGTGACGGCTCCTGAGCTCGCGAGCATCACGCCGGCGAACGGCGCTCGACTGAATGCCGGAGTGACCGAATTCGTCGCGATGGTCAACGCCGGGACCGGCTCGGCGCTCGACTTCGACGCGTCGGGGACTGGAATCGCGCTGACCAGCCCGTCTGGAGCTCCGGTTGCCGGCACACTCATCATCGACCGTGCGACGAACACGCTTCGGCTTCAGCTCGGATCGTCACTTACCGCTACAGCCGGCAATGGAGTCTACACGGCGACTGTCACGGCCGTCGATAAGGCGGGGAACCGGCTCGCAAAAACCTCCTCCTTCACGCTCGACACGGTCGCTCCGGTCATTTCCGCTGTGACAACCGGCTCAGGCAAGACCATTGCCGGTGATGAGATCGTCGCGCTCAAGACGACCGACAGCATGTCTTTCGCCATCGTGGAGAGCGGAACCGGCGTGAATTTCGCCACAGCATCCGTGCGACTGACGAGCCCATCCGGCGTCGACGTACCGGTCTCGGTCTCCGAGACCGCCCCGCCTCTCGCCGTGGTGGTGGGATGGTCCAATCTATCCGAGAACGGACGCTACACGCTGACCGTGCAGAACCTGGCGGATGTCGCCGGCAACGTCGGCAAGCAGCGCAGCGTGCCGTTCTATCACGATCTCGTCGCGCCGGTACTGACGTCGCTGACCCATGTCGATCTCGCCGGCGGTACATCGCGCGTGAGCCAGCCGCCCGATGCGTTCGCCGCCAAGGTCCAGGACGCGGTCTCCGGCATCGACTTCGGAGCGACATCGCTCTCTCTCACGAAGGCTGGCGGCTCCACCGTCCCTGCGACGCTGGAGAACGATGGCGTCGACACGGTGACGTTGAGGCCATCCACGCGGTTCGCACTCACCGGCGCTGACGACGGCTCGTACACGCTTGCCGCGACCATCGTGGACAAGGCGGGGAACCGCCTGGCGCGCACGTTCCCTATCGTCTACGACTCGCAGCCGCCCAGGGTCGTGTCGACGACGCCAGCGGCGGGCTCGGTGGTGTCCGAGGCGCTGTCGCAGGCGCGCGTCACGCTGTCGGATGCGACGAGTGGCGTCGATCTGTCCGGCACGATCATCTCGCTGCTCGCTCCGGGCGGGGCGGCTCTCTCTGTGACGGCGCGTCCCACGGACGACACGACGATCACGATCTCATTCGACCCGCTCAAGACCGACGGATCGGCGGACGGCGTCTATGCCCTCCAGATCGTCGCGCGCGACCGCGCCGGCAACGTCGCGGGCACGATTCGCCGCGAGTTCACGGTCAAGACCGGTGCGCCGCGTATCGTGTCGGTGACTCCGGCGAACCGTGGTTACGTCTCGGCGCTGACGAGTGTGTCGGCGACGCTGTCCGGCGCGTCGAACGGCTCGCGGATCGAGGTCACGGGCCCCGACGGCAGAGCTCTGGTCGGCGCTTCCACCTTCGCGGACGGCGTGCTCGCGTTCACGCCACAGCCGGCGCTGGCGACCGACGGACGCGACGATGGGGTCTACACGGCTCGCATCACGCCGACCAACGCGGTCGGCACGTCCGGCGAGACCGGGACCTTCACCTTCACCTACGACACGCAGGTTCCAGAGATTCAGTCGGTCTCACAGATGGACCTCACGGCGGCGGAGTCGTTCGCCAAGGGAACCATCTCCAGGATCACGGCGACCCTCAATGACACGCTCACCGGCATCGACACCACGACATCCCAGATTCGTGTGCGCACGAAGGGCGGCTCGGAGGTAGTGGGATCGCAGACGACCGACGGGAAATCCGCCGTGTCGTGGCAGCTCGCGACGCCATTGGTGCCCGGTGGCGCACAAGACGGCGTCTATGCCGTCGCGGTAACCGCTCGTGACCGGGCAGGCAACCGCCAGGATCGCACCTACACGCTCGTCTACGACACCGTGGCTCCAGCGCTGTCGTCGACAACGCCCGCTGCCAGCGTCACGATCGCATCGGCGTTGTCGGAGGTACGTGCGGAGGTCCGTGACGCGGTGTCCGGTGTGAACTTCGAGAGTTCGCGTCTGGAGCTCACGGGACCTCGGGGTGTCGTGAACGCCACTCAGCGGGCTGATGGCAACGCTCTAGTCCTCGGTTTCCTGCCCCTCCGAACCAACGGGGCGGATGACGGCACCTACACGATCAACGTGACGCTGCAAGATCGCGCCGGAAACTCCGCAACCCGAAGCGTTCCGTTCTACGTGATCACGCGTGGGCTGCGCATCGTGTCGACCACGCCTGCAGCGGGCTCCACGGTCAACGAGCTGCGCACGGTTCAGGCGGTCCTCGAGGAACGTAGCGGCGCGGGTCTGGATTTGGACGCTTCGACCCTCGAACTGCTGAACGCCGCGAGCGCGTCCGTCCCAGGACGCATCAGCCGAGCCGGCAGCACGTTGACGTTCACGACGAATGCGCCGTTCTCGACGGACGGATCGGACGACGGTTCCTACACGATTCGCGTCACGGCGGTCGACGCGCTGGGGAACCGCATCGAGGATAGCCGCGTCGTCGCTCTCGATACGCTCGTTGCCACGGTGGCGAGCACGAAGCCCGCCGCCAATGCGACCGTTTCGGAACCGCTCTCCGAGATCACGATACAACTCGCCGACGACGGCAGCGGGCCCGATCTGATGGGTTCCCAGGTGATCGTCAAGGGCCCGACGGGCAACACGGTTCCGGCGAACCGACGCGCGTCCGGCGACACGCTCACGGTGACGTTCTCGCCGCTGACGGCTGCGGGAGCCTATTCCGTCGAGATCGTGCCGCGCGACTTGGCAGGCAATGCCGCCGAGAGCGCGATCCGCATTCCGTTCACCGTTGTCGTCCTGCCGCCTCGCGTCGTGTCGTTGGCGATTGGGTCCGGCTCGACCGAGTCGTCCTATCGTCGTGAACTCCGCGAGATCAAGGCAGGTCTCCAAGACTTGAGCGGATCCGGTCTCGACCTCCGAGAAGGAGCGTCATCCGTGCGCGTGACCGGTCCGCGCGGCGTGGTCGCCGGGAGGACGACCGCCAGCGGTACGACGCTCACGTGGACGCCGATCCTGCCGCTCGCGACGGACGGCACGGACGACGGGAACTACACCATCGCTGTGACGCCGGTCGATCTTGGCGGACGGACCGGAACGACGGTGGAACGCGCTGTCGTGTACGACTCTCGTCCGCCCCGCGTCACGGCGATATCGCCCGCGAGCCTGAGCCTCGCGCTCAGCTACATCGGTCAATCGATCACGCAGGCGGAGGCGACGCTGGTGGACGACGGCCAGTCGGGGCTCGATCTGGCTCAGCAGTCGGTCCGGTTGCTGGGACCCAACGGCTCCACCGTGGCGGGTCGTGCAACGACCGACGGAACGTCCCGCGTCGGCTGGCAGTTGACTTCGCCTCTGCCCACCGACGGCTCGGCGGACGGCGAGTATCGCGTCGTCGTCTCCGCTGTGGACCGCGCGGGGAACACGGGGAAGTGGGAATACGCCATCGCCTACGATACGCAGGCTCCGACGTTGGTGCGATCCGTGCCCGAGAGCGGCGGCACGCTGGCGACGAATGCTCTGTCCATCGTGGTCACGTTGTCCGACCGCGGAACCAGCGGGATCGATTTCGCGGCGACAACCGCGACGCTGCTCGCGCCGACAGGTTCAGCGGTGTCCGGCATCGTGTCCAACGACAGCGCCTCGACGCTGACGTTCACGTTCGCAGAGGACCTGACGCAGGACGGCACGCATACCCTCCGCCTGTCGATGGCGGATCGCGCGGGGAACCGGCGGAGCACGGACCTCTCGTTCTTCCACGCGGCGAACATCCCGACGGTCGCGTCGACAGCGCCCAAGACCTATCCAGTGGATGAGGCTTTCGCGCCGAAGGGGCTCGCGCAGGTCACAGCCACGCTCCAGGCGACGAACAACGGCGGCATCTCCTTGTCGCCCATCCACACCGAGATCCGGCTGACGGACAACAGCGGGAACACGGTCGCCGGCACGCAGTCGTCCAGCGGCAACGCCACGCTCGTCTACCGGCTCGCAAAGCCACTGGCAGACGACGGTTCCGACGACGGGACCTATCGGATCGTCGTCACGCCCGCCAATGCTGCCGGCAAGCGGGGCGTCGCCAAGACGTTCACGTTCGTCTACGACTCGCAGTCGCCTCGGATCGTCTCGAACTCTCTGCAGACGCTCTACCCGTCCAGCGGGTCGACTCAGAGCGTCGCCGGGTTCTCGGTGGATATCCGGGACATGTCTCCGGCTTCGGGAATCGACTGGGACAACGTGGACGACTCGTGGATGGTGCTTCAGGGCCCGGACGGCAAGCCGCTCGACGGTTCGGTTTCCGGAGACGGTTCCCAGTCGCTCGCGTTGATCCTCACGCGCCCCTTGGCGAGCGATGGGAGCCAGGACGGTGCGTTCACGCTGACGATCGCGCCGCTGGACCGAGCCGGCAACGAGACCGTCGCCATCTATGAGTTCGAGCTCGACACGAAGGCTCCGACCGTCGATGTTGCGACCCTGACGCTGAACGACCGACCTGTCATGGTCGACACGAACAGCCTGGAGTACCCGACAAGTGTGAACTCGGAGTCCGGTATCACGCTTCGGGTGAAGATATCGGATGACGGCGCTGGCGCGGATCTCGCCCGGTCGACGATTTCGGTCGTGTCGCCACAAGGAGCGCCGATCTCAGGCACGACTCGCCAGAACGGCACGGACACGCTCGAGTTCATCTCAGGGGCGCTAGCGGATCAGGGCATCTACCGAGTCCAGATCACAGCAGTCGGACTGGACGTCCACGGGTTGGGCATCCAGCCGTCTCGGACCGCAGGAGCCACGTTCCTCTACGAGAAAACCGCTCCGGTGGCAGCCATCACGAACGCCGGCGGCACTGGCGTCTTCGAGAGCAAGCCGGCTCACATCGCCGGGACGGCGAGTGACACGGCTGGTACTACCGGCGGCGGCAACCAGCAGTTGTCGGTGACGGCTTCGGGCGTGGCGCTCGTTGAGATCGGCGGCACGGGCCCGGACGGCGAGGAGCTCGCCTGGGAAGCCGCTGACGACGAGAGCACGGAGCAGCAGAAGGCATGGGCGCAATGGTCGGCAGACTTCTTGCCCAGTCGGTCCGGCAAGTACCGACTCGCGGTTCGTGTCACGGACCGCGCCGGCAACACGAACATCGTCGATGTCGGGACGTTGGAGTTCACGACCGCACTCGCGTTCAAGGGTCCCGTCTACTCGTGGCCCTCGCCGCTCCATCGAGACGCCGACACGGCGCACTTCTCGTTCGAGACGAACCAAGCGGAGGGCGCTCGCGTCACGTTGAGCATCTACGACGTGGCCGGCACTCTCTTGTTCAGCCGCACGGTCGATGCGTCGCGTGAACGCACGGCGAACAGTCAAGCGATGACGTGGGACCTGAGCAACCGCAGCGGCACACGCGTCGCCAGCGGCATCTACGTCTGGCAGGTCGAAGTCGACGACGGCTCGAGCAAGGTCCGCCGGATGGGACGACTCGTCGTAGTTCGATAGCGGACGCGCACTGGAGAACTGGGGCAGATGGAGACCTCGATGACGAGACGACCGATGCCAACCCTCGTGAGAACGATTGGTGTCGCGGGCGTGCTGCTGTCTGTGGCAATCGGAAACTCGACGGCAAGGGCTGAGAGTGACATCCATGAGAAAGCCGGCACTCGCAGTGCGGCATTCCTCAAGATGGAGTCCGGCAGCCGGGGCGCCGCCATGGGCGGTACGTCCGTGGGTATCACCGGAGACCTCGATGCTGCGTTTGGCAACCCTGCAGCCTTGTCGTCGATCGACGGTCGCCAGATCACCGGCACACACGATTTCTCGTTCGGCGGCATCAGTCACGACACGCTGATCTACGCCCATCGGGTGTCGCCGAAGCTGGCAGTCGGCGCGACTTTCCAGGGCGTGTTCGCTAGCATTGAGCGCCGTGCCGGAGACACGCTCGAGGCTGACTCGGAGTTCACGGCATCCACATACGCCATCGGTGGTGCAGCCGCGTGCCGTCTGGGATCGCTGAGCATAGGCGGCGCGGTGAAGGGAATCCGCGAAGACTACGACATCGACACGGTGACGGGAGCATCGTTCGACCTCGGAGCCCAACTCAGCTACAGGAAGATCGACCTCGGCGGCAGTGTGCTGAACCTGGGCCCAGACATCGACGATGCGCCGTTGCCGACGACCGTCCGTCTGGGAGCGTCCGCGTGCCTGTCGGACGACGGGCCCATGGTTGCCGTCGACGTCGTGATGCCGAGCGACGGCGACACGAGCGTCCGCGCTGGTACCGAGCAATGGTTCCGCGATCAGATCGCCTTCCGCGCCGGATACCAGTTCGCCAACAGCGAATCGCCTGCGAATGGGTTCAGCGTCGGCATCGGTCTGCGGTCGCAGGGTACCAAGGCGCTTGAGAACGTCGACTTCCAGCTCGACTACGCGTTTGTGCCCGACGATGGCGTGGGCGATGGGCATCGCGTTTCGTTTCTTGCGCGCTTCTAGCTCGCCCCCCTCGTGTTGCCTCCCGCAGGTCCATGCGCTATATTGGCGTGTAGAGCGGGGTGAAAGTGGGGCTCGGGCAGGCAGCCGAAATGGATCGAAGCGTGAATCACGCGGACGGTGTGTGTGATTGCGACCTCGAAGCCCGAACTGCCGGGCTCACACCGGGCAACGCGCGTGCTAGGGGCTTTGTCGAGCTTGAGGTGATCCACCTCCCGGAACACCGAACGATCATCTACTCGTGTGCCCGATGCGCGCGCAGGTTCGAGGGGTTTCACGAGCGCGGTAGCTATCGGTTCCTCCCAGTGCTAGGTGGTGAATGAAGCATTACGAACACGAACGCCTCCACGACCTGGCTGCGCGGTGCCTCCGCCAGCGCCTTTTCCAGCGCACTGGACATTCGATCCGTTTCGTTACCCCCAAACGACTCCCCTGGCGAGCCATCGTGGCGGTCGCGGCTTTAGCTACGGCTGCCTTTGGGCTGTCACTCGTGGTTGCCGGGCCATCGCTTGCGGCGTCCAAGGCGCTGAGGAGGTACGTACGGGCAACACACGGAGCCCCTCGCGTCGAGACCGCTACATCTCCTGCGACAGCGCCTCTCGCAGCCTCGATGTTGCCGCAGCCATTCGGTTCCGCCAATGAGAGCGGCTCCGACAGTCAGGCGTCGGACGCGCTTCCGCGACCGGTCGCCCCAACCACGGACTACTTGCTGGACGATCTCCGTGGATCCGCGACATACGTCGTCTGGACGCTTCCAAGCCGCGTGACCAACACGCAGATCGCTCTGCTGTGGCAGGCGAACGGGTTCGGTCCCGCGCTTGAGTTGCTCACAGCCCTGAACGACGACCGTCTCCTCGCCAAGTACGGGCTGAGGAGCCCGTTGCCGGACGGTTACATCCTCGCTGGAAGCTACCGGTTCCCGAAAGGGAGCCCAGCGCGGACCGTGGCGGCTCTGATGTTGGATGAGTTCCACGCTGCGACGGCTGACCTGTTCGCGGACGCGCGACGGCTCTACCCATCGATGAGCTCGCAGGATGTCCTGACGCTCGCATCGATCATCGAGCAGGAGGCGGGTACGGCAGACGGCAAGCGTCGCGTCAGTTCGGTGTTCCACAACCGGCTGAGACGCGGCATGCGGCTTCAGTCTGAGCCGACCATCGCCTACGGTCTCGGGAACCCGCAGCGGAGCATGATGCCTTCCGACCGCTCGGCGCAGTCGCCGTACAACACCTACGTGATCGACGGGATCCCACCCTCCCCCATCTGCAGCGTCAGCCTCGATAGCATCCGGACGGCGGTACACCCAGCCGAAACCGCGTACCTGTTCTTCGACGTCGGAGAAGGCGGAAAGAACCGGTTCTCGACGACGCTTGCCGAGCATGTGGGCGGAAGCCTAGCCGATACGTCGTTGCCGTGACCGCGATGCCGACATCATCCACTGACCGTTCCAAGGACGAATCCACCCTTCAGCAGACGGTCGCGTCGCCTGCCGTCGTGTCCGGCATCAGTCTGATGCTGGGAGTCGAGGCGACGATGCGCGTCTGCCCGGCAGCACCGAACACGGGGATCGCCTTCCAACGAGTCGATCAGCCGGCTCGCCCAACGGTCGCGGTCGTCCCGGAGAACCTAGTCAGCGACTTGGGCAGAAGCACAGGGGTGCGGGCGGGCGAAGCCAGCGTTCAGACCATCGAACACGTCATGTCCGCGCTGGCGGGCGTCGGCATCGACAACGCTCTCATCGAGATCGACGCGCCGGAGCCTCCGATTGGCGACGGCAGTGCCAGCCCCCTCGTTGACGCGATCATCGACGCTGGGATCGCGACTCAGGCGGTACCGCGTCGCCGGCTGCGGCTGTCGGAGCCGATCCACGTCGAGCACGGTGATCGGCGGATCGACCTGATTCCGTCGGATCGATTGCGCGTCACGTTCGTCTTCGACAACTACGGCAGAGCGGGCGTTCAGACGCAGATCGCAACGTTCGACATTACGCCTGAGACGTACCAGCGCGAGATTGCGCCTGCGCGGACCTTCTGCTTCGAAGATGAAGTCGCCGCGCTCCGATCCGCCGGGCTTGGTAAGGGAGCGGACGACTCGAACGTGCTCGTGATCGACGAGAGCGGTCAACCCGGCGGCGGGCACGCCTTCCGCTTCCAAGACGAGATGGTGCGCCACAAGGTTCTCGACCTGATCGGCGACCTGTACACGGCGGGTTCACTGCCGCTCGCTCACATCATCGCGGTTCGGTCGCAGCACGCTCTGAACCTCCAGCTCAGCCGACAGTTGGCAGAACTATGCCGTCAGCAGCAGGAGATTCGCGTCAGCGAGCTCGAACCGCCGCTCGACCTGACCCAGATCGAGGGCATCCTGCCGCATCGGGCTCCCTTCCTGTTCATCGACCGAGTCGTGCAGATCGAAGGCGAGCGACGGATCGTTGCCGTGAAGAACGTCACCGGCAACGAGGACTTCTTCCGAGGGCACTTCCCAGGCAGACCCATCATGCCCGGCGTGCTGATCGTCGAAGCGCTCGCCCAGGCTGGCGGTGTCCTGCTGATGAGGAGTCCGACCTTTGCCGGGAAGCTCGCGTTGTTTATGACCATCGAAGACGCCAAGTTCCGCAGACCGGTGACTCCGGGCGACCAGTTGCGTCTTGAAGTCGAAGCCTTGCGCGTACGCGCGCGGGTCGGTAGACTGCGCGGCGCCGCCTACGTCGGCGACACGCTGGCGGCCGAAGCGACGTTCAGCTTTGCAATCGCCGACCGCGATGCCGTTGGGTAGCCCGCGTTGGCGAGAGACGTGGACCAGTTCGCGGATCCTCAAACACGAGCACCTGTATGCCTGACATCCACTCAAGTGCCATCGTCAGTCCGAACGCCATCTTGGCTGATGACGTACAGATCGGGCCATTCTCGATCATCGACGATGACGTGACCATCGGATCGGGCTCCAGGATCCACGAGCACGTCAAGGTGGCGCGACACACGACGATCGGTTCGGGTTGCGAGCTGTTCTTCGGAGCAGTTGTCGGGCACGTGTCCGTCGACTTGAAGTATCGAGGCGGCATCTGTAGAACCGACATCGGCGACCGCACGGTTCTCCGTGAGTACGTGACGATCTCGGCGTCGTCGTTCGACGGAGGAACGACGTCGGTGGGGAGTCGATGCCTCCTGATGAACTGGTCGAACGTCGCCCATGACTGCGTCATCGGAGACGGCGTGATCATGGCGAACTTCGCGACCCTCGGCGGCCACGTGCAGATCGAGGGCAACTGCCGCATCGGAGCCCACTCCGCGTTCCACCAGTTCGTCCGCGTGGGTCGGGGCTCGATGTCGGGAGCCTGCTCCAAGTTCGTCCAGGACCTGCCTCCCTACACAGTTGCAGACGGTCATCCAGCGCGACTTCGGGGGCTGAATCTGCTCGGGCGCGGGACGGCTCAGAGCCACCCGATGAGAGACGTGCCGGAAGAGTCCGTTCGTCGTCTGAAGCAGGCGTACCGCATCCTGTTCCGCAACGCCACCAACCTGAGCGTGAACGTGGCGCGCGTGCGCGACGAAGTCGAGGACGATGCGTACGTGTCGCACCTCCTCGAGTTCATCGAATCATCCAAGCGCGGCGTCTGCCGCTGATGGTCCCCATGACGGAGCCGCTTGGAATCATCGCAGGAGGCGGGCGTCTGCCCGTCCTGCTTGCCCAGCGCGCCGCTCACCATCGACCCGTGGTGGTAGTCAGCATCGCCGAGAAGACTCAGCCGGAGCTCCTTGCGTCTGCAGCCCGACTGGAGCGCGTTCCCGTCGGGCAGATCGCTTCGATCCTCGCCGTGTTCGATGAGTCGGGAACCAAGGAGCTTGCCATCATCGGCAGCGTCCGCAAGGACGTTGTGTTCCGCCCCACGCAGCTCGACTGGCTCGCGCTGAAGATCCTCGCCCAGACACGAGCTCGTGGCGACCAGGCGATCCTCGCGGCGATCGGCGATGAGTTCGCGCGTCGTGGGTTCGTCATCGCCGATCAGAGGTATCACCTCGGCGACATCGTCCCGAACGCGGGACCGGTGACGAGTCGCCGCATCGGGAAACGCGCGGCGGAAGCGGCGGCATCTGCCATGGCGCTGGCTCGGAGCGTCGCCGATCTGGACATCGGTCAGACGGTAGTGGTCAAGGATGGCATACCGGTCGCCATTGAGGCGATCGAGGGCACGGACGCGGCGATCCGCCGTGGCGCAGAGCTCGGCGGGGAGGGCGTCGTCGTCGCCAAGGCGGCGCGTCCGGAGCACGATTTCCGGTTCGATGTGCCGACGATTGGCGCAGACACGATCCACGTTCTGATCGAGGCACACGCGTCGATGATCGTCGTGGAGGCGGGCAGGACGTTTCTGCTCGACCGCGAGGAGTGCGTGCGACAGGCGGATCAGGCAGGTCTCCGCATCATGGCACTATAGACGTGGACTCATTCGGCTCCGAGGTCCTCGTAGAGCCGCGTGTACGTGTTGTAGGCGTGCATAACCTTGAAAATGTGGTTGCGGGTCTCGTCAATCGGTATCTGCTCGATGAACTCGTCTCGATCCGTCACCCCGAACTCAGTCTGCCAGCGACTCATGCGGCCCGGCCCGCCATTGTAAGCCCCAGCGACCAGGTACGGATCGTCGCCAAACTGATCCATCAGTGAACGCAGGTACCAGCTCCCGATGCGGATGTTCACCTCCGGATCCAGTAGCATGGACGTCGTGAACGACTCGATCCCGAGCCGCTGCGCGACGACCTTGCCGGTGTCCGGCATGACCTGCATGAGTCCGTAAGCTCCCGCCCACGACTTGACCGTCGGGTTAAACCGGCTCTCCTCGCGAATGGTCGCGGCGATGTAGTGCGGGTCGATGTCGAACTCCCGCCCCTCCTTCTCAATGGCTTCGGGGTATGGCAGCGGGTAGAGCAGTTCGCCGATCTCGATTGGGGGCGCGGTTCCGTTGGATCGCACCTCGGGCAGCGTCGTGAAGCGATACGCGGCGAGGTATGCCTGATACGGCTTGCCCGCTGCCTGATAGGCCGTCACGACGTGGAACGTGTACTTGGCGCGCTGCGACGCGTCGCGCTGCGCGAGCGAGGTCAGTTCCGCGATGGCGGCTCCGTAGTCGCTCAGCGCCTCCATCAGCGTGACTCGGTCGGATACCTGGCCTCGAAGCGTATCCAGCGATATGGCGGACTTCGCGACGACACGGCGCAGTGCCGGCACGACGGACCGTGGTATTCGGCCGTCGGATTCCAGTGCTCCCAGACGCTCAATCGCTCGGTCGACGTAGTAGTAGGTGTCCGCCTCGACGACACGGCGATAGGCGTCTGCTGATTCCGACCACTTGCCGACGCGCTCAGACAGCTTGCCGATCCAGAACCACGCGCGACCCACATGGCTGCTCTTGGGGTGCTGCAATACGAGCGACGTGAGAGATTGGATCGCGGAGTCGTTCGACCCGAGCTTGATCTGGCACCACGCCGACTGCCATGAGGCTTCATCGCCGAACGAGCTCTTGCCGAAGTCGCGCGCGACGCGGGAGTAGAACGCCAACGCGCCGGCGTAGTCGCCTGCGTCCTTCAGCGTCCACGCATGTTCCATCAGGCACTCGACGAAGACATCGGATTTGGGGTAGAGCCGCTCGAGATCGTCGAACACCTTCAGCGCCGTCGTGCGCTTCTGGTCACGGCGCGCCGCGAGCGCCTTCTGGAGCGTCCCGCGAGCTTTGTAGCTGGCTCCCGCCGTCGCGATCAGCTTGGTGAAGACCTTGTTCGCGTTGCCCCAGTCGCGCTCCCGCATGTACGACATGCCGACAGCGTAGCGGGAGCGGTGGGTCAGGTCGTCGCTTCCCGACCGCACGACCTTGTCCCACAGGTCACGCGCTCGAGCGCGCTGACCGTTGTCGTGGAGCACCTGTGCCTGCAGGAACTCCTGGCGACGCGTCAGCTTGAGCGCAGGGTTGGCAGACACGATGCGCTGGAGCTCCTCCACAGCGCGCAGTGCGTGGGCGTCGTTCCCTTTCTCCTCGATGAGCGTCTGAAGCAGGTCGAACGCCTCCGCATGCTTGTCGATGCCCGACAGCGCCTTCGCCGCGCGCACGCGCGCCGACCGTCCCAGGTCTGGATCGTCCGCGATGGACTGGAACGCAGCCAAGCTCTTCCCCGATTCGCCGGACGCTTCATACTCCTCCGCCAGCGCGAACGTGGCAGTCGCGGGCAATGGGAACGCGGGGAAGTCCTGCAAGAGAGAGCGGAGGGCGTCGACTGCCTCATCGTGCCTCTGCAGGCGTCTCAGGCACTCCGCGCGGTAATATCGCGCCATGTCGCGGAGGATGAACCCCTCGACATCGCACCGCGCATAGGCGGCGGCGGCCTCCTCGTAGCGCTCGGCTGAGCGAAGGGCGTTCCCGAACACGTAGGACGCTCTGAGCCGCACCGCTTCGTCACGCGCGCCACGAGCGATCTTGCGGATCGCCTCCTCCCACTCGGCGTCAGGCGATTCTCTGGTTCGCGACTCCTCGACGAGCGATGCAAGACGCCTTTCCGCCGCCCGCTCATCGCAGCCGGATAGCAGCCACACGCCGACCGCCACGCAGACCGCTGCGGCGAACCTTGCCGCCCTCCGGGCCGCGGGCTCGCGGAAAATGCGTGCCACGAACGTGGTGACGTCAGCGCCGTGGCGGAAAACCCTGTCGATCATGCATCACCCGCTGCGGCGCTCGCCAGCTCGATCCTGATGCCCGCCTGTCTCATGTCTTCCAGAGCGCTGTCCTTGTCTCCTGAATGCAACTCGACGGCGCGCGTCGCGTCGACCAAGACGGTCACGTCGAATCCGAGACCGCGCGCATCCATCGCTGTGAACCGAACGCAGTAGTCCGTGGCGAGCCCGACCACATGGACCTGCGTGACCCCCTGCTGCCGTAGGTAGTCTCCGAGACCCGTCGAGTGACGTCTTGCCATGTCGAAGAACCCCGAATAGCTGTCGATTACCGGATCGGTGCCCTTTTGAAACACGTGGCAGATCGGCTCCGTGTTCAGCTCGGAAACGAACTCAGCGCCCGGCGTTCCCTGTACGCAGTGGTCGGGCCACAGCACCTGATGGAACCCGTCCAGTTCTAACGTGTCGCCCGGACGCGCTCCGTGGCTCGACGCGAAGCTCGCGTGACCGGGCGGATGCCAGTCCTGCGTGGCAACCACGAGCTTGTACTGCGGCATGATCGCATTGACGACCGGCACGATTGCATCGCCGTCCGGGACCGCGAGTGCCCCTCCTGGGCAGAAGTCGTTCTGGATATCGACGAGGATGAGTGCGCGCTTCGCCCGATTCACGTCTGGCTCTTCCGTCGGTATTGCCCCATCAGCTCGATGCGTCGTTCGTGCAACGACGCTTCGAGCCCGACCGGGAACTCATGCGGGTTCAGCAGCCGAAGGATCCCAGGATGCAGACGTTTGAGATTCGATGCCGTGTTCTCGCGCGATGCTGCCAACGCCGGTAGGTCGTACACGCGCGACCCGCCGCGAAAGACGGGGATGAGCACGTCCCTGTACGTCGCCCAATGATTGATGCGCCGCTGTCGTGTCGGATCGAACGGATCGACGATTGTGCAGGCTCCGCGCACGGGTCGCCGCACGTCGTAAACGGCGTCTGCCACGTCCAAGCCCTCCTCGGACCGGAAACGCCGCGTCTGAAGGATGCCCGGCGTAGACACCTTCACTGCCTGCTCGGACAGCTTCAGACGTTCGCGCCACGCACCCGACTCATCGCGCACCGCCGTCAGCTTGAGGACCCCGCCCAGAGACCCTTGTCCGTAGCACGTCACCAGCCGCGTGCCGACACCCCACACGTCGACGCGGGCTCGCTGAGACTTGAGGCTGGCAATAGTGTGTTCGTCGAGATCGTTGCTGGCGACGATGATCACGTCGTGGAACCCAGCTTCGTCCAGCGCGGCTCGGGCCCGGGTGCTGAGAAAAGCGATATCGCCGGAGTCGAGGCGGATGCCGGCGAGCCGATGCCCCTCGTCCCGAAGCCGCCTGCCTACCTCGATCGCCTGTCGCACGCCGTCTTGCGTGTTGTAGGTGTCGACCACGAACACGCAGTTGTTGGGCAGGGCGTCGGCGTAGGCGTCAAACGCCGCGAAGTCGTCATCGAAGAACATGACCCATGAGTGGGCGTGCGTGCCCATCGTGGGCACTCCGAACAGACATCCGGCAAGCAAATTGCTCGTGCCAGCACACCCGCCGATGTAGGCAGCCCGGCTCGCGGTCACGCCGCCGTCGATGCCAGGGGCGCGCCGCAAGCCAAACTCGATGACGCGGTCGCCTTCCGCCGCGAGGCACACGCGCGCCGCCTTCGTGGCGATCAAGGACTCGAAGTTGGCGGCGTTGAGCAACGGCGTCTCGAGCAACTGGCACTGGAGGATCGGGCCCTGAATGCGCAGAACCGGTTCGTGCGGGAACACGACGGAACCGTCGGGCGCGGCGTCGAGATCGCAGGAAAACCGAAGGCGACGCAGGTAGGACAGGAACTCCGGCTCGAAGAGAGGAGCGCCGTCATTGCCACGCAGATCGGCGAGATAGTCGGTATCCTCGGCGGTGAACCGAGCCGTCTCGAGCAGATCGACAATCGTTCGCAGCCTGCACGCGACCGTAAAGCCGCCCTGAAAGGGGTTCTGTCGGAAAAAAAGGTGGAACACCGCTTCTCGGTCATGGACGCCGCGCTTCCAGTAGGCGTACGCCATCGTCACCTGGTAGAGATCGGTCAGGAGCGCGAGCGGGCGGCGATAGAGCGATGTGATCGGAGTCATGTGGAGAATCCGGCGGTGTCAGGATTCGGGCGCGCTCAGAACCGGATCATCAGACGTCCGTCAGCCTCGCGAGTTGGGAACACGCGGGCTTCGTAGGGCTCGCCTTCGGCGCAACGCCCTGAGATCAGCGAGAATCGTAGTGTATGGTCCGGGCACTCGACAAGCAGCCCTGGCTCCAGCGTGCCTTCGCTGAGTGAGCCCCCCATGTGGGGACAGATGTCGCCCAGCGCGTAGCGGGCGCCGTCCGTGGAGAAGATTGCGATTGGCGTCCCACGGATGGTGACTCGTCGGACCGTCTCGGGCGGGTAATCAGCGACGGGCCCAATATCGACCCATGACTCGCGCCGTCGGAACCACGCCACGTCATCGTTCCTGATCGGTATCGACGGCAGCCAGCCCAAGCGCCGAGAGCGTCGGCAGCTTGTTGCGGATCGCGCGAACTCGGAACGGAATATCGGCGACGAACCGCTGGCAGAAATCGCGGACGGCGCGCAAGTCAGCCTTGGAATCGCCGGTCGGGCGAACGCGGTAGATGGTCAGGCACTGTCGAAGCGTTTCTGGACTCAACGTGTCCGGCGTTGCGTCCTTCCACACGGCAACGAACCAGGCATCCGCTTCGTCTTTGATCCATTGAAACGAGTAGCCAGCGACCTCGTGTGTCTCGCTCACCCGCCAGGTCATCGTCGGTTCCCGACTGGAGTCATCGCCGAATGAGGCTGTAGACGACAGCGCCGGTGGAGATGGCGCTCAAGATCGCCATCCAGTTGATCGTGAAGCGCTTGGACACGCGGACGACATCGCCGGGGTAGACCCAGCTCTCAGTGGACGTTTCCTCCAATGCCAACCGATCCACAGAGCCTCTTGCCCGGATCACCTCGATCGACTTCAAGTCGGCTTCGTCCAAGATCGCTCCACCTGCGAGCGACAGGGCTCGCGCGACCGTGATCGGTCCACGCACGCGCAGCATGCCTGGATTGTGGACGTAACCCAGGACGCTGATCTCCTCGACTCGATAGGCGTTTGGCACGTAGAGTGTGTCGCCGCTGCGCAACGTGGGGCCCGAGTCAGAACCTTCCCAGAACCGCTCGGAGCCGCCAACCGGTTCCACCGAGCCGTCGCGCCTCAGAACCACAAAGTCCGAGACGCTTCCCTTCTCATCGACGGGCCCGCCGGCGAGACCGAGCGCGTACCGCACGGAGACCGGACCAGCGACATAGTAGACTCCGGGCGTCTGCACATTCCCGGTGACGCGGATCGACGACCGCGCGGCGACCACGATGGCTGTGCCGTGTCGCACAAGCGTGTCGGGTGACAGCGTTGCATCCACGGTGGAGGCTTCCTCCCCGACGGCAATGACATGCACTCTTGTCAAGTCCGCGACATCAGGCACGCTCCCTCCTCCGAGCATGATCGCACGCTGGACGTCGATCTCGCCCTCCGCGAACTCGTAGCGTCCGGGAGTGCGAACCTCTCCTCCGACGTACACCTCGTTGGCGCGTGGCACTGGCACGACGACCACTTCGGCGTCCGCCAGCTTCGGGGTCAGCCCCTCGCGCAGCAGGGCTTGCAGCTCCGTCAACGTCCGTCCAGCGGCGATCACGTTGCCCACGACGAAGTATACGAACGTGCCGTCCCGTTGGACTTTGACCTCCTGGGAGTATTCCGGACGGTTCAGCACCGCGATGCGCAGGGAGTCGCCGGGCATGATCCGATACACATCCGTGTCCGCCGCGAGGGTGTGACTGATCGCGATCGCCCACACGAGACTCCACGCGAACACCAGCCGGTTTCGCTGCCGATGGAACATCGCCGCAGCGGAGGGGTTCATCGGCTGCCGTTCGCCCCGGTCGGGCTCAGCAGTCGAGCGCTCAGCCGCTTCCCGAGCACGAAGTGCTTGCGATCTGGGTACCATAGGAACCGATCCTCGCCGTCCATGAAGTAGCTCGGGTAGCTCGCCGGTTCGACACGCCGGCTCGGGCCCAGCACAACGCCGTCCGTGTCGCATAGGAGCCGTGGCGTGCCGAAGCGAAGCGGCTGATGGTCGTCCGGCGCGTACGTTGCGGCGGCGATCCACGAGGGGCGTCGGTTACGTCGATAGTCCGTCGGATTCGTCCCGCCGAACGACGTACCGTCGTTGTTGTTGAACAGCAGGAAGTACCCGCCGTCTCCCGTCTCGTACAGCGGCGCTGGCGAGATGGGATTCAGAACGAGCTCGCCGCCGTCCTGATACCGGAGCGGCTCGGGATCAGACCATTCGGCGCCGTCGCCAGTCCCGATGGAGTAGGCGAGATACCCGTTGAGCGTTCGCATCGCCGTCAGCAGCCTGCCGTCTGGTAGTCGCACGGTGGCGGGTTCCTGCGCTACGGAGATCGACGGCGCATCGCGACTAGCCACGCGCAGACCATTCGGGGCGTCGGGCAGCGTCGTCATGCGTATCTGCGATGGATCCGTCTCGGTGAGGATGTTGTCGAATCGCCAGAACCACACTTCGCTGTCGATGTTCAGGAGGTTTGGGCTGCCGGTTCCCCAGCGCGTCCATCCTTCCATCGGAACGCCGTCCGCGTTCAGGAAGCTCTGGAAGCACGCCACCCAGTTCACGGGCACAGCCGGATCCGGATGGTCGAGAGCCCCGCGACCGATGCGTAGGTGGTCGAACGGCTCGGACCAGGTTCGCCCGTCGTCTTCGCTGTAGCGGAACCGAAGAATGCCGGTCGTGTCGTCGCGGCAGTCGGTAATGCCGATGTTCTTGTTGCAGAAGAGGTAGATTCTGCCCAGGTCCGGGGCTTGGATGAAGAACGACCAGCTCGCCAGACCGGTTCCCGGTCGATCCGACGCCGATGCCCCGTCGATGACTACAGGCGCAGACCAGGTCCTGCCGCGATCCCCGCTGCGGCTGACGACGATCCTCTGGTCTGGGTGGTTCTCGTGTGTCGACATGGTCCAGGTCGCGAGAAAAGTACCGCGCGGGGTCGGCGTCACGATGATCTGCTGGTTCTCGCTGTCCCGCTCGAACTCTCCGGACGGTCTGTAGACCACATAATCCGGGCGAGTGCGGTTGACCTCGGTCGCATAGGTCGGGCAGGGATCCGGCATCGGGATGTCCTGACAGTTTCCTGTTCTAGCCGTGAACGCGGACGCCGGTTCAATTCGGAGTCGCCGGTCAGGGACAATCTATCACGCGCGAGCATCTGGGAGCATCGGGAACAGCGTGCGCATGTTGTCGTCAGTCAGCGGCGACCCGTACTCGCAGGGCTCGAACGCCTCCGCGAAGCGGAATCGACCACCCTCCTCTTCGCCGTAGAGCTTGACGAGGAGATCGCGGTACTGGTCGGCGCTGCTCCGTCGGTTCCATCGCTCCGCGAGCCACTGTCTCCGCTCTGCCTCGTCCTCCGGAACTTCAGCGAGATATCCGCCGTTGTACGGGAGCCACTCGTAGACCTGCGACGTATGACAGTGGAGCATGTCCAGCTTGCGCTCGACGACTTCGTCGATGCCGATCGCCACGGTCGGCTGGAACGGCAGCGGCTTCTGGAACCCATCGGAGACGTAGGCGATCACCGGGTTGTAGTTGAGATGGCGGACGTCGGCGCAGATGTTGGGCACCGTGACGAGGTACGCCGAGTCCTGCACGAGCACGGAAGCGTACCGGTGGTCTGGATGGTAATCCCATGGTCGCGGCGTCAGAACGAGATCGGGCTCGAACTCCCGGATGATGCGGATGAGTTTCCTCCGGTTCTCCAGTGTCGGTTCGAGCTCGCCGTCATGGTTGTCGAGCGTGATGTATTCGATTCCGGCGACGTCGCCAGCCCTCCGTGCCTCCGCCGTGCGACGCTGCGCCAGGATGGCTCCACCTTGCTCATGGTGTCCCGCGTCGCCGTTCGCGACGGACACGAACCGCACACGGTGCCCCATCTGCGCGTAGAGGATCGCCAGACCGCCAGCCTTGATGTCGCAGTCGTCGGGATGCGCGCCGAACACCAGCAGACCGAGGCGATTGCTCTGCATCGCTGTCTCCTGTCAACGGTTCATGCGTGCCGTCGCCTGCGTTCCGCCGAAGCCAACGGGCGATGAAGCACGCACAGTCATGGTGTAGTGCTCCCGGATCGCCTGCCGCTCCAAGTTCAACTCGGGTGAATGGCGGCGGACATCTCCGGTGATCGCCTGCGCCGCCTCGTCCGCCTTGAACCGCACATAGCGCGCTTGGTGCTCTGCCGCGCGGCTCGAGTCACCCATTCCGCGGTAAGTCAGCATGAGATTGTAGTGAGCCGTCAGGTCCTCCGGGTCGACTTGGAGCGTCCTCCCATAGTACTCAGCCGCCTTCTCGAAGTCACGCATGAGGAAGTGGACCTTGCCGAGCTCGTTCAGGATCGTCTTGTCACGCGGGTACTGCTTGGCGGCGATGCCGAACTCCGCCAGTGCCTCGCGGAATTCGCCGCGCGTCCGATGCGCCTGACCCATGAGCACATGGGCTTTGGCGCGATGGGGGTTCGTTGAAGGGGTGGCATCCAGCAGACGGATCGCCTCACGGAGATTGCGCTCTGCGGCATCCAGATCGCCTTCCCGAACCTCGGCTCTGGCGACGTTCACCCAACCGTCGGCATACTCGGGATCCATCCGCGTGACCAGCTCGAACACCGTCCGCGCGTTCTTCAAATCGCCCTGCAGGAACAGGCCGATGCCGTAGTCGTTCCAGCGTTCGCGCAGTTCCTTCGAAGTCGCCGTCCGAGGAGCGACCGCCGGTGCGTCTGCAGGAAGCACGCGGATCGTCTTGGTGTCCTCGGCAACCGTGATCACCGGCAGATTCGGGATGGACTTCACTACGCCAGCGACACCGGACGTGTCGCCCGTGAACGACCACGTACGGTCGTCGTGGTGCAGGTCGTAGCTCCCGTCGCCATTGGACACTCCTGCATAGGCGAAGTTTGTGTTGTATCGGTCGAACTTGCGGTAGTGCAGACGGGCGGTCAGAGCAATCGTGTCACCGGCATCGGGGGGAATATCGAGGCGGAAGTGGACCGTATCCGCAGCGCCTGGCGGTATTCCGCGTGCGTAGAGCACGGTCCGAGCCGCCCACGCATTCCGCTTGTTGATGACGTTCCCGCGTGCGTCGAGCATGACAGAGCGATAGAAATGAGCACCTCGGTCTACGCTGCCGTCGGGCTCGATCCCGCCAGAATGGAATACGGTTCGACCACGGTTGTCCTTTGCTTCCAGCTCGACCCACACGTCGAAGGCGTCGAATGTGCCACCTGGGAACCGATGACCGACGCCTCGTGTTCGGACGACGACCGACATGCGCGCCGAATCGCCGCGACGGATCGCGGCATCAACAGCCCCAAGCGGAGCGATGATCTGGCTGACATCCACGGTTGACCCGCCGGATGCACCGTGGATCAGCCCCGACTCGTCACCGCTGAGCGTGAATGCCATCGGGCCCGATCCCGCTGTGGAGCCATCGACCGCCTGTTCATCGGCTCCGATCACCATGCCGAAGATATCCAGCGTGACGATCTTCGACTTGAGGAACTCCTCGGTTGCTTTCAGTTGGTCGGGCAGGTCCCACGCGTAGGGGAGCGCCGTGTTCGCGGCTGGGAACCGGTGCGAGTGCACCATCCCCTGGATGTTGCCCTTGTCCTTCGACGGCACGAGCGGCATGTGGCAGTCGCCGCAACCCTTGGGCGTCGGAGGGTAGTAGAACGACATCGCCCCCTGCCCGGAGACGCCGCTCGACTGCCAGGCGTCGTACTCGTTGAAGCCTCTCACCCAGCGGAAGTGGTTCACGGGTTCATCGAGATGCACTTTGTGGCAGCCTGAGCAGAACTCAGACGTCTGCTCCGTGTGGAAGTCCTTCAGGAAGGTCTCGCGATGCGGCGCGGGGTCCAGATGGACGACGAAGTCGTGCAGCGCTTTGAGCAGCGGATTCGAGGTCTCTGCGAATCGGTGCATGGTCGGGTACTCGTACACCATCCCGCCGTTGCCCATCGTGTTCTTGACGTGGGCAATCGAATGGCAAGCAGAACACCCCAGTCCTGCGTGCGCTTCCGGCGTATCGAGCTGTTCGACGATGGGACGGGTCCATCTGCCGGTGAGGAGCACGGCGGGATCGTGGCAGCCTGCGCACCACTTGGAGCCCTCGATGCCCTGGACCTCCTGCATGTAGGTGATTGAGCGGCGGTACCACTGGTTGTTGAACGACGACAGTCGATGCGCTGATTCGCGCCATTGCGCCGTGATGTCTGGATGGCAGCTGCTCGCGCCGCATTGCTCGGATTCGAGGAAGAACGACGAGGGAATGAACTTGCCGTCGGATGTCTCGACGGACGATGGGAAGAAGGGGCTCTCCGTGCCCGCGGCATTCTCGCCCGACATCGACTCCGGGGGTAGCTGGGGGTTGCGAACCAGCTCGGAGCCGTAGAGAGCCCCGGAGTTGTTTGCGGGTTTGGAAACGGAAGTCGGTAGCGCCCGTAGAACGAGAGCGAGCACGGCGACTACGCCCACCGCCATCGCGACGCGACGACGCCACTCGGACGAGACGACGAGCGGCAGCAGCAACGCGCCGGCGGCAAGGGACCCCGCATGGGCCCACACGATCCATCGATGGGGCTTCGTCGCGCCGAGTACGACGATGGCGACGCCCGAGATCACGCCCACAGCGAGCAAGACGCCGGTCGCCCGGCGAAGGACGCCCGGTCCGCGCAGCAGACGCGCCAACGGAGGAAGTCCCAACACCAGAGCGACGCCCGACAAGCCCAGGTGCAGCAGAACGTTCGCCACGTACAGAGCCGTGGGATCGTTCCGAGCCCACAGATACACGCTGTTCAGTGCCAACACCGCACACGCCGATGCCAGCCAGACGTGACGCCGAACCATCCGTCGCCTCCCTATCCACGCAGTGCGCCCACCTCACCGAAGCGTGAATCTCGCGTGCACGGTCGTCATGACATCCTTCTCGATGGTCGATGTGTCGTACCGCCCGTCTCCCGAAACATCCGTGGAGAGTGGCGGCAGCACCTGGATCACCCCCGCCGACACGGACTTCATCTTCCCGAGCCGCGATCCGCCGTTCTCAGCAGCCGTCTGAGCACGGCGCCGCGCATCCTGCACCGCCCCCTTCAGGAGCTCGACTCGCAGGTCCGGCAGCTCCGTGTAGTAGTACTCCAAACCTTCTGTCCAGATCACCAAGCCTTGCTCCATGAGCTTCGTGATGTCTTGCGCGACGTGGGTCGCCAGCGGCACGTCCTTCGTTTCGAGCGTGATCCGTTGGCGGAGCAGGTACTCCCCGGGTCGCGTCTGCCACTCCTGACCGACTCGAACCGTTTCGTACTGCTGCTCGACGGACACCGGCGCGACGGTCAAACCCTCGTCCGTCACGCCCTCGCCTTTCAGATAGGCGGTCACGACCTCCAGGTCGGATTCCATCTGGACGGTCGCGGCTCTCAGGTCGCGACCCGTCGTCTGTCGAGTGAACGATGCCGTCCATTTCGCTACGTCCGACGTGATGCGCTGCTTGGTGGACCCGGTCACGGACAAGGTATCCGGTCGCACACGGACCCGATAGAACGTTATCGCCAGCACGACCACACTCAGGAACATGCTGACGCCGAGAACCAGACTGACAGCTACCCAGGTTCCACTGCGCGAGTTGTCGCCGTTCATATCTCGACCTTCCCAGACAGCCGCGCAACGCCGTCCATATGCGGTCGGCGCGAGCGCTCATTAGCTATCAGCATAATACGCCGGGAGTGCGTCTGTCGAGCTCGCCGCATGCTTCGGCGCTTTATGAGCCACAGCCAATAGGGTTCTTTGACCGCGTTGCCGACTGCGCTATCATTCGCTCACCTCGAATCGGGGAATATCGTGGGGGTAGTCGTCTGGTTCATGGTCGGGGCTCTGCTGTCGGCCGTCGCAGGAGCGGTCGGCGGGCTCCTGCACCCATGGGCTGGATGGGTCGCCGCCGTCGCCGCGGGATGCCTCTGTTCTGCCATGTCGTCGCGGGTCGCCGCCGCCGCTGGAGCCGCCGCTGTGTCAGGAGTCTTGGGTGCGTGGCTTGCGCCGTCGGCGTTCTGGGGCGGCACGGCAGGGCTGGGAGGCACTGCCGTCGTGTGCGCGGGCATCGTCGCTCGACGCGTCGGCGAGACTCGGTTCCTCGTGGAACGTCCCGCATCCAGACGCGGACGGACCTCGCGTCGCCAGGACACACCTGAGGACCAACTGCCGTCAGGGACGAGTGCGCTGCGCCCTCGAGAGATCGAGACCGTGATGCGCCTTGCCGACACCGATCCGCGTGTCTTCCAAGACGCCCTGAGGAGCCTGACGCCGGAGCAGCGAGAGCAGGTTCGGCGAGCGCTTGCCTCTCGGCGTGCGACGAACCAACGAGCGGATTGAGCGAATCAGGGAGACCGGCTCTTGCCCTTCGATCATCTCGCCGACACTTTGGCGAAGCTGCCTGCGAGCCCAGGCGTCTACCTAATGAAGGGCGAGGACGGCACGGTCTTGTACGTCGGAAAAGCCGCTTCCCTGCGCAGCCGCGTGCGCAGCTACTTCCAGCCGAGCGCCAAGCCCCACGGCACGCTCATCGCGATGATGCTGCCGCGCGTTCACTCGATCGAGATTCTGCACGCCAACAGCGCCGTCGATGCCCTCATACTCGAGAACAATCTCGTCAAGCAGTACCAGCCTCGCTACAACATCAAGCTCAAAGACGACAAGCGGTACCCGTACATCCGACTGACGGTTCGTGAGCCTTTTCCCATGTTGTCCGTGACGCGCAACACGGAGCGTGACGGCAGTCGCTACTTTGGGCCCTTCGTGCACGCCCGCGCGACCCGCGAGACGCTCAAAGTGCTCACCAAGGCGTTTCCAGTGCGCACTTGCGCGCTGGAGCTCTCGGCAATCGGCAACGACTACCGCGTTTGCCTCGACCATCATCTGGGCAGGTGCCCGGGACCGTGTGCGGACCTGGTTACGGTCGAAGACTACGCACCGCTGGTCCAGGGAGTCATGATGTTCCTGAGCGGCAAGACGGATCGGTTGCTTGAGAGCCTGGAGAAACGCATGGCAGACGCGGCGCGCTCGCTCGACTTCGAGGCGGCAGCGAGGCTCCGCGACCAGATCCGCGATATTCGCCAAGCGACCGAGCTCCAGCGCCTCGATTCCGCCGCGGGTCAGGACTACGATGTCATCGGAACCGCCATCCGCGACGGGCTCGCCTGTGCCCAAGTGCTCATGGTGCGAGACGGAAAGCTGGTGGAGCGCGAGCACTTCTTCCTGACCGATGTCGAAGGCGAGGAGACGAGCTCCGTCGTCGCCGCGTTCGTGGCGCAGTACTACGCGGATGCCTCCTTCGTGCCGAGCACCATCGTGCTCATCGAACCGGTGGAGATGCAGGACACGCTCTCGGAGTGGCTCACGCAGAAACGCGGCGCGCGCGTGACGATCCACGTGGCACAGCGCGGGCAGAAACGCGAGATGGCGGGACTCGCGCAGAGGAACGCAGCGACGATCCTCGAGCAGCGCGCCGCCAACGTCGTGTACAGCGCGGGCGAGCGACCGGAGCTCCGCGAGCTGATGGAGATCATGAACCTCGACACGATCCCGCATCGGATCGAGGCGTACGACATCTCGAACTTCGGCGGGGACATCATCGTGGGGTCGATGGTCGTGTTCGAGGACGGCGAGCCCGCCAAATCGGAATACCGCCGGTTCCGAGTGAAGGACGTTCAGGGCCCCGACGACTACGCCGCGATGCGGCAAGTCATCTTCAGGCGCTTCACGCGCGGCATCCAGGAAGGCACGCCGATGCCCGACGTGATCCTCATCGACGGTGGGAAGGGGCAGCTCAACGCCGCCAGCGAGGGACTCGCCGACGCCGACTACGCGCGGCAACCGCGATTCGGCGTCGCCAAGCGTTACGAGCATCTCTTCCTGCCGGACGCCGCCGACGCGATCATACTGCGCAAAGACCATCCGACGCTGCACCTGGTCCAACGCATCCGCGACGAAGCGCACCGGTTCGCCGTGAGCTACCTCCGACGCCTGCGCGATCGACGGATGAATACCTCGATCCTCGATGAGATCCCGTCCATCGGCGACCGACGCAAGCGCGCGCTTCTCTCCCATTTCGGCGACGTCGAGTCGATCCGCCACGCATCGCTCGACGATCTGCTGTCGGTCAAGAGCATCACGCGACCCGTGGCGCAGCGCATCTTCAAGCACCTTCACAGTCACCGGGACTAGGGCATCCGAGCCGCGCGTCCCAGGGGAACCCATGTCGGGCGATCTCACCTACTCATGGCGCGTCAAATGGATCGCCTCGCTCGTGCTCCTCGTCGCGTTCGCGCTTTTCGATGTGCGTCTCGGACGGTACGCGGAGGCAGTCCAAGAAGGGAGCCTGACGCGGGTCATCTGCGTCGGTCAGGTGGTCGATATCGACAGCGGCGACATCTTGAGGCTCAACGACGGCTCCGCGCTGATCGGAACCGTGGTCGAGTCCGACATGGATGGCGGGGTGACGTTCCGGCACGCCGACGGAACCATCGCGAAGCTCCGGCGCGGACGGGCTTCGGGTGATGTCCAGCGGATCGACGAACGCCAGGATCAGATACTGACCATGCGGCTCCTGACCTGGCCCGCCGAGATGCGCCAGCGGGGTCAGGACTTTCGCGGCACGACGGCGGTCGTCGGCAACACCTTCCAGGGCAGACCCTTCAGCGACCGCGTTCTACGCATCGGCGACCGTCTGTTCGTCGATGTGCCCATGAAACGCGCCGACCGAATCGAGCGCGTCGATATCCGCGAGTATTTCCGAACTCAGTTCTTGCTGCGCATGGTCGCGGCGTTGTCAATCGCCACGGTCCTAGTGGGTGGCGTCAAGGGGATCCTCACGCTGGCGTCGCTGGCTTCATCGCTTCTGTTTCTACTCGGCGTGCTCGTCCCCGGAGCTCTCGGTCATACGGGTCGCGCCGCCGCGAACGCCGCGTGGCTCGTGGGCACCACCGCCGTCTTGCTGGGGATCGGATGGCTCGTTGCCCGCGTGCTGTCCGACGGATTGGCGGAGACGAAGCGCTGGGTCGCGGTGCACTCACGCCGGATCGCGACATGGGCAGTGACGGGCGCAGCATTCGCTGCACTCGCGTGGGGCTCCATCGCTCTTATCGGGAACCGACCCGTGCCGCTCGCGTTGGTCACTGCCCTCATGGTGACTCTCGTGACCTTCGTGCTGGTGACGGGCTTCAGCGCAAAGGTCGTGTCGGGGTCGCTGGGGGTTATTGGCGGATTGGTCGTCTGTGCGGTCATCTCGCTGATCGCCAGTCGATTGCTCGCTTTCACCGGCATGGCGGTCGAGCTCGGGTTCCTCGAACTGGGAACCGTGCTCTACCGACAGCCGGAGTCTCACGGTTGGCTTTATGTCGACCTGTTGACCGCCGGACTGATCATCGCCGCGCTGGGAGCCATGATGGACGTCAGCATGTCGGTGACTTCGACGATCCACGAGGTCAAGCGTGCGAATCCGTCGATCTCGGCGATGGAAGCCATTCGCGCCGGATACAACGTCGGCAAAGACATCATGAGCACGATGACGGACACGCTGATCTTCGCCTTCATCGGAGCCGACCTGGTGTTCATCGTGATGCCGGGGCTCGTGTTCCCCGGGGCTGGACGGCTCTACCCATTCATGCGAATGCTCAACAGCGAAGAAACAGCGGTCGAGGCTGTCCATGCGATCATGGGAACCATGGGGCTCGTGCTGGCGATCCCCGTCAGCGCGGCAATCGCGGGGGTGCTGGCTTCGCGCTCGCGCTCAGACGCGTCGCCGACCGATGAAACGCGCGGATTGAGGGAGACCTGATGTCCCTCAAGCGTTGGCAGAGCCCGATCGCCCTGCTCGTCGTCTTCGTGCTGACGCATGCCGGCTACGTGGCGGTCAACCGGAGGTCTGCGACGATCAGCGAAGAGCGAGACGAGAACGGCAACATCGTCGCGGTGACCGAGTACGTCAAGGGACGCGTGCTTTCGGTCGTCCAGTCCGTTCCCACAGGAGAGACAAACGTCGTGGAGCTGTTCGACGTTGAGCTCCTTGGAGGGTCGTTCAAGGGCGAGCGAGCCCTGTTTCGGAACTACCTGCACCCGCAGGGGTTCCCCATGCTGAACGTGAACGCGGGGGTCGGAGACGTCATCCTGTGCCGAGTCGGCGGCTCCGTGGGCGAGGTCCGCATTCTGAGCGCGCGCAACCTGGTTCAGGACTACAGCCGCGACGGCTTCATCGTCGCGCTCCTCGGCATCCTCATCGCCGTGGTCATCATCGTCGGCAGGGGCACAGGCATCCGAGCGGCGGTGACCATGGTGCTCAACGGCGTCATCCTCTACTACGTGATGCTGCCCATGATCCACCGGGGGTTCGATCCGGTATGGACGATCGTGCTGACCTGCGCTCTGATCTCGGTCCAGTCGCGGCTGATCGTCGCAGGCTTCGGACGCAAGACCTACGCGGCGATCCTGGGAACCATCGGCGGCGTGCTGATCGCCGGTGTCGTGGTCCTCTTCGCGCAGAGCGAGCTGCGCTTCACCGGCATCGAGCGCGCGAACGCCGTGGACATCATCGAATCGCAGTCGGCGTCCTATCTGGACTTCGCAGGTCTGCTGATCGCGGGCATGCTGATCGGTCTGCTGGGGATCGCCAACGACGCTGCCATCGAAGTCGCTTCGGCGATGGAAGAGGTGAGCTCCGCGAATCCAGGTCTTGGCATTCCTCGGCTGATCGAGGCTGGCATGAACGTCGGAACCGATATCCTCGGCACGATGGTGAACACCGTCATCTTCGTCTACTTCGGTCTGCGCCTGCTTGTGGTGCTGGCGGTCGTCGGCACCGACGTTATTCCAGCCACGGGGATGGAAATCCTCAGCCTGGGTGCGATCGCCTCCGAAATCGTGCGCATCATCGCCGGCACCATCGGGCTAGTGGTGACGATTCCGCTGACCGCCGCGATATCGGGTGGATTCCACGCTCTCGCAAGGCGAAGGGCTGTCGCATGAGCAACGGTCGCCGCGCGGCGTTCGCCGTGGAAGCCGGTCTGCTGGCGCTTCTCATCGGCAGTCTGTCAGGACGCATCGCGTTCGACCGCGGAGCCTGGCTGTGGCAACCAGCAGAGCTGTCTGCCGATATCGCCGTCGCAGACGCCGCGTTTGACGCCAAGGACCTCGCCAAAGCGAGCGTTCTCTACGCCGAATCCATCGCTCGGAATCCCGAAGACTCCCGGTCCCAGGTCCGGTTGGCGTTCACTCTCCACCGCAACTCTTGGAACGAGAGCGCCCTGCACCTGCTGAACCAGGCGCTGGGGCGCGACCCGGCGATGATCGACGCGCTGCTGCTTCGGGCGCGGGTTCTCCGGGACGACGGCGAATCCGACGCCGCTGTTGCGGACTACCAACGAGCCCTGTCGATGCAGCCCGACAATGCAGAGGCGCTCTACTACCTCGGCACGACCTACCAGGCGTCGCGCGAGATGACCTTGGCGGCGGAGTCGTACCTCGCGGCAATCGCCGCCGATCCCGAGCTGACACGCCCTCCGTTTGAAGACCTGCCATTCGGCATCCAGGCGCGCGTGCAACTGGGCAGAGCGTACCGGCAGCTCGCGACTGCCCAACTCGCCGCAGGAAACCGGGAAGACGGCGCGGAGCTCGTGGAGCTTGCGATCGAGGAGCTTCGGGAAGCCGTTCGGGAAATCCGGCGAGCCGAGCTCGCAGCGTCTGCGGAGACCGAAGCCGAACTCGTCAGCGCGTTGCGGCAGCAGATCGGTTTGTTGCGACGAACCGGCGATCCGAACAGTGGCGCTGTACTCGCAGCGCTCGAAGAGATCGTGAAGGTGGACCCGACGGACACTGGCGCATGGGTCGACGCCGGCATGGTCCGCTATCGGAACGCCCGGACGCGGGCGGAGCTCGAGCTCGCCGTGCGGGCTTTTCAGCGCGCGGTGGAGACGGATCCGTTGGATCTCGACGCGCAGACGGCGCTCAAGGAAGCGCGCGACACGCTCGCGCTGCCGGAAGAGCAGTTGATCGAAGCGTTGCGGTAGAGAACGCCCATCGAGTCGTCCGCGCCCGGACACGTGGTGACGGGCCCATACAGAGGAGACGGACCGTGAAGCTTGGAATCCGTGGACCGATCCCCGGCAGCACACTGCGGGAGCGAGCCGAATCCCTACGCCGAACGGGATACTCCGGCATCGAGCTTGGCGGCGAGTACCTGTCGAGAACCGCCGACGACCTGCTTGGCGAACTCGACGGCACCGGCATCGAAGTGACTGCCATCGTCGGATCCATCGCGCTCCTCGCGGCAGACCCCAAGGCGCGCGCGTCGGCTGTGCCGACCGACCGGGAACGCGTCGTCATGGCGAAGCGGCTCGGGGCGGAATCGATCATCGAAGTGCCTGTGTTCGGACAGCCCAAGTTCGACGATTTGCCCGACGGCACGTCGGCACACGCGTACGGAACCGACCTGCTCGTCGCCCAACTCAGCGAGCTCGCACCCGACCTTGAAAAGCACGGCGTCGATCTCATCCTCGAGCCCCTCAACCGCTACGAGACCCGGTTCATGAACCGACTCGAGCAGGCGGTCGAGGTGATTGACCGCGTCGGTTCGGGTCGCATCAAGATACTCGCCGATTTCTTCCACATGCAGATCGAGGAGCGTGCCATCGCCGACTCGATCCGTAGAGCCGGAGCGCGCGTCGGGTACGTACACCTGGCGGACAGCAACCGCCTTCAGCCGGGAGCCGGGCATACGGATTTCCGGGCGGGATTCGATGCGCTCAAGTCGGTCGGTTACGACGGCTGGTTGACAATCGAGAGCGGGCTGGTGTCGCCCTACCACCAGGACGAGCAGTTGGTCGCCGCGCGCGAGCTCATCTCAGCGACGTGGGCATCGGCATCGTCGTAGGTCAGCGCGGGTCTTGCGGCGTCTCAGATATCGCCGCTCGGAGCCTTTCGATCTCGCGATCGACCAGTCGATCCGACGCGGATCGCGGAGCCGTCGACGACACGCGCTGGCGCACCGTGTCGCGGACCTCGGCGCGCGCCTCCTCATGCAGCGCGGCGTCGCGCGAGCTCTGCAGGAGACGCCTGGCTTCCGAGATGGACGTCGATGTGACTTCGCGAGTCATCGAGCTCTTCAGTTGGGCGGTGCGCTGCCGGACTTCCCAGGTTCGCTGCTCCTGCTCGACGCGCTCGATTTCGAGTTTGTAGGTCTCGATGGCGTCGAGCAGTCCCTGAACGTGAGCTCGGAAGGCGTCTACCTGCTCTGCCAGTTGTGTGTGGACCTCCATCGCGTGCAGCTTCTGCTCCACGTAGCGCCGCGCAGAGGCGTCGCTTCCGCTGCGAAGGGCGGACGACGCTGACGCCTCCAGTCGCTCGACGGTGACGGTCTGCTCATCGAGCGCTCGCTCGAGGTCGCGCTTCTGGCGTATCATGTCGGCGGCTTGGATCTTCGCGTCGCGAAGTTCGGCGTGCAGTCGGGCGAGGAGTTCCTTCAGCTGCACCTGCGGGTCGGGCGGCGGTGCCGGCATGAGCAGTTGGCGGAACTTGTCGATGAGGAGCTCAACTAGGCTCATCAGCCGATCTGTTCTTCAGGGGTAGACCGACAAACGCCCGGAGTGGAGTCGGATCGAGGCTCCACAGGAACGGAGCCACTGGGCAGCGCAGGGCGGTCAGACCTTGAATTCCTCATAGGATTCCTCGTCGAGGGACTCCAAGGTATGCTTGAGGGCGTACTTGTCCATCTCTTGCATGTCGGCTTCGGTGATCGCCGATTCATCCATCACGGACGGCTCGACGAAGATGGGCGCCTCCATGCGGAGCGCGAGAGCGATCGCGTCGCTCGGCCGGGCGTCGATGTCCAGCCTTTTGCCTGCAGCCTCGACCTCGATCCGTCCGTGGAACACGAACTCTTCGAGCGAGTGGACCGTCACCGAAAGGACGCGTGCCTCAAGGGTCGAGAGTATCGTCGCCATCAGGTCGTGGGTGAACGGCCGCAGAGGCTCTTTTCCCTCGATCTTGAGATAGATGGCGTTCGCTTCGGGCAAGCCGATCCAGATCGGGAGCAAACGTCGCGGGGGAGCCGCGCCGGCGTCGCCTTCGGGTTCCTTGGGAACCTGGGGGCCCATCTCGCGGAGAAACACGACAGCGAGCTGCGCGCGCGGATCGTAAGAGATGAACGCGACTTCAACGGGCAACATGGCAGACCTCCTAGACCGCAACAACGCACGCTGGCACTCGTCGGCACGCGGAACCCGAGCGGCGCAGGCGAGGTCGTCACTCGCAACTATACCACAACCGTCCTCGACCTGAAAGAGCCCGGCATTCACGGGACCGCGTGAAAGCATAAGGAGACGACTCGATGTCATCCCTCCGCGAGATCAACTTCACCGGCGGCATGCCCGATCCCGACACGTTTCCGGTGGAAGGGCTGATCGGTGCCACAGCGCGAGCCTTGCGCCGCGTCGGTGGCAAGACGCTCGTCCGCTACCCTGGGGACCACGGCGATATCGAGCTGCGCCGCGTGGCGGCAGATCGGTTGGCGTCGCGTGAAGGCACTCGAGTTCCTACGGACGACATCGCCATCGCCAGCGGATCCATGCAAGCCATCGACCTGGTGATCCGCGCGTACGTCAAGCCCGGCGACACCGTGATCTGCGAGGAAACAACCTACATGGGAACGCTGGGGGCTCTGCGACATGCCGGCGCGCGCCTCGTAGGAGTTCCCGTCGACGGCGACGGCATGGTGACGTCCGAGCTCGGCAAGACGCTGGCGGGCCTGACGGCTCGCGGCGTCCATCCGGCGCTCATCTACACGGTTCCGACGAACCAGAACCCGACGGGCGCGAACCTGTCGAAGCCTCGCCGCCGAGAGCTCGTCGAGCTCGCCGAGAAATACGATGTGCTCGTCTTCGAGGATGACTGCTACGCCGACATCCACTTCGAGGGTGAACCGATCCCGAGCATGTACGGGATCGCGCCGCAGGGATGCGTGGTCCACGTCGGCACGTTCTCGAAGGTCGTGGGACCCGGCATGCGGCTCGGATACCTCATCGCGCCGCCTTCGCGCATGGTGCCGGTTCTCGCCGGGCGGTTCGACGGGGGAACGAGCGCGTTCGCCAGCATCGTCCTTGCCGAGTACCTGCGCGACCATCTGTGGGGCCACATCGCGACGACCAACTCGGCAGTTCGCGCGAAACGTGACGCGCTTGTGGCGGGGATCCGCCGGTACGTGCCGGACCTCGCTTCGTGCATTCCGCCGTTCGGCGGCTTGTTCGCTTGGGTGCGCGTGCCCGATTCGACCGACATGGACCGCCTGATGGCGGAATTGGCGCGCCTGCGCGTGCTCTGCACTCGCGGACGCACGTTCCACGTCCAGGAGCAGGACATACCATATGTCCGGTTCTCGTTCGGGTATCCGACACTCGACGAGATCGACGAGGGCATGCGGCGCTTTGGGCAGGCGGTTCGGGCATCGGTTCCGTCAGCCGCCGTCTTGTGACGCCGGGACGCAGCCCGCGCATCTACGTCACGCAGACGGGCGGCTGGATCGGCGACATGGTGCTGATGGGTCCCGCGTTGCGCGCCTTGAAAAAGCGCTTCCCGGGCAGCCACGTATGCCTTCACGTGCGATCTCACGTTGCCGACATGATGGCGTCCCACCCATACCTCGATGAGGTGCTCGCGTGGGACAAGGATGGCGCGGAGTCGGGTTGGCGCAGCACGTGGCGCTGGCGCGAGCAGTTGTCAGCCGGCAGGTGGGACATCGCGGTCGTGGCTCATCCGACGAGCGTCCGGTCGGCGGCGCTGGCGTGGGCGAGCGGTATCCCGGTTCGCGTTGGCGGCGCCCGCGTCGGCTGGAAGCCGATTCTCACGGCGACTGTGCCCGATGCGGGCTGTCACGAGCGCGATCGATATCTGCGCATCGTCGGATTGGCTGGCGTGCCCCCGGTTCTCGACGAAGAGCGCCAGACGTTCTTCTGGCACACGGCGGAGCACCGACTCGAGGCTGCTGCGTTCCTGAACGCCCGTCGCGGCAGTCCTCATAAGCCGCTCATCGCGATGAACCTCGGCACAACGTGGCGGTCGAAGGCGTGGCCCGTCGAGCGCTTCGCAGACGTTGCGCGGCACGTCGCCCGACAAGGCAACGATGTCGTCGTGACCGGAGGGCAGTCGGAGCGAGCCGCCCGCGATGCGTTCGCCCAGTCGATGGCAGACGTGCCGTTCATCGACGCCGTCGAAGCCGGGGACATTTTCGTCTTGGGAGCCCTCCTCGAGGCATCCGACTGCTGCGTGACGGCGGATTCGGGTCCCATGCACATCGCGGCGGCTGTCGGTACGCCGGTCGTCGCGTTGTTCGGGTCCACTAGCCCGAGTCGCCATGGTCCTGACGGCGAATGCCACGAGGTCTTCTACGCTCGGCTCCCGTGCGCTCCGTGCTACGAGCGCGATTGCCCGCTGACACGCAACCGTTACGGGTGCATGGACGCCCACAGCCCGCAGGCGGTCGCGGAAGCCGTCGGGCGCATTCTCGGCACGAGTCAGCCAGTCTGAGGTGCGCCGTGGATCGTGTGCTGTTCATCCGACCCGACGGCATCGGCGACATGGTCTGTGCCCTGCCCGCGTTCACCGCCGTCCGCGCAGCCCACCGCTCAGCGCACATCGCCGTCCTGGCGAGTCCGTTGAACGCGCCCATCCTGGAACACAACCCCGACGTGGACGAAGTGCTGATCTATGATGCGCGCGGAGGCGACCGGTCCCTGCTCGCGCGGCTGCGATGGATGTCGCGAGTGCGTCGCATGCGGTTCACCTGCGTCTTCGCGCTCCGCACGGCGACGGACACCCACGCCATCGCAGCGGCATCCGGTGCGCCGATGCGTGTCGGCTATGCGGACAAGCCCTTCCATCCGGCGTTCACGCACTCCGAGCGCCTTGGGAACCGACCAGGATCGATCCGGGAAGTCGAGCGCAACTTGCGACTGCTCGCACTGGTCGGCGTGTCTGCGCGGGCGGCGGAACCGCAGATGCCGCTCTCGTCAGGCGAACGGGCTGCAGCCGATGAGTCTCTGGGAGCCCTGCGCGGTTCGGACGCTCCGTTCATCGGCGTCCATCCCGGAGCCAGCTCGGATGACAAACGGTTCCCGGAGTCACGGTACGCGGACGCCCTGAACGCGGCGACCGGCTCGTGGGCAATCGCGCCTCACGTCTTGGTGTTCTCCGGTCCGGGCGACGAAAAACGCAGCCGCGAACTGGCGTCGCGTCTGTCATTGTCGTCCACGGTTCTCGCCGGACTGTCGCTCCGCGAGATGGCGGCAGTCGCGTCGCGCTGCCGAATGATGGTCGCCAACGACTCGGGTCCGATGCACATCGCCGCCGCCGTGGGCACGCCTCTGGTAGCGATCTTTGGGCACACCGACCATGTGCGATGGATGCCTCAATCCCCGACCGCCCGGCTCGTGAGGGCGGACTCGTCCCAGCCTGACTCCATTCCCCTGCGCCCAGGCATGAGCCTGGTCGAGACCATCCCCACGGCGTGGGTGGAACGGGCGATCTCCGAGCTATGGAGGCACGTAGGAACCTGATGGCGTGTCGCGGGCGCGGTCGTCGATGCGGCTAACGACGCGATCCCGGTCGGCTGGACGAGCGTTCTAGCTTCTCCAGCATCGTGCGAGCCTCGCCGACCCACTCGCCCGGCAGATCGAGACTCAGCAGGTGACGCCATCGCTCGATGGCGAGTCGATCCTTCCCCAGGAGCTGATACATGAGGGCGAGGTTGTAGTTGGCGGTGAGGTTGTCCGGAGCCAGCCGGATCGCCATCTCGAACTGCTCAGCCGCGCCCGCGACGCGGTCCACGCGGTAGAGCACCATGCCGTATTCGATGTGCGCGTTGACATGGCTCGGATCGAGCGAGACGGCTCTCGACAGGTGGTCTATCGCCGAGGTCATGTCGCCTTGCGAGTTCGCCTTCAGAAACCCAAGACGGTAGTGCGCCGCGAACGACTTGGGGTTGATCACGATCTCGCGCGCGTAGTAGCGGATCGCTTCGTCGAACCGGTTCGACGCCTCCGCCAGCTTCCCCAGTTCGGCGTTCGCGTTGGGATACTTCGGGCGAGCCTTCAGGAGGTCTCGGAGCGTGGTCGCGGCAAGGTCGCTCGATTCCATGTCCAGATACGTCAAAGCCAACAGGTATGTGGCATCCGGGTTGTTCGAGTCCATGGACGCCGCCTGCTTGAAGTCCTCGGCGATCTCGCTGGAGAGGTAGAGACGCTCGCCGATCTGTCGATGCTCCCGGCGCAAGACTGCGCGCCGGAACAACGCTGACGCGGTCGGCTGAATGCGGATGGCAGCGCTGTACGCGGAATCAGCGATCTCCAAAAGTCGCTCGCGGCTCGCGTCGCCGACATCGCCTGACGCGGCTCCTTCAGCCGTTCGGGCGAGGAGCGCCTGCCATTCGGCGTTATCGGCTTCGATCTCGCACGCGATGGCGAGGTGCGGGACCGCCAGTGCCAACTCACGTCGCTTGGCGAGGAGCTCGCCCAGCATGAACTGCTCGCGGGCGCGACGCGGCTCCAGGTCGAGTCCGTGCTCCAGCGGAACCAGCGCTCCCTGCTCATCGCCCGACGACAGCAGCAGCCGCGCGAGGCTGAAGTGCGCCCCAGCCCGGTCGGGAGCCAGTTCCGTGACTCGTCGATAGGCACGGATCGCGGCGGTCGGGTCGGCTTCCTCCGTCAGTTCGGCGAGCGCCGCAAACGTATCGACATCGTCTGGTGCGGCGGCGGTTAGTCGTCGGAAGGCGTCGGTGGCTTCTTGGTTCTTGCCCAACTCCCTGAGCAGCGATGCCCGCTCGCGCAGCGCAGGGACGTCATCGGGTCGCAACGACACGATCCGGTCGAGCACGGCGAGTGACCGCTCAGGGTCATCCAACGCGCGGTACAGACCGGCGAGGCGATTCAGCGTATCGGAGTAGTCGGAATGAAGGGCGTCAAGCTCCTCATAAGCCGCCACGGCTTGGTCGGTCCTTCCGAGTCCCTCCAGCGCTCGGGCGCGGCCATATCGCAACGACGGATCGTCGGGAGCCAGCAGGAGACACCGCCCGTAGCCGTTGAGAGCGGCGGCGTAGCGCTCCGATCCGAGCTCCGCCGCTGACGCTCGCGACCACTCCTCCGGGAGGTTCGGAGACAGCGACGATGCGCGTGCGTAGGCGTCCCGAGCCTCATTCAGCGCGTGGTCGGCGAGCAGCAGATCGCCGATACGCACCCAGACCTGCGTACGTTGAGGGTCGAGCTCAGTGGCTCGACGATAGCGCGCCAGCGCCTCGGTTGAATGGCTCGTCGCAGCTTCCACATCGCCGTAGAGCTCATGAACCGAGGCGTCGTCGGGGCGGATCGTGAGCGCCTTCTCCAGCAGATCGCGCGCCTCCGGCTCCGAGACACGCGCGGCGAAGAACCCATCGCGCACCGGATCCGTGAAGCGGCTTCCCAACTCCGGTTCCAGCCCAACTGCGGTACGGTACTCGGTTCCCGCCTCGTCGCGACGGGCTTGCGCCCACAAGACATCGCCGAACTCGAGGTGTAACTCGGCGGCATCGTCGTCCAGTCGGATCGCGGCAGCGTACTCCCGTTCCGCCTCCTCCCAATGCCTTCCCCCAGCAAGAGCCCGCGCCAGCCCCCAATGATTGTCGCGAGTTGGAGACGTGAGCGATGCGCCGGTTCGGAAAAGCTCCACAGCTTCGGGAACCTGTCCCAGGGCGGCGCGAGCCTGGGCAAGAGCCATGTACGACGGGCCGTGGGACTTGTCCAAGGCGATTGCCAGGGTCAGCTCTCGGTCAGCGTCGGCGGGGCTGCCCATCGCCAGGAGCACGGTACCTTTGCCGTAGTGAGGTCGAGCCCAGTCGGCAGGAGCGTTGGCGAGCGCCAAGTCGTACGACTCCAGCGCGTCCGCGTAGTCGCCATCCGACCGGTAGACTTCACCCATCGCGTGGTAGGCAGCCACATAGGCGGGGTCGATCCGCACACATTCGCTATAGGCGGCAAGAGCCGCCTCTGTGTTCCCCAGTAGGTGCTGTACCCCCGCGAGGCTGAACCGCGCAAGGACGAATGTCGCGTCCAGCGAAGACGCCCGCGACAAGACATCGGCTGCGCGCTGGAGGTCTCCCTCGCCCGCTCGAAGGGCGAGCGCGTAGCCGTAGCCGTAGGCGAGGAAGGCGTTGTCTGTCGACGCGGCGTTCTGACTCTCATACACGGCGAGCAACTCGGCGAGCTTGCCGACAGCGCGCCACTTGTCGACGACACCTCGGTGGAGCTCCCCCTGGTTCCGCCGCGCCTTTCGGATCTGGTCGATATCGCGGGAGATGGCTTGCGTGCCGCGATCGGATGTCTGTCCCGACAACGGTAGTGGTGACGCAACACCCAGCAACGCAATCGCCGCAACGAATGCCGCCCGGACGTCACACCTCATCGCAGGCTCCCCAGCGTGCCGGTCGCCCGAATGTCGAGCCTTCCCAATCCCGCGCTCGTGCCGACCCATACCGAGGACGAGTCCGCAAGGGCTGTGTAGATGCGAGCCGAGCGCAGTGCTGACGGATAGTCGACGCTCCCCCACTTGCCGCGCGCGTCCTTGTAGAGCAGCGCCTCGCCGACGGCGACCCAGAGCGTGCCTGAGTTCGCCGTCACGCGGATGTCGTGAGGGGCGATCTCGTCGGGTCCGATGGGCTGGTTCGCCCACTGCCGCGTTGACTCGCTCCATTCGGAGAGACCATTCTTGTCGGATGTGCTCCATGCGGCGACGATGCCCGTCGGAGTCAGCACCATGCTGCGGATGGAGTTGCTGCCCAAGCCGGTCTGCACGCCGAAGCTCTCCCACTGGCTCGTCGCTCGCGTCAGACGCAGAACGCCGTTGCCCTGCGTTCCCACCCACACATGCGACGGCGACAAGGCTATGGCGGTCACCTCCTGACCAGGGAACTCCTTGCCCGACCTGAACGGCGTCCATTCTCCCGTGACACGGTTCAGGCGTGACAAGCCGCCTGTGCCGCCGACCCAGACCTCGTTGGCGTCCATGGCGACGGCAGCGATGCTGTGGCTCGGAAGCCCGTCGAGACGTCCGTAGATCGCCGTGTTGCCGTTGTCTCGGCGGTACCGGACGACGCCCTTGTTGGCGGTCGCCAGCCACACTTCCGAGTCGTCTGCGGCGATGGCGCGGATTGTCATGCCAGCCGTGCCCTCCGGGGCGCCAGGTGCCGAGGTGAGATTATCCCCGGAGGCATCGTACTTCCCGACGCCGCCCGAGGACCCCACCCACAGGAACCGACCGTCTCGGAGCACGGAGAATACGCTCGCGGCGGATAACCCCGCATCGACCGACTGAACCACCCAGGCGCTCTCCGCAGCCAGCGTTCGGGCCCGCTCCTGCATGTCCGGGTCCTCTGCACGCTGCAGCACCCAACGCGCTTCCTCGATCACGCGGGCGAGCTCTCGGCGCTGCAAATGGGCGTACCCGAGAGCCAGATGCATGTCGACGATGCGCGGGCTGTTGGGGCGACGACGGATGAAATCCTCCGCGACCTCCGCCGCTTGTGTCGGTTGCTTCCATGTGAGGTAGAGATTGGCGAGCCGAAGGCGTGCCTCGTCGCAGGCTGCGTGATCAGGGTACGTCGTGGTTGCGTAACGCAGCGCCCTCTCCGCATCGGCGCGCACGGCGTCGCCCGGCTCCGAGGCGTCCGCGCCGTCGGCGAGATAGCGCGCGGCGTCGTACGCCGCTGAGGGGGCCGTCGCGTCGTTCGAGAAGCTCTGCGCGAACTGCAGTAGAGCTCGTCCTGCGCTAGTGAAGTCCTTGCGTCCGAGCGCGTCGTCCGCCGCCGCGCGAATCTTGTCGGCGATGCGGTACGTCTTGGCGTCCAACCGAGCAGCCAGTACGTAATGCTGAAAGGCTTCGGACGCGCGTCCATGGTGCTCCAGGAACCGGGCGTACTCGTAATATGCCCGGGCAAAGCGCGGAGCCAGAGCGATTGAGTCCCTGAACGCGGATTCGGCGGGCGTGTCCATGCCCAACGCGACGGCGTCGAGCGCCGCATCGAGCCTGGCGCGCGCTTCGATGGATATGGGGGCGTCGTCGTCGCCGAAGGCCGCCACGACACCGTCGAGGGACATCTCGAGCGTCTGTCCGTCGCCGAGCCGAATGCTCATCGTCGACTCGGACGACCCGAGCCACTCTCCGGTCAGGCGATCTCCGTTGGGCATCGTGACTCGCACGGTGAGCGCAGACGCTGTCGTTCCCAGCGCGAGCGCAAAGGCGAGGGCGATCGATACGACGGCCGCTCTTCGAGTCATCGCTGTCATCGGTTCGCGTCAATCCTCTCCGTCGTCGTCTGTCCCTGTGAGCCCGTAGCGTTTCAGCTTCGCATGGAGGGTGTTCCGGTTGATGCCCAGGTAGTCGGCGGCACGGCTCTTATTGCCGCCTGTGTGCTCCAGCACGTAGGTCATCAAGTGCCCCTCGATGCGCTCCAGGACCTCCTCGTGGAGTGTTCCGCGTCTCCCGCTGGCGAAGTAGTCCTGGGTCCACTTGCGGAGCCAAAGGTCCATCGCGCCGTCAGATTCGAGTTCCGGGCCCGGGGACACCAGGGGCGCGTCCGCAGTACTGAGAACGGGCCCGCGCGCCATCACGATGGCTCGATGGATGACGTTCTCAAGCTCCCGCACGTTGCCGGGCCAGTCGTAAGATTCGAAGCGGCTGAGAAGGTCCTCGGAGATCGACACGCCGTCCCTGCCATAGCGCGGGGCGTACTTGCGCACGAAGTAGTCCGACAACAGGAGGATGTCTGAGCGCCGGTGTCTTAGCGGCGGGAGCGTGATCTGTACGACGTTGAGCCGGTACAGCAGGTCCTCTCGAAACGAACCCTCGGACACGGCGCGGTCCAAGTCGCGGTTCGTTGCGGCGATTACTCGGGCATCGGTGACGACCGTCTCGTTGGAACCGAGCCGCTGGAAAGACCTCTCCTGGAGCACTCGGAGGAGCTTCGTCTGGAGTTCCAGAGAGAGGTCTCCGATCTCGTCGAGGAAGATCGTGCCATCCTTGGCTCCCTCGAACCGACCAATCCTTGTCGCCACCGCATTCGTGAACGCGCCCTTGACGTGACCGAACAGCTCGCTTTCCAGCAGCGTCGCAGGGATGGCAGCGCAGTTGACCTCCACGAACGGCTTGTCAGCCCGACTTCCGTTCGCGTGCAAAGCGCGCGCGACGAGTTCCTTGCCCGTGCCGCACTCGCCCTGAATGAGAACGGTGACCTCGGTCGCAGCGACGCGACCGATCGTCTTGTAGATCGCCTGCATCTCCGGGCTGTTACCGACGATCTCGTCGCCCTCCGTGGCGAGAGGTGCGCGGACGGGTTCCTCCGACCGGCGGCGGCTCTCCTGGACTGAGTCGGCGGCTCGTCGTGCCAGCGACACCACCGACGCGAGATCGAAGGGCTTCGTGATGTAGTCGAAGGCGTTCCGCTTCATCGACTCCAGAGCGGTCCGCATCGTCCCGTGGGCAGTCAGCATGATCACGGGAATGTCCGGGAACTTCTCACGGATCGCCGGGAGCTCGTCCAGTCCGCTGCCATCCGGAAAGAGGATGTCGAGGAACGCGAGGTCGATGGCGTCGTTACGGAGCGCGTGCTTGGCGTCGGCGAGCGAATGAACGCTCTTTGTCTCGAACCCGGCTCGTTCGAGCGCGCGCCGGAGGACAAAGCAGATGGAGGGCTCGTCGTCGCAGATCAATATGCGCATCGTCATCGGTGACCCGCTCCGTGGTTCGGTTGCGTCCCGATCTCGGCGTTCGTCGATGCCGTGCTGGGCTCAGACGCCAACGACGGCAGCGTGACAACCATTGAGGTTCCTCCGACCTCGGGAGAGCGCACCTCGATGTAGCCGTCGTGTTCCTCGATGAGTCTGCGGCTGAGGGCGAGTCCGATACCGGTTCCCTTGCGCTTGGTCGTAAACAACGGGTCGAACACACGCTCGCGTGCTGGCTGTGGGATCCCGACGCCCGTGTCCGTAATGATAACCTCGATATAGCGAAGGACGCGACCGTCGCCGACGGACTCCCGCGGCGAGGTGTGCACCTCGACGATGAGAGTTCCGCCGTTGGGCATCGCTTCGACGGCGTTGCGCGCGAGATTGAGGAACACCTGGGCGAGTTGGTCGCCGTCGGCTTCCAGGCACGTCGAGTTCGCCCCGTATCGCCGAATGATCTCGATCCCGATCTCGTCGCACTCGGGCCCCACGAGCGTCAGAACACGGTCAAGGATATCGACCAAATCGTGCTTTGCTCGCTCGCCCCGGCGATGGTCGCCGAACCGCAAGAGCTGCTCGACCACGCGCGCGAGACGATCCACCTCCGTGACGATCAGCGACGCGCACGCCTGCGCATCCGAGACCGGGAGCGGATCGTCGCTCTGGAGCAGCTCGGCAGCGCCGCGTATTCCGGCGAGTGGGTTCCTCACTTCGTGCGCCACGCTCGTGGCGAGCTGTCCGAGCGCCGCGAGTCGCTCCTGACGCAAGGCATGATCGACCATCTGCTGGATTCGGAGCGCCTGCCCGAATATGGACGCCAGGATGGTCAGGAATCCCACGTCGTCTCCCAGCGTGCGATCATCGACAGGGGCGCGATCCACGCTGAGCACGCCGATCGTACGTCCCTCCATTCTCACGGGCATGCAGAGGATGGCGACGGTCCTCGGACGACGGGAGAGGGCTTCGACGGGAGCCCCTCCAGAGGACAGCGGGATCGGTTCCTCTCCGATGTTCGGGATCGCCATCGCTTGCCCGGTGGACATGACCGTGCCGTGGATTCCCTCTCCCAGACGGTACCTTCCGGCGGCGATCTGCGCAGGTGTCAGACCGAACGCGTACTTCACCTTGAGCTCTTGCGTCGCCTCGTCATAGAGAGCCAGCGTGCCCCGGTGCATACGTAGCGCGCGGGATACCGCAGCCATAGACGACTGGAAGAGCATGCCGAGGTCGAAGCTGAGCTCCGACATCTGGCTCACGTCGAGGAGAGCCGACAGTTCGGTGACGGTCTTGGCGGCTCGCGCGTTCGCGGCATCGAGTTCCGCCGCCGCGCGAGTTTCGCGCTCGTAGGTGCGCCGCAGCGAGTGAACGGCGATGCCGATCGTACCGATCACCGGCGCATAGCACGCCGCGACCAACGCCATGTCGTTCGCCCATGGAGTGGTGACGCCGTACACCACCGCGCTGAGTGCGGCTGCCAGCCAAACCACCGCTGTTGCGGCGCGCGTGGACATGAGTGCGCTCCACAGCACGACCGCAGCCCAGGCGAGCATGGCGATGAAGCCAGGTCCCGGACCCGCAGCGACGGGGACGGACGTGTGCAGATAGAGGTCACTGAGCAGGATGAGCGCCAGCAGTCCGACCGTCTGAGGTGCACTGGTCTCGCGGGCACCGGCGCGCAAAGTGCCGTCCATTCCGCGAGGCAGCGACGGCGAAACTCGCACAGTCACGATCCGTCAGTGAGACGGCATCATTCCGATTCTGCCGCCCCGTCTTGGCGCAGCGCTCGGTAGACATCGAACGCTCGGAGGTACCCAATGGCAGCAGCGATCTGCGGGTCGTACTCGAAGTCGTCGGTTTCGTTGACCGTCTCGGAGGCGATGGCAAACCGAATCAGCCCTTCGCTCAGGACGATGTTCTGTTCCGATGCCGACTTCAGGAACGCTTGGTACTTGCGGTAGAGACGATCGGTGGTGTTGTCAGCCTTGAACGCCTCAATCGCCTTGAGCAGGTCCGGGCTCTCGCCCTGCAGGAACGTCTTGAGTGCATCGCTGGAGCGCAGCTTGCGCCACATGTCGCGTTCCAGCGCGCTCAGCGCAGCCAGCTCGACGTCGGGCTTGATGCCCACCTTGTTGATATCGACTCCAGAGGGCGTGTAGTAATGAGCGATGGTCAGCTTCACTGCCGATGCGCCATCGCCCTCCTGCAGCGGGAAGATCTTCTGGACAGATGCCTTGCCGAAGGTCGTCGATCCCATGATCATTCCGCGATGGTGGGCTTGGAGGGCTCCAGCCACGATCTCCGAAGCGCTCGCGCTCCCGCTGTTGACGAGAACATCCACCGGCAAGTCCGTGTGCAGCAGAGGAGCCGACACGGTGAAGTCCTCTCTGCCGCTGCGCCCCTGAGTGTAGACGACCAGGTTCCCCTCATTCAGGAACATGCCAGCAATCGCCACGGCGGAACTGAGCAGACCCCCTGGATTGCTACGAAGGTCCAAGATCAGCGCGAGGGCTCCCATCTTCGTGAGTTCGGCGATGGCGTTTGCCACGTCGTGGGCGGTCGGTTCCATGAACTGCGTGATGCGCACATAGCCCACGTTGCTATGGATCAGATGCCATTTCACCGACCGGACCGTAATGATGTCGCGCGTCAGCGTCACGACGACCGGTTCATCGCGCCCAGCGCGCAGCAGCGTCAACGTGACTTCGGTTCCCGGTTCCCCTCGCATCTTGCTGGCGGCGTCGTCAGCCGACATACTGACCGTGGAGGCTCCGTCGATGGAGGAGATCACGTCCCCAGAGAGAATGCCCGCCCGAAACGCGGGGGTGTCCTCGATGGGAGAGATGACCGTGATGCGGTCCTGCTTCACGCCGATGTACATGCCGACGCCGCCGAACTTGCCTCGTGTGTCCGTTTGCAGGCTCTGGTAGGCGTCCGCGTCGTAATACTGGCTGTACGGGTCGAGGGCTGCGAGCATGCCGCGAATGGCTCCCTCGGACAGGCGGCGCGCGTCGGGATCGTCAACATGGTTCTGCCGTACCTGAGCCAGGACCTCGCTGAGTCGTCCGAGCTCGCGTCTCGTGCCGTCGGTGTCGGACATGCTGACGGCAGCCGGCGCAGGGCTCGCGGCCTCGGGGATCGCCTCTTGGGCAGACGAGCGCGCCGTCGCCAGAATGATCGAACAGAGCACCGCCACCGGAAGCCACATGGGTCGCAACACAGGTTCCCCCGTCTCTACGCCGGGCAAGCTCGCGGGTGGATCAGCGCGCAATGCGCTTGAAGTCGATGACGTGATAGTGGCGTCTCATCTCGAAGTAAAGCGCGGGTCCGATCAGTGAACCGGTGCTCCCGACCGTTCCGATCTTCTCGCCCTTGCGGACGCGCTGCCGTTCGTTGACGGCGAAGTCCGACAGGTGTGCGTAGAAGGAGCGGTACCCGTTCCCGTGGTTCAGAACGAGCAGCTTCCCGAATCCCAGCCCGTTGAACCACTGCGCGTATTCCACCGTGCCGTCGAGCACAGCCTTCACAGTTGCGCCCTCGGACGCGATGATCGTGATTCCCTCCAGCGCGGTACTGGTGTTGCTGGTCACCTTGCCTTCAACGGGCCAGTCGATCCTGCCGAAGGTCTGGATGGCGAGCGCGATCTCCTCGGTGGACCCAAGAGACTGCACGGAGGGAGCCGTCGCGGTGCTGCCCTTCGCGCCTCCCCGCGCCTCCTCCTCAGCCCGGATCGCGGCTTCGAGTTGCCGTATGAGGGCGTTGAGTTGGCGGATGGAAGCGTCCATCTCACGTATCGCGCGTTCCTTGAGCCCTCGGTCGCGCCGAATCACTGACAGCGCGGCGTTGCGCTCGCGCTTATCCTGGTTCAGCTTGGCTTGCTGCGACTCCAGCTTCTCCTGTTGAGCGACGCGCGCCGACTGTTGCGTCTCGAGCTTGGACTTGTGCTCGCGCAGAGCGGCTTCGTCAGCGCGGAACCCGTCGATGATCTCGTTGTCTCGAGACCGAATCCGTGCCGCGTACCGAAGGCGTACGAGCAGCGAGGACAGGTTGTCGGCGCGCAGAGCCAATGACACGAACCCGTTGGGGTTCGAGTAGCCGATCTTGTAGTTCGCCCGCAGCCTGTCTGCCACGAGCTGCCGACGCGCGTCGATGCGTGCCGTCAAGTCGCCGATCTCGGACTCGGACTCGGCGATCTGCTCGTCAAGGGACGCGATGTCTTTGCGCACCGAAGCCACGTCACGGCGCACGACCTCGATGCCCTTGTCGAGCTTCTGAAGAACACCCAGTACGCTCCGCTCGTCGGAGAGCATCCGTCGTCGCTCGGCGTCGGCAGTCTCTCGTTCGCGCTGTATCTTTGCCCGTTTCGCTGCCGTCTCGTTGAGCTCGGCGCGGGACGCCGCGCGTGCGGCGGTCGGTCCGAGTGCGCACACGAGCAGGCAGAGGATCGCAGACCAACGGAACGCGGAACGGCTCATCGCGGGTCCTCGACGTTCGCAGCTAGCGGACTCAATGGATGATATGGACGTCGATGCGGTCTGGCAACCGTCGCCGCCTTTCGTCCGTCCGGTGACGAGACCTGTCGCACTTCCTTGACGAGCCACGCGGCGAGTGCTACCGTCTACCCACGCACCCCGTCGCCCTGGCGGTCCCATCGAGGCAACGATGTACACTGTCGACTGCGTGGCGACGACAGATACCGTCGCCGGGCCATTCGACGTCTTCTCTACGATCCTGGAGCGTCACTCCCCGGCACGCCCGTTCCTCCTGGAGACGGTTCCGACCATCGGTTACGCCGACGGCTGGTCGTTCCTGGGCGTAGACCCCTTCCTGACGTTTGAAGCATGGGGTTCGAGGATCGTCGAGTCTCGCTTTGGGCAGAGAGGGCTCCTGGATCGCTCGATCCACGTTGCCCATCCGCTCGAAGCCCTGCAGCGCTGTCTGGACCAGTATCGCACGTTGCCGCTCAGCCATGGCAGCCCGTTCACCGCAGGAGCCGTCGGGGCGTGGTCCTACGACCTTCGGCTCTGGACCGACACTCCCGCGCCCGAGGACCCGAAGAGCCCGGAGCACCCGGACATCGCACTCGCCTTCTACGCCGACGTGCTGGCGTTCGACCACCGTTGTCGCACGGCCTCGGCGTTCCACTGCAACGTGCCCGATGCCCCGAACCGTGGATGGGTCAACACGGCACTCGATGCCTGCCGCACCCCTCGGCACGCGCCGGAAGAGCGCGTCCGAACCGTGCGCGGCCGCCGGTTCGCTGAACCGGCTTTGAGCAGCATGACGCAGGAGTCTTTCTGCCTCGCGGTCAAGAGAGTGCAGGAGTACATCACCGCCGGGGATGTCTACCAGATCAACCTGACCCAGAGACTCGTTGCCCGCTGGGAGGGCTCGCCGCTGGAACTCTACTCCCGGCTGCGGGCTGCCAATCCCTCCCCCTACGCTGCGTGCGTCGATCTCGGTCAATCGACCGTGCTGAGCACCTCCCCCGAGCGGTTCCTCAGATTCGATCCTGCCACACGATGTCTCGAAACCCGACCCATCAAGGGCACCCGACCCCGTGGGACGACGCCCGACGAGGACGCTGCGCACGCGGCGGAGCTCCTCGTCAGCGCCAAGGACGCCGCAGAACTCGTCATGATCGTCGACCTGGAACGCAACGACATCGGGCGAGTCTGCGAGTACGGCTCAGTTCACGTACCCGTGCTCCGCACCATTGAGGAATACGCCAACGTCCTGCACACTGTTGCGACCATCGAGGGCACGGCTCGCGAAGGCGTGGGCTTTGCCGACATGCTTCGCGCGACGTTCCCGGGCGGATCGATCACCGGGGCGCCCAAGATCCGGGCGATGCAGATCATCGATGAGCTGGAGCCGGTTCCTCGCGGCTACTACACCGGAGCCGTCGGGTACGTGGACTTCTCCGGCTCATTCGACCTCAACATCGCCATCCGCACGGTCGTCTTACACGACGGGAATGCATACATGGGAGCCGGAAGCGGCATCGTTGCCGATTCCGACCCCGTTGCGGAGTATGAGGAGTCGATGACGAAGGCACAGCCCTTGCTTGCGGCGCTGGCAGACCCGCCGTACGCTGGTTCTCGGACGCATCGATACGGCGTATGACATGGCAATCGTGGCGACGTACGTCTGGACGGATGGTCGGCTGGCGAAGGCTGAGGACGGCGGCGTCTCCCCATCGACGAGGCTCGTGCTGTACGGTCACGGCGCGTTCGAGACGATGCGCTGGCGGGCAGGTCGCGGCGTCGTCCATCCCGACCGACACCTAGCTCGACTGCGAGGAGCCCTGCGCCACCTTCGCATCCGCGATCCCTTCGGAACTGAGGTTCAGTGGGAGGGACTCGTGGAACAGGCGACGGCGGAGGCTGCGCATTCGTCCGACGTGGTCGTACGGGTGACCGTCGGATGTGGTGAAGAGATCGACGAAGCGATCACGATCGTCCACGTCCGTGACGTGGCTGGCGCGTGGAGTGTCAACGGCATACGGACGATGTCTTTGCCGGAACCTCGGTACACTGCGATGGCGCGCTACAAGACGACGGGCTGCGCGGACAACATCCTCGCGCGCGAGTCTGCGCAGGCGAAGGGATACGACGAGGCGATCTGGGCGGATCCTGCTGGAACCGTGCTCGAAGGTTGTGCGTCGAACGTCTTCGCCGTGATGCGCGGCGTCCTGGTGACGCCTCCGGCTGATCTGCCCCTGCTCAGCGGAGTGACGCGGAGCACCGTAGTTGGCATCGCCAAGTCGAAGAGGATCGGAGTCGAGGAGCGTGCGTTCGACTTCGCCGCACTCCTCGCGGCGGACGAGGTGTTCGTCACGAACGCCGCGTCGGGCGTCGTTCCTGTGGTCGAACACGACGGTATGCCGGTCGGTACCGGTCAGGCTGGTTCCATCACGCTGGACCTGCGCCACGGCTATGATGCCCTATGAGTGACCAAAGCGGTAGCGGTTGGTCTCATCACACGGTCGTCATCGACGCCGTCGGGGAGGACCTTGCCCGCGTCCGCAAGGGCATGGTGGAAGCCGCTGCTGCTGCCGATGCAACCGGCGTTCCGGTCTCATGGGCCCTGGACGTTCGGGCCGCTCGCAATTCAGCGACATGGCTCAACGAACGTCGCGAGTCTCGTCGAGCCGCCGACCCGTCGAGCCGCGACGAAGACATCATCCTGTGGCTCGACGTCCAGAACTGGCTGGGCGAGTCGGTCGAGGCAACCGATGCTCGGAGCGCGGCAGAGGGAATGGTTCGCCAGAAGGAGGACCTGAGAGCGCGCGTGCAGGCGGAACGGGACCGTGTCGTTGCGCTGCTGCCGTGGGCGAAGATCACGCTGGCGGGCTCGGACCTGAAAACGGAGCCGCTGGTCGATGCGCTGGTGAGTCTTGGATTTGCCGGGCTCTGGGGTTACCGGTGGAACGAGGCGTCGCGCCGGTCACAGGATCGTGGGTGTCCGTTCGGATGCTTCTTCGTGTCGCGTGCGCGGTTCCAGTCGGCGGGGAGCCCGGCGACTCCTTTGGTAGGTTTGCCGCGGGATTCCGGGCGAGCGCTCGGACGCCACAGCCACGACGTGGATCGAGACGTCGGAGAGATGACCGTCGGCGGCGATCCCTTGCCGATCGACACGGTTCTCAGAATCATCGAGGCGTCGCGAGCCACGCCGAGGCTGGGGGCTTGGTCGGCGTCGATCCAGACGCTAGCGGCGACCGCGTGCGCGATTTGGACCGACGACGAGCGTGAACGCTGCGTGGCGCTCTGGCGATCGCTGGAGGAGCAGGGGATTCCGCACGCCTCCGTCGGGGACCAGGTTCGGCTGTACAGCGAGCGATTCGCCGAGACGGAGCCGCAGCTTCTGGTCCTGTCCGACGGTGAGGTGACCGTAGCCGACGCTTCCGTGCGCGTGCTCTACTACGATTCGCGCGCCCAGTACGTCTTCGAGCGAGAATCAGGGGCACCGACGGTCTTTCACAACTACGTGTCGCCAGCCACGCAATCCAAGTACCTGCTGGAGTACGAGGCGCCCAGCTTGTCTGTCCTGTCGCCCACGCGCGACCGGGAGCAGATCCGCCTCGACTTCAGCCTCGACTCGCCGAAGCCGATGCCATATGCCCTGATGTTGTGGGGCGACCATCGGCATCTGCGGCTCTACGACAACAACGTTGGGGACGTGCAATGGATCGGGGCGCATGGCGTGCTTCTACACCTCGACCTGGTCACCGGGCCCAATGACTTCTTCGTCGTTCTGACCATCTGAGTGACGCAAGTCGGCGTCACGGCAGAGAGGAGACATGCGATGAGAACTCGATTCGCTGCGTTGTGCGCCGTGGGCTTCCTAGTGGCGGCGGCGGCGCACGGACAGTGGACGACGAGCCGACAGGACGATTTCACGCGAGACGACGGCATTCAGGCGGACCTCCGCGCCGTGTCGTTCGCCGACGACATGAACGGCTGGGCGGCGGGAGACGGCGGAACCATCCTGCGCACGTCCGACGGCGGCAAGACGTGGGTCAAACAGGCGATGCCTGCGCCGCCGCCGAATGCGAATCCTCGGTTCGCCGCGATGTCGCAGAACACGCAGTTGTGGCGTATCTCGGCGCTCGACGCCAAGCGAGCGTGGATCGCGGGTGGCGGGGGAGCGCTGCTCACGACCGAGGACGGAGGCGAGACGTGGAGTCGCGCCAACTCCGGAGGCGGGAACCGACTCGTCGATCTCACGTTCGTCACGGCAGACGTGGGCTTCGTTACCGGGGACAACCGCACGCTCGCTCGGACATCGGACGCCGGCAAGACGTGGGAAACCGTCGTCTCGGGAGCCAGAGCCAGGGCTGGTGACAACCGAACGATCTATGAGGCGATTGCCTTCGCGACGCCGGAACTGGGCTGGGTGGTCGGGTCCTCGGGCACAGCCGCGATGAGCACGGACGGCGGACTGAACTGGGAGGCTCCCGAAGGCGGAATCGGAGCGTCGGAGAACCTCTACGGTATCGCGTTCACGTCAGCGACCGAGGGCTGGATCGTCGGGCAAGAGGCGACGATTCTGCACACGACTGACGCCGGCAAGACATGGACGCGCGTGGACAACGAGGCGCAAGACGACTACTACGACCTCTACGATATCGCGTTTCTGAAGTCGGACCCCAAGCGCGGTTGGGTCTGCGGAGACGGTGGAACCGTCCTCGCCACGACCGATGGCGGCAAGACCTGGAAGAAGCAGAAGTCCGGCGTCAACGAAGCCCTGCACGGGCTCGCCGTCACACCGACGGGGAAAGCCTTCGCCGCCGGATCGTGGGGCGTCATCGTCACGACTGACAAGTAGTCCAGCGGAGCCCGGTCGCCGTGAGGCTACTGGGCTCGCGCCAAACGGACGTAGTCGATGCCAATCGCGCCCGCGACCTGGCAGATCAGCGACAGTTCGGCGTCGCCCGCCGCCAGGTCGTGGATGCCGGCATCGACTTCGCGGGTCATTGTCAACGACGGATGCGACAGATCGAACGCGTGATCGACGGCGTTGCCGGACAGCGCGATACGGCAGGTCCCGCCGCCTGGACGGGTGGTCAGACAGAGAATCACCCGGTACTTGCCGGCTTCCTCAATCGGCAGCGACAGCGATAGCACGTCTCCGGGCGTCCCATCCCACCCCACCTGCGCAACGTTCGACCAACGAGCATCGTGTTGCACGTCGGCTTCGATGCCGCTCCGAGCCAGGTCCTCTGCTTCGAGCACGGTCGAGTTCTGGGCAGCTCCTGCAGCACGAACGATCCACGCTGGCGGGTCCTCGATGCGCAGCATCGCCGCATGGATCTGCGGATGGTCGTCACGTGCGCCGGGCGTCGTGTAGCAGTAGCCGATGCGCGCGTAGGTGATCCCGGGTGTCGGCACATGGGTTTGGAGTTCCATCAGGAACTCGAGGCTCTTCGCGAAAGGCAGGGCGTCCAGGATGTGCCACCGGTAGTTGGACGTGAACCCCCGGTTCCCCGGTCCGTCGCACCTCGGCTGACCGATCAGCGGGCCCTGGAACAGGTCAGGGGAGCTCCAGGAATAGCCGAAGTAGTCCTCAGAACCGGTTCCAAACGTACTGGGGAACGACTCGCCGTCGACGTAGACCTTCTCGTCTCCCTCACCCCACCATCCGCCGCCGGGCGTTGGAATGTCGGTGGGATTCATGATCATGAGAGCGGTGCCGACCCAGACGCCCGATCCATGCAGGATCAGGTAGGTCATGTCGTACCCGTCCGGGCTGCCCACCGCGCCGTGCGTGACGCGCCACTTCGCGCGAAGGTGCATCGATTGAGCAGACCACGTATGGGGCGTTCGCACGACGCCACCGGTTACCGTCACGGTCTGCTTGCCGAAGTTTGCGATGTGAACGCGCGCCGAGTGGGCGAACGGCATCACGAGGCGGCAGTGCATCGTGCCGTCCGGTTCCACGACGAAAGGCAGCGATTGGTATGGACAGACGCCGGGTCCTGCGCCGAAGAAGTCGCCCAATGGGCTTTCGATCTGGGGCGTGGGCGACGCGTCGAAGTAGACCTGGAGCAGCGTCTGACGCAGCGCGGCGCGGGGATCGGGAGCCGAGACGCGAAGCGTGATCGTGCCAATCGCAGCGGGCCCGTCGAGGATGACGGCATCGCCCCGCGAACCGGGACTGACGGTCACGTCGATCTCATGTCCGTCGAGAGCCTCGACCACCAGGTTCATCGGATCCGCCAGACGTGCGCCGACTTCGCGGATCACGTCCGCGTGCTCGGTGAGATGGTTCGGAGCGAAGGACTCCACGTCGGCGGATGAGACGTAACGGCGGAAGTTGACCTGGTAGTAGAACCCTCGCCAGTCCGCGTCGTGCGTCACCTTACAGCTCTGGGCGAACGGAATCGGGAAGTAGACGTTCCCGGCTCCGCCCGCCGCTCGCGACGTGAACGGCTCCGGGATTCTCGCCTTCCCGTTCACGAGCTCCATGAGGTCTGCTTCGATGACCGGCGTCGGGTCGTCGTCGAGGTAGACGCGCAGTTTGCCGCCTTCGCCCACCCATGGGTTCGCCGACCAGAACCGGACCAACGCTCCGGGACCTCGCATATCCGCCAACACGTGCTCCACCCGGTTCCCGACCTTCTCGTCACGGATGTAGTGTCGTCGGTCGGTTGTGTTGGCGTTGTCGCCGTTGGCGAACCAGCCGGGCTTGTCCGGAGCGACGGACCGGCGGTCGTACGACGAGAATTGGCACGTCGTGTAGAACGGATCGGGCTTCGTGGCGAGCCCGGAAAGGTCGGTCATCTCACCCAGGAGCGTTGCGGTCGTGACGCGTGCCACAAGGGCCCTCCTCGAGCGGTGCAGCGTATCGTCTAGGTTCTGGCGCGAAGCAGTGATTCGTCGGAAGCCGTTTCGATGGGCACCGGTTTGCCGTGTCCTCGCCCGGGCCCGGGGTCGTTCCCCATCGCGTTGTAGCAGACGATGACGGCGAGACGCCCGTGTTCCGACCGATTGGTCGCTGATGCGTGCGGCAGGTTCGAATGCCAGAACACGACATCGCCCGGGTCGCCAATCATGCTGCGCTCCGGGTACTTGCGTCGGAGTTCCTCCACCAAAGACAGGGACATACCGGTCTGCTTGCCCTCGGTGCCGGCATCGACGGCGTCGTGTTCGAAGCGACCCTCACTGTGCGCGCCGACGAGGAACCGCAGGCAACCGTTGTCCTCACGCGCCGGGTCGATGAACACCATGGCGGACAGCATGTTAGCGGTGAGACAGCCGTCGTGGAACCAGTAGCCGTAATCCTGATGCCAGTGCCACGACGCTCCGGTTCTCGGCGGCTTGAAGCTGATCTTCGAATGCCAGTGGTAGATATCGTCGCCCAATAGCTGTCTGGCGGGGATGACGAGTCGTGGCAGTCGATACAGGTCGGCGTACGCCGAGTCGCCGGCTTGGGTCCACAGCGCCAACGCTACTTGCCCCGCCTCGCGGTCGCGAGAGGTCCATGTCGTCGTCGAAGACTGAGCGCGGTCCACATTTCGACGCAGTACCGACACCTCCTCGTCGCTGAACAAGCCGTCGAGCCGGATGTACCCGTCGCGTCGAAACGCCTCGAGCTGTTGCTCAGTCAGTGACATCGACATCGATCCTCAACCCCTGTTCAGTCGGTCCCACCGGTTGTCGGCGATCGCATCTCGCAGGCATGTCAGCGATCGTCGCACGAATGCGGACTGTATCACGAGGCTGGGCAGAACGCACGCCCAGGCTGCGTGGGAACCGGCGCGCGCCTTGTATTGGTCTGCTTGGGTCAAGTAACATCGTGCCGGTGCTGTTGTTTGCCGTGACTGCGAGATGTAAGAACGGTCTGCGCTAGGAGAACCGTGCGTGGCGAAGGTGATGGTATTCATCGACGGCACTTGGCTCTACGGCAATCTTCCCAGACTCAGCGAAATCTACGGCCGAACCGACTTCCGGATCGACTTCGGCAAGCTGCCACCGGTTCTCGCCAGGCAGCTCAAGGACCAGCTTCCTGATACCGAGCTCGACATTGTGCGCACGTACCTCTTCGGCAGCTACGCCGCGAACTACGACCACCAGGATGAGGAGGCGGTCCAGCGGCAGCGTGACTTCTTCGACCGCCTTCGCGAAGACTTCCACTACGAAGTGGAGGCGTACCCGATCGACTTTCGTGGCAGACGCCTGCGTGCAGCGGACCGCGCGGCTGGCGATACGTTCGAGCCGCGCGAAAAGTGCGTCGACATCTCCCTCGCCGCGTCGATGCTCTACCTGGCTGCTGTCCCGCAGGTGTACGACATTGCGATGGTCGTGCTGGGCGACCGAGACTTCGTTCCTGTGCTCCGATACACGCGAATGCTCGGCAAGCGAGTCGTGATCGCCAGCGTTCGGGGAAGCTGCGCCCAAGAGCTCTGGGATCCGCGCGATGACGCGCGCGTGCGCGACTTCGATGTGATCTGGATCGACGAGCTTCTCCATGACGTTGAGCTCAGGTACCTGCCGCACCGGATCCGTTGCGAGTCGTCGTTCCATGCAGGACCCCGTGACGTGTGGACCACGTTCCATCCACGTCCGGGCCAGCGGTTCTTCTGCGACGAGTGCCGCGATAGATTTCGCCGCCAGCGGCCGGATGGCGACGAGGAAGCCATGGGACGACCTCTGCTCTCCGCGAGCCCAGATGGCGCGCGACCGGCAATCGGAGACTCGCACACCGGGTACGTGAAATCCAAGATGGCAGACAAGGGCTACGGATTCATCCGCAGCTCGGTCGACGGACTCGACTACTTCTTCCACCTGACGGATCTATCTCCCGATCTGCTGTACGACGACCTGCCCGAGGGCACGCCTGTGGCGTTCGAGATACGCAAGCTTCCGGAAGCGAACCGCGCCGGCGCTGGCCAGAATGTCCGAATCCGGATCGACAAACCGGATGAGGACACCGACGACCTCGGCGAGGAAGAAGACGAATACTGATTCACATCGATCCGGAGCATTCTTCCGTGCAGACTGACGACACCAACGCCCTGATGCAGCAGCGCCGCGATAAGCTGGCTCTTCTGCGCCAGAACGGGATCGATCCCTATCCGTACGCGTACGAGCCGACTCATTCGGCGCAAGCGCTCCACACAGCCTTCGGCGACCAGCAGTCCATCGAAGAGGGCGCTCACCGCGTGCGCATCGCGGGCAGAATGATGACTCGGCGGTCGCACGGCAAGAGCGCCTTCGCCCATATCCGCGATGCCACCGGGGAGCTCCAGATCTACGTGCGCCTCGATGTCGTTGGCGAGGAGGCGTTTACGCAGTTCGGCGACTTCGACTTAGGCGACATCCTCGGCATCGAGGGAACCGTCTTCCGGACTCGAATGGGCGAGTTGACCGTCCAGGCGAGTGAGGTTGTGCTCCTGAGCAAGTCGCTGCGGCCCCTGCCGGAGAAGTGGCACGGGCTCACCGATGTCGAGACACGCTACCGTCAGCGTTACGTCGATCTCATCGCCAACCCGAGCGTTGTCGACGTCTTCCGCAAGCGCGCCGCGATCGTTCAAGCCATCCGAAGCCGACTCGACGAGCTCGGCTATCTTGAGGTCGAGACGCCAGTTCTTCAGCCTCTTTACGGCGGAGCAGCGGCGCGGCCCTTCACGACACATCACAACGCGCTCGACAGGACGCTCTATCTTCGCATCTCGAACGAGCTCTATTTGAAGCGGCTGATCGTCGGCGGCATGGAGCGCGTCTACGAGTTCTCTCGGGATTTCAGGAACGAGGGCATCGACCGCTCGCACAACCCCGAGTTCACTCTGATGGAGTGCTACCAGGCATACGCGGACTACGGGATGATGATGGACCTGGTGCAGGACCTGGTTGTGCGTTCGGCACAGGCGGTCAACGGCGGTCTCGTCGCCCAGTACCAAAGCGAGACACTCGATCTGACGCCCCCGTGGCGGCGCGTGACGATGGTCGAGTCAATCCGCGAGGTGCTCGGCGTCGATGTGCGAAACCTGAGCGCCGGTGAGCTCCAGCGCCTCCTGTCGGACGCTCGGCGCTCCGAAGAAGGTCCAGAGGCGCTGCCGGACTCGTGGGGCAATCTCGTCGCCGAGCTGTTCGAGGAGTGCGTCGAAGCAACACTCGTCCAACCAACGATCATCTACGATTACCCCGTCGAGGTGTCGCCGCTCGCCAAAGCCAAGCGAGGGGACCCACGATTCGTCGAGCGGTTTGAACCGTACATCGCTCGGATGGAGGTCGGGAACGCGTTCAGCGAGCTCAATGACCCCATCATTCAACGGCTCCGCTTCGTCGAGCAAGCTCGACTCGCCGCCGGAGGCGACGAGGAGGCGCACCCTCTGGATGAGGACTTCCTGCGAGCGCTGGAATACGGGATGCCGCCGACGGGAGGCTTAGGCATCGGCATCGACCGCATCGCGATGATCCTCACGGACAGCGCGACGATTCGTGACGTCGTTCTGTTCCCGCAGATGCGGCCCGAGACGGCATCCTAAGCGCGATGCTGGAGTCCTTCCCCTTGTTGCTGCCTTCAGCCTGCGCGACACGATGAAGTACTTCGAGTACCTCATCGGTCTTCGCTACCTGCGTGCCAAGCCCGCCCAGACGATCATGTCCGCAGGAGGCGTGATGCTTGGCGTCGTCGTGGTAATCGTCTCGCTATCCGTCTTCAACGGCTTCCAGACGACTCTACGCGACCGACTGCTGGGTTCCGAACCGTACCTGGTCGTGCTCCCGCAGGGAGGTTCGTTCGGGGACCACAACGCGTTCATCGACGAACTCCGCGCCATTCCCAAGGTGACCGGAGCAACGCCAACGATCATGAACCAAGCCCTTCTGCGCAACTACGACGACCGCGACAGGCTGTCGGGGGCTCTGGTGAAAGGGATCGACCCAGCGACGATCAGCGGTGTGACCGATCTCGGCAGCTACCTGCGCACCGGAGCCCTTGATCTCGAGCGACCCGACCTGATCGCGCCTCTGCAGCAGGGAGACAGCCCTCGCGTTCCGGCGGACGACACGATCCAGGGCGGCATCATCCTCGGATGGGCGCTTGCGCGTCGATTGCAGGTGCGCGTCGGCGACCCGCTCTTCGTGTTCGCCGACTTCAAGGAGGATCCGTACGGGCGGATCTATCCCGTGCCGCGCGTGTTCGTGGTCGTTGACCTCTACACGTCGGGTCTCTACGAGATGGACTCGAACATGGCGTTCGTATCGCTGACGGCGGCGCAATCGCTGTACCGAACGCCGACCGACGTGTCACAGATCGAGGTGCGAACCGACACGCCCGACGACGCGGACACCGTGCAACGGGCGATCCTCGAGCGATACGGCCTAGAATACCTGCCGAAGACGTGGAAGGAGCTGCGCGGCTCGTTCTTCGGAGCCTTGGAGCTCGAAAAGCGTCTCACGTTTGTGACGCTGGCTCTCATCATCGTCGTCGCGGCGTTCAGCACGGCGATTACGCTCATCATGCTCGTGATGGAGAAGACGAGGGAGATCGGAGCACTGAGGGCTCTGGGAGCCGAGCGCGGCAGCGTGTTGCGGCTCTTCATGCTGAACGGCACGATCATTGGTGTCATCGGCGCGATTCTGGGCACGGTCGTCAGCTTGGGGCTCTGCTGGCTGCTGAAGCACTACCTGCGCATCCCGTTGCCGGGCGAGGTCTACCAAGTGGACTACGTGCCGGTGAAGGTGAGTTGGGGCTACGTGGCGAGCGTGAACGCCCTCGCCATCGCCGTGTGTTGGCTCGCGAGCCTCTATCCGGCATACCGGGCGTCGAGGCTTCGCCCCGTCGAGGCGCTCCGATATGAGTAGAGACGCGCGAGCCGTGCTGTTTCCAGACGTTTTCATCTCGGTCGAAGGGCTCTTCAAGTCGTTCCGTGACGGCGATGTGACGACGGAGGTGCTCCGTGGCGTCGATCTGACGATCCGCCAATCGGAGATCATCGCTGTCGTCGGCGCTTCGGGAGCCGGAAAGAGCACGCTGCTTCACCTGCTGGGCGGACTCGACCGCCCCACATCCGGCTCGATTCGATACGAAGGCATCGAGATCACGTCGCACGATGACCGTGCCTTGACTCGATTCCGCCGGAGCGACGTGGGCTTCGTGTTCCAGTTCCATCATCTGCTGCCTGAGTTCTCTGCCGCAGAGAATGTCGCGATGAGCGCTCTGATTGCCGGGGACAAGCCCGCGGCTGCTGCGACGAGGGCGCGAGAGCTTCTGGACTTGGTGGGAATGAGCGCGCGAACCGCGCACCGCCCCCCCAAGCTCTCGGGAGGAGAGCGGCAGCGCGTCGCCATTGCGCGGGCGCTCGTCAACTCCCCTCGCGTCATCCTAGCAGACGAACCGACCGGGAACCTGGACCGCGCAACCAGTCAGGCGATCCACGACATGATCTGGGGGCTGCGAGACCGGCTGGGTCAGACCTTCGTCGTCGTCACCCACAACGCGGAGCTCGCCCAACGCGCGGACCGTACGATACACTTGTTGGACGGGCGGATCAGTGCAGCCGCCACGGATGTGCCATAGGGCAGGAAGGCGACGCGGATGATCATCTATCTCGACGGCAGCTTCGTGTCCAAGGAGGACGCCAAGGTTTCCGTCTTCGACCATGGACTGCTGTACGGCGACGGGGTCTTTGAAGGCATTCGAGCCTACAACGGCCGCGTATTCCGCCTCGATGAGCATCTGCAGCGCCTCTACGACTCCGCGAAGGCGATCATGCTGACGATCCCTCTGACGCAGGGCGAGATGGAGGGCATCGTCCTAGACACGATCCGACGCAACGGTCTGCGCGATGCCTACGTGCGCCTGGTCGTCACGCGCGGCGTCGGCGACCTGGGCTTGGGACCCGAGAAATGTCCCCGGGCATCGGTGTTCTGCATCGCGGGTAAGATCGCCCTGTACCCGGAGAAGTACTACGAACAGGGCTTGGAGGTCGTGACCGTCCCGACCCGCCGGAACATCGCCGAGGCGCTGAACCCGCGGATCAAGTCGCTGAACTATCTGAACAACATCCTGGCGAAGATCGAGGGGCAGATCGCAGGGGTTCCCGAGGCGATCATGCTGAACCAGGAGGGCTATGTCGTCGAGTGCACCGGCGACAACATCTTCGTCGTCCGCGACGGCGCGTTGTTGACGCCTCCCTCGCATGTCGGAGCCCTTGAGGGCATCACGCGGAACGTCGTGCTCGGACTGGCGGCAGAGCAGGGGATGCCCACAAAGCAGACGCTCTTCACCCGCTACGAGGTCTATACCGCCGACGAGTGCTTCCTCACCGGCACGGCGGCAGAGCTGATCCCTGTGGTCATGGTCGACCGGCGGGTGATCGGCGACGGTCTTCCGGGGAGCGTCACTCGCAAGCTGACCGAGGCGTTCCGCGAGCTGACGCAGACGACGGGCACGCCGATCGGGTAGCCGAGTCCGTTGACCGACCGCGAACCGGGCGGGTACAATGGGTTAGGTCTGACCCGCGCACCCGTGCGCTTCGCGCCGGCCGGAGGGGTCCCAGAAAGGGATGGGTCGCACAGCCCCTCGACAGGTGCGCGGACGGCTAGGTCCTGGAAGAGACACGAACCAACGCGACCCCCATGAGGAGCACGACGTGGTGCGAGCAGCACGAGGCGGACGACGACGACGCCTCACCCGCGAGCAGTTGGAGGCGATCGAGAAGCAGATCGACTACAAGAACCTGGGCTTCATCCGCCAATACTTGACGGACCGAGGCAAGATTCGCCCGCGACGCACGACCTACCTTTCGTCGCGGGGACAGCGCAAGCTGATGGTCGCGATCAAGCGCGCCCGAATGCTCGCCTTGCTGCCCTTTGAAGTGAAGTAGACGGCTTGGGGGATGGCGGCGAAGGTCGCCGCCATCCGAACGCCCTAGTAAGCCGACGAACCCTCTTCCGCCAGCGGCAACACCCACACGTTCCGATACGACACCAGGTTCCCGTGATCCTGGAGCAGCAGCGGACCCGGTTCTCCGACGTTCAGGTCGACGGAGCCGCCGGTGGGCCCGTTCGTCTGCACGTTGTTGTGCACGACGACGCCGTTGTGCAGTAGGGTGATCCGCGCCGGCGTGATGGTCTTGCCATCGCCATCGACGCGCGCAGCTCGGAAGCACGCGTCGTACGACTGCCACTCCATCGGCGGCTTGCAGGCGTTCGTCAGTGGGGCGAACTGGTCGTAGATAGCAGCGCAATCGCCCTTGCCCGGGACAGGGATTCCGTATGAATCGAGCACCTGGATCTCGTACCGACCCTGAAGGAACACGCCGCTGTTTCCCTTCGCCTGTCCCCGGGCTTCGGGCATGTCGGGGCAGCGGAACTCCAAATGTAGTAGGCTGTCTCGGAACGTGTACCGGCTCATGATGTCGCCGGACTTCGGCACGACCGTCATGATCCCGTGAGACACCTGCCATCCAGGCGCTCCGCCGGAACGCGTCGTCCAGCCGTTGAGATCGCTGCCGTCAAATAGCACAACCGCTCCACTCGGAGGCGAGCCAGCCATCGGGTCACTCCTACGTGTTCGCGCGCGAGCAATCCGCGCGCACTGTATGGGTTGGTTCAGCCTGATGCGCCGTCGTTGCCCGCTGCAAGCTCGATGAGGCGCTTCACGATCGGCTGATCCAGCGTGATCAGCGAAGGCTCGTTGCAGATCAACGTCGGAATGGCTCCCATCCGACGATAGACCTCAATGGCGATGTGCGCGTCTTTCTGCGTCGGATGCAGGTGGTAGTATCCCACGAAGCGCGTGTGTCCGCGCCACAGCTCCGCGCAGATGCCATGCGCGGCAGGAATGTGTTCGTCGCGCAGGTCGCCCCAGCCGTCGTGGATATGCGCCTGCGCGAAACACTCGCGTTGGAAGCTGATCTCGGTCAAGCCCTCGCCAGCCAGCACGAGATCGGGCTGCACGGCGACGTACTCCTCTTGCATGCGCCACATGCCTTCGGGCGTCGTCATGCCCTCGACGAGGCCGTTGTCCGTGTTCCACGTGCACAACGTCTGGTCGATGAAGATCGCCGGTGCCTGTAGATCTCGTGCGGCCTCCAGCGACGCGTCGATGATCGTGCGCCTCCATGAGCCCAGTCCTGGGTGGATGAAGCCCATCCGCGTGTAGTCGTGCGACTCTGGGGGCCAGTACCAGCCCTGCGGATCGTTCCGATACGCCCCGCGAATCTGCCAGTCGCGCACCTTGCCGTAGACGGCGTGGTCCTCGTCGAGGGCGAAGTAGTTGAAATGGGGCATCACCTTGAAGCCCATCTCGTTCGCCTTCGCGAGGTACGCCCTGGTGTCGTCGGTGGGAACGTAGTCGGGGTAGTCGACATCGTACGCGCTGGTGCGCCAGTTACTGAGATGGATGAGCGTTTGGTTGGGCGGAAAGATTCGGGCGAACGCATCCAGAACGGCGACGTTCGGGCTCGCCCAGCCAATCGAGAACCGAATGCCATCCACCCAGTCGGGCCGAGAGGCGCGCTTTGCCGCCAGCGAGTACGTGCGGTTCATCCACGCGCGGTACCGGGCGACGGGCGCGCGCCAATCGCCGTCGTAGACATTGACGCGCCACTCCACGCCCCCGGCGTTCCGGTTCTGCCACACGGGTCCAGGCTGCTCGCTCTCGAACCCGAGCGTTGACGCCCCTTCGCGCCGATTCAGGTTCAGCGCCTTGAACTTGTAGGAAGTGTCCTCTGCGTGAATCATCAACGACTCGCGGCCCATCTCCGCGACGGCGAGCTGCGCGTTCCAACGGAAGGGCCACGGGAACCGATCGTTCCGGGGGAACTCGCGATCCGAGTCGACGCGGATGCCGTTCACACAAGGCAGGATGAGGGCAGCTTCCTTGGCGAACGGCACGTTCCACCGAGCCGAAACGATGCCGCGACGAGCTCCCTGCGCCGACGGCGTGACGCACAGATCGCCCGTAGATGGATCGAGTCGCACGAACAGCTCTCGATCCGTATCGTTCCCGATGAACACGATTCGCGCGGCGAGCTCGGACAGGAGCTTCACCGTGATCCGCTGGTGCTTGTCGCGTCCGTAGGAATCGCCCTGTGCATAGTAGATCTCGACCGGGAAGGGCGCTTCGCCGTTCCGACACCATTCAGTGCCAGTCCCACGGGACACTAGGCTGATCAACGCGCCGCCCTCGAAGCGCGCGACAAACCGGTCGGTCTCTGCGATGAGCGTCTCATGGCTCGCGCATCGAAGCGGCATGGCACTGCCTCCAATGGTTCGTGTCGCGCTGTCGTGCGTCGATCCAAGTCAATGGGGCAGGCCGTAAGACCTGCCCCATCGTCGTCTCGAAGAGCCGATGTGCTAGGGGTAGGCGCGCTTGATTTCGCCCCAGGCAACCGTCACCTTGTCCTTGGGCTGCACCGCCAAGAGCGAGTCGATTCCCTGCTCATAGATGGTAGTGATCTGCTTCTCCGTGATCGCCTTGTTGAAAACCGCCATCTCGTCGAGCGAGCCTTTCCACCAATGGGACGAGCCCTCGCGCCAGCCGATGCCCAGGAAGTTGTCGTTGGGGGTCGTCTTGCCGCTGGTGCCCGTTTCGCCCACCATCTTGCCGTTCACGTAGATCCGGCGCGTCTTGCCGTCGTACGTGGCGGCGACGTGCGTCCACTTCTTGGCGTCGAACGCTCCTCCTGGCGAGTCGAAGTTGGTGCGGCCGCCGTTCGGCGTGATGACGAAATGGAAGTACTTCGACCCGGTGTTGATGAACAGCGCCCAGTTCTCATTGGTGCCCGACATGGGGCCCTTTGAGAAGAACGTCTGCCAGCCGTCGCCGGACCCTTCCCAGTTGAACCAGCAGACCATCGAGAGCTCGGTCTCGAGGTCAAGCGACTTCGCGTCCGGAACCTGGACGTACTGGTCGGCTCCGTTCATCTGAAGCGCCTTGCCGAACTTCCCGTCGACGTACTTCGCGCCGATGATCTTGCCGTTGTTGCCCAGTCCGGAACCGTCCTTGGCGATCTCGCCCGAACCCTCGTCGAACAGCCAAATGCCAACGGCGTTCTCGACCTGCGCCAAGGCCGCGGATGCGGCTCCTAGGCAGAGCGCAACCAGGACTACAAGTAGGAACCGTCTCTCCACTCTGGTGCTCCTCGTGTACGGGGCTCAGCCCATCCTCCGCCCCACTCGGTACCGAATGTAGCCAACGCCCAACAGGCGCGCAACGCTTGCCGGATGGGATCGGACACGACTCCGCCGTGCCAGAAAGTGCGCGCCGAACGCGAGAGTGCCATAATGGCTCTACATCCGTGGAGCAAAGCAGTGCCAAAACGGCTCGATCTATCTTCCTAGCCATTCGACAGAACACGAGATCGCAGTATTGGCGGGGGTTTTCGGCATGACTCACGTGAGTTGGCACTCTGGCACGCCGATTGCTAACTCCTTGCCGCAAACGGCGATGAGTGCCGTTCCAGACAGGTTGGGAGCGATCACAGGAGACTACGCATGGCGATCACGCCTCTCTACGACCGCATCCTCGTGCAGAGGATCGAGGAAGAGGAGCAGAAGGTCGGCGGGATCATCATCCCCGACACGGCTAAGGAGAAGCCTCAGCAGGGCAAGGTCGTTGCCGTCGGAGCAGGCCGAGTGCTGGACAACGGCGAGCGGCAGAAGCCCGATGTGGCGGCGGGAGACAAGGTTCTATTCGGCAAGTACGCCGGCACCGAGGTCAAGCTTGAGGACGAGGAATACCTGATCCTGCGCGAGGAGGACATCCTCGCCAAGATCGTCGACTAACCGATTCGCACCGAGTTCGGAGGAGGAATCCTACATGCCCGCGAAACAGTTGGCATTCACCGACGACGCGCGCGCATCCATCAAGCGCGGCGTCGACGCGCTCGCGAACGCCGTCCGCGTAACGCTCGGACCCAAGGGCAGAAACGTCGTCATCGAGAAGAAGTTCGGCGCGCCGACCGTCACGAAGGACGGAGTCACGGTCGCCAAGGAGATCGAGCTCGAGGACGCCTATGAGAACATGGGCGCCCAGATGGTCAAGGAAGTCGCGTCCAAGACCAGTGACGAGGCCGGCGACGGCACGACCACGGCGACGGTTCTCGCCCAGGCGATCTACCGCGAGGGTCTGAAGAACGTCACGGCGGGCCGGAACCCGATGGGCATCAAGCGCGGGATCGACAGCGCCGTCGGCGCGGTCGTCTCTGGTCTCGCCGGCATCAGCACGCCTGTCGAGGGCAGGACCCACATCGCCCAGGTCGCGGCGATCTCCGCGAACAACGACGCCAGCATCGGCGAGTTGATCGCCGACGCGATGGAGAAGGTCGGCAAGGACGGCGTGATCACGGTCGAAGAGGCGAAGTCCCTGGAGACGACTCTCGAAGTCGTCGAGGGCATGCAGTTCGACCGTGGCTACCTGTCGCCCTACTTCATCACCGACCAGGAGCGCATGGAAGTCTCGCTGGATGACCCGTACATCCTCATCCACGAGAAGAAGGTCTCCGCGCTCAAGGATCTCGTGCCCCTGCTGAACGAAGTCGCTCAGAGCGGCGGCACGCTCCTCATCATCGCCGAGGACATCGAGGGCGAGGCGCTCGCCACGCTCGTCGTCAATAAGCTGCGCGGCACCATCCGCGCCGCGGCGGTCAAGGCTCCCGGGTACGGCGACCGCCGCAAGGCGATGCTCGAGGACATCGCGACCCTGACCGCCGGTCAGGTGATCTCCGAAGAGCTCGGCGTCAAGCTCGAGAGCGTGAACCTGCACTCGAAGTTCATCGGTCGGGCGAAGCGCGTCGTGATCGACAAGGACAACACGACGATCATCGAGGGCGCGGGAACGGCTGAGGCGATCCGCGGTCGGATCGAGCAGATCCGCCGTCAGATCGAAGACACGACGTCGGACTACGACCGCGAGAAGCTCCAGGAGCGCCTGGCGAAGCTCTCCGGCGGCGTCGCCGTCATCAACGTCGGCGCGGCGACCGAGGTCGAAATGAAGGAGAAGAAGGCGCGCATCGAGGACGCGATGCACGCGACACGCGCGGCGGTCGAGGAGGGTATCGTCGCCGGCGGCGGCGTGGCGCTGGTCCGCACGCAGAGCGCACTCGACGGCGTCAGCGCCGCAGACGAGGACGAGCAGGTTGGCGTCGGCATCGTGCGACGAGCCCTGGAAGAACCCCTCCGCCAGATCGTCCGCAACGCCGGTCAGGAGGACTCCGTCATCGTCGACGCGATCCGCAAGTCCGACGACGCCAACTTCGGCTATGACGCCCAGCGCGAAGAGTACGCCAACATGTTCGACGCGGGCATCATCGATCCCACGAAGGTCGCCCGCATCGCGTTGCAGAAGGCAGCCAGCATCGCCGGTCTCATGATCCCCACCGAGGCGCTGGTCGCCGAGCTCCCCGAGAAGGAGAAGCCGGCTCCGATGCCTCCGGGCGGCGACATGTACTAGTCCAGAACCGGTACACTGTGAAGGGCGGCGGGCATGGGCTCGCCGCCCTTTCTGTCTTCAGAACCGTGTAGGTGCGGCAACGTCGAGGCGGCGTCGAGCCGGCTACGTGTCGGAACGTCCGATGGAGGGCGCGTGGTCGGATTCGCTCAGACGCTCTTGCTCGACGAGCACGTCGGATAGGGTCTCTTGGATTGACGCAACGCGCCGCTGTATGTCCTCGATAGCCCGGCGGAGGTCCTCTAGCTCTCCAGACGAATGGCGACTGGGGATGTGAGGCGGACCGAGAACCATCCGCAGCGCGAAGAGCGAAATCACGGTCACGCAGAGCGCAGCGATCGTCAAGAACAGCCAAAGCGACATCACGAGTGATTCCGTTCCTGCTCAGCGCGCGACGATGGCGGGAGAGGCGGGGCGGAGCCGGTGGACCGCAGCCGCCGCTGCTCGTCGAGCTCCAGCAGCACGTCGGCGACCATCTCCTGCAGCCGACCGATGTCTTCGCGCAAGCCCGCGAGCTGCTGAGCATCGCGATCCTGCGTCCTCGACAACACCTTCGCCTTCTGGTAGTCGAAGACGCGGTTGATCAGCACCAGTGCGACGATGAAGGGGAATACGAGTCCGAAGAACTCCATCCGCGCCTTCCTCTCAGGAACACGGCACGCCGCCCGTCTCGCATGGAAGATAGGCGATCCGTAGGTACGGGTCAAGGATCGCGCCAGCCGCAAAGCCGATCGCCAGTGCAACCCGGACGTGCATCGTCGTCTCCTGATTGATAGAATCAGTGACGCCAACCCATCGACTGTCCGCGCGTCGGCTGGAGCCCCGATGTGATCCCCGTCCTGTCAGCGGGCGAGATGCGAGCCGTCGATCGCCACACGATCGACGTCGTCGGGATTCCTGCGCGATCTCTGATGGAACACGCCGGGCGCGCTCTGGCGGATCGTGTCCGCAACGTTGTTGGTAACGACGGCTCCATCGCCGTGGTTTGCGGCAAGGGCAACAACGGTGGCGACGGACTGGTCGCCGCGCGGTTCCTGCACGGATGGGGGTTCAGGACGACCGTGTATCTCACGGTGGAGCGGGACGAGCTCGGGTCTGAGCCGTTGGCGTGTCTGCAAGCCACTGAGCGGGTCGGGGTGCCTGTCTCGTCGATCAGTACTCCAGTCGCGCTCGATGCGACGAGTTTTACAGCGCACGCGTGGCTTGTCGATGCCATCCTAGGGACGGGACTCAGCGGCGGGGCATGCGGTCATGCGGCGCGAGTGATCGACCGCATCAACGCATCGAGACGCCCCGCGCTCGCTTGCGACGTTCCGAGCGGACTGGATGCGACAACCGGTCAGGTCGCGGGACCTTGCATCCGAGCTCGCGAGACGTTGACCATCGGGTTCCCGAAGATCGGGCTGCTGCTCTATCCCGGCGCGGACTACGTCGGTCGGCTCTCGACCGCAGACATCGGCTTTCCGCGCCAAGCCATCGATGCGGCCTCGGTCTCGCTGTGGCAGGTCGAGCGATCTGACGCTGCTGCCAGGCTCCCGGTACGGCGCAAGAACGCCCACAAGGGCGACTTCGGGCGCGTCCTCCTCGTTGCCGGTTCGTCTGGGATGGCTGGAGCCGCTGCCCTGACCTCGGAAGCAGCCCTTCGCGCCGGCGCTGGGCTGGTGACGCTCGCGACGCCTCGCGCCGTGGTTGGTTCCCTGGCATCCAGGCTCACGGAAGTCATGGTCGCATCGCTGCCGGATACGCCAGACGGATGCGTCTCTCCCGAAGCCGTGCCCTCGATACGCGCCCGCGCGAAGAGCGCAGACGTTCTCGCGATTGGTCCCGGACTATCGGCATCCGATGGAGCGCGAGCGACCATGGCGAACCTTGCCGCAGACTGGTCGACGCTCCCGACCCGCATGGTCATCGACGCCGACGGTCTGAACCACTTGGCGGCGATTGGCGCGACATCGCTCCCGGCAGGTGCGGTCCTTACACCCCATCCGGGCGAGATGGCTCGTCTTTGCCGAACTACCGTCGATGCCGTCGAGAAGGACCGCATCGGCATCGCACGTTCACTGTCAGCCGAGTGCGGCGCAGTCGTGGTACTCAAAGGCGTGCCCACGGTTATCGCAGCGCCGAACGGGTTGGCATACCTGAACCCGACCGGGAATCCCGGTATGGCGACCGCAGGCTCGGGAGACGTTCTCACCGGTCTGATCGCCGGATTCTCGGGGCAGGGGCTCGACCCGGTGGATGCGTCGATCCTGGGCGTGTACCTGCACGGACTCGCGGGAGACCTGGCGGCAGCGACGCTCGGAGCTTCGCTGCTCGCCGGCGATATCCTCTCGCATGTCCCGTCGGCGATGCGGGCTCTCACCACCGGATAGGAAGGAACCCATGGCGACAGCGCGCGTCGCGGTCATCGGTGGCAGCGGCTTCTACCAGATGGACGGTCTCAGCGACATCGAAGAACGAGCGGTGGAGACGCCATTCGGTTCCCCAAGCGATTCGGTGGTTCTGGGCACGCTGGACGGCGAGCGAGTCGCGTTCCTACCCCGCCACGGACGCGGTCACCGTATTTCGCCGACGCATCTGAACGTGCGTGCGAATATCTACGCGCTCAAGACGCTCGGAGTCGACACGCTGCTGTCGTTCAGCGCCGTGGGCAGCCTGCGCGAGCACATCGAGCCAACGTCGTTCGTCGTGCCGGACCAGCTCTTCGACCACACCAAGAGCCGCTCCTCCAGCTTCTTCGGACAAGGGATCGTCGCGCACGTCGGCATGGCGGAACCCTATTGCCCATGCCTTCGCGATACGCTGATCGCCGCCGGGCACGCGGAGGGCTCCACCGTTCACGACGGCGGGCAGTACATCTGCATCGAGGGTCCGCAGTTCTCCACGGTGGGCGAGTCGAAGACCTACCGCCAGTGGGGTATGGACATCATCGGGATGACCGCCGCCACCGAAGCCAAGCTCGCGCGCGAGGCGGAGATGTGCTACGCCACGCTCGCCGCCGTGACGGACTTCGACGTTTGGCATCCCGACCATGCCACGGTCACGACCGAGATGATCCTGGCAAACCTCTCCAAGAACGTCGAGAACGGCAAGCGGATAGTGCGGGACGCGATCCGACGTGTCACACCGTTACGTGACTGCTCGTGTCGCAGCGCCCTCGCTTCGGCGATCGCAACGAACCCCGATGTCGTGCCGGGCGACGTTCGGGAGCGCCTTGGGCTGTTCGTCGGCAAGTACTTGCGATGACCATCGAGTCAACTGTGTGTGCTCTGGTCGGCGCGGACTCCGTTACGCTGTCTCCTGTCTCCGACCGCGCTCGCCTGGGGAGACGCGTCTGGCGCGTGGGCACGCCGTCCGGCGAGGTATACGCCGTCAAGCACCTGTCGGCGCGGCAAGCGCAGACGCGCGGCGGATACGACAGCCTCGACACCGAATGGGCGATGCTGTCGCTCCTCCACGGCACGGGGGACTGCGTTCCCGAACCCGTTGGGCTCGACGAAGAGGCAGGCTTGCTGGTCACTCGTTGGTTCAGCGACGGAACCTTCGATGATGTGTGCCAGCGCGACCCGTGTCGCGCCTCCCGCATCGCCACGATGGGGCTGCGGAATCTCAGGAGCCTCCAACGGGGAATCGACGCTCACGAGTCAGAGATCGATCCATACTGCTTCGAGATGGACTACGACGCCTACCTCGGAAGCGACTTCCTCTACCATGTGGACGATGCTCACAAAGCCCTGGAGCACGTCCTTCGGCTCGCAGGGCTCTGGACCAGCGAGACGTCGGCGGCGGCAGAGGACGCGTGGCTGGGAGTTGTGGACGCGGCACAGAGCTCCGAGCCAACGATTGGCTCACTCGACTACAATGCCCGCAACGTGCTGGTGAACGCCGATGCGGTCGTGTTCGCAGACTGGTCGACGGTGGGCTGGGACTGGAATGAGCGGCGCATCGCCCAGTACTTCATCGCGCTCGGCAGTTCGACGCCAGATGGGAACTTCGTGCAATCGGTGTCAGCCGAGCTCGTGGATGCGCTCGGGGACGGTCTGTACTTCGATCCCGCAGCCCTGGAGGCTCACGTCGTCGTGTTCTTGTCGGTCGCGTTGGAGCGCGTTCTCAGGGGTGGCGACCCGTCGTCGCGATCATCTTGGGCAGGCAGACATCGGTACGAACGACTGATGAACCTGCTCGGGCGCGGAGCGGTCGCCTCCCACGAGCCGTCGGCTCGGGTGCGACACCTGTACCGACGAGCGAGCGAGCGACTGAGTGCGTGACCGATCTGCATGCGACGTAACCGCCCGTCCGCAGTGAACGTCAGCACGGGTGCATGCCTCGCTCACGTTGCCGCAGCACCTGAGTCCGCAGCCGGGAACCGGTGATGGACAGACGAGTCTGGCACGCCGCGCCGTATGACATCCCGGCGGTTGCCGCGCTGAGCGTCGACGCAGGCGTAACGCCCTTTGTCGCTCATCTGCTGCTGAACCGGGGCATCGCTTCGGTTGCCGAGACGCGCGCGTTCATCCATCCCACGTTCGACGACATCCACGATCCCTGGTCTCTGCCGGACATGGAGCCTGCGGTCGAGTGCCTCCGCAGGGCAATCGGCGACGGGAGCCGTATCACCATCTACGGTGACTATGACGTCGATGGCACGACGGCGACGGCGATCCTCCTGCGCGTTTTCCGAGCCCTTGGAGCCAATGTCGACCACTACATCCCGGAGCGAGCCCGGGAGGGCTACGGGCTCAACACCGACGCGATCCATGCGATCCATGCGTCCGGCACACGAGTGCTCGTCACGGTCGATTGCGGCGTCACGGCTCAAGGTCCAATCGAGTCAGCCCACGAGCTCGGCATCGATGTCATCGTCACGGATCACCATAGCCCGGACGAAGACCGCCTGCCGCGCGAAGGCACCGCCGTCGCGGTAATCGACCCCAAGCTGCCCGGTTCCACGTACCCGTTCGAGGAACTCGCGGGCGTCGGGCTGGCGTTCAAGCTCGCTCACGCGCTGGTGGGAGGATCGCTGGATGCGGACAGGAACCCACTGCTCCTCGACCAACTCGGGATGGTGGCGCTGGGCACCATCGCTGATATGGCGCAGATGCGCGGCGAGAACCGCGCGCTCGCCAAGCTCGGACTCGAAGTGCTGAACCGGCGCAACAGTCCGGGAATCCGCGCGCTCTGCGAGGTCGCTGGCATCAAGCCTGAGACCACGCTGACGGGTCGCCACGTCGGATGGCAGCTCGGACCTCGGATCAACGCGGCGGGCAGGCTGGACAGCGCCCGGAAGGTCGTGAGGCTGTTGATCACGGACTCCGACATGGAAGCCCAGGAGATCGCCCGTGAGCTGCACGCCGACAACGAAGAGCGCCGACGGCTGACGGAACGGATCTTCCAGGATGCGTGCGCACAAGTGGACAGCGATCGGGCAGCGTTGGAGCGCGAGCGAGCTCTGTTCCTCTGCCGTGACGGCTGGCATCCGGGAGTGGTCGGCATCGTCGCTGGGCGCTTGGTCGAGCGATACGGGATGCCGACGGTCCTCGTGGGCATGGAGGAGGACATCGGGAAGGGGTCGGCTCGAAGCATCCCGGAGTTCGATATCCACGACGCCCTGCTCGAGTGCCGCGAGCTCATGGTGACATTCGGCGGACACCGCGCGGCTGCCGGTCTGACCGTGACGAGGGACCGCGCCAGATCGCTGGGGAGGCGGTTCCTTGCGGTGGCTCGCGAACGCCTATCGGAAACGGATATCGCCCCAAAGCTCCGGCTCGATTCCGTGATCCCCCTCAGCGAACTCACCATCGAAGCCATCCGCGAAACAGCGGCTCTGGACCCCTTCAGCGAAGGGAACCCGCAGCCTCGCGTCGGCATTCGCGGGCTTCGCGTGCAGGGCGCGCCACGCTTGTTCGGCAAGGAATCGACACACCTCGGCGTGACGCTCGTCGATGAGCCCTACTCGATCCGGGCGATCCGGTGGCGTCACACCGAGGACGCCGTCGCGCTGAGCGCTTCAGGGGTCGAGGTCGATGTGGCGGGCGTCGTCGAAATCGACGAGTACGGGAACACCAGCAGACCGCAGATCAGCGTCGATCACTGGTCGGTACGTCCCGCCGGAAGCACGGGAATCTACCCCCCGCACGAAACCGCCGCATGGGTTAGAATAGAGGATAGGCGTCGCGAGACCAGCAAGGCGGACGCCCTAGCCGATGTGTTGCTCCGTGGGGAGCCCTCTCTGGTCTACGTGCGAGACGCGCGAGCGGCAGAGCAGGCGCGCGAGCTACTCGACGGTATGGGAGTGTCCTGCGGCGAGGACGAGGCTGGGGCGCAGCAGCTCATCGCGGGCGACGTTACGGCATTGCTCACGTCGGAGGCGGTCGATCACGCCGTGCCGCCATCCGATTGGGCTTTGATACACCAGATAGTGCTGTGCCATGCCCCGTCTGACGATCCCGCGTTCTGTGCGCTCTGCGAGCCGTTGCTGATGCGTTGGGTCGGGGCGCCAGACCTGGAGACCGCGTCCGGTCGCATCGTGCTGCTCTTCAACGAGCGAGACATCGTCGCGGATGCGAGACAGGTCGAAGCGGACCATCCTTCGGAGGAGACGTTGCGCGAAGCCTTCAGGGTCCATAGGACGGTCGCAGCACGGGTCGGCGGAGCCGTCGCGCTAGCTGACTGGTCCGTCGAGAGCGGCTTGGATCCAGGCACGGTGCAGCGTGTCGCCGATGTGCTGGTCGAGATCGGCGTGCTGAGCCGCCACGAAGGCGACACTCCGTCGTTCGCACGAATCGAGGCCGCGACAGGTTCGCTCGACGATTCCGCGACGTTCCGGGAGTTCAGGATAGCGCGGCTCCGCCAGCGTCTTCGGGGAGAGCGATGGCTACGCGCGACACCGCGTGATTTCTGGGAGGTGCTGGACCGGCACCGGCGAACCATGCGACGTTCTGGCACAGGATAGACCGATATGGAAGCTCGGCTGGATACATTGCTCTCGGACATGCGGGAGCACCTCGCGGCAATCGGACCCGACGAAGTGGACGCGGTCGCCAAGGCGTTCGACTTCGCCCAGCGCGCTCACGTGGGACAACTGCGCCGGTCCGGTTGCCCGTACTTCGTGCACCCGTTCGAGGTGGCTCGTATCCTGGTCGATCTGCGCATGGATTCGCCGGCGATCTGTGGCGGTCTACTCCACGACGTGGTCGAAGATTGCGGCGTGACGGTCGAAGAGCTCGAGAAGGAGTTCGGCCCGATCGTCGCTCATGTCGTCGACGGCGTGACCAAGCTCGGCCGCATCGAATACCTGCGCCTCGATGAACACCAGTCTGAGAACTACCGGAAGATGGTGCTCGCGATGGCACGCGACGTGCGCGTGGTCATCGTGAAGCTGGCGGATCGCCTCCACAACATGCAGACCATCGACTACATGTCGGACGCCCAGCGTCGCCGGACCGCGCAGGAGACGCTGGAGATCTACGCTCCGTTGGCGCACCGTCTCGGGATTGCGCGCGTTCGCACCGAGCTCGACGACCTCGCCTTCAAGTGCCTCTTCCCGGAAGCCTACAAAGACATCGCGCAGCGGGTTCACGACAAGCGGCGGGAGCGCGAGTCCTACACGCAGGAGATGGTCGACCGAATCCAGGCGATCCTGCGGGATGGCAACGTCGCAGCGCGGGTCTTCGGCCGGCCTAAGCACCTGTACAGCATCTATCGGAAGATCACGGTGCGCGGGGTTCCATTCGACCACATCTACGACCTGATCGGCTTCCGCGTGCTGGTCGATACGCCAGCCGACTGTTGGCTGGCTCTTGGGATCATCCACGGGCATTGGGTTCACATGCCGGATCGGTTCAAAGACTACCTGACGGTGCCCAAGACGAACATGTATCAGTCGCTCCACACGACCATCATGGACGGCGGTCGTCCCGCCGAGGTGCAGATCCGCACGCACGACATGCACCGGATCGCAGAACTGGGCGTGGCGGCTCACTGGGGCTACAAGGATGGCGACCGCCCATCGTCCCGGAGCATCGACCGGTTCGCATGGCTCCGCGGCCTGGTCGAACAGATCCAGGAGGTGCGGAACCCGCAGGAGTTCATTCAGTCGATGCGAGGCGAGCTCTTCGAGGAGGAGATCTTCGTGTTCACGCCGAAGGGCCAGATGAAGATCTTCCGCAAAGGTGCGACGCCCATCGACTTCGCCTTCGCGATCCACTCCGACGTCGGGCTTCACACCTCGGCGGCGAAGGTGCACGGCTCCATCGTGCCTCTGAAGCAGGAGTTGAGCAGCGGCGATCAGGTCGAGATCCTCACGAGCCCAGATGCACATCCGAGCCGCGACTGGCTCAAGTACGTCAAGACGTCGCGCGCGCGAACCAAGATCAACCACTGGCTGAGGGCGCAGGAGTTCGAGCAGAGCGTTCAGCTCGGAAGACGGCTGATCGAGGCGGAGCTCCGCTCACACCGACGCAACCCGCGCGCGCTGCTCAAGCCCGCCGTGCTCAGCGATCTGGCGACCAGGCTGAACCACAAGACGGTCGAGGAGTTCCTGGCTGACGTAGGCAACGGCCAAATCTCACCACAACGGGTGTACCACACACTCGTTCCGCCGGAGGAACGCCAAGAGGAGGCGGTTGAACCCGCGAAGCGTCACCGCCAGATGGTGGACGCACGACTCGATGGCATCTCCGAAGCCGAGACCCGTATCGCGAAGTGCTGTCAGCCGATTCCGGGCGACGATGTCGTGGGATACGTGACGCGCGGTCGGGGCGTCACCATCCATGCCCTCGACTGTCCGCGCATTGCCGGGGAGTTCCAGCGGATCCAGCCCATCGAGTGGTCATCGACCGGCAAGGGAACGTATCGCACGGCGATCGTCTTGGAGAGCAACGACCGAGTCGCGCTCCTGCGCGACGTCGCTGAGGTCATCGCCGCCTCGGGAGCCAACATCTTCAACGCGAAAGTGACGACGCCGGACGAGTTCACCGCCGTGCACGAGTTCTCGCTGGATGTCACGAGTCGGGATCAGCTCGACAAGATCGTGGCAGCCCTCGCCCGCGTGCGAGGCGTGCGCAAGGTATCCAGGCGCCATCAAGGCTAGTGTCGTGGTGCGCGGCGGCCTCAGGAACGGCGCACGACAGGGCAGCATGAAGGACCCCCAGCTTTCGTTCGACCTCGCCTCAGAGCCCGACGGCAAACCTGCGACCGACCCACGACCGTCATCTCAGCCGCCCCAAGCGCCGAAGACACGCCCATCGCCACAAGGTACGTCCCCTCAAGTGCTTCCGGGCGATCGCCAGCGGCTGGAGATGCCCGTCGCCGAGCTGTCGCGCATGACCGCCCGTCGACTCGGTCTGCTCGAGAAATTGGGTCTCAAGACGGTCGAGGACTGCCTGGAGAACTACCCGACTCGATACCTGGACAGAAGCCGGATGGTGACTCTCGACCGCGTCGGCTACGCGTCCGACGTCGTGTCGGTCGAAGCAAGGGTCGTGAACCATGTGGACGTCCCTGTACGCCGGTCGAACGCGCCCAAGGTGTCGAAGGCGATCATCTCTGACGGCAAGGGCGTCGCCGCGCTGGTCGGGTTCGGCAAGCGAGCAGGGTACCTGAAGCGGTCGCTCAAGGTTGGAGATGTGATTGTCGTCAGCGGGCAGTTCCGCCGGAGCCCGCGCGGGCAGCCTGCCGTAGAGTCGACGACGTTCGAGTACGAAGTCCTATCCGACGACGACGCCGAGCTCGTCCACACAGGCAGATTGGTTCCGGTCTATCGACTTACCGAAGGGATCAGTCAGCGCGCTCTGCGGTCGCTGACCTCCATCGCGGTCCGCCAATACGCCGACGCCTACCCGGAGCCGCTTCCGACCGACGTACGCGACCGGCTGAACCTGATACACGCGGGCGACGCGATCCGCGAGGTCCACTTCCCATCGAGCCCAGGTCACGCCGAAGTCGCACGGCGTCGGTTGGTCTTCGACGAGTTCCTTGGACTCCAACTGGGGTTGTTGCTCAGACGCCGGGCTGCGGAGGATGGACCCGCAGGTCTCGCGCACCGGATCGATGGCGATTCGCCTCGTCGATTGCTGAGCAGCCTGCCCTTCCGGCTGACAGACGCGCAGCGTCGGGTGCTCGACGAGATCGAGGCGGATATGTCACGTCCCAAGCCCATGAACCGACTGTTGCAGGGAGATGTGGGATCGGGCAAGACGGTCGTGGCTGCCGTCGCGATGCTGCACGCGGTCGAGAGCGGGTATCAGGCAGCGATGATGGCTCCGACGGAAATCCTCGCCGAACAGCACCACGATACGCTCCGGTGCTTTCTGTCGCCGATTGGGGTGGAACCATGTCTCGTTACGGGGGATATGTCGGCTGGCGACAAGCGCGCTGCCCTCGAAGCCATCGCGTCGGGGTCGGCGCGCGTCGTTGTCGGAACCCACGCGCTCATCCAATCTGGAGTCGAGTTCGCGCACTTGAGCTTGGTCGTGACCGATGAGCAGCACCGATTCGGCGTGCTCCAGCGAGACAAGCTCCGGCAGAAGGGCGGGATGCCGGATACGCTCGTGATGACCGCGACGCCCATCCCGCGCACGCTCGCGCTCACGGTATACGGCGACCTCGCCGTGTCGGTGATCGACGAACTGCCCCCCGGTAGGAAGCCGATCCAGACCAAGCAGTTCTCCGACGAGGATCGGGAGCAGCTCTATCGGTTCATCGAACATCAGCTCTCGAAGGATAGGCAGGCGTACGTTGTCTACCCCTTGATCGAGGAATCGGAGAAGCTGGAGGACGTGCAGGCAGCCTCCGAGGCGGCGGAACGCCTGGCTGCGGCGTTTCCGAACCGGAGGGTCGCCCTCCTTCACGGCAGGCTGTCCTCGGACGAGCGCCACAGCACGATGCAGCGGTTCCAGCAGGGACTGGTCGATATCCTCGTCTCGACGACCGTCATCGAGGTCGGGGTCGACGTGCCCAATGCCAATATCATGGTCATCGAGAACGTCGAGCGATTCGGCTTGGCTCAACTGCATCAGCTTCGAGGACGTGTGGGCCGCGGCGAGCATGCGTCCTACTGCGCCTTGGTCGGCCGCCCCAGGACGGACGAAGGCAAACGCCGTCTTGCCGCAATGCTCCGTACCACTGACGGGTTCGAGATCGCTGAAGAGGACTTGGCGATCCGAGGGCCCGGCGAGATTCTCGGAACGCGGCAGTCGGGCACGCCCACGCTGCGGATCGCCGACCTGATCCGCGATGCCGATGTGCTCGAGGTCGCCCGTTGCGAGGCGGAGTCCATCGTCGCCAGCGACCCCTCTCTTTCGTCCGAGGATCACCACGTGCTCAGGGATCAGCTACGACGACGCTGGCGGGGGCGTCTCCGGTTCGCAGGCATCGGGTAGCGTTCCTCAGCGCCCGGTGATCCAGACCACGTCGGACGATCCACGCAGAGTTGCCGGTCTGTCACAGCGCCGGTATAATCGGCGCTCTCGGCATCACCGGTGCGCAACCAGCCCGGAAGGTACCCGCATGGACCCGAAGCCGACGCGGTCGCAGCTCGAGTGGCAGCAGTCCGAGTTGACCATGTTCCTGCACTTCGGCGTGAACACCTTCACGAACCGCGAATGGGGAGAGGGAACCGAAGACCCCGCCGCGTTCAACCCATCAGACCTGGACGCTCGACAGTGGGTGCAGACGGCGAAGGACGCCGGCTTCCGCTACATGATCCTGACGGCGAAGCACCACGACGGGTTCTGCCTGTGGCGCAGCGACTGGACGAACCACTCGGTCAAGAGCTCTCCGTGGCGCGGCGGTAAGGGCGATGTCGTGGGCGAGCTCGCCCAGGCGTGCGCCGACGCCGGCATGAAGCTGGGCATCTATCTGTCGCCCTGGGACCGCAACGCGCCCACTTACGGCGACTCTCCGGCATACAACGAGTATTTCTGCCGACAGCTCACCGAGCTGATGACGCGCTACGGACCCATCGGCGAGGCTTGGTTCGACGGCGCGTGCGGCGAAGGTCCCAATGGCAAGCGTCAGGAGTACGACTGGCAGAGCTACTACGCCGTCATCCGCGAGCACCAACCCGACGCGGTCATCGCCATCTGCGGTCCCGACGTTCGGTGGGTCGGCAACGAAGACGGGTACGCCCGCGAGACCGAATGGAGCGTGCAGGACGCCAACCCGGCGATCCACGGTGTGGGCGGCAAGGTCTGGTATCCGGCAGAATGCGATGTCTCCATCCGCCCGGGATGGTTCTGGCATGCCCATGAGGACGCGCGCGTCAAGACGCTGCCGCACCTCATGGACATCTACTACCGCTCCGTCGGTCGGAACAGCGTCCTGCTGCTGAACGTCCCGCCGAACGACCGCGGTCTCTTCGCCGACCCGGATGTCGCCCGACTGGGCGAGTTCCGCGATGCCATCGACCGTTCGTTCCGCCGCGATGTCGCGCTCGGAGCGCGTGCGGGAGCCAGAAGCGCGACGGCGGGAAGCCCCGCCGCCTGTGCCGTTGACAACCACCCCGAAACCTACTGGCAGCCCACACCCGGAACCGAGGAGCCCTGGATCGAGCTCCGGTTGGCTGAACCGGTGAGCGTCAACACGGCGATGACGCAGGAGCGCATCGCGGAAGGTCAGCACGTCGAGGAGTACCGGATCGACGCATGGGTAGCAGGGGCGTGGCAACGGATCGTCTCCGGTACGACGATGGGGCACAAGAAGCTCGACCGTTTCCCGGCGGTACGGACGAATCGCGTCCGTCTGACCATCGTGGCATCGCGCGACACGCCGCTTGTCAGTCGGTTCAGCCTGTTCGATGCGCCCGCGTTCGAGGACTGATCGACGGTGCAGCTCCCGCGCCGCGACGTCAGGTCTTGCGAGCGTTGGCTATCCTGTACGGCGGTGAACGGCGTCGGGGTGTGGACCACGGAGGACGCGCATGGAGCTCGAATACAAGCCGGATTTCGACCGGGCGATGGAGCGCATGGAGGCGTGGTGGCACTGCGAGGTCATCGACCGCGCATGCGTCCAGATAACGATCCCGCGCAAGGAAGGCAACCTGCCGACGATACCGTCCAAGCGCCACGAGACGCTCCGCGAGCGCTGGATGGATAGCGAGTTCCAGGTCGAGGCGCATGCCGCCTCCATGGCTCACCGGAAGTACCTCGGCGAGTCGTTCCCGGCGTACTTGCCGAACCTGGGGCCCGACCAGTGCGCGACGCTGGTAGGCGCCGAGCTCGTCTTCTCGCCAGGTACGTCTTGGGCGGTTCCCTTCGTCAAGGACTGGAAGGACGTCGACTGGACGCCCCAGTTCACGAGCATCTACTGGCAGACGTTGCGCGACATGACGGAGCTGTCCATCGAAATGGGTCGAGGGAAGTATATCACGGCGCTCACCGACCTGCACATGAACGGCGACTTGCTGTCCGCCATGAGAGGTCGAGAGGAGCTTTGCGTCGACCTGAAGGATCGACCCGACGAGGTTCGCGAGGCGATCCGCAAGGCAGGCGAACTGTACGCGCCGGTCTACGACGACCTGTGGCTCCCGATCCGCGACGCAGGGCTCGGATCGACGACCTGGATGTCGGTCTACCACGACGGACGATGCTACGGGACGAACATGGACTTCGCGGGTCTGATCAGCCCGGACATGTTCAACGACTTCTTCCTGCCCGTCATCGTCGACGAGACGCGGTTCCTCGACCGATCCTGCTTCCATCTCGATGGTCCAACCGCGCTCGTCCATCTGGACACGCTGTTGTCGATCCCGGAGCTCAACGGGGTCCAGTGGGTGTTCGGCAGCGGGAACGAGCCCTGCACGCGATGGATCGACGTCTATCGCCGCATCCAGCAGGCGGGCAAGTGCGCCCAGGTCATCATCGGCGACGTTCGGGAGATCGAGCAGATCCTCGAAGTACTGCCGCCGAACGGCTTGCTCTTCACAGGCGGCGGATGGGGCATGTCCGAGGACGAGGTGGAAGCGTTGCTGAAGCGCGTTGAGAAACTGGGAGCGAAGCACGCGCACGCGAAGATCGGGAAGAGCGTCTAGGAACCGCAAGCCTGCTGCGCGGCTCTGAGCTGCCGAACCGGGAGAAGACCATGGCAACCTACGAACCGTTGCGTGTCGCCGTCGTCGGATGCGGCGGGATTTCGGGACCGTACGGCAACAGCATGCGGACCAAACCCGAGAAGGTCGAGATCGTCGGAGCCTACGACGTGGACACCGACCGCGCCCAGGCTTGGACGCAGGCGCACGGAGGCAAGGCGTACGCGTCCCTGGGCGACCTGCTGGCGGAGCCCGCCATCGAAGCGGTCGTCAATCTCACGATCCACCACGCCCACGCCGAGGTCACCGATGCCGCCCTGCGCGCCGGCAGGCATGTGCACGTCGAGAAGCCGCTGGCGACCGACCTGGAATCCGGTCGAGCCAACGTGCGGCTCGCCGAAGAGCGGGGTCTGCGGCTGAGCGCATCGCCGTTCACCTTCATGGGCGAAGCGCAACAGACGATAATCCGCGCCATCCGCGAGGGCGTAATCGGCAAGCCACTGGTCGTCTACTCCGAAATGAACTGGGGCAGGATCGAGTCCTGGCACGGGAACGCGGCGGCGTTCTACCGCAAGGGCGTGGGACCGCTCCTCGATGTCGGCGTCTACGCGCTGACGCTGATCACGAGCGCCTTTGGTCCGGTGCGGCGGGTGACGGGCTTCGGGACCGTCCAGCAGCCGTTTCGCACCCTCAACGCGGGCCCGCAGAAGGGCTCCCAGTTCACCGTCGAGACGCCCGACATCGTCGTGGTTGGGCTCGAGTTCGAGAACGGAACCGTGGGTCGGCTCACGTCGAGCTTCATTGTCGGCGGCTCCAAGCAGGCGTCGGGAACCGAGGTGCACGGTGAGACCGGAGCGATCTTCGTCGGTTCCAACCACGACTTCCAGTGCGCGTGCGAGATCCAGCGCGCCGGCAAGTGGGAGCCCCTGGAGTACGTCGCGGAGCCCTTCCCAGGAGTGGAATGGGGTCGCGCCATGTTCGACATGGCGGACTCGCTGCGAACCGGCTCGCCCCAGCACGCAACGGGCAAACAGGCTCTGCACGTCCTGGAGGTCTGCCTGCTGGCGCTCGAATCGGCTCAGTCGGGTCACTCGATGAACACGACGACGCGCTTCGAGGTTCCGCCGCTCTACTATGCCTAGCGGGTTCTCGAGGCGTTCACGACGGCAGGCGCGCGTTCGGAGGCGAACGACCCAAAGAGCCGCGCCGTCTTCATCCGGGCCCACGTCGTCGAGACCTTGTCGCGCCGATCGACACTCGCCGGTCCGTGAACGGTGAATCTCGCGCGAAGCGGCTGCGCGAAGTCGCATCGGACAATCGGCACATCCTTGCACGGCGTCGGCAGGTCGCAGAGCCCCGGCAGCGTCAGCTCGATCTCGTACTCGCCAGCCCGCAGCCTGCCCAGCGGTACTTCGGCGAGAACGGCATAGGGCGGCGCTGCCAGCGCGATGCACGGCACGACGCACGGAACCATCGGCGGCACGAGGTGGGGCCAGAGAGCCCCGCCGAGGACGATCTTGTTCCCGACATCCTTGCGAACGAAGTAGGTGATGTTTGCGTAGTCGGCGATCAGGCGTACCTCGAAGTCGCACGGGTTCAAGTTGTCGTTCGTGAGCTCGACCTTCACGACGGCATCGGTTGCCGTCGTGACGACCGTGGGCGACACCGCCAGACTCGCCTGATACGCGACGGCTGGCAGAGATATCGTGGCAAGCGTCACTGCCAGCAAATACCGCTTGCACATTCGCATGATGCGTTCTCCGTTGGGTCGTATGGCACGTTTCAGACAACGCCTGCGGGGCACGTGTCGTTGACACCGGGAACGGTCGCAGTCGGGAGGTCGTCCAATGAAGGGCATCGTCGTCCGCGTTGGGCACATCGGGGCGGATATCAACGGCGTTGACCATCGCGCGCTTCAGGCCGCTGTCGATTACGTCGCCGGACTCGGTGGCGGAACCGTCGAAGTGCTCGAGGGCGAGTACGCCATGTACGACTCGCTGCACCTGCGTTCCCACGTCGCCGTGCGGGGCGCGGGTGAATCTACGCTGCTTCGGAGGTGCGACGGCGTCGAGGTTCCGCTGCGGCTCGACGGTGACTACGGCGAGGAGCAGATCACCGTGGTCGATCCTACGCCGTTCCGCGTCGGAATGGGCGTCTCGGTTCGCGATGACCGATCCGGCGGATTCCACACGACCGTCGGCACGTTGATTTGGCAGGATGGCGACTCGTTCGGCATCTCGACGCCGCTGCAGGCGGACTGCATGGTGAGCGGCAATGCCCGTGCCGCCATCGCGTTTCCGGTCGTCAGCGGCTATTACGTCGAGAGCGCTCGGATCGAGAACCTGACGATCGATGGCAGCCGCGACCGGAGCCCGTACCTCAACGGCTGCCGTGGCGCGGGCATCTTCCTCTATCGGAGCCACGGAACGCGGATCGAGCGCTGCCGTGTGTCGCGCTACCACGGGGACGGGATCAGCTTCCAGCAGAGCAACGATGTGGTCGTCCGGGACTGCCTCGTCGAGGAATGCAGCCACCTGGGACTGCATCCCGGCAGTGGATCGCAGCGACCGACGCTGGTCGGGAATCGTTCTCGTCGGAACGACGACATGGGCATCTTCCTCTGTTGGCGTGTGCGGCATGGGGTCTTCGAGGCGAACGAAGTCGAGGACAACAAGCGCTACGGGTTCTCGATCGGACATAAGGACACCGACAACACGTTTGTCGGGAACCGGATCGTGGGGAACGGCATTGCTGGCATCCACTTCCGCGATGAGTCCGAGCCGATGGCGGGGCATCGGAACCGGTTCGCCGACAACGAGATCGCGTCGAACGGCATGTATGGGTTCCGTATCGATGGCGAGACGCACGACATCCTCATCGAGCGGAACCGGTTCGCGGGCTCGGACATACAGCGGACCGCCGTATCCGTCGGGCCCAAGGCGTCCAGGATCGTTGTGTCAGGCAATGCGCTCGATGGTCAGTCCATCGAGAACGAGGCGGATGACCGCGCGATTTCAGTCGAGTAGCCCGGTCCGAAGCGGGACGTCCTCGCACGCGACGAGAAGCTCGGATCGAGAGCGTTCAGCCATGGCGGAGAGGAGCGCACGATGCGCGTCTGTATCGTTGGCGGCACCGGCAACATCAGCACCAGCATCGTGCGGCTTCTGGTCGAGCTGGGGCATTCGGTGACCTGCTTCAATCGCGGAAGGAGCGGATCGGTTCCCGAAGGCGTCCGAGTCATCCAGGGCGACCGCGCGGATGAGGCACAGTACGAACGGCGTATGCAGGCAGAGGGATTCGACGCCGCCATCGACATGATCTGCTTCAACGCCAAGCAGGCGGCAAGTAGTGTCCGCGCGTTCCAGTGCGTGGGTCACTTCGTGCAGTGTTCCACGGTGGCGACCTACGGCGTCTCCTACGACTGGCTGCCAGCTCCTGAAGACCATCCGCTGCGGCCCATCACCGACTACGGCAAGAACAAGATCGCTGCCGACGACGTGTTCCTCTCCGCCTATCACACGAACCGCTTTCCCGCGACGATCATCAAGCCCTCGACGACGTACGGGCCCAAGATGGGTATGCTGCGCCAGATCGCCTGGGAGTTCGCCTGGATCGACCGCGTCCGCAAAGGAAAGCCGATCGCCGTCTGCGGAGACGGCCGCGCTCTGCACCAGTTTCTGCACGTCGACGACGCGGCGCTCGGATTCGCCCACATGTTGGGGAGAGAACGCTGCATCGGGCAGACGTACAACCTCGTGCGCCGGGGGCACACGACGTGGGAGGACCATCACCGAACCGCGATGCGGGTTCTCGGCAGAGAGGTCGAGCTGGTCGGCGTCCCGCTGGCGGATCTGGTCGCGCGAGATGTCCCGAACGTCGGCATCTGCCGAGACATCTTCTCCTACAACACGATCTATTCGGCGGAGAAGCTGTTCCGCGACGTGCCGGAGTACCAGCCCGCGGTCTCGCTCGAAGCCGGAATGGCGCAGGTCATCGAAACGATGGATCGGGAGAACCGCGTGCCCAACTCCGACGCTCAGGACTGGGAAGACCGGCTGATCGCGGCACAACGAGCGGTGCGCAGCGCCTGAAAGACGCAGCCTACATGACGACGTGTTCCGAACTGACGGTCACGTCACGGTCGTCGGTAACGGTCAGGTAGGCGGCGGAAGGTCGTCGCACCGGAAGCTCCGCCACCACGCGGCTTCCGTCTCGCCGGGCCGGCACGGAGTACCACATGCGTTCCTGCCACGCCTCGCGGTCGGTCGTGTAGTGCATCGCGACATCGACCAGAGGTCGTCGCGATGAGACGTCCGCCGACACGACTCGCCCGTCGATGCGTGTCTTGCCCATTGTCGGGAACGGCTCCCCGCCGGTCAGGATCGAGTCTGCGTAGAGCCCGATCTCGGTGGGAGCCCATCCGGGTTCGTGCCCGTGCGGCATGCGAACCTTGATGCACAGCGTCCGTGCACCCGGAGCGGCTCGGTAGCTCCGCTGGAAACTGTCCATCGGATAGGCGAAGTCGTTCGTCCCGTTGACCCAAAGCATCGACATCTTCGCCTGCGTCAGATGTACCGAGGGCTCGAAGTGCCGCACCCACTCCACCCGATGGTCTGGCGTCATCTGCGCGAACGTCGGAAGCCAACAGCTATTCTGGTGGATGAAGCCGCACCCGTAAACAGGGACGGCGAAGCGGAATCGGCTGTCGAGACCGGCGACGACGCATGTCAGGTACCCGCCCCACGAGATTCCGGTCACCCCGATACGAGACGCGTCGACTTCCGGCAGACTCGACAGCAGCGAACCGCCTCGGATCGCAGCGGCTGCCGCGTGGTACGTCCACATGTTGCGGAGCCCGAGGTCCATGTCGAGGAACTTCTCACGGTCGCCTTGTTCGGGGCCGCCGTCCTCCATCCGCGCCGCATCGACGCTCCGACCGCTCAGGTCCATCGAAATCGCCGCGTAGCCTCGCGCCGTCCAGAGGAGCACCCATTCGGCGAAGGCTCGCCCTCCGCCGCCGTGGATGAGCACCATGCCCGGCGCGGGCGTCTTAGCCGGCAACCCGACATAGGCGAACACGCGCGTGGGCTTGCCTCGGTACGGTTCGTTGGCGTAGTAGACGGGTCGCACGCCGTCTTGCTCGTCGCCCCATCCGGCGGCAGGTACGCTTCGCAACGCGTCGATGTCCCAAAGCTCAGAAGCCAACGCCATTCGCCTCCATCTCCTGTGACGTGCGCCATCGCTAAAGGACTACCCACGTGCAGCCTGCGTCGAACCTGAAAGACCCATCCCTGTGCATTGTCCGACTGAGTCGCGGCGAACGCATCCGCGAGCCCATGTCGGCGCTCCTGAACCCGATCGATCCGGCGAGTCTCCACGAGTACCGGCTTCCCGCGAACGCCGAGGTCGAGCTCCACTTCCACGATTTCGACGAGTACTGGCTTTTCACCGCCGGGGAGCCCACCGTAACGCTGCGCCTCCCTGACGGCGGCCGCTGCGAGGTGCGGCTGTCGCCCGGCGACATGGTGGCGTGCCTAAGAGGCGTCGAACACACGCTTCGCGCCGACCACGAACTCGTCTACTTCCAGCTCTCCAGCGTGCTGATGGGAGTCGAGCGAATGGGTCACCTCACTCGAGATCTATGAATGCGCCATCTCGTCGGTGCAGAACAGGTTGATGTGCCTTCCCTCCGCGCGGCAGGCTTCGAGCGCCTGATGCGCGGTGACTCGTCTGAGCGACTTCGCCTGCTTCGGGTCGTGCAGTACGTGGTGCAGCACGTAGCCGCGTGTCGTCAGGTCCAACAGCACCGCTGCGGGATCGTCGCCGTACAGCGACAGAGCCGCTGGATCGAACTCTAGCAGCAGGTCAGGCAGGGGGCGTGCTTTGAGAACCGACTGCATGCCCCTCAGGACCGCGCCCTCGGCTCCCTGTACGTCGATCTTCACGAAGTCCGGACGAACGCTCGCGCTGCCCAGGTAGGCATCGAGGCTGGTCGTCGGGACGATCACGCTTCGGCGTCGGCTTTCGCCCGGTCTGATGCTGTGGTCACCGCACGCTTCGGCGGAGAGGTAGAGCGTCGTTTCTCCCACCTCATCCGTGACTGCGCTGCCTTCCGCAACGACCACATCGACATGGTTTCGCGCCACGTTCGCGACCAGCCGAGCGTAGTTGTCGGGACCCGGTTCGAAGGCGAACACTTTGCCAGTGCGACCCACCTGACGTGCCATGACAAGCGACAGACACCCCACGTTGGCTCCCACATCGACGACCGTCATGCCCGGCTTGAGCCGTTGTTCGAGCAGTTCGATCTCCGGGTCGTTGAAGTCCATGCCCATCAGGAGCATGGCGTGTGTGGGGTCGCTCGCGTCCACCTGGACGTGGAACCCTCGAAACGGCACGACGACCGTTCCTCGGGGCTTGAGCCGTTCGTAGAGCGCTCGGTAGACCGCGCCGACGACCGGAAGTCGGGCGTACCCGCGCCCGGCACGCCCTCCGACTGCGGTTCTCAGCGCCCGAAAGCATCGGAAGATCGCGGAAGGTGCAGCCACGCGCGCTCCTTCGTCAGATGACCGACGGAGCGCCGGCAAAGAGACGAAGCCTGCTCGGGTGACGGTCTGCCTCGACCGCAGCTCGTAGCTTGGTGCGGTGCAGTCGGTCGATCAGTACCGCCAGCGCGATTCCGACAACGGTTCCGGAAGCGAAATGGAATCCGCCGTAAACCGTCGCCGCCACGATGCCCAGCGTCGGAAGCGCTGAGACCCAGAACCAGCGCCGCCGGACTCGGTAGGCGAGCAACCAGGTCAGTGTCGCCAGCGCCGCGTGAGTGTTCGGGAACGACGCCTCCATGCCTCCCCCGCGCGCGGCGACGGAGTGCGCCAATCGCTCGATCGTCCCAATGTCGTCCGGCGTCGAGTCTGCGCCCACGAGCGACATCGGCGCTGAAACCGGGAACCACAGACGCAGCAAGAGGCAGATGAAGAAGCAGTGACTGAACGCCCCCACGACGCGAGCGAGGGTTCTCTCAGTCCCTGCCAGGGCGAGCATCAGAGGGAGAGCGCCCACCAGCGGGAAGAACGTCAGGTAGCACAGATGCAAGACCTCACTGAGCGCCGGTGATGCGAACGCTTTGGCGAGGAACTCGGCGGGTTCAGCGCCGAACAGGGCGGCATCGATTCGCCGAATCGGTTCCTCGAAGACCCGCGGGTCGACTGAGGCGCTGACATAGAGCGTGATCCGGTACAGCACAGGATAGAGGGCAAGCGGATACACCGCCCGCGCGCAACGGTACTTCACGGACGGCGAGGGTCCCGACAGCCTGAGCAGACCAAGGAATCCTGCGGCGAGCACATGCCCCAGGACGATCCAGCTCGCACGCGGCGGGTCGATGATCCATGCCGACGCCGCCACGACAGCGAGGTACGCCAGCAGCGCGGGTTCCGCCGGATAGCGGATCGCGTCACGTCGGGTTCGCGGGTCGAGCAACGAAGTATTTCCTGCCATCCCACAGGACGGGCACCGCTCTGACGATGCAGAACGCAGCCGTCAAATACACGAGCACGTCCGTCGCCAGTGCGAACGCCTGCCAGACGGGACCCGAGGCGCGCATACGCTGCGCGGCAAGCATCGCGCCCAGCGCGCAGAACACGATTGCCTTCATGATGCCATAGAGCGCGCGGCTCCAGCGCGAGCTGACGAGCTGCTTCGCCCAGCCGCTGTCCATCATCGTCTTGGCGCCGAACGGCGTCTTGCCCTGTCCGAACGCGACGCTTCGGATGAAGTCCGTCAGCACGGTACGCGTGACGATGGCGACCGGGACCCAGTAGGGGACCAGCGCGGACTCGCCGGCAACTCGCGGGATCGCGAAAAAGACCCACAGAACGAGCTCGACGATGCGGTCGCCAGCGATGTCGAAGAGCGCGCCCGACTCCGACTCCTCGTGCCGCCTGCGCGCCACCCAACCGTCCATGGCGTCCATGAAGATCGCCCAAGCCAACAGCGGAACCATCACAGCGTCGAGCCACCACCACTCCAGGAAGGCTCGGCGCGCCCACACACCGATGACGACGAAGATCAGAGCGACGCGGGCAAGTGTCAGGATGTTCGCCAAGGCTGCGCCTCCCTTGTGTAGGCGCCGACCACGGTGCTAAGTTGTCGGTGTCGCTGATTCTACACGAACGAGCACGTCCGGCAAAGCCGCGCGCGACGCATCGAGCCCCCGGAGAGCTGTCCTGTCGAGCCCCTCTGCGAAGCCGCATCGACGCACAACCGGCGTACTCCTCGCTGGCGGCAGGAGTCGCCGAATGGGCACGGACAAGGCTCTGATCCGGCTCGGAACGCAGACTCTCGGCGGCCGCGCGTTGCAGACGCTCAATGGCGCGTCGGACGAAGTCCTAGTCGTCGGCGCGTTGCCCGCCGGTTGGGACGTGCCGGAATCCGAGGCGCGTTGCATTCCTGACGACGCGCCGGGGTTGGGCGTTCTCGGCGGCATCGCGACGGCACTACGCGTCATGCAGCACGATCTGGCGCTGGTGATCGCGTGCGATATGCCGTTCCTCACGCCGGAAGCGCTCTGGGCGGTTGCGCAGGCTGCAGATGGCTTCGACGGTGCGATGGTCTGCACGGATCGAGGTTACGAGCCCTGCTGTGCGGCGTATGCTCGATCGGCGCTGCCGGCGATTCAACGAATGGTCGATTCGGGTTTGCTCGCCGCGCAGGACGTGCCCAGGTTCGCCCGAATCCGTGCGGTGACCGCCGATGAGCTCCGGCGCGTGGGAATCGACGACATCGTTCTCACGAACCTCAACACGCCCGCTGACCTGGAACGAGTGCGAGACCTGATGGCAAAGCGTGACCATGCGTGACAGACAGCCGATGCTGACCGTAGCCGAAGCACGGGAACGGATGCTCGAGTCGCTGTCGCCGCTCGAAGCCGTTCGCGTGCCCCTTCTCGATGCCCTCGACTACGCACTCGCCGAGGACATCGTCGCAACCGAGGACAATCCGCCGTTCGACAACTCCGCGATGGACGGCTTCGCCGTTCGCGTCGACGATCTGCGGGGAGCCTCGGAGGGGTCGCCGGTTCGCCTGCGCGTTGTCGAGTCGCTGCCGGCGGGTTTCGCGCCGAACGTCGCAGTGGTTCAGGGCACGGCGAGCCGAATCATGACGGGCGCGATGATGCCGGAAGGCGCGGATGCCGTCGTGATGGTCGAACACACGCGATCCGGGGAGGACTGGGTCGATGTGTTCGAGGAACCACGCTCCCGCCAGAATGTCCGGTTCGCCGGGGAGAGCGTGCGTCGTGGAGACACGGTGTTGCGCAAGGGCAAGCTCGTGCGCCCTTCGGAACTGGCGATGCTGGCGGCGCTCAACGTTCCCTTTCCGCTAGTTGCCCGCAAGCCGCGCGTGGCGGTCATTTCGACCGGCGACGAGCTGACGCCTCTCGGACAGCCGCTGCTTCCAGGGAAGATCCGCGACAGCAACCGGTACGGGCTCATCGGACAGATACGCGAGGCGGGAGCCGAGCCGCTAGACCTCGGGATCGCGACCGACGACGCGAGTGTCGTGGAACACAAGATCCGCGAAGCCGTTGCCCAGTCGGACGCCCTGGTAACGAGCGGAGGCGTGAGCGTCGGCGACTACGATGTCGTCAAGTCGGTGCTCGAATCGCTGGGCGAGCTTCGGTTCTGGCGCGTCGCCATGAAGCCGGGCAAGCCGCAGGCGTTCGGCGAAGTGCTGGGTAAGCCGGTCTTCGCGCTGCCGGGGAACCCCGTCTCGTCCATGGTCGTCTTCGAGCTGTTCGTCCGTCCGGCGCTCCGCAAGATGGCGGGGCGGTCGGACCCGTTCCGAAGCCCGCGTTACGCCATCATGGACGAGTCCGTCACGAACGACTCCCACGGCAGAACGAACTTCATGCGCGTCATTCTCACTGAGAGGAATGGCGAACTGAGAGCGACGACGACGGGTTCCCAAGGTTCTGGAGTATTGAAGTCCCTCGTGCTGGCAAACGGACTTGCGGTCATCGACGGCAGCGGAGCGTCCCTTGGAGACCGTGTCGAGGTGATCGTCACCGGCGACATCCAGCGGGCTGACCATTCGACGATCTGAGCGGAGGATACGACATGAACCGCAGGACATTCCTCAAGGTGTCTGCCGTAAGCGCCGCCGGTGTTTTGCTGCCGGTGTTCGGCGATTCCGCCGACGCCGCGACCAGAAGCCCCGATCAGTGGGCGCGCGCGGGCGTCGAGCCGTCGCGGTGGGTGACGCCCACTCGCGAGTTCTACGTTCAGGACATCACTAGCGGGAACCCGCCAGCGCTCGACGCGTCGAAGTGGCGCATGATCATCAACGGACTGGTGCAGAAACCCAAGATCGTGCGCCTACCCGACCTTCTCGCCAAGGCTTCGGAGTCGACGACGGTGCACCGCACGCTCTCCTGCATCGGCGATCCCATCGGCGGCAACCAGATCGGCAACGCCGAGTGGACTGGCATCCCGCTACGCGTTCTGCTGAAGGAAGCTGGGATCCGTGAGCAGGCGACACGCGCGGTGTTCCGATGCGCAGACCTCTACCATACGGCGATCCCGATTGAAGACGCGATGCACCCGCGCGCGATCCTCGCGTTCAAGATGAATGGCGAGGACCTTCCGCGCGAGCATGGCTACCCGGTGCGGCTCCTGAACCCCGGGAAGTACGGTCAGAAATGCCCGAAGTGGATCAACAATATCGAAATCGTCGCCAAGGAGTACCACGGGTACTGGGAGACGCGCGGTTGGTCTGATGTCGCGGCGGTCAAGACGGCGACCCGCGTTCATGTGCCCACGAAGGACGCGACGCTGCCGGCGGGTTCCTACCGGATCAGCGGCTCCGCCTTCGACGGCGGCAGCATGGGCGGCATTCAGCGCGTCGAAGTGAGCACGGACGGGGGATCGACCTGGCACGCGGCTGAGATATGGGCGAGCGCGGATCCTCTGACGTGGTCGCTGTGGCAGTACGAGTGGACGATCCCGCAGGGCGCGAAGAAGACGAAGGTCCTCGCGCGCGCCATCGGCAAGGACGGAACCGTCCAGCGCGAGAAGTACGAGGACCCGTATCCAGCCGGCGCGGGCGGGTACCACACGGTGGAAGTCAAGATCGGCTCATGACCACGGCTAAGCTCGGAGGACGACGATGGACGCCGACGCGTACGACGTCGCCGTGATCGGAGCGGGACCGGCGGGAGCTCAAGCCGCCATCTCTGCGAGCCATCAGATGCGGCACGTGCTGGTTCTGGACGCCGGGGAAGTCAGCAACCGGAAGGGACGCGCTTACTGGTCGAAGTCCGTCGAGTTCGAGGACGTTCCGGTGTTCGCCGGCATTACGGGTCCCAAGCTGCTCAAGGCACTTCGTGAGTGGATGCGGAGCCGTCCGGTCAAAGACATTGAGATCGCTGGCGAAGTGCGGAAGGCGGGAATCGACCCCATGGCTGGCGTCGTCGTAGGACTCCGACGACACGCTCATGGGTTCGAGCTCGAAGTCTCTCGTCAGCCGCTTGGAGTTGCGCCGGCCGAGACAGCCACTTTCACAGCCCGTCGCGTCGTGATCGCATCCGGTTTCGAGGACCGCTGGCCCCAGATCGAAGCGGACGAAAGCGCGACGCGCGCCTACCAACGGTTCCGCGCCGTGTTCCGATATGCCGGCAACAAGCGCGGATGGCATGTCTGCATCCGATGCGACGGACATCTCCATGTGAACGAGTCGATCGCGATCCTCGGCGTGGGAGACTACGTCTACGACGTTGCCGTCGGCGCGCAGGACTTCACCGACAAGATCACGATCTACACCAACGGCAGGCCTCACGGCATGTCTGAGCCCGTGCTGACTCAGATCAGCGAGCGAGGCATCCACATCGATACTCGCGAAATCCGGCGCCACATTGGCACGGGAACCGATCTCATCGGCTTCGAGTTGGCGGACGGGGAGAAGGTTCACCACCACGGGTTCTTCGTCGACGAGGGGCTCGATCCCAACACACAATTCCTTGCCGGATGGGATGTCCAGACCGACGCAGAAGGTCTGTTGTGCGTCAACGACGACAACCAGGTGCTGGACAGCGCAGGCGAGCCGGTGCCCGGGATCTACGCGGCTGGGGATATTGTGGCTGGAGCTCGGAAACTCATCGCGTCCGCTTTCGCATCCGGGCAGAACGCGGCGCTCGCCGCGACTGACTCCCTGCGGAAGTGGCATCGACCCGAGTGAGGGCGGGCGTTGGAAGCGATCGAGTACGTACGGAGCGTCCCGCGGTACTTGGCGGTGAAAGCCCTGTACCGGCGGTTGCCCGGCATCGTCACGAGCCATGCCGCCGTCATACGGCTCCGGGACGTGCCAGAGCCCAAGCTGCCGAACGACCAGTGGGTACGGGTCCACACACGTCTGTGCGGCATCTGCGGCTCCGATCTGGCGACCGTCGCCGCCAAGGGAAGTCCCTATTTCTCTCCGCTGCTCTCGTTCCCGTTCGTGCTGGGGCACGAGGTGGTCGGAACGCTGGCGATGGGCACCGATGGGCTTCCCAGTGGGACCCGCGTCGTCGTCGAGCCGGCGCTGCACTGCGCCGTGCGCGGCATCTCGCTCGTGTGCCCTTCGTGCGAGCGCGGCGACACGGGAACCTGCGAGAACATCACGCGCGGCAGCATCGCGCCGGGCATCCAGACCGGCTACTGCCGCGACACGGGCGGTGGATGGAGCCGATCCTTCGTCGCGCATCCGGCGCAGCTCTACGCCGTGCCCGACGATCTGACCGACGAGGAGGCGGCTCTCATCGAGCCCTTCGCCTGCTCGTTGCACGCAGTGATACGGACCGCGTTGCCGACCGAGGCAACCATACTGGTTCTCGGTTGCGGCACAATCGGTCTGCTGACCATCGCTGCGATCCGGGCGCTCGGTTTCGGGAACCGGGTCCTCGCATCGGCGAAGTACCCGCATCAACAGGAGTGGGCTCGGACGCTCGGAGCGACGGATATCGTGCCGACGGGCAGCGGGCTCTACCGAGCGATCCCGGACGCGACGGGAGCGTTGACGTTCCAGCCGGAGCTCGGCAAGCCCGTCCTGGTGGGCGGCGTCGATGTCACGTTCGACTGCGTGGGCTCGTCATCGAGTATCGACGACGCGATCCGTTTGACGCGATCCGGCGGTTCCGTCACGCTCGTCGGCATGCCGGGCATCGCGAGCGGCGTCGATTGGACCAACATCTGGCACAAAGAGCTTACCGTTCGAGGCGCGTACGCCTACGGCGTCGAGAAGCTCGACGAGAGGTCGGTGAAGACGTTCGACCTGGCAATGGAGCTCATGCGCCGGGGCGCCGCGCCGCTTGGGTCTCTGGTAACCACGAGACACCGGCTGGCGGACTATCGGAACGCGATTCGCGGGGCGCTCGCATCGGGTCCCAACGGCTCCGTAAAGACGGTCTTCGAGTTCCCGCGCGATTGATGGCAGGCGAGAGAGGGCGTCATGGACGCGTACCCGGATCGCTCCAATCTGGTCGAGTACGTCGAAGACGACCGGAAACGGTTCCTGTTGCACTACGGCGAAGGGTTCCTGTTCGAGCGGCTTCCCAAAGGGACGCGTGTCATCTTTCCCCCTCCGCCGTTTCCGGGGATTCGCGACGTCGCCCAAGCAATCGACAATGCCACCGAACACCCGATGGAGTGCGATCCGCTCTCGGCTCAGCTTCGCCCCGGAATGAAGGTGACCATCGTCTTCGACGACATCTCGCTGACGCTGCCTCCGCTGCCGAAGCCGGACGTTCGCCAGATCGCCATCGAACTGCTCGTGAAGAAGCTCGCCGCCGTCGGGATCGACGACATCCACTTGATCGGCGCGATCGGACTCCATCGCCGTATGACGCCCGGGGAGCTCAAGTCGATGCTGGGAGCTCGCGTCTACTCGCAGTTCCACGCGTCGGGACGGCTCTACAACCACGATTCCGAGGACCACGAGAACCTGGAGCTCCTCGGCGTCACGGAAGAGGGCGAGCACGTCGAGCTGAACCGGCGAGCCGTCGAGTCCGACCTCGTCATCTACGTCAACTTGAACCTGACGTCGATGGACGGCGGGCACAAGTCGCTCAGCACCGGCATCTCCTCCTATCGCAGCGTCTACCATCACCACAATCCGCAGACGTTGGCGCACACCCGCTCGCTGATGGACCCGCGCCACTCGCAGTTGCACAGCTCGCTCGGACGGATGGGACGCATCGTCAACGAGCATCTCAACGTCTTTCACATCGAGACGACGTTCAATACGAGCACCTTCCCCACGATCTTCCCGTTTCTTCAGAAGCGCGAGGACGACTGGTCGGCGCTCGACAGCATCAACTTCCACGCGAACCGAATCTCGGCGGCAACGCTGCCACGAGGATTGATCCGGTCGATCTTCCACTCGATGCGCGCGTCGTATGCGATGACGAGTGTCCAAGCCGGCAAGACGGATCCCGTGCATCGTTCGACGCTCGATAACATCTACCGACAGCAGTTGGTTCCCATCGATGGGCAGTGCGACATCCTGATCGCCGGAACGCCGTATCTCGGGCCCTACAACGTCAACTCCATCCTGAATCCGCTACTCGTCCACTGCCTGATGCTGGGGTACATGTTCAACATGTACCGGAACAAGCCACTGGTTCGGGAAGGCGGCGTGCTGATCCTCGCGCATCCGATGGAGTACAAGTTCCACGCGGAGCACCACCCGTCCTACATCGAGCTCTTCGAGCGCGTGCTGCCTGAAACGCGCGACCCGCAGACGATCTACGAGCGCTATGAACCGGAGCTTGCCGCGAACCCGAAGTACCTCGAGATGTACCGCCACGGCTACGCGTTCCACGGCGTGCACGGCGCGTACATGTGGTACTGGGGCGCGCACGCGCTACAGCACCTCGCGAAGGTGATCGTCCTCAAGCCCCAAGATGCTCGGGCAGTCGAGGCGGCGCGTCGCATGGGCTTCGACACGGCGGCGACGATGCCAGAAGCCGTGGAGAAGGCGCAGAGCGTGGTCGGGTCGAACGCGAGCATCACGAACTTCCACTGGCCGCCGATATTCGTGTGCGACGTTCGGTAGCCCTCACGCACGCGAACAGGCGCTCGCCATGCCATCGGCGGTTCCGTTGATCGTCAATCCGAGCTCCGGCAGGGGTCGCGGGGCGCAGGTCGCGATGCGCGTGGCGCGGATACTTGCCGACGCCTCATTCCCGGTGGAACTGGTTCAGACCCACAGCGCCGACGAATCCCGGCAACTCGCCGCCGACGTGGCGTCACGGTCCGCGAGATGTCTCATCGTGTGCGGCGGCGATGGAACCGTGCACTCGGTCGCCAATGTTCTCGCCCATACCGAGACCGCTCTGACCATCATCCCGGCCGGTCGAGGCAACGACTTGGCACGCGCGCTGGGGCTGCACATCCCCGTTGAACGACTCGCCGCCCAGATCATCGGCGACCTCAAAGGCGCGTCAGACCCGCCGCGCATCGACCTCGGCAGGATGTCGGATCGGTTCTTCTGTACCGTGGCGACGTTCGGCGTGGACGCTGCGGTGAGTCGCGCCGTCGAAGAGCGCGCCGCTGCCGGGCCCACGGGAGCCACCTACGTCACGGCGACGATCCGCGAGCTCTTCCGCTACATGCCCCGCGAAGCTCGTCTGTCCGGCGATTTCGGTACGCGCGAACTCCCTCTCCTGCTCTGCGCGACAGCCAACACGCCGAACTACGGCGGAGTCTTCTGCATCGCGCCCTCGGCGCGCATCGACGACACGCTGTTTCACGTATGCGCGATCCGTGGTATGAGTGCCTTCCGCGCCTTGATGCTGATGCCGCGCGTGATATGCGGTTCCCATGTGTCGGACCCGCGCGTCGAAGTGATGCCTACACGCGAACTCACGCTCGAGGCGGAGGAAGCCTGCCCGATCTACGCAGACGGCGAGTTCCTCGGCATGACGCCGGCTCGCCTCAGCGTCGCTCCGGGCGCTCTCCGCGTCTTCGGCGCGCGTCTACCATAGGTCTACCATAGGCAGGAGGCGATCCGTGCTCGGCGTGCAAATGCTCGGGTCCGGGCGCGTCGCCGTCCGGGAGTTCCCAGAGCCCACACAACCGAACGGCGAGGCGCTGATCGAGATCCGCGCGTCCGGCATTTGCGGCAGCGAGATGCACGGCTACCGCGCGGCATATGAACAGGCGTTCAACGGCGGTCATGAGGTGTCGGGCATCGTCGTGGATGCCGGAGTCTCCCGAAGGCTTCGGGTCGGTGACCGGGTCGGCGTCCATGCCGTGTGGGGCTGCGGCGCATGCCGTTGGTGTGACGCGGGTCAGTACACCTACTGCGACGCGCGCACGACTTGCCCGGGCACACACGCGGAACGGCTCGCCGCCCCGGAGCACGTCTGTCTCCGTCTGCCCGACGATGTGTCCTTCGACCTGGGCGTCCTGCTCACCGGCGACGGCATCGGGGTTCCCTACCACGTCGCCCGACGGATCGGGACGCGGGGCGGGGACATCGTCTGCGTCTTCGGAGCCGGGCCCATCGGACTGGGCAATATCCTGATGCAGTCATTCCTCGGAGCCGAGGTGATCGCCGTGGACGTCAACGACTATCGGCTCGAGCTCGCCCGTCAATGCGGCGCTGCCCAAACGATCAACCCAAGCTCAGTCGATGTCGTCGCGGCGGTCACAGAGATGACGCGGGGCGAGCTCGCCGACAAATGCATCGAAGCCGCCGCGCGTCCCGACACGCTCAAGATGGCGTTGAGACTGGTCGGCAAGGCGGGAACCGTCGTCGCCGTCGGCGAACAGGGAGATGTGCCGATCAGCCCCAGCGGCGACCTCATCCGCAAGGACGTGACGCTGATGGGCAGTTGGTTCTACCACTACGCTGAGTACGGCGACATGCTGGCACTGTACCGTCGCGGGTTGCGCGTCGATAAGCTCATCACACACCGGATGTCCTTGTTGGAGGCAGATGCCGCGTTCGCGCTGTTCGCAGCAGGTCGTGCCGGCAAGGTGATCTTGGAACCGACGTCGTCGCAGTGACGCACACGCGTGGTCCATCGACGGGATAGGGAGGCGAACCCAATGCCTACGATGAGAGCGGCTATCTACCAGGGAATCCGCGAGATCGTCGTCACCGACGTCGAGCGCGACGGCGTCGAGCCGGGAACCGTCATCGTCGATACGAAGCAGTCCGGCATCTGCGGCAGCGACCTCCACAGCTACTTCGGCGAGTGGGGGCAGTCGAAGACGTACGCATCGGGTCACGAGACATGCGGCGTCGTGGAGGAGGTCGGGGCTGGAGTGTCGGGAATCGAAGTCGGCGACCTGGTCACGATGGAGTGCTTCTCCCACTGCGGAGAGTGCGTCTTCTGCCGGACCGGAGCCTACAACCAGTGTCTGCGCCGGGGATGGATCAGCCAGAACGCGCACGCCGGGTTCGCCGAGTACACCCGCGTGCACGCTTCGGGCGTGTTCCGCCTGCCTTCGGGCATGACGTACGAGCAGGGAGCCCTCGTCGAGCCGCTCGCTGTTGGCGTGCGCGCCGTGGCGCAGTCGCGGGCTACGTACGCGGACCGCGTTCTGGTCATCGGCGGCGGGACGATTGGCTTATGCTGCCTGGCGGCTGCGTGCGCCGCCGGCGTACGCGAGACGTTCGTCACCGTGAAATACGAACACCAGGAAGCCGCCGCCCGCGATCTCGGCGCGAACTACACCATCCGCGTACCCCTGGACTCTCCGAGGCAGTTCGTCCGCAAGGCGACCGATGGAATCGGCGCCGACGTCGTCATCGAGGCGACGGGTTCCGACGCCGCCTTTGACGAAGCGCTCGCGTGCGTGCGCCGGCAAGGGTTCGTGGTGCTCGTGGCAGGCTACCATCGCCCGCTGACGGTCAGCCTGGGAGCCGTCGTGTGGTCCGAGGCGAGCATCATCGGTTCCAACTGCTACGGTTACAGCGGCATACGCCGGGACTTCGATGCGGCAATCGACCTGATCTCTTCCGGTCGCGTCAACGCTTCGCGCCTGGTGACGCACCGACTGCCGCTCGAAGACGCAGCGGAGGCGTTCAAGATCGCCGCCGACAAGAACTCCGGGTCCATCAAAGTCCATCTATGCCAATAACCACGTGTGCGGGAGAGCTCGTCGATGCGCAAGATCGCGTTTCTCGGCGCCGGGAGCTTCGGGTTCGGCAGGCGCCTTGTTAGCGACATCCTCTCGTTCCCAGAGCTGGCAGACTCGACCCTCTTTCTCATGGACCCGGCGGCAGACCGCCTGGACCACATCCGAGCGCTCTCCGAACGCATGGCGAGCGAAGCCGGCTTGCCGGCGAAGATCGAAGCATCCATCGACCGCCGCCAGGCGCTGGATGGCGCCGACTATGTGATCGCATCCATTCGCGTTGGGTCAAACCTGGAGCCCGAAGCCCTCGACGTACGGATTCCGCTCGAAGTCGCCGGTTTGCGGCAAACGGTGTCCGACACGGTCGGCGTCGGCGGCATCATGAAGGGGCTGCGCACCATCCCAGCGATGCTCGACATCGCCCGCGACATGGAGTCGTTGTGCCCATCGGCGCTTCTGCTGAACTACACGAACCCGATGGCGATGATCATGTGGGCGATTGCCGATGCGACCCGGATCGACGCCGTCGGGCTCTGCCACAGCGTGCAGGGCACGAGCGAGCAGCTCGCGCGGTACGCCGGCGTGGACTACGCGACGCTCCGATATCACGTCGCCGGCATCAATCACATGGCGTGGTTCCTCGAGCTCTCGCAAGGCGATCAGGACCTTTATCCACGGCTGCGCGCTTGCTTGGACGACTCGGAGGCGTTCTCCCGCGATCCGGTCCGGTTCGAGATCCTCCGGCACTTCGGCTACTTCGTGACGGAGTCCTCGACGCACATGTCGGAGTACGTCCCGTACTTCCTGCGGTCTCCTGAGGAGATCGAGCGCTTGTCGCTGCGTCCACGTACGGCGGAGAGCTTCGCGGGTCAGCAGTCGTCTCGCGAGGAGCGCTGGCGCACGATGGTCGCCGAGTCGGCGGCGCAGCCGGCGCAGATCCGGCGCTCGAACGAATACGGGGCTCGCATCATCCACGCGATGGAGACGGGCTCGCCGCTTGCCATCAACGGGAACGTCCCGAACACCGGGCTCATTCGGAACCTGTCGCAGGGATCGTGCGTCGAGGTTCCCTGCCTTGTGGACCGAAGCGGACTGCACCCGTGCTTCGTCGGAGACCTTCCGCCTCAGTGTGCCGCGCTGTGCGAGTCGAACATCCGCGTGCAGGGCTTGGTGGTTCGCGCAATTCTCGAATCGAACCGCGAGCACGTCTTCCACGCGGCGATGGCAGACCCCAACACGACGGCTCAACTCACGCTCCCTCAGATTCGGGAGGTCATGGCGCAACTGCTCGCGGCGCAACGCGACCTGATCCCGCGTTCGTTGGCGGGCTGAGTGACGGATCGCTCAGGTCGCTAGCGCCCGGGAACAGGACCCCGCCAGATGTGCCGTCGCTTCCCAACGATTGCGCGCGTTGCACCCCTCCGCATCGCCGTGCTAGATTGCCGTCGAGGGTGTTGGACCCGGAGTCTTTCGGTGACGGCGGATTCCTGACCGGAAGGACGAACATGGCTGACAAGGTCAAGCTGGCACTCGTCGGTTGTGGTGGCATCTCCGGCGCCCATATGAACGGATACAAGGCGCTCGCCGCCCAAGGGCTTCTTGATTTCGACTTCGTCGCGACGGTGGATGTGCGCCGAGATGCAGCGGAAGCCCGCGCCGCCGAAGCTGCCGCGCTGCAAGACGGGCGAAAGCCCAATGTCTATACGGACATCGGCGACATGCTCGACAAGGAGCCCGATGTCGAGGCGGTTGACATCTGTGCACTCCATCGTGTCCACCACGAGTTGGCGTCAGCGGCTCTCGACGCCAAGAAGCATGTCATCATCGAGAAGCCCCTGGGCGTCACGATGAAGGCGTGCGCCGTCATGCTAGAGGCGGCAAAGCGCAGCGGCTGCATCCTCGCGACGGCGGAGAACTATCGGCGCGCCCCGAACCAACGAGCCGTCAACTGGGCTCTCAAGAAGGGCATGATCGGCGCTCCGCGGATTCTCGTCTACATCGACTACGGCGAGGCGTTGGGCCCGTGGGGCTGGCGTGACTCGAAGATCGACGCCGGAGCCGGATGGGTCCTCGACGGAGGCGTTCACTACACCGACATGTTCCGGTATCACCTCGGCGAGGCGACCGAGGTCTACGCCGAAGTGCGTTCGTTCGACCCGCATCGCTACGGCAACCGCGAGGACAAGTCGGGCGCGATGCGCGTCACGGTCGAGGACAGCGCCCTCGCCATCGTGAAGTTCGAGTCCGGCGCGCTCGTTCAGTGGAGCTCGGTCCGCGCCGCTCCGGGACGCGGGTTCAACCAGCACATCATCTATGGCGAAGAGGGCTCCATCGACTACGGAGCCAACGTCGTCCTTCGGGGCAAGGAACCCGTCAACGTGACCGAGGAGTACCACCAGTCGTTGACGGAAGATGAGAAGTACCGTCTGTTCCCCAACGGCGTGACGGACTCCATCGCGACGGAGCTCTGGGAGTTCGGCAAGGCGCTCCGCGACGACAGCTACTACCCCGAAACGGACGGTCTCGATGGCATGAAGGCGATGGCGATCTGCATGGGCGTCTTCGAATCGGCGTGGCGCAACGCTTCGGTAAGCCTTCGCCAGGTCGAGTCGTGCCAGATCGAGAACTACCAGGCGGACATCAATCGCGAGCTGGGCATCCTCGACACGAAATGGAACGTATGGGCACGGTTCTGACAACCCGCTCCGGTCGCGCGCGACACCGTTGGGGTGCTCGTTTGACGGGCACCCTGGCTGCGTCCGTGTGCGCGGCGTTGCTACTGGCGGCGGCGGGCTGCGGCGACCGGGCGTCGAAGAGCCCCTCCGACAAGGTGATCGCGCTCTTGCCGCCCGACACCGGGGTGCTCGTCGCGCTCTCGGTTTCGGCGTTCGATGGGTCCTCCGCGCTGGCATCCATCGAGGAGGATCTCCGCAAGACACAAGGCTTGGGGGACGTTCTTCGGGACTCGAACGTGCGGCTTGCGGAGAGCGTGCGGAGCCTCTACGTCGCCATCCCATCCAGCGTCAACCCGACCGACGCTGACGCCCCGAGCCAGGTCGTCGCCGTTCTGGTGACGGACCTGCCGGATGGCTTCCTGAGCGACGTGATGGAGAGGTCAGACCACTCGTTCCGACGGGAAGCCTTCGGGAAGTACGAGGGGTGGGTCAGTCCGGACGACCCGGACCGCGTCGCCATCGTCGCTCTGCGCAAGGGCGTCATCGCCTTCGGCGCGCACGACGCCGTCACCGCCGTGGTGGAACGCGACCAGAAGAAAGCGTCGGGACTGACCCGTAAGTCGCCCCTCTTCGCGGAAGCCGGCGACGTGAACCGCGACGCCGCCATGTGGGGCGTCGTGAACGTGTCGGGCCCCATCGCGGAGGAAGCCCAGAAGAACCCCATGACGTCCGGCTTCGGAGCCGTTCATCATCTCGTGTGGGATGGAGACTACACGGCTTCGCAGGGACTGAGGTTTCGCCTGAGTGCGGTCTGCGATTCGGAGACGTCGGCGGCTCAGGTCAAGTCGAGCATCGAAACGCTGATCGGGCTGGCGTCCTTGGGCGGGAAGATCGATCCGCTGATCCTTGAGTTCCTTGACGACGTGAGTATCGAAGTGGCTCGTGACCGAGCGTTGTTGACCGCCACCGTTCCGCCGGAGACGCTGGACCGGCTGATCCGCCGTCGAGGGGCGGACGAGAAGGCGACGCCTCCCGCCAGTCCTGAGAGCACCCCTTGACGTCTGTCGACCGGGAGCGACTCGAAGGAGCCGCCACGCCGGAGTCCACACGCGCCTACGTCGATGAGATGCGGCTGCGCGGCGTTTCCCTCGCCGAACGAGTCCACCGCTCGCTGGGATCGACCGGTCTCCTCGTGTCCAAAGTCGGATACGGGACATACCGAGTGCATGCCGACATGGAGGAGCACGTCCGAACGCTCATCTACGCGCTGCTGCACGGATGCAATCTGATCGACACATCGACGAACTACACGGATGGCGGCAGCGAACGCCTTGTCGGAAATGTGCTTCGCGCGCTCGTCGATTCCCGCGGCGTCAGCCGTGGGCAGATCGTCGTCGTCACGAAGGCAGGCTACGTTCAGGGATCGAACCTGTCGGCGGCGATGGCGCGCGAGCAGGCGAGCGAGCCGTTTCCAGAGATGGTGAAGGTCGCGCCGGACCTGTGGCACTGCATCCATCCCGATTGGCTGCGCCATCAGCTAGACCAGAGCCGATCGCGGCTCGGACTCGACCATCTTGACGTGCTGTTGCTGCACAACCCGGAGTACTACCTCACCGTCGCGACTCAGAAGAGCGCTGGCGAGTCTCCCGAGCAAGTCCGCGCCGAGTTCTATCGCCGCATGACCGAGTCGTTTCGTCAGATGGAACGCTTCGTGTCCGAGGGCTCCATCTCGTACTACGGCGTATCGTCGAACACCTTCGCGGCGTCCGGTGAAAGGCTCGATCGCGTCTCGTTGTCAGCGATCCTCGACTGCGCTCGACGCGCGGCACAGGATATCCTTGGCAATCCCGGCAAGCACCACTTCGCTGTCGCGCAGCTTCCGATGAACCTGTTCGAGCCCGACGCCGTAACGTCCAAGACGGGAGCGCGCAGCCGGACATTCATGGATACCGCTCGCGAGGCTGGGATTGGTGTGCTGGCGAACCGCCCGCTCAATGCGATAGCCGACGGCGAGTTGGTTCGTCTGGCATTGCCAGATGCGGTCGCCGACGGCGAGCCGCCGCTGTCCGCCGTGGCGCGTGTTGCCGCGAAGGAGCGCGACATCGTTCTGGCGTTGAGGAATTGGCGGCTTTGGGACGCGGTGTCCGAAGGAATGCCGAACGAGCTCTCTTTCCGGATCGGCGAAACCATGAAGAGCTGGATTCCTGAGCTGCGCAATCGGATCCAGTGGACTCAGGCGTTCGAGCACGTCATCGCTCCGGCGGTCGTTGAAGCCACGTCGTCCGTGTCCGCCCAGATCGACGACAGCCGTCGAAGCGAGTGGCAGAACCTGGTGCGCGAGTACCACGCTGGGCTGATGGCGCTGTCCGTCTCCGTGACAGCACAGGTGAATCGGATGGATCGTGACGCGCTGGCGCCGCTCAGCGAACGCCTTCGAGTCGAGCTCGGGGACGTGGTGCTCGACCGCCCGTTAAGCCAGATCGCGCTAAACGCGGTGGCGTCGGTACCCGGGGTGACGTCGGTGCTCACCGGCATGCGGCGGGACCCGTACGTGCTCGATGCGTTGCAGGTGTTAGCTCAGGATGACTTCGCGGATCCGCTGGCAGCATTCCGCGCTGCCGAACGCGGCGGTACGCCCTGAGCGACGGGAGGACCCAACATGCCAGATACCATCTTCGGCAGGATCATCCGTAAGGAAATCGCGGCTGACATCGTCTACGAGTCGGACGATGTCCTGGCGTTTCGCGATATCAAACCCCAGGCGCCCGTGCATGTGCTGATCGTGCCCAAGGAACCCATCGCGTCCATCGCGGACGCGACGCCCGACCACGAGGCGATGCTGGGTCGTCTTCTCTCCAGCGCAGCGGAAGTAGGACGGATTCTCGAAGTGGCCGATTCCGGCTACCGGTTGATCATCAACCACGGCAACGACGGGGGTCAGGAAGTGGCTCACTTGCACGTTCATCTGCTCGCTGGCAGGGCTTTCGGCTGGCCGCCTGGTTGACGCACGGAGGGACGCGATGCCAAGTCCAAGGGTGTTGGTGGGGATCCCGTGCAGTTGGGATACCGTGCCGGTTCCGTTTGTCCAGTCTCTGGTGGAGCTCCAGAAGCCGCCGCTGACTCAGACGCGGTTCGTGCGCTCGCACACACTGGATCAGATGCGCAACCGTCTTGCGGAGCTCGCAGTCGAAGGCTCGTTCTCGCATCTCTTCATGCTCGACGCCGACATGATCTACCCGCCCAACTCGCTCATCGATCTGCTTCGAGCGGACGTCGATATCGTGTGCGGTCTCGCTTGCCGGCGGAACCCACCGCATGTGCCTGTCTGCCTCCAACCCACCGGCACGCCCTACGTCTTCGAAGTGGAAGTGCCGGCGACGCGTGGACTGACGCGCTGCGGCGCGGTGGGCGGCGGCGGCACGCTGATCAAGACGGACGTGTTCCAAGCCATGGAACCGCCCTACTTCTCGTTCCACCACCGGCTGCCAGACGGCAGATACGTCGGTGAAGACCTCTACTTCTGCCAGAAGGCGGGCGACGCCGGCTTCGAGGTCTACTGCAAGACCGACCTGATCTACCCCC
>Ga0194120_10000200_pt1 | contig 107369 bp, 100 predicted proteins | sample TA2MahCa65mmetaG_FD_148642 | JGI IMG/M metagenome (GOLD analysis project Ga0194120, IMG submission 148642) | Freshwater microbial communities from Lake Tanganyika, Tanzania - TA2015019 Mahale Deep Cast 65m | ecosystem: Environmental > Aquatic > Freshwater > Lake | place: Tanzania: Lake... | reverse complement strand
ATTCGCTCGGCATGAAGACCATCGCCGAGTTCGTCGAGACCGAGGGCTCGTTCAACCGGCTGCGCGAGATGGGCGTGGACTACGCCCAGGGCCACGCCGTCGGGCGGCCGTTCTTCTTCACCTAGGGCGTGTTCTCAATTATTCCGTCGCACCGACGGAATAATTGAGAACACGCCCTAGTTCAGATCAGCCCGTCGAAAGGCTGCACGTCCACGAGTTCGCCCGGCTCGACGTTGCCGCGCGCGTGCTCGACGACGACGATGCAGTTCGCCTCGGACATCGAGCGCAGCACGCCGGAGCCCTGCGCGCCGGTGGCGCGCACCTTCCATTCGCCGTCTTCGCGGAACAGGATGCCGCGCTGGAATTCGCTGCGGCCGGGCCGCTTCTTCAGCGGCGTGACGCAGGGCACGCGGAAGCGCGGCAGCGGCTCCACCGGCGACACGCCGGAGAGCTTGAGCAGGGCATCGCGGACGAACTCGTAGAAGGTCACCATCACGGCCACCGGGTTGCCGGGCAGGCCGAACAGCCAGGCCCCCTCGATTCGCCCGAAGGCCATCGGCCGGCCGGGACGCATGGCGATCTTCCAGAAGGCGACCTCGCCCAGTCTGGCCATCAGCTCGCGGATGAAGTCGGCCTCGCCGACCGAGACGCCGCCGCTGGTGACGATGGCATCGGCTTGCGCCGCCGCCAGGCGGAAAGCGGCTTCGATCGCCGCCGGATCGTCGCGCACCACGCCGAGGTCGACGATCTCGCAGCCGAGGCGCGCCAGCATGCCGTGGATCGTGTAGCGGTTGCTGTCGTAGACCTCGCCCTCCCCGAGCGGCGTGCCGATCGAGGCGAGCTCGTCGCCGGTGGAGAAGAAGGCGATGCGCGGCCGGCGCCGCACCGCGACCTCGCCCAGTCCAAGCGAGGCGATGAGTCCCAGCTCGGCCGGGCGCAGCCACTTTCCGGCGCGGATGGCCGGCGTGCCGGCGCGCAAATCCTCCCCGGCGCGGCGCACGTTCTGTCCCGGCCGCTGGTGCGCCGGCACGACGATGCGATCCCCTTCGGCGCGGACGACCTCCTGGATCACCACCGTGTCGGCGCCTGCGGGGATGACGCCGCCGGTCATGATGCGCACGCACTCGCCGGCGCCGAGGCGGCCTTCGAAGGCACGCCCGGCGAAAGCCGTGCCGGCCAGGCGCAGCGCGCTTTCGCCTTCGGCGCGCAGATCGGCGAAGCGCACGGCATAGCCGTCCATGGCCGAGTTGTCGTGACCCGGCACGTTCATGGGCGAGATGACGTCCTCGGCGAGCACGCGGCCGAGCGCCTCGCGCACGCCGACCCGCTCGACGTCCGCCACGGGCTCCACCAGATCGAGGATGATCTGGCGGGCGCGTTCGGCGTTGAGCGACTCCGGGTCGTAGCCGTCGGCGCAGGACAGCGTTTTCAGCAGCGAAGTCATGGTTCCAGTTCGTTCAATTCATGCAGCGTGTTGATGTTGGCGAAAGCGCGCTCGTCGGGGAAGGGCACCTCGGCCACCTTGAGTGCCGCGTACCAGGCGTCCACCTTGCGGCCGCCGCCTTCGAGGAAGGCGGCCAGGCCGTCGAGCACCTCGCGCCGCACCAGGGAGAATACCGGATGCGGCTGATCGCCGGTTTTCGCCACGACGAGGTCGGCGCCGTCGGCCTCCAGGGCCGCGCGCAGGCGCGCCACCAGATCTGCGGGCAGGAAGGGCGAATCGCAGGGGACGGTGACGATCAGCGGCGTCTCGCAGGCGGAGAGGCCGGCGTGCAGGCCGGCCAGCGGCCCGGCGAAGCCGCCGATGCGGTCGGGGATGACCGGGTGGCCGAAGGCGCGATAGGCCTCGAGGTTCTGGTTGGCATTGATGAGCAGGGAATCCACCTGCGGCGTCAGCCGCTCGATGGCCCAGCTGACCATCGGCTTGCCTCGAAAGGCCTGCAGGCCCTTGTCGCGTCCGCCCATGCGCCGGCCGAGGCCGCCGGCGAGGACGAGGCCGGTGACTTTCATGCGATTTCCGCCGGACGGTCGAAGCGCTCGGCGCCGGTGAACAGCAGGTAGTGCCGGCCCTGGGCGCGCCCGATCATGGTCATGCCGACGCGCCGGGCCAGGTCGTAGCCCATCTGTGTCAGTCCCGAGCGCGAGACGAGGAAGGGGATGCCCATCTGCGCCGTCTTGATGACCATCTCCGAAGTGAGCCGGCCGGTGGTGTAGAAGATCTTGTCGCCGCCCGGCAGGTTCTCCAGCCACATCCGGCCGGCGATGGCATCCACGGCGTTGTGTCGGCCGACGTCCTCGACGAACATGAGGATGTCCGAGCCGCGGGCCAGGGCGCAGCCGTGCACCGCGCCGGCCTGCTTGTAGATCGACTCGTGGTGGCGCACGGCCTCGAGCAGGGCGTGGAGCGTGGCCACATCGAGACGGGCCGCTGCCGGCAATGCGACCTTGTCGAGTTCCTCCATGACGTCGCCGAACATCGTGCCCTGGCCGCAGCCGGTGGTCACGGTGCGCCTGCCGATGCGCGTTTCGAGATCCTCGGCGGGGCGCGTCGTCGTCACGGCCACCGAATCGGTCTCCCAGTCGACCTGGACGGCGGCGATGTCCTCCAGCCGCTCGACCAGGCGCTGGTTGCGCAGGTAGCCGAGGGCGAGCGCCTCGGGCGCCCCGCCCAGGGTCATCAGGGTGACGATCTCGCGCTTGTCGAGATAGAGGGTGAGGGGATGTTCGCCCGCAATCTGCGTCGGCACGGTTTCGCCGCGCTCGTTGACGGCGGCGATGGTGACGGTGGCCGGGCGGGCGGCCCGGCTGAGTTGCGGACGGTAGGGCACGGCAGCCTAACCGCCGGTCATCGACATGAAGCGGACGACTTTGGGGTCGTGCATCTGCTCGTTGAAGTCGTGCCCCTTCGGCTTGATGCCCATGCTGTCGACGATGGCCTGGCGCAGCGGCGCGTCGTCGTCGGGGTGGGCGCGCAGCAGCGGCACGAGGGGCAGGGCGTCGTTCTGGCCGAGGCAGGGATACAGCTCCCCCTTGCAGGTGATGCGCACGCGGTTGCAGCTGTCGCAGAAATTGTGCGAGTGGGGCGAGATGAAGCCGACCTTCGTCCGCGTGCCGGGGATGCGCCAGTAGCGTGCCGGGCCGCCCGTGCTTTCGGACGAGCCGACCAGCTCGAAATGGGGGCGGAGCAGGGCGAGGGCTTCGTCCGAGCCGAAATAGGTGTCGGCACGCGAGCGGTCGATGTCGCCGAGCGGCATTTCCTCAATGAAGGAGAGGTCGATGCCCTTGGCCACGGCGAAGCGCGTGAGGTCGATGAACTCGTCGTCGTTCACGCCGCGCATCATCACCGTGTTGATCTTGATGCCCCTGAAGCCGGCGGCGACGGCCGCGTCGATGCCGCGCAGCACCTTGTCGAGTTCGCCGACGCGGGTGATGGCCTTGAAGCGGTCGGCGCGCAGCGTGTCGAGGCTGATGTTCACCCGCTTGACGCCGGCTTCGACCATCTCCGCGGCGTAGCGCTCGAGTTGCGAGCCGTTGCTGGTGACCACCAGTTCCTTGAGGCCTTCCAGTCGGGCCGCCTCGCGCAGCAGCCAGAGGGCGTTGCGTCGCACCAGCGGTTCGCCGCCGGTGATGCGCACCTTGGTGACGCCCATGGCGACGAAGGTGCGAATGACGCGCAGGCATTCCTCCAGGCTGAGCAGGTGGTCCCGCGGCAAAAATTCCATCTCCTCCGCCATGCAGTAGAAGCAGCGGAAGTCGCAGCGGTCGGTGATAGACAGGCGGATGTAGGTGATGTGGCGGCCGTACTTGTCCACCAGCGTGCCCGCGGCATGGCCGGACGTGGCGGGCGAGGTTGGCGGCACGAACTGTTCGAGGCCGGCCGGAACCGATTCGTGGTTGAGGGATTCGTTGCGCATGTCTGACTCGGGTCGCAGGCTTCCACTTTCCGATAATTCGCGGGCTTATGCAAGCGTCGCCGTCAAAAACGAAACCCTCTGATTTACATGGGCATAGTGCGCCGCATCATGGCGGCTGACTTTTCCATTGACGGGAGGAGGGGTATTGCATCCCGATGGGGCGGTAGGGGAAAACCCTAGCCCAGTCCGGCATCGAAAAGTGTGTCATAATGAATTACAAAAAATGAATGGGTATTCCGCGACGTAAGTTTCGGAATGCTATTCAGCAAACCGGCCCGCGAGGCCACCACAAGAGGAGGGAACGACGTGCAAGTCACCAGGCGGCAGTTCTTCAAGATCTGCTCCGCCGGGCTAGGGGGATCCAGCATCGCCATGCTGGGCTACTCCCCCACGGCAGCCCTGGCGGAAGTCAGAGCCTTCAAGCTCGCCAAAGCCACCGAAACGCGGAACATGTGTCCGTATTGCTCGGTCAGCTGCGGCGTGTTGATCTACAGCACGGGAGACAAGTCCAAGAATTCGAAGGCGGACATCTTCCACATCGAGGGCGATCCCGACAACCCCGTCAGCCGCGGCACACTGTGCCCGAAAGGCGCGGGCCTGCTCGACATGGTCAAGAGCCCCAACCGGCTCAAGTATCCCGAAGTGCGCGAGCCCGGCAGCAACGAGTGGAAGCGCATCTCGTGGGACGAGGCCATCGAGCGCATCGCCAAGCACATGAAGGCCGACCGCGACGCCAACTTCGTCGAGAAGAACGACGCCGGCGTGACCGTCAACCGCTGGCCGACTTTCGGCTTCCTGGCTTCCTCCGCCGCCGGCAACGAAGCCGGCTATCTCGGCAAAAAGGTCCTCCGCGGTCTCGGCGTCATCGGGATCGACACGCAAGCACGCATCTGACACGCCCCCACGGTATCCAGTCTGGGTCCGACATTCGGGCGTGGCGCGATGACCAACCACTGGGTCGACATCAAGAATGCCGATCTGGTCCTGGTCATGGGCGGCAATGCCGCCGAGGCGCACCCGTGCGGCTTCAAGTGGGCCATCGAAGCGAAGAAGGACCGCAAGGCCAAGCTGGTCACGGTCGATCCGCGCTTCACACGTTCCGCTGCCGTCTCCGATTACTACGCGCCGTTGCGCGCCGGCAGCGACATCGCCTTTCTCGGCGGCGTCATCCACTACCTGCTCGCCAACGACAAGATCCACCACGACTACGTCAAGCACTACAGCAACGCAGCTTTCCTGATCAATCCGGGTTTCAAGTTCGAGGACGGCCTGTTCTCCGGATACAACGCGGAAAAGCGCAACTACGACAAGGCCACCTGGAGCTACCAGCTCGACAAGGATGGTTTTGCGATGGTCGACGAGAGTCTGCAGGATCCGAATTGCGTGTTCCAACTCCTGAAAAAGCACTACAGCCGCTACACGCCGGAACTGGTGAACAAGGTCACCGGGACGCCGAAGGAGCAATTCCTCAAGGTCTGCGAGTACATCGCCGACACGGCGGCGCCCGACAAGACCATGACGATCCTGTATGCGCTGGGCTGGACGCAGCACTCGAAGGGCTCGCAGAACATCCGCACCATGGCGATCATCCAGACCCTGCTCGGCAACATGGGCATGGCGGGCGGCGGCATCAATGCGCTGCGCGGCCACGCCAACGTGCAGGGGATCACCGACATGTGCACGTTCGGCGCCAACCTGCCGGGTTATCTCACCTGTCCGACCGATGCCGACCCGGATCGCAAGACCTATCTGGAGAAGCGCACGCCGAAGCCGCTGCGGCCGGGGCAGATGAACTTCCCGCAGAACTACCCCAAGTGGTTCACCAGCCTGTGCAAGGCCTGGTACGGGAATGCCGCGACCAAGGAGAACGACTTCTGCTACGACTGGCTGCCCAAGCTGGCCGGCGCGCAGGACACGCTGGCCATGTTCGACCGCATGCACCAGGGCAAGATGAACGGTTTCGTCTGCCAGGGCTTCAACCCGCTCGCTTCCGTTTCCAACAAGAAGAAGGTGGGCGACGCGCTGGCGAAGCTGAAGTACCTGGTCGTGATCGATCCGCTGGTCACCGACACCTCCGAGTTCTGGAAGCCGCACGGCGAATTCAACGAAGCCGACCCGGCCAAGATCGCCACCGAGGTGTTTCGCCTGCCCAGCACGCTGTTCGCCGAGCAGACCGGCAGCTACACCAACTCCGGCCGCGTCATCCAGTGGCACTGGAAGGCCGCCGACGGTCCGGGCGAATCCAGGGACGACATCGACATCGTCGCCGGCCTGTTCCTCAAGCTCAAGGCGATGTACGCCAAGGATGGCGGCAAGTTCCCGGATGCGATCATGGGCCTGACCTGGGCCTACCGTCAGCCGGCCAGACCCTCGCCGGAAGAACTGCTTCAGGAGATCTCCGGCAAGGCGCTCGGCGACGTGTTCGACCCCAAGGACGCCACCAAGGTGATCGTCCCGGCGGGACAACAGATCGCCGGATTCGCACAACTGCGCGACGACGGCTCGACCTCCTGCGGCAACTGGATCTATGGCGGCTGCTGGTCGCAGGCGGGCAACCTCACGGCACGGCGCGACAACAGCGATCCGTCCGGCCTCGGCCAGACGCTCAACTGGGGCTTCGCCTGGCCGGCCAACCGCCGGATCATCTACAACCGCGCCTCCTGCGATCTCTCGGGCAAGCCCTGGGATCCGAAGCGCGCGGTGCTGCGCTGGACCGGCACGGCGTGGGGCGGCAACGACATCCCCGACATGCGCCCGGACGCGGCACCCGACCAGAACGTCATGCCCTTCATCATGACGCCCGAAGGCGTGGCCCGGCTGTTCGCGCCGGGCATGGCGGAAGGCCCGTTCCCCGAGCACTACGAGCCCTTCGAAACGCCGCTGGAGAAAAATCCCTTCAGCCCCAACAACCCGAAGACGCTCAGCAATCCGGCGGCGCGGGTGTACAAGGCCGACATGGAGGTGTTCGGCAAGGCCAAGGACTTCCCCTATGTCTGCACCACTTACCGCCTCGTCGAGCATTACCACTTCTGGACCAAGCATTCGAAGCTGAATGCCATCACCCAGCCCGAGCAGTTCGTCGAGATCGGCGAGGAACTGGCGAAGGAGAAAGGGATTGCCAACGGCGACAAGGTCAAGGTGCGCAGCAACCGCGGCTTCATCAAGGCCGTGGCGGTGGTCACCAAGCGCATCCCGACGCTGATGATCGACGGCAGGAAGACGCATACCGTCGGCATCCCGATCCACTGGGGCTTCAAGGGTCTGACCAAGCCGGGCTTCATCACCAACACCTTGACCCCGTATGTCGGCGACGCCAATTCGCAGACGCCGGAATACAAGGCGTTCCTGGTCAACATCGAGAAGGCATAAGGAGAGATCATGGCACTGCAATCGCTAGATATCGCCCGCCGCTCGGCGACGACCACGCCGGCGCCGGGCGCGCGGCAGACCACGGAAGTGGCGAAGCTGATCGACGTCTCCACCTGCATCGGCTGCAAGGCCTGCCAGGTGGCCTGCATGGAGTGGAACGACCTGCGCGACGAGGTCGGCAACTGCGTCGGCGTCTATGACAACCCGGCCGATCTGACCGACAAGACCTGGACGGTGATGCGTTTCGCCGAGGTCGAGCAAGGCGGCAGGCTGGAGTGGCTGATCCGCAAGGACGGCTGCATGCACTGCGCCGACCCGGGCTGCCTCAAGGCCTGCCCGGCACCCGGCGCGATCATCCAGTACGCCAACGGCATCGTCGATTTCCACCAGGAAAACTGCATCGGCTGCGGCTACTGCGTGACGGGTTGCCCCTTCAACATTCCGCGCATCTCCAAGGAGGACAGCAAGGCCTACAAGTGCTCGCTGTGCTCCGACCGGGTCGCGGTGGGGCAGGCACCCGCCTGCGTCAAGACCTGCCCGACCGGCGCGATCATGTTCGGCTCCAAGGAGCAGATGAAGGAGCATGCCGACAAGCGCATCCGCGACCTCAAGTCGCGCGGCTTTGCCAATGCCGGCCTGTACGATCCGCAAGGCGTGGGCGGCACGCATGTCATGTACGTGCTGCACCACGTCGACAAGCCGCAGCTCTATAGCGACTTGCCGAAGGATCCCGCCATCAGTCCGCTGGTGTCGCTGTGGAAGGGCATGGCCAAGCCGCTCGCCTCGCTGGCACTCGGCGCGGTGGCGCTGGGCAGCCTGTTCCACTACGTCATGAAGGGTCCCAACGAGGTGTCGAAGGAGTCCGAACGGGAAGCCGAGAAGGAGGAAAGCCAATGATCCGCGATCCGAAAGACCTGCAGCGCTACACCCCGCAGGAGCGGGCCAACCACTGGGTGGTGGGGATCAGCTTCATCCTGCTCGCCCTCTCCGGCCTGGCCTTCTTCCATCCGGCGTTCTATCCGCTCACCTACCTCTTCGGCGGCGGCACCTGGGCGCGCATCCTGCACCCCTACATCGGCGTCTTCATGGCGTTCTTCGCCGTCCTGATGTACCTGCGCTTCTGGCGCCTGAACGTCATGACCAAGACCGACAAGGAGTGGCTGGACCGCATCGGCGAGATGGTGGACGGCAACGACCACAACATGCCCGAGCAGGGCAAGTACAACGGCGGCCAGAAGGCGATGTTCTGGGCCCTGACCGTGTGCGTCGTGCTGCTCACGATCTCGGGCGTGCTCATCTGGCGTGCGCAGTTCTCGCCGCCGATCGGGCTGGTGCGCTTCGGCGCCGTGGTGCATGCCGTGGCCGGCGTGGTCATGATCGCCCTGATCTTCGTGCACGTCTATGCCGCCATCTGGACCAAGGGCACCATCCGCGCCATGTGGTACGGCACGGTCACCCGCGCCTGGGCCCGGCAGCACCACCGCGCCTGGTACCGCGAGACGACAGGCAAGTGATGATGTAAGCTCTGACAACCTGCGGGCGGCGACGCCCGCAGGTTTTTATTTTCCCGAAATGACGACACTCCTCGAACCCGGACAGATTCCCCAGGCCAGCGGCGAGCCGCCGCGCGTCCTGCTCCCCGACGCGAAAGATGTCTTCGCCCATCGCGCGCGGCGCTTCGCGCAGCTTGCAGACGGCCATTCCCTCGGTGACTACCTGGGTTTCATGGGCCGCCTCGCTCGGGCGCAGCAGCGGGCGCTCGACGCCATGCCCGCCGTGCCGGTGCCCGACGACGCCGCCAAAAGTCAGTCGCACCAGCACGGCATGCCGCTGGTGCCGGCGCAGTCCTGGCCGCCCGACGCGGCCTGGCGCACGGCCTTGCGCGCCATTCTCGCCGAGCTCGCGCCGGCGGCGAGCGAAGCGGCCGCCGCCACCGTCCAATCGCTGCAATCCCTCGACGATGCGGCCCTCGACGCCCTCGCCGGTCGTGTCCTGCGCACCGAGCTCTACGGCGAGCAGGCCGACCGGCTGCCCTTCGTCGCCGCCGCCCTGCAGCTGTACTGGACGAAGCTGGCCGTGCAGCTCGGTGCCGCCGCCATCGCGCCGATCGACGTGCCCGGCGTCTGCCCCTGCTGCGGTGGGCTGCCCTCGGTCAGCGTTATCGGCGCCAGCCCCGAAGTGCCGGGCCTGCGCTACCTGCATTGTTCGCTCTGCAACACCGAATGGAACCTGACACGGGCCAAATGCACCGCCTGCGATGCTCCCGAGAGCAGTGTTGCATATCAACACATCGAGGGCGACAATGGTCTCGTCCAGGCCGAGACCTGCGACGTCTGCAAGTCCTACCTCAAGCTCGTGCGCCGCGACAAGGATGCGTCGGCGGACCCGGTCGCGGACGACCTCGCCACCCTGGCGCTCGACATCCTGGTCGACGAATCCGGCTTCTCGCGCAGCGGCCCCAACCTCCTGCTGGTACCCGGCGGGGGGTAGAATGATCCCATCCCCTTTCTGCCCGGTCCGGGTGAAAGCATGAACGAACTCAAGAACCTTCCCTCCGTCGACCGCCTCCTGTCCGAGGCGGCCCTGCAATCCCTAGTCGCCGAGCACGGCCGCACTTTCGTCACCGACGCCGTGCGCGCCGAACTGACTCTTGTGCGCGAAGCCGTCAAGGGCGGCGCCGCGCTGCCGTCGGACGATGCCATCGCCGCGGCCGTCGCCCAACGCGTCGCCGCGCACATGCGGCCGCGCCTGCAGCCGGTGTTCAACCTCACCGGCACGGTGTTGCACACCAACCTCGGCCGCGCCGTGCTGCCCGAATCCGTCGTCGAGGCCATCGCCCGCGCCGCGCGCGCGCCGTGCGCCCTCGAGTACGACCTCGAGAGCGGCGGGCGCGGCGACCGCGACGATGTGGTCGAAGACCTCCTGCGCGAACTCACCGGGGCGGAGGCCGCCACGGTGGTGAACAACAACGCCGCGGCGGTGTTCCTGCTGCTCAACACCCTGGCGCAGAAGAAGGAGGTGGTCGTCTCGCGCGGCGAGCTGGTCGAGATCGGCGGCGCCTTCCGCGTGCCCGACATCATGCGCCGCGCAGGCAGCCGGCTGGTCGAGGTCGGCACCACCAACCGCAGCCACCTGCGCGACTTCGACGAGGCCGTGAATGCCAAGACCGGTCTGGTGATGAAGGTGCATACCAGCAACTACGCCGTGCAGGGCTTCACCGCCGCCGTGCCGGAAGGCGAGCTGGCTGCATTGGCACACGCCCGCGGCGTGCCATTCGTCGTCGACCTCGGCAGCGGCACGCTGGTCGACCTCGCGCAGTGGGGCCTGCCGCACGAGCCGACGCCGCGCGAATCGATCGACGCCGGCGCCGACCTCGTCACCTTCTCCGGCGACAAGCTGCTCGGCGGCCCTCAGGCCGGCCTCTTGGTCGGCCGCCGCGAGCTGATCGCGAAGATCAAGAAGAATCCGCTCAAGCGTGCGCTGCGCGTCGGCAAGCTCACGCTGGCCGCGCTGGAAGCCACGCTTACCCTCTACCGCGACCCCGAGCGCCTGCCGCAGCGCCTTGAAGCGCTGCGCCTGCTGACGCGCCCCGAGGGCGAGATCCATGCCCAGGCCGAACGCCTGCTGCCGGTCTGGCAGTCGGCGCTGGCGCAGTGGCCGCTCGACGCATCGATCGAAGCGACGCTGTCGCAGATCGGCTCCGGCTCGCTGCCGGTCGACCGCCTGCCCAGCGTCGCCCTCGTCGCGCGGCCGCGCGGCAAGCGCGCCGGCGTGCTGCACAAGCTCGAAGCGGCGCTGCGGCGCCTGCCCATGCCCGTCATCGGCCACATCGCCGCCGACGCCCTGCGCCTCGACCTGCGCTGCCTGCGGCCGGAAGACGAGGCGGCGTTCGCCGATCGACTCGGCGGTCTGAAATGATCGTCGGCACTGCCGGACACATCGACCACGGCAAGACCACGCTGGTCAAGGCGTTGACCGGCGTGGACTGCGACCGCCTGAAGGAAGAGAAGGCGCGCGGCATCACGCTCGACCTCGGCTACGCCTATGCCGACGCGGGGCGCCTCGGCTTCGTCGACGTGCCCGGTCACGAGCGGCTGGTGCACAACATGCTGGCCGGCGCCACCGGCATCGATTTCGTGCTGCTGGTGGTGGCGACCGACGACGGGCCGATGCCGCAGACGCGCGAACACCTCGCCATCGTTGACCTGCTCGACCTCGGGCGTGGCGCCGTGGTGCTGACCAAGGTGGACGCCGTCCCCCCCGAGCGGCGCGCGGCGGCGCGGGCGGAGGTCGCCGCGCTGCTGGGCGGCACCGCGCTGGAAGGGGCGCCGGTGTTCGAGGTATCCGCGATAGACGGAAACGCAGGCGAGGGCGTCGCGGCGCTCCACGAACATCTTCTGGCCGAAGCCGGCCAACTCGCCGCGCGCGCTGCGTCCGGCGGCTTCCGCCTCGCCATCGACCGCTGCTTCACGCTGCAGGGCGTCGGTCTGGTGGTGACCGGCACCGCCTTCGCCGGTCGGGTGTCGGTCGGCGACGTGGTGACCGTCACGCCGTCCGGCCTCAAGGCCCGCGTGCGCGGCATCCATGCCCAGGACCGCAGCGCCCAGTCGGGTGGGGCGGCGGAGCGCCTGGCGCTGAACCTCGCCGGCGATTTCGGCAAGGAGGACCTCGCGCGCGGCATGTGGGTCGTCGATCCGGCCCTGCATGTCCCGGTCGCGCGCTTCCATGCCCGCCTGCGCGTGCCGGCGTTGGGCGAGGCGCCGATCCGGCACTGGATGCCGGTGCACGTGCACCTCGGCGCCTCGGACATCCTCGGCCGCGTCGCCTTGCTCGAAGGCGAGTTTCTCGCGCCGGGCGAATCCATGCTGGCTGAAGTCATCCTGGAAAAACCGGCCGGCGCGCTGTGGGGCGACCACATCATCCTGCGCGACCAATCGGCGATGCGCACGCTCGGCGGCGGCCGCGTGCTCGACATCTTCCCGCCGTCGCGGCACAAGCGCGCGGCGGAGCGGCTCGACTACCTGCGCCTGCTCGAGCAAACCGACCCGGCGCCGGCGCTGGCCCACGCCCTGGCGCGCCAGCCGGCCGGAACCCACCTCGACCGCTATGCCCTCAACCGCAACCTCGCGGCGGAAGAGGCGCAGGCGCTGTGGCGCGGCATGGGCCTCGTCGTCGTCGAGGAGGCCGACGGCCGCAAGGGCTTTTCGCCGGAGGCCTGGCAGGCGCTGCGCGAACGCCTGCTCGCGGCGGCGCGCGCCGAGCACGAGCGCGCCCCCGACATGATCGGCGTCGAGCGCGACCGCCTGCGGCGCCTCACGCTGCCGATGCTCTCCCGCGCCGTGTTCGACAGACTGACTTTTGAACTGCTGGCGTCGAACGGGCTGGCGCAGAGTGGCAGCTGGCTGCACCTGCCCGGCCACCGCGCCTCGCTCGCCGCCACCGACGTCGACCTGTGGCGCACGCTCAAGCCGCTGCTGGAGGCCGAGCCCTGCAATCCGCCGCGCGTGCGCGACATTGCCCGCGCCACCGGCATCGACGAGGAGACCGTGCGCGGCCTCATGAAGCGGGTCGCCCGCGTCGGCCAGATCTACCCGGTGGCGCACGACCACTACTTCACGGCGGAAGCGGTGGCGGAACTGGCCGGCCGCATCGCCGGCCTGTGCGTGCGCGACGGCACCGCCCGCGCCGCCGCCCTGCGCGACGAGATCGGCGGCGGCCGCAAGGTCGCCATCCACATCCTCGAATTCTTCGACCGCGTCGGTTACACTCGGCGCGTGCGCGACGAGCATGCCCTGCGCGCGGGCGCCGAGAGGGATTGGATCGTATGAACAACGGAAGAGATCGCACCCCGGTGGGGCGCTCGGTCTTCAAAACCGGGAGGGGTCGCCAAGCGGTCCCTGGTGGGTTCGACTCCCACTCTCTTCCGCCAGAAATCCCCCCAACCCCCCTTTTGCAAAGGGGGGCTTATGGCGAGTGAAGTCTTTCGCGGCAAGGTGCCGGATGGCCTCCTCTACGACACCCGCTACGACATGTGGGTGCGGCGCGAGGGCGGCGACGTGGTGATCGGCGCCACCGGCTTCGGCCTGCACCTCGCCGGCGAGGTGATCGCCTTCACGCCGAAGCCGACCGGCGCCGAGGTGGCGGCCGGACGCGGCCTCGGCACCGTCGAGTCGGCCAAGACCGTGCTCGCCGTGCACGCGCCGGTGGCCTTCCGCCTCGACACGCCGAACGAGGATGCCGAGGAACGCCCCGATCTCATCAACCGCGATCCCTACGGCGCCGGATGGATGGCGCGCGGCGTGCCGCTCGACTGGGACCGTGACGCCGCGCAGCTGGTCGACGCGGCGGCGTATATCGCCCACATCCGCGCCGTGGAGCCAGAAGCGGTGATCGAGCCGTGAAAACGAAACTCGCCATCCTCGTCTGGTCGCTCTCGCCCGAGCGCCCGGAGCTCGCTGCCGCGCCCTTCGTATATGCCGCCACCGCCTGCGCCATGGACTGCGAGGTGGAGGTGCACTTTGCCGGCACGGCCGTGACGCTGCTCGCGCCCGGCGTGGCGGCGGCGATGCATCCATCGGCCGGACGCGAGCGATCGATTTACGACTTCATGCGCGATGCTGCCGAGGGCGGCGCCGCCTTCTACGGCTGCCAGATGGCGCTGCGCGCCCACGGCCTGGTTGACCGGCCCCTCATCCCGGAGTATTCAGGAGCGGCGGGCGCCGCGGCCTTCGTCGCGCGAACCCTCGATCCGGAATGGCGCACCATGATTTTTTAGTCGCACCCACCCCAACAGAGGGGACAACACAATGGAAACCACTCCGATCGCCGCCGCCGCCCTGCTGTCCGCCTGCGCCGGCTATGGGCCCGCACCATGCGGGGGGCATGTCGCGCTCGAAAGCGATGCCAATGGCAACGCGCGGCTCACCGCCGTGCTGCCGGGACTGACTCTTGAAGGCGCCCATGGCATCGTCGGCAAGGGCGTCATCGTCCACGCCGCGCCCGACGACTTCAAGACGCAGCCCCCCGGCAACTCCGGCGCGCGCATGGCCTGCGGCGTGATCGTCAAGTGCTAGGGTCCTTGCGCGGCAGGCTGGGGCGGACGAGCATCGCGCCGAACGTCGCGAAGCAGAGCAGAAAAGTCAGTCCCCACAGCACGGCGGCGAGGGCCACGGCCCCGTCGCCGAGGCCGTGCACCGTCGCGGCGAGGCGGATGAGGGCGGCGGCGAACATCATGCCGTAGGCGAGCTTCATCGTGCCCGGCACGACGAGCGGCCGGCCGGTGTGGCGCAGGCTGACGCGCGTCATCAGGCCGAGCATCATCATGCCTAGGCTGCCGAGGGTGAAGGCGTGCAGCCAGGCCGATTCGGGAATCCAGCCGGTCAGTTCCGCGATCGCCTTCAGCGCGAAGGCGAAGACGAGCCAGGCGAAGCCGAGGTGCATGACGAACACCAGCGGCACGTCGGCGAGAAGCCAGCCCCGCCAGCGCGCCGTGCGCACGGCATGCACACCCGCGCAGGCCAGCGCCGCCAGGCCGGTCCACAGCGGACGCGCGCCGGCCAGATCCAGCGCGGCGAGCAGCAGCACGACGCCGACCGCCAGCATATCGAGTTCGACGTTGAAGGGCGCCTGCTCGCCGCGGCCCTTCTCGCGCAGCGCGTTGCCGCTGAAGATCGGCGTCAGCACGCCGCCCTTCAGCACGTAGAGCACGATGATCGCGTAGATCGCGCCGCGCAGGCCGAGGCCGGCGAGGTGGGTGTGCGCCGCGAGGATGCCGTAGTGGTAGGCGGCGTTCGCCGCCGCCAGTGCCAGCAGGATGGGCAGCAGCAGGAGGTACAGGCGGTTCGATGCGCGCCAGAGCTGCGGCGCCACCATCAGGAAGACGGCGGGGAAGAGCAGCAGATCGGCCATCGCCGGCGCCAGGGCCGGCAGCCAGGGCGCCGCCCAGAAGGCGATGCGGCCGAGGAGCCAGAGGAGGACGAGCAGGGCGAGGCGGCCGCCGCAGATCTCCTCGGTGCCGGCCCAGCTCGGCAGGGCGGTCAGCACGATGCCGGCGATGATGGCGGCGGCGAAGCCGAAAATCATTTCATGCCCGTGCCACAGGCGCAGCGGCGTGCCGACCGAGGGCACGTCCCACAGGCCGAGAAAGGACCCGGTCCAGACGGCAACCAGCAGCACCGCATAGAGCGTGCCGAGGAAATAGAAGGGGCGGAAGGCGCTAGACAGCAGAAGCATGCGTCATTCTAGCGGGCCGGCAGCCCGGAATGTACGGATGGTTCAGGCCGCAACGGCGTGGGCAGAATCCTGCGTCGGCTGGCGATAGCGCTCCAGCAACTCGTCCCGTTTCGCCTTCGCCGCGGCGGCGTTGCGCTGCTTGATCGGGCCGAAGCCGCGGACGGTCTCGGGCAGGCGGGCGATCTCGGCCGCCGCCGCCAGATTGTCGGCGCGCAGATGGGCCAGCAGCGTCTCCACGGTCTTCTCGTATTCGCCGATCAGCGCGCGCTCCATGCGGCGCTCCTCGCTCCGCCCGAACGGATCGAAGGCGCTACCGCGCAGGAACTTCAGCTTCGCCAGCAGCCGCATCGCCGTGCGCATCCAGCCGCCGTAGGCGAACTTCTTCGGCATGCCGGTGTTCGGGTCGCTGCGGCTGATGAGCGGGATGGCGAGATGGAAGCGGAGGCGCCAGTCGCCCTCGAATGTGGCGGCCAGGGTGCGCTCGAATTCGGCATCGCCGTAGAGGCGCGCCACCTCGTATTCGTCCTTGTAGGCGAGCAGCTTGAAGTAGTTGCGGGCGACGGCCTCGGCCAGCCGGGTGCTGTCGGGCGCGAACGCCGACTCGGCGGCGCGCACGCGCTCGATCAGGGCGGCGTAGCGCCCGGCGTAGGCTTCGTCCTGAAAGTCAGTCAGCGCGGCACGGCGCCGTGCGACGATCTCGTCGAGATTCTGCGACAGGACATGGGTCGGCAGCACCGGCTCGGCCGCGGCGACCAGGCGTTCGACTGCGGCCGGGTCGTGGGCGGCGCGACGGCCCCAGAGGAAGGCCGCCTGGTTGTCCTCGACGGCGACGCCGTTCAGCTCGACGGCGCGCAGCAGGGCGTCCTGCGAGAGCGGCACGCGGCCCTTCTGCCAGGCGTAGCCGAGCATGAACAGGTTGGTGCCGATGGAGTGGCCCATGAGCAGCGTGGCGAGCCGGCTGGCGTCGAAGAGGTCGGCCTGGCCGTCGCCGACGGCTTCGCGGATCTGGCCTTCCATGGTGGCGAGGGGGAAGGGATGGTCCGGGTTGCGCACGAAGTCGCCGGTGATGGCCTTGCCGGTGTTGACGATGGCGCGGGTGCGTCCGGGCTGGGTCTTGACGAGCGCATCGTTGCTGACGGCGACGACGATGTCGCAGCCGAGGAGCGTGTCGGCCTCGCCGGTGGCCAGCCGCGGCGCGTGGAGCTGCTCCTGGCTTGCGGCGAGGCGCACGTGCGACATGACGGCGCCGCCTTTCTGCGCCAGCCCGGTCATGTCGAGCACGGTGACGCCCTTGCCCTCGAGGTGGGCGGCCATGCCGATCAGCGCGCCGATGGTCACCACGCCGGTGCCGCCGACGCCGGCGACGAGGAGGCCGACGGGCCTGTCGAGCGCGGGCAAGATTGGCTCCGGCAGGTGCGCGAATTCACTGCCCGCGGTCTGCAGGGCCTTGCCGCGGCGCAGACGGCCGCCGTGCACCGTGACGATGCTCGGGCAGAAGCCGGAGACGCACGCATAGTCCTTGTTGCAGGTGGACTGGTCGATGGCGCGCTTCCTGCCGAACTCGGTCTCCACCGGCACCACGGCGAGGCAGTTCGATTTCGCGCTGCAGTCGCCGCAGCCTTCGCACACCTGCTCGTTGATGAAGACGCGCACCGCCGGGTCGTGGAAGGTGCCACGCTTGCGCCGGCGCCGCTTCTCGGCGGCGCAGGTCTGGTCGTACACCAGCACGGTGACGCCCTTTGTTTCGCGCAGCTCGCGCTGGGTGCGCTCAAGCTCGTCGCGGTGGCGCAGTTCGACGCTCTCGGCGAAGCCGGGGCTGGCGCCGTACTTCTCCGGGTCGTCGGCGAGCAAGACGATCTTCTCCACGCCCTCGGCGGCAATCTGGCGCGTGATCTGCGGCACGGTGAGCGGGCCGTCCACCGGCTGGCCGCCGGTCATGGCCACGGCGTCGTTGTAGAGCAGCTTGTAGGTGATGTTCACGCCAGCCGCAATCGCCGCACGAATCGCCAGCAGGCCGGAATGGTAGTAGGTGCCGTCGCCCATGTTGGCGAAGACATGTTGCGTGCCGGAATGCCCGGCCATGCCGAGCCAGGTGGCGCCTTCGCCGCCCATTTGGCTGATGGTGACGGTGTTGCGGCCCATCCAGACGGCCATCAGGTGGCAGCCGACGCCGCCCAGCGCGCAGGATCCCTCCGGCACGCGCGTGGAGAGGTTGTGCGGGCAGCCCGGGCAGAAGTAGGGCGTGCGCATCAGCGCCAGCTTCGGCTTCGCCAGCGCCTGGTCCTTCGCCTCGAGGAAGGCCAGTTTTTCGCGGATGCGCTCCGAGGTATGGAAGCGGCCGATGCGTGCGGCAATGGCGCGCGCGACGATGGCCGGGGTGAGCTCCGCCGTCGGCGGCAGCAGCCAGGTGTTGTGCGGCGCCGGCCACTCGCCGGTCTCGTCGAACTTGCCGACGATGCGCGGTCGCACGTCCCTGCCGTTTTCATCCGTCCAGTTGTAGAGCATCTCCTTCAGCTGGTACTCGATGATCTGGCGCTTCTCTTCGACGACGAGGATCTCCTCCAGCCCCTCGGCGAAGTGGCGCACGCCGTCGGCCTCGAGCGGCCAGGGCATGCCGACCTTGTAGAGACGCAGGCCGATGTCGGCGGCGACGTTGGCATCGATGCCGAGGTCGTCGAGCGCCTGACGCACATCGAGGTAGGCCTTGCCGCAGGCGATGATGCCCAGCCGCGGCCGCGGGCTGTCGTAGACCAGGTAGTTGAGCTTGTTGGCGCGGGCGTAGGCGAGGGCCGCATACACCTTCGACTCGTGCATGCGGTGCTCCTGCACCAGCTGCGGGTCGGGCCAGCGGATGTTGACGCCGTCGGGCGGCAGCGTGAAATCCTCCGGCAGTCGGATGACAACGCGCTGCGGATCGACCTCGACGGTGGCCGAGCTCTCGACGGTGTCGGAGGTGGTCTTCATCGCCACCCAGCAGCCGGAGTAGCGCGACATGGCCCAGCCGTGCAGGCCGAGGTCGAGGTAGTCCTGCAGGCCGGCCGGCGCCAGCACCGGGATGCCGCAGGCCGAGAACATGTGCTCGCTCTGGTGGGCGACGGCGGAGGAGCGCGCCGAGTGGTCGTCGCCGGCGATCAGCAGCACGCCGCCGTGCTTCGCCGTGCCGGCGTAGTTGGCGTGCTTGAAGACGTCGCCGCAGCGGTCGACGCCGGGTCCCTTGCCGTACCACATGGCGAAGATGCCGTCGACCTGGGGTTTGGGAAAGAGATGAAGCTGCTGCGTGCCCCAGACGGCGGTGGCGGCGAGGTCCTCGTTCACGCCCGGCTGGAACTTGATGTTGTGCTGCGCGAGGAAGGCGCGCGCATCGTGCAGTGCGGTGTCGAGGCCGCCGAGCGGCGAACCGCGGTAGCCGGAGACGTAGCCGGCGGTGTTGAGCCCCGCGGCGCGGTCGCGCGCCTGCTGCAGCATGGGCAGGCGGGCCAGGGCCTGCACGCCGGTGAGGAACACCCGGCCATGGTCGAGCCTGTACTTGTCCTCGAGTGTCACCGGCGCCAGCGTCATGGGCGGTTTCCTTTGCGTACAGTATACAAATCATTCTAGCCCAAGCCCGCCCGCAGGCAAGTCCGGACCAGCTTGGTTATTTGACGAACTGCGTCAGGTACAGCGTGATCCCCGGAAAGGCGACCAGGATGCCGAGGCGCACGATGTCGGCGACGATGAAGGGCATGACGCCGCGGAACACGGTTCGCGTCGGCACGTCCGGCAGCACGCTGCGCAGCACGAAGACGTTGAGGCCGACCGGCGGCGTGATCATGCTGATCTCGGTGACGACGACGACGATGATGCCGAACCAGATCAGGTCGTAGCCGAGGTGGGCCACCAGCGGGTAGAACATCGGCACCGTGAGCAATATCATCGACATGCTTTCCAGCACGCAGCCGAGCAGGACGTAGATCACCAGGATGGCGATGATGACCAGGATCGGCGTCTCGCGGAAATGTTCGGCGTACTGCGTCAGTTCCTGCGGCATGCCGGTCATGTTGATGAAGTTGGCGAAGATCAGGGCGCCGATCAGGATGGTGAAGATCATGCCGGTGGTGATGGCGCTCTCCACCAGGATGACGCGCAGCATGCGCCAGTCGAAGCCCTGGCGCGCCAGCAGGAAAACCAGCCCGCCGCCGGCGCCGATGCCGGCCGCCTCGGTCGGCGTGAAGATGCCGCCGTAGATGCCGCCGATGACGACGAGGAAGAGGATCAGCACGCCCCAGACGTCGCCGATGGCGGCGAGACGCTCGTGCCAGGACACTCGCTCGCCGCGCGGTCCGGCCTTGGCATCGACGCGCACCGTCACCGCCACCGCGGCAATGTAGCAGGCGATGGCGACCAGCCCGGGCAGGATGCCGGCGATGAACAGCTTGCCGATGTTGGTCTCGGTGAGGATGCCGTAGATCACCATCACCACGCTGGGCGGGATGAGGATGCCCAGCGTGCCGCCGGCGGCGATCGAGCCGGCCGCCAGGGCGTCCGAATAGCCGTACTGGCGCATCGAGGGCATGGCCACCTTGGCCATGGTGGCGGCGGTGGCGAGGCTCGAACCGCAGACGGAGCCGAAGCCGCCGCAGGCGAGGATGGTGGCCATCGCCAGGCCGCCGCGGCGGTGGCCGAGAAAGGCGTAGGAGACGCGATAGAGTTCGGCCGAGAGGCCGGCCTTGGTCACCAGATTGCCCATCAGGATGAATAGCGGCACGATCGAAAGCGTATAGGACATGCCGGTCTCGAAGGCCACCGAGCCGACCATGGAGAACGCCGCATTGATGTTCACCAAGTAGGTGAAACCGAGGAAGCCGACCAGCGCCATGGAAAAGGCGATGGGCAGACGCAGGAACGTCAGCCCCAGCATGACGGCGAAGGCGATGAGTGCTTCTTGCATTTTTGTTTACCTAGACTTCGCCGGAGCCGCCCGCGGCGTCCTTCTGACGGATCATGAGAAAAAGAATCAGCGCGGTCGCGGTCGCCAGCGTGCTCATGAAATAGACCAGCGGCCAGACCTTCAGTTGCAGCACCGCCGTCGTGTCGCCCTGCTGGATCATCTGGCCGGCCTTGACCCACAGGCGCCAGGAGATCACCGCCATGCAGAGCCCGCTGGCAATCTGAATGACCGCTTGCAGCGCGGGCCTGACGAACCCCGGGATGAGGTGCGCGAACAGATCGATGGTGACCTGCTGGTTGCGCAGGGTCACCAGGGGCAGCGAGGCGAAGATCAGCGCGCCCATCATGATCTCGGTGACTTCCAGCGCCCCCGGCACCGGTTCGTTGAACACATAGCGGCCGGCGACATCCACGCAAGTGAGCAGCATGATGCAGGCCAGGATCAGCGCCATGGCCGATCCCAGCAGCATCTCGAAGGGTTTCTCCCAGCGGCCCAGGATCGGGCCGCCGGGACTCGTGGACAGATCTGACACCGCTTACTTCTTGGAAAGCTTCTGAATCTCGGCGCGGAACTCGGCCATCACCGCGGCGCCGTCGATGCCCTTGGCCTTGGCCTCGTCGTACCAGGCCTTCTCCAGCGGATCGGTCTTGGACTTGATCTCGGCGACGAATTCGGGGCTGGCGTTGCGGATGATGATCTTCTCGCCCTGCATCGCCTTCAGGCCCGCATCGTCCTCGCGGTCCCAGACCTTGCCGGCCATGCGCGCGTAGTTCTCGCCCGAGACCTTCAGGATGGCGTCCTGGTCAGCCTTGGGCAGCGCCTTGAACTTGGCCTCGTTCATGCCGAGGAAGAAGCTGACGTTGTACAAACCGCCGGGAATCACCGTCATGTGGTTGACCAGGGGTACCAGTTTGAAGGCCGGCACGGAATCCTTCGGGAAGAAGATGCCGTCGGCGATGCCGCTCTTGAGGATCTCGAAGGTTTCCGAGGCGGGCTTGAGCAGCGGCACGGCGCCCATCGCCTTGGTGATGTCCACCACCACGCCGCCGCCGACGCGGATCTTCTGGTTGGCGATCTCGGACAGGGATGTGACCTTCTGCTTGGTCATGTAGATCTGGCCGGGGCCGTGGGTCATCAGGCCGAGCATGACGATGCCCTTGTGCTCGTCGAGCTTGGCCATGTGCTTCATGTAGGTGCGGTAGTAGGCCACCGAGATGGCCTCGGCGGAATCGCCGAGGAAGGGGAACTCGGCCATCTTCGTCATCGGGAAGCGGCCGGGGGTGTAGCCGTGCACGGAGATCGACACGTCGGCGAGGCCGTCGCGGATGGCGTCGAAGGTGCCGGGCGGACTGGCCACGGCCTTCGGCAGCAGGCGGAACTTGACGCGACCCTGGGTGGCGGTCTCGACTTCCTTGGCCCAGCCCATGAGCATGTCCTTGGTGATGATGTGGCTGGGCGGCAGCCAAGACGAGATGGTCAGGGTGGTCTGTGCCTGGGCGGGCGCCCAGGCGATGACGCCGGCCAGCAGGGCGGCGGCGAGCGATGCAAGCTTCTTCATTTCGATCCTCCTTTGGTTAGAACGGACAACTTGTTTAAGTGTTACGTTTTTCGTGATCCGTTGGCTATATTGTGTAACAGATTAAATCCATGTCAAGGGTACGGCATCAAGCGGTGCGGCTGAAATCCGGTTTACGGCCCTCCTGGAAGGCGCCGATGCCCTCGCGCGCTGCAGCTGTGCAGGCGCTGGCGCCGAAGGCACGATAACCGATCTCCAGAGCTTGCGCCAGCGACAGGGCGGATGCGGCGTCGCGCACGGCCTTCTCCAGGATGCCCATGATCTCCTGCGACAGCGGTGGGCCTCCGGCGGCGATCGCCTCGATCTTCTCCATGGGTGCCAGAGCCACGGCTCCCCGGGCGATCGGCGAGGGCTGGCCGGCCAGCGCCTGCACGCGCGCCACCGCGGCCCGGATCAGGCCGGGCAGGTCGTCGGCGAGGGCGTCCACCACGCCCAGCTTGTGGGCCTCGACGGCCTTGAGCTTCTCGGCGCGGCGCAGCATGCCGTGGAAGGTGGCGGCGGCCTGCGGCCAGCGGCGGTAGGGCACGACCATGGCGCCGATGCCCGGCACGATGCCGAGCGTGATCTCCGGCAGCTGCATCCAGGCGTCCTTAACGGCGACGATGCCGTGGCAGCGCATCGCCAGTTCCAGGCCGCCGCCGAGCGCCATGCCGTTGAGCGCCGCCACCACCGGCTTCTGCATGGCGTCGAGGTGCACCAGCAGTCGCGAGCAGTCGCGCGCGTACTGCGTCGCAGCCCTGGCGTCGCCGAGCATGGAGGGGAAGCGGCCGATGTCGGCGCCGGCGCAGAAGGCGCGCGCGCCGTAGCCGGTGAGGACGAAGCCCTTGACCTTCGGGTCGGCTTCGAACTTGCGGATGACGGCGAGCACCTCGTCGGTGAGTTCGTCGTGCAGGGCGTTCATCGCCTCGGGCCGGCGCAGGGTGATGACCTTGACGCACTCGATGTCGTCGACCAGCACGTGGCGCCAGAAATCCTGGTAGGCGGCATAGGGCCGCTTCGGCCAGGGCATGCCGGGGCGCTCTCTGGCCAGGCGCTGCAGGATGCGGCCGGCCTCCGGCTCGCCGAGGTCGCGCAGCAGTTCGAGCGGGCCCTTTTTGAAGCCGAGCGCCGTGCGGCAGCCGAGGTCGAGGTCGGCCGGCTCTCCGATGGAGCGGTCGAGGATGTCCACCGACTGCGAGAAGAGGATGCCGAGCAGGCGGTCGCGGATCGCCGCCTTCGTCTCGGGCGCGACGTCGACCTTCCTGCCGGGCGGCACGGTGACCCAGGTGTCGACCGAGCGGAAGATCGGCGCCGGCGTGTAGTGCGTGCCTTCCTCCTCGGCCTGCAGGGTGTTGGTTTCGGTGATGATCGGGTTGCCGCGGGCGAGGTTGAGCACGAAGAAGGGGCCGGCGTGCACGAATTCAGACGCCACGCTGTCGATCTCGGCGGCGGTGGCGCGGTCGAGCAGCAGCGCCGCCTCGTTGCACCAGTTGTCGAAGATGCGGTCGAGCATGAAACAGACGGCGTCCGAGGTGACCAGCGGCACCTTGCCGGTGGCGCAGAACAGCCAGCGCAGCCAGTCGACCACCGCCGGGTCGGTCTTCTCCCAGGCGATGACTTCCACCGCCGGGTTGCGCCAGGCCGGCGCGAAGAAGTGGGTGACCGTGGCGCGGCCCTTGTGCTTCAGTTCCGAGAATATGCGCGCCGCCGGCAGCGAGCTGGTGTTGGAGGTGATCAGCGCATCCGGCCTCACGACGGCCTCCACCTGGGCGAAGATGCGGCGCTTCAGCGGCAGGTTCTCGGTCGCCGCCTCGATGACCCAGTCGCAGTCGGCGAGCCGGGCGTAGTCCGTCGTGCCCTCGATGTCGGCGACGACGGCAGCGGCCTGCGCCTCGCCCATCTTGCCGCGGGCGACGGCCTTTTTCGCGTAGTCCTGGCAGCGCTGCAGCGCCTTGTCGATGGCGGCCTGATTCACGTCGACCAGGGTCAGGCGGATCTGCGGCAGGGCGCTCTTCAGGTAGTAGCCGATGTCGGGGCCGATGGTGCCGGCGCCGATGATGGCGACGTGCTTGGGCAGCGGGCGGGCGGGTGTGTGCAGGAGCGGGTTCTGTGTCGTCATGGTCAGGCGATGATGCGATCTTGTTCGAGCTTGGCGATTTCTTCCGGCTTGCAGCCGGCTTCCTTCAGCACGGCGCGGGTGTGCTCGCCGTACTTCGGCGGAAAAGTCAGTTCCTGCGACGCACCGAAGGAAGTCCCCTTGGGGGACACGGCGGGGAGATCCACTGCCATCGGCTGCATGTGCACTTCCTTGCCGCCGGGCATGCGCGTCAAAGTCAGCTTGCGCGACACGGCGTCCAGCTTGCGCACGGCCGGGATGTCGTGGATCGGCGCGTGCGGGATGGTGGCCTGGCGGAAGTCGGCGGCGATCTCGGCCGTCGCGTACTTGCGCGTCTCCGCCGCCATGTCGCGGTGGATGGCCTCGCGCTCCTGGTGGCGCCCCTCGTTGGTGGCGCGCGCCGGCGAGCCGACGGCGGCGAACTTGGGAATCTCGGTCAGGCGCTTCCACTGCACGTCGCTGCCGATGGCCATGTAGATGAAGCCGTCCGAGGTCGGATAGACGTTGGTCGGGATGAACTTGCGGTGCTCGTTGCCGCAGCGCGTGATCTCGTTGGGCTGGCAGTCGAAGTCGAGCAGGGGCAGGGTGGTGATCAGCCAGGAAGCGGCCGCCTGCAGCATGGAGACGTCGATGCGCATGCCGCGGCCGGTCTCGGCGCGCTCGGCCAGCGCCAGCATGACGTTGGCGTACACCTCGTCGCCGGCCTTGAGGTCGACGATCGGCACGCCGGAGAGCGTCGGCGGGCCGTCGGCCGGGCCGGTCAGCTCCATGTAGCCGGCCATGGCCTGGATCACCGGATCGTAGCCGGGGGCATCGGGATAGTCCGGCCCCATGGCCGAGATGCCGGCCCAGATGAGATCCGGCTTGGCGGCGGCGAGCGTCTCGTAGTCGATGCCGAGCTGCCGGTAGCGGCGCGGCACGGTGTTGCAGCAGAAGACGTCGACGTCGAGTTCCACGAGCAGCTTGCGCAGCAGCGCCTGACCCTGCGGCTCCTTCAGGTTCAGCGCGATGGCTTCCTTGCCGACGTTGGGCGCGATGAAGTAGCTGCGGCGGTCGTCGTCCGCCACCTTGCCGCCGATGTAGCGGTTGGGATCGCCCGGCAGGCCGTCGCCGGCCGGCGTCGACTCGATGCGGATGACGCGCCAGCCGAGCTGGGCGAAACGCAGCGTGGCATAGGGCAGTGACAGCGCCTGCTCCATCGAGAGGACGGTGCGGCGTTTCATACGACGCCCCCCTCCCCACAGCGGGGGGAGGGGTTGGGGGAGAGGGGGAAAGGCCGCGTCATCACGCGGCTTCCTTTCGCGCCGCATGCAGCGCCCGATACACCTTTTCCGGAGTGAAGGGCAGGGCCATGATCCTCACGCCGGTGGCGTTGTGGATGGCGTTGGCGGTGGCCGCGGCGATGCAGATCGCCGGCGCCTCGCCGACGCCCTTGGCGCCCTGCGGGCCCTCGCCGTCCATGGTTTCGATGAAGCGCACGTCCATCTCGGGGATTTCCGGCGCGGTGACCAGCTTGTAGTCGCGGAAGCCGGGGTTGCGCACGACGCCGTTCTCGACCATCAGCTCCTCGGTCAGCGCGTAGCCCTGGCCCATGACGATGCCGCCCTCGATCTGGCCCTCGAGGCCGAGGCGGTTGAGGATGCGGCCGACGTCGTGGGCGCCGGTGACCTTGAGCAGGCGCACGATGCCGGTGTCGGTGTCCACCTCGACTTCGACCACCTGCGTCGCCCAGGCGTAGGCGGCGGAGACGTCGCCCTTGAAGTGCTTGTCCTGGTGTTTCGACGGCGGCTCGTAGTAGAAGGAGGTCATCACCAGCTCGGCCTTGTCGCTGAAATGCAGCTGGCGCAGCAGCTTGGCCAGGGTCATCACCACCGTGCCGCTCTTCGCCTCGACGATGTGGCCGGCGCGCAGGTCGAGGTCGGCGGCGTCGAGGCCGGCCATCTTCGCCGCGGCGTCGAGGATCTTGCCGCGCGCCTTCTTCGCCGCGCCGATCGCCGAGTTGCCGGCGATGAAGGTGGTGCGCGAGGCGTGCACGCCGACGTCCCAGGGCGTGATCTCGGTGTCGTTGTTGATGACGCGCACGGCGGAGAGCGGCACGCCGAGCTCCTCGCAGACGAGCTGGGCCAGCACCGTCTCCGAGCCCTGGCCGATCTCGGAGGCGCCGGTGATCAGCGTCACCGAGCCGAAGTCGTCCATCTTTAAGATGGTGCCGCAGCCGTCGGACGGGTAGATCTTGGCGCCGCCGCCGACGTGCAGCATGGAGGCCATGCCGACGCCGCGCTTGAAGCGGCCGGGTTTGGCCTTGTCGGCTTCGTTGGCCTTGAACTTGGCCTGGAAGCCGCTCGCCTCGGCGGCGGTGGTCAGGCACTCCTTGAAGCCGCAGCTCTTGAAGTGCATGCCCTGCGGCGTCACTTCGCCGGGGTCCTGGGCGTTCTTCAGGCGGAAGGCGAGCGGATCCATGCCGATCGCCGCGGCCATCATATCCATGTGCTGCTCGACGGCGAAGGTGGCCTGCAGGTTGCCGTAGCCGCGGAAGGAGCCGGCGTAGGGGTTGTTCGTGTACACCGCCTTGGTGTGGTAGAGGCAGTGCGGCACGCGATAGAGCGAGGAGATGGTCTGCATCATGACGAAGGGCGTCGTCGCGCCCCACGAGGTGTACGCGCCGTTGTCGTGCAGGGTGCTCACCGTGCGGAAGGTCAGCGTGCCGTCCTTCCTGCAGCCGGAGCGCAGGGTGAGGATCACCGGCTGGCGCGTCGGCGAGGCGAGGAATTCCTCCTCGCGTGTGAAGACTAGCTTGACCGGGCGGCCGGTGGCCTTGGCGAGGAACACCGTGATCGGCTCGAAGGGATAGATGTCGAGCTTCGAGCCGAAGCCGCCGCCGATCGGCGGCTGGATGATGCGGATGCGCGCCGGGTCCATGTTGAGGATCTCGGCGAACTCGCGCTTGTGCAGGAAGGGCACCTGGGTGTTGGAGTTCATCAGCAGGTTACCCGAGGAGTCGAACTCGGCGATGATGCCGGACACCCCCATGCAGCAGTGCGTGACGTAGTGAAGGTGGAAGGTGTGCTCGAGCACCACGTCGGATTCGCGCTCGCCCTGGGCGACGTCGCCCTGCTGGTAGTCGAAGACCATGGCGATGTTGTCGGGCTTGCCGAGGTAGGCAATGCCCTGCGCCTGCTTGAGGTGGTCGTGCTTGGCGGTGGCGCCGTGCGGCTCGGGGTGGATCAGCGGCGCGCCCGGCTTGAGCGAGTCGTTCGGGTCGGAGAGGACCGGCAGGTCCTCGTACTCGACCTTGATCAGCTTCAGCGCCGCTTCGGCGATGGCCTCGGTCTCGGCCGCCACGGCGGCGATCTCGTCGCGCAGGCTGCGCACGCGGTCGGTCTTGAGTGGGAAGTGGTCCTTGGCGACGCCGATCGGGCGCTGGTAGGGCACGTCGGCGGCGGTGATCACGGCATGCACGCCGGGCAGCGCCTTCGCCGCCGCGGTGTCGATGCGCTTGATCAGGGCGTGGATGCGCGTCGAGCGCAGGATCTTGCCGTGGAGCTGGCCGGGCAGGTCGATGTCGTGGATGTAGCGCGTCTTGCCGCCGGCCTTCTCGGGCGCGTCGAGCTTGGTGATGCGCTTGCCGATGAGGGAGTCTTTCTGGATGGCTTCGGGCATTTGATTACTCCTTGTTCAACCCGGAGCGAAGCGAACGACCGTCACCCCCTTCCCCGGGAAGGGGGGCGGGGGGAAGGCTGTCCTTGCTCGCCGCCTCTATTGCATCGATGATTTTCACGTAGCCGGTGCAGCGGCAAAGATTGCCCTCGATGCCGCGCTGGATCTCCTCGCGGCTCGGCCGCGGGTTTGTCGCCAGCAGCTGACGCGCCTGCACCACCATGCCCGGCGTGCAGAAGCCGCATTGCACGGCGCCGGCCTCGACGAAGGCCTTCTCGATTTTCTGGCCGAGCGCATCGCCCGCCAGGCCTTCGACCGTGGTCACCTGGCGGCCATCGCACTCGACGGCGAAGAGCAGGCAGGAATTCAGCGAGACGCCGTCCAGCTGGATGGTGCAGGCGCCGCACTCGCCCTCGCCGCAGCCGTACTTGGTGCCGGTGAGTCCGGCGACATTGCGGATCATCTCGAGGGCGCTCATTTGCACCGGCACCGTGACGCGGGTCGGCACGCCGTTGAGGGTGAACTTAATGGTTTGCTGAGACATCTTCGAGGATCCTCTTCGTCATGTTGTGGATCATCTCCTTGCGGTACCAGGCGCTGGCGCGCACGTCGGAGATGGGATGCACTTCGTCGCGCGCCGCGGCGGCCGCGGCGGCGATGGTGGCGGCGTCGAGCCTTTTGCCTTCCAGCACTTCCTGGGCGGCGCAGCCGCACACGGGCGTTGGCGCCACTGCGCCGAAGGCCACGCGCACGTCGGTGAACACGCCGTTCTTGAGCACGCCGCCGACGCCGATCGAGATGGCCGAGATGTCGAGCGCAGGACGCGTGCCGAACTTGTGGAAGCGGGCGACGAAGCCCTTTGGCGGGATCGGCACGCGCACGGCGGTGAGCAGCTCGGCCGGGGCGAGGCGCGTCTTGCCCGGGCCGACGAAGAACTCCGGCAGCGGCATGCTGCGGCGGAACAGCGTGTCGTCGGGCTTGGAGGCCAGCTCGACATGGGCGCCGAGCACCATCAGCGGCACCAGGGTGTCGCCGGCGGGCGAGGCGTTGCAGATGTTGCCGCCGACCGTGCCGGCGTTGCGGATCTGCGCGCTGGCGAAATGGTCGCCGGCCTCCACCAGCAGCGGCAGGTGCTCGCGCACCAGCGGGTGCTCCATCAACTCGGTGATGGTCGTCAGCGCGCCGATGCGGATCTCGTCGCCCTCGCGGACGATGCCGTGCAGCTCGGGAATGCGGCGGATGTTCATCAGCGTGCGCTTGAACTTCACGCGCCCGGCGTGCGATTGCGGCATCAGGTCGGTGCCGCCGGCGAGGATGGTCACCTCGCCGAGTTCCTGCAGCTGCACCACGGCCTGCTCCAGGCTGGTGGGCGCCACGTAATTGTCGAGTGCGGTCATGCCTTTTCCTTCTAGAAGCGAATGGGTTCCTGGTAGCGGTCGAAGATCTTGACGAGTTCGTTGGTCATCTCGCCGACGGTGGCGTAGGCCTTGACGGCCTCGACCAGCGCCGGCATGACGTTCCGGCCGGCGGAAGCGTCGGCGGAGAGTCGCGCCAGCGCTTGCGAGACTTTGGCCGGGTCGCGCTCGGCGCGCACCTTGTTCAGGCCGGCGATCTGCACCCGCGTGTCCTCCTCGTTATAGGGGTGGAACTCGACGGGATGCTCTTCCTCCTGCTCGTTGCGGTAGCAATTGACGCCGACCTTGCGGAACCTGCCGGACTCGATGTCGCGCTGCATCTTGTAGGCCTGGGCCGAGACCTTGGACTGGATGGCGCCCTCGGAGACCAGCTTGACGATGCCGCCCTGGGCATCGACCTCGGCCATGATCTCCTCCATCTTCTGCCGCATCTGGTTGGTCAGCGTCTCGACGTAGAACGAGCCGCCGAGCGGGTCGACCGTCTCGGTGAGGCCCATCTCCTCGATCAGTAGCTGCATGGTGCGCAGCGAGATGCGCGCCGAGTACTCGGTGGGGATGGTGTAGGCCTCGTCGTACGAGCAAAGCGCCATGGTCTGCGTGCCGGAGAGCGCCGAGATCAGCGCGTAGTAGGCGCCGCGCACGATGTTCACCTCGGGCTGTTCGAAAGTCAGTCCGCCGCCGCCGCCGGCGGCGATCATGCGCAGCCACATCGAGCCGGGCTTCTCGGCGCCGTACTGCTCCTTCATGATCTTCGCCCAGAGGCCGCGGCCGGCGCGGAACTTGGCCACCTGCTCGAAGAGGTTGCCGAAGATGTTGAAGTTGTACGACAGCCGCCCGGCGAACTCGTCGACGTGCAGGCCGCGCTTGATGACGTCGTCGGCGTAGGCCTTGGCGATGCAGAAGGCGTAGGCCATTTCCTGCGCCGGGTTGGCGCCGGATTCGCGGATGTGGTAGCCGCAGACCGAGACCGGGCTGTACTTCGGCGCGTGCTCGGCGCAGTACTCGATGGTGTCGCCGACCAGGCGGATCGAGGGCTCGACCGGGAAGATCCAGGTGCCGCGGCCGATGAACTCCTTGAGGATGTCGTTCTGCGCCGTGCCGCGCAGCTGCTTGACGTCGTAGCCGCGCTTCTCGGCCATCGCCAGGTACATGGCGATGAGGATGGCCGCCGCGCCGTTGATGGTGAGCGAGACGGTGATCTTGTTGAGGTCGATGCCGTCGAAGGCCACCTCGAAGTCGCGCAGGGTGTCGACCGACATGCCGACGCGGCCGATCTCGCCGGCGGCCAGGGGATCGTCGGAGTCGAGGCCGATCTGCGTCGGCAGGTCGAAGGCGACGTTCAGCCCGGTCTGGCCGTTGGCGATGAGGTATTTGAAGCGCTTGTTTGTGTCGGCCGGGTTGCCGAAGCCGGCGTACTGGCGCATGGTCCACGGCTGCTTGCGGTACATCAGGCGGTGGATGCCGCGCGTGAAGGGGTATTCGCCCGGCTGGCCGACCATGGCCATGCCCCCGCTCGCCTCGACGTCGGCCGCGGTGTACAGCGGCTTGACCTCGATGCCGGACTCGTTGGCGATCGGCTTCAGTTCGTCTTTGGCTCTATCGTTCATTTGACGTGTTCCCGAATGTAATCGACGATCGCGTCGAGCTTGGCTCCCGTCGGGAAAATTCCTGAAAAGCCGAGCCGGCGCAGGGCGTCGTGGTCCTGCGCCGGCAGGTTGCCGCCGATCACCCACAGCTTGTCCTGCAGGTGGTTGGCTTCCAGCAGCGGCTTCAACTTGCTGCAGAAGGGGACGTGCGAGCCGGCCAGGCTGGAGAGGGCGACGACGTCGACGTCCTCGTCGAGCGCCATGCGCGCGACCGCCTCCGGCGTCTGCCGCAGGCCGGTGTAGATGACCTCCATGCCGGCGTCCATGAGGGCGCGCACGACGACCTTGGCGCCCTGGTCGTGGCCGTCGAGGCCGGGCTTGGCCAGCAGCACTTTGATTCGCCGTTGGGTCATGAGCCTTCCCCCCGTCCCCCTTCCCGCGGAAGGGGGTGACGATTGTTCGCCGCTACGCGGCTCCATGTGGTTGGCAGCGCCGCACTTGGGGCGGCCCGGCGTGCGGCGGAGACTGACTTTTGCGCCATCATGACGACACTTCCTTGGCAATGATGAGTTTCAGAATCTCGCTCGTGCCGCCGCCGATCAGCGTGAAGCGCACGTCGCGGAGATACCGCTGCACCGGGTATTCCATGGCGTAGCCGTAGGAGGCGAGCACGCGGGCGGCCTGGTCGCAGATGCGCGCGGCCGCCTCGGTGGCGTTCAACTTGGCCATGGCGGCTTCCTTGTGGTGCGGCCGGCCGGCGTCGCGCAGCCAGGCGGCGTAGTACACCAGGTGCTTCGCCGCCTCGAGGTCGGTGGCCATCTCGGCCAGCTTGAACTGGATGGCCTGGTAGCGGTTGATCGGCTTGCCGAACTGCTTGCGCTCGGCGGCGTAGCGCACCGCCTCGTCGAGCGCGGCCTGCGCCACGCCCAGGCCCATGGCGCCGGTGATGATGCGGATTTCGGCCAGCGTCTTCCTCAGGTGGCCCTCGCCGTCGCCTTCCGCCTGCGAGAGGCGGTGGCTGTCGGGCACGAAGCATTCGTCGAAGGCGACTTCCGAAGTGGGCAGGGCCCAGACGCCCATCTTGTGGATCTCGCGGCCGACGATGAGGCCCTTGAAAGAGCGCTCGACCAGGAAGATGGTCAGCTTCTTCTCCTCGCCGGCCTTGGCGAAGACGGTGAAGAAGTCGGCCAGCGGCGCCGAGGTGATCCAGGTCTTCTGGCCGCTGATGACATAGCCGCCGTCGACCTTCTTCGCCGTGGTGGCGATGGAATCGAGGTCGGAACCGGCGTTCGGCTCGGTCATGCAGATGGCGCCGATCTTCTCGCCGCGCAGCGCCGGCTTGAACAGGCGCTCGAGGATGTCGGCGTTGCCGAGCATGTGCAGGAATTTGGTGCCCATCAGCGACTGCATGGCCACCGCGCCGGCGAGCGACATCGAGCCGCGCGCGATCTCGGCCAGTGCCAGGGCGAACTCCGTGAGGGCCAGGCCGGAGCCGCCGACGTCCTCGGGGTAGCGCATGCCGAAGAAGCCGAGATCGGCCAGCTCCTGGAAGAGGGCGCGCGGAAAGGCGCGCGCCTCGTCCAGCGCCGCCGCCTGCGGCGCAATGCGCTCGTCGCAGAAACGCGCGAAGGTGTCGCGGATTTGGCGTTGTTCGTCGGTCAGGTCGAAGTTCATCTTAGTTTCCCTGAGGGTGTCGCGTGCCCGGGTTGCCGGGTGTCCGATTCCCTCCATGTCCCCCGGGCCGATAAAGCGCTGGCCCGCCCACGGCTTGCCCTGCATGGCAAGCCGGCTCCGGCAGCGCGGAGCAGTGCTCCGCGAAACCCTGCCTACGCCCTCCTTTACTTCCGGGAATCGGACACCCGACACCCCGGGCCGGATACGCCGGCGCCTTGGAACCGAAAACCGGCGCCGCGTGTCCGGATCGTGACGGTAGGGTGCCCTGCGCAGCGAAGTAAAGGAGGAGGCGGCGGCCGCAGGCCGCCGACTGGGGACATGAGCGGAGCAGGGCCCCCTGGCGGCACGATCTAGCGCTGGACGCTGCAAAAGAGTGTTTCATTCCGCCTACTCGCTGTAGCCGTAATCCCGCAGCGCCGCCTCTTTCGAGATGACGCCGTTCCTCACCTCTTCTGCGAGCACCTTGCGGTCTCGCTTCTTCGGATCCCCGTAGCCGCCGCCCCCGCTGGCAACCTGGTGGTAGACGGTGCCCTTCGGCACGCCGGTGATGAGGTCCTTGTTCTTCGGCACTACGGTGCTGCCGTCCGGGTAGTGCAGGCGGATGAAGTTGAGGCCGGCGTCCTTGCCGCCGAAGAGGCCGAAGGCCGGCTCGAAGTCGCCGTCGCCGAAGGTGACGAGCTGGGTGTCCTCGGAGCCGATCTCGAAAATCGTTTCCACGCCGAGGCCGCCGCGCCATTCGCCGGCGCCGGCCGAGTCGGTGAGCAGCTCGTGCTTCACCAGGCGGTGCGGCGTCTGCTGCTCGAACATCTCGTAGTCCTGGTCGAGCACGCCGCCGGAGGCGTCGATCATGCCGATATGGTCGTATCCGTCCATGCCCAGCATGGCGCCTGAGCCGCCCTTCAGGCCCATGAAGCCGATGTCGACGTACTGCTCGTTCTTTTCCGGGTCGGTGCCGGTGGTGAGAGAGCAGAGCAGATTGTTCCAGCCGGCGGTGACGCGGTCGGGCATCACGGCGCTGAGCGCGCGCTGGATGGCGTCGGCGTTGGGCGGGCAGAGGTGGTTGCCGAAGGTGGTGGCCTTCGGGTAGGCGGCGTTGAGCACCGTGCCCTCGGGGATGACGATCTCGATCGGCTGCACCATGCCCTCGTTGTGCGGGATGTCCGGGTTCACCATCTGCAGCAGGGTGAGGATAGTGGCCGAGGCGCTCGAGGTGAAGGTGCCGTTCACGAAGCCGTTGGTCTGGGCGTCGGTGCGGGAATAGTCGAACTTGATGTGCTTGTCCTTCACCTCGATGTCGACGCGGATGGTGAACTTGCTGCCCTCGTGGCGACCGTCGTAGTAGATGTAGCCTTCGCCGCTGTATTTCCCGTTCGGGATCTTGGCGATCTCGGCTTCCATCATCTTGCGCGTGGCCTCGAAGAGGGCCTGCTTGTGCGCCTCGTAGCTCTCCAGGCCGTACTTGTCGAGCAGTTCCAGCAGGCGGCGCTCGCCGACGGTGCAGGCGCCCATCTCGGCCTTCATGTCGTGCTGCACGATGTCGAGGCGGATGTTGGCGAAGATCAGGTTCCAGACGTCCTTGCGCAGCTTTCCCTTCTCGACCACCTTGACCGGCGGGATGCGCAGCGCTTCCTGCCAGACCTCGACGGCGTTCGGGTTGTAGCCGCCGCGCACGTTGCCGCCGATGTCGGCCTGGTGGCCCTTGACGGCGGTCCACGCCACCAGCTTGCCGCCGTGGAAGATCGGCTTGTACACGGCGACGTCGTTGTTCTGGTTGCCAAGGCTGAAGACGTCGTTGTGGAAGATGACGTCGCCCGGATGCAGGTCGTCGCCGAAGTAGTCCTTGATGTACTTGCACACCGGCGCCAGCGAGAAGGCGAGGATCGGCAGGTTCTCGGTCTGCTCGAGCATGTTGCCGTCGCCGTCGTAGAGGCCGGTGACGTAATCCTTGGCCTCGCACAGGATGGGCGAGCGGGTGGTCTGCTCCATCGAGATGCTCATCTCGTCGGTGATGGACTTGAAGGTCCGCGCGTACACCGACAGCAGAATGGGATCGATTTTCATAGCCTTCCCCCCATGCCCCCTTCCCGAGGAAGGGGGTGACGGTTGTTCGCCGCTGCGCGGCTCCATGTGTTGTTGGCGCTCATGCGGTCTCCTTTTCCTTGTTGAGGCAGGATTTGACGAGGTCTTCGCGGCCCTTGCGGAAGAGGGCGAAGGAGCCGAGGGCGTCCACCACGCAGTCGAAAGCATCGCTGACGAAGATGGCGGTGGTCTCCTGCTCGATCATGGCCGGCCCCTCGATGCGGTTGCCGAAGCGCATCCGGTGGCCGTCGTAGACCGGCACCTCGCGGAAGGTTTTCGTTTCCGGGATGTACACGCTGCGGCGGCCCTTGACCGCCTTTGCGGCGTCGGCGCCGGCCCAGGCCTCCTCGCGGTAGGACGGCTTGTCGGTGATGCCGACCGACTGCACGCGCACGTTGATGATCTCGATCGGCGCGTTTTCCTGCTCGAGCGAGTAGCCGTAGAGGCGGTTGTGTTCGTCGTGGAAGAGGCGGGCGATGCCGGCCGCGTCGCGCTTGTCGACCAACGCGCGCGGCACGAGGAAGGACACCTCGTGGTACTGCTTGATGTAGCGGCAGTCGAACTTGATGTCGTGGCGGCGCCGGCTCTCGGGGATGCGCTCCTCGGTGAGCTGGCGGGCGCCCTCGGCCGACATCTCGTCGATGATCGCGGTCAGCCTCGTCCAGTCGATGGCCTCCAGGCGCGAGACGAAGGTGCGCACGAAGTCGTGCTTCAGCTCGCTCATCAGCATGCCGAAAGCGCACAGCACGGAAGACTCGCGCGGCACGATCTGGAAGGGGATTTCCAGTTCCTCGCAGATCAGGCAGGAGTGGATCGGGCCGGCGCCGCCGGCCGGGATGAAGGGGAACTCGCGCGGGTCGAAGCCGCGCTTGATGGTCACCTCGCGCACGCCCTGCGCCATGTTGTTGCAGGCGACGCGGTACATGCCAGCGGCGGCCTCCTCGATGCCGAGGCCCATCGGTTTGGCGATGTGCGTCTCGATCGCCTTGCGCGCGGCGGCGACATCGAGCTTCATCCTGCCGCCGGCGAAGTAGTTCGGATCGAGGTAGCCCAGCACGACATTGGCGTCGGTGGTGGCGGGCAGCGTGCCGCCCTTGCCGTAGCAGGCCGGGCCGGGGTCGGCGCCGGCGCTCTGCGGGCCCATGCGCAGGAGGCCGCCCTCGTCGAGCCAGCCGATCGAGCCGCCGCCGGCGCCGATGGTGTGGATGTCGAGCATCGGCAGGGCGATCTTGTGGCGGGCGATCTCGCCGTCGTTCTTGATCATCGGGCTGCCCACCGCCACCGAGGCCTCGAAGCTGGTGCCGCCCATGTCGGTGGTGATGCACTTGTCCTGGCCGTGCGGGCGCACGTAGAAGAGGCCGGCGCCGGGGCCGCCGGCCGGGCCGGAGAGCAGGGTCAGCGCCGCCTTCTCGCGCGCCAGCTGCGGCGAGATGACGCCGCCGTTGGATTGCATGATGAGCAGCAGGCCCTTGAAGCCGATGCCCTTGAGGCGGCCGACGAGCTGGTCGAGGTAATGGTTGAGCTTGGGGCCGACGTAGGAATTCAGCGCCGTGGTGCTGATGCGCTCGTAGAAGCGGATCGAGGGCAGCAGGTCGGTCGACACCGAGAGGTAGGCGCCGGGCATCTCCTTCTTCACGATCTCGGCCGCGGCCTGCTCGTGGGCCGGGTTGGCGAAGGAATTCATGAAGCAGACCGACACCGCTTGCACGCCTTCCTGCTTGAAGAGGGCGATGGCTTCGCGCACCTGGTCGAGGTCGAGCGGCGCCACCTCGCGGCCGGCGCGGTCGAGGCGGCCCTTGATGCCGGCGCGCAGATAACGCGGCACCAGCGGCTTGACGTTGGCGTAGCGATTGTTGTACTGCTCCTCGCGGATGCCGCGGCGCATTTCCAGCGCGTCGCGCACGCCTTCGGTGGTGAGCAGGCCGCATTTCGCGCCGGTGCTGGTGAGGGTGGCGTTGGTCGTCACGGTGGTGCCGTGCACGATGGTATCGATGTGGGGTGCGAAGGCCTCCAGCGTCATCGGCGGATTCTGCGCCGCGGCGATGTCGGTGAGGCCGTTCACCACGGCGATGGAGGGATCGGACGGGGTGGACAGCGACTTGAAGATCGCCGGCTCGGCGCCGTCGCGGGTGACGACGAAGTCGGTGAAGGTGCCGCCGACGTCGATTCCGATTTTAAGTGCCATGTGTGCTCCTGTTTTATGCGACTGGCGCGTGCTGGATCAGCTGGCGCAGTTCTTCCTTGCGGATCTTGCCGAGGGCGGTCTTCGGCAGCGCTGTGACGAAGACCACGTCCTTGGGGTGCTTGTAGCGGGCGAGGCGCCCGTCGAACAGTTTCAGGATGTGCTCGGCGGTCGGCCGGCGGCCTTCCTTCGGCACGATCACGGCGACGGCGATTTCGCCCCAGCGCGCATCGCTGCGGCCGACCACCGCCGCCTCGAGCACGTCGTCGCACTGGATCAGCACGTTCTCGAGTTCGGCCGGGTAGATGTTCTCGCCGCCGGAGATGATCATTTCCTTCTTGCGGCCGACGACGGTGAGGAAGCCTTCGTTGTCGAGCCAGCCCATGTCGCCGCTGCGGTACCAGCCGTCGACAAAGGCGGCGGCGGTCGCCTCGGGGTTGCGCCAGTAGCCGGAAAACAGGTTGCGGCCCTTGACGAGGATCTCGCCGGCCTGGCCGGCGGGCAGTTCGGCGTCGTCTTGGCCGACGATGCGCAGCCGGCAGTGCCGGGCGGCACGGCCGGTCGAACCGACCTTGCGCAGGGCCTCGTCGCGCTTCAGGTAGGCGGCGATCGGGCAGGTTTCGGTGGCGCCGTAGACCTGGGTCATCGGCACGCCGCGCGCATGCACCGCCTCGATGATGCGGATCGGCACGATCGAGGAGCCGATGCTCATCATGCGCAGGCCGGACAGGTCGGTGCGTGCCCAGTGCGGACTGGCCATCATCATGTCCGCCACGGCGGGCACGACGAGGGTCAGGGTGATGCGCTCGCGCTCGATGGCCTCCAGCGCCGCCTCCGGCTCGAAGCGCGGGTGCAGCACCAGCGTGCAGCCGCTGCGCAGCGCCGGCGTGGTCTGGATGTTGAGGCCGCCGACGTGGAACATCGGCAGCACGGTGAGCACGCGGTCGTCGGCGGTCATGGCGTGCATGTCGATGCTGTTGTCGGCGTTGCAGGCGAGGGCGTCCTGGGTGAGCACGACGCCTTTCGGCTTGCCGGTCGCGCCGGAGGTGTAGCAGATGAGCAGCGGCGAGTTTGGGTCAACAGCGGGACCGACGGCGGGGTCGTCCGTCACGGCGCCGCCGGCGGCGAGGAAGTCGTTCCAGTCCTGCCAGCCCGCCGCGCTGCTGCCGAGTGCGACGAGCTTCATGGCGCCGAGTTCGCTGCGCAGGGCGTCGGTCTGCTCGAGGAAGGGCGCCTCCACCAACAGCACGCCGGGCGGGCAGTCGTCGAGCATCTGCTTGTGCTCGGGGGCGGCGAGGCGCCAGTTGAGCGGCATGAAGAGGGCGCCGAGGCGGGCGCAGGCGAAGAACAGCGCCAGCATCTCCGGGCTGTTGCAGCCCAGATAGGCGGCGCAGCCGCCGCGGCGCACGCCGGCCGCGGCCAGCGCGCCGGCGGAGCGCTCGATCAGTTCCGCGAATTCCGCATAGCTCAGGTCGCGGCCGCCATAGCGGATCGCCGTCTTGCCGGGCGTCGCCCGGACATGATGGTCGATCCACTGGGCGATCGGCAGCATTTCAGGCGTCGCCGACTTCCAGCACCACCGCCATCGCCGTGTCGCCGGCGGCGCAGCCGGTGAACAGGCCCCAGCCGCCGCCGCGCAGGGCCAGTTCCTCGATCAGTTCGATGATGGCCCGCGTGCCCATCGGCGCCTGCGGGTGGCCCCAGACCAGCGAGCAGCCGAAGTTGTTCATGCTCTTCAGGTCGGCGCCGGTCTGGCGCGCGAAGAGCAGGTCGTTCACCGCGAAGGGGTTGTGCGTCTTGATCGCCGCCAGGTCCTTGATGGACTTGCCGGCCTGGTCGAGGGCCTGCTGCGCCGCCGGCACGGTGGCCTCGGGCATGTGGGCGAGCGCGGCGCGCGCCAGGCCGAAGCCGTGCAGGCGCACGGCGATCTTCGGGTCGCGCGACAGCTCGCGCGCCTTCGCCGCGGTGGTGACGACGAGGCCGGCGTTGCCGTCGGCCGGGTGAGTCTGTCCGCCGAAGGTGACCGTGCCGCCGTCCACGACGGGTTTGAGCTTGGCCAGGCCTTCCGGCGTCGAGTGGTTGATGCCCTCGTCGCCTTCAAGGGTGCCGACAATTTTTCTGAAGTTCGGCGCCGGCACGTCGAAGGGCAGGGTCATGAAGCGCTTGAGAAAGGCCGAGTTGTCGGCGAGCGCCTCGCGGTACTGCGCCTCGCGCCGCAGCACCACCTCGTGCTGTTCGGCGGTCGTGATGCCGTGCTTCTTCGCCACGTTCTCCGCCGTCTGCAGCATGGAGTGGCGGCCGAGCGGGTCGCAGCCGAAATTCTCCATCACCCAGTCTTCGGCGACGCCGGTGCCGCCCGGGCCCTTCGGGTTCGGGTAGTAGAGGTGCGGGCCGTTCGAGGTGCGGTCGCAGTTGATGACCAGCGCCGTGTTGCAGAGACTGACTTCTATTTCCTGCGCGGCTGCGAGCAGCGTGCGCACGCCGGTGGCGCAGGCCTGCATCAGGGTCGGGCCGCCGGCCTGGCCGGCGCCCATCAGGCCGGTGAGCCAGGGCAGGCCGTAGAAGGAGTGCTTCTGCGGCACGGAGAAGCCGAGGGCGCCATAGTCGAACACCTTCGGGTCGATGTTGCGCTTCGCCAACTCGTTCTTCGCGACATGGGCGGCGAATTCGATGCTGTGCAGGTTGGCGAAGCTGCCCTGCCAGCGCGCGAAGGGCGTGCTCCAGTAGGCGCCATAGGGGATTTCCGCCTTGCAGGTCATCGGGGTTCCTTGTCGAGTCCGGTGGCGACGATGAAAGCGCGCTTGGCTTCGCCCAGGTGATCGCGCATGGCGGACGCGGCGGCGTCGCCATCGCCGGCCTCCAGCGCGGCGGCGATGCGCCGCAGCCCCTTGATGACGATGGTGCGCAATTTCTGGTCGCCCAGGGTCAGGGCGCGGATGCGCATCATGTGATCGGCGTACTGCTCGATGGCGCGCACCATGCGCTGGTTCGGAACCAGGTCTTTCCAGGCGTTGCGGAAGCGGATGTTGGCGTCGCGGAAGGCGTCTGCGTCCCTGGACTTGTAGGCAGCTTCGGCGTCGGCGAGCGCCTCGTCGATCGGCGTGCGCATGGCCGGATCGGTCGTCATCTCGGCGACGCGGCGCAACGCGGCCGGCTCGAGCAGGAAGCGCACCTCGTAGATGTCGTCCACGTCCTGCAGGGACAGCGCCGGGACGACGAAGCTGCGCCCGTCGGAGGCGAGCAGGCCTTCGCTGGCGAGACGCGTCAGCGCCTCGCGCACCGGCGTTCGCGAGACGCCGAGCTTTTCGGCCAGCTGCACTTCCTGCAGCGGCTGGCCGGAGACGATGGTGCCGTCGCGCAGATGGGCGCGGAGCGTCTGGTAGACCTGGTCGCCGAGAGCGAGGGGACGTTGCAGCGGCTTGATGGACGTGACCACGGATGGCCCTCCGCTAAAAATGTACTGCGGATACTGTATACATGCATTTTGGGCGTGTAAAGATGAAACAAAGTGCCGTTTCCGCAGCACGCCCTAGATCCGGCAGCCGAGCCGGTAGCCTTCCTGGATGGCCTGGTCGAGGCCGCGCGGCACCGTGGCATCGCCGCCGCCGTGCACTTCGTCGACCATCCACTGGAACTCGTGGAACAGGTCGTGGTTGGCCTTGCGCGGGCTGGAGACGATGACGCTGTCGGCCGGGATGAACTTCTCCTCGCCCTTGGCCGTCTTCACCGTCGCGCCTTCCTTCGTCACCTTGACGAGCTGCGCCGAGGTGACCGACTGGATGCCCAGTTCGTCCACCCAGGCCGTGTGGCGCCACTTGAAGGTCGGCATGATATCGCCGCCGATGCGCTTGTCCTTCTCGACGACGGTGACCTCGTGCCCGGCCTTGGCGAGGAACTCGGAGATGGTCAGGCCGATCATGCCGCCGCCGATCATCACCACGCGCTTGCCGGGCTTGAAGCGGCCGTGGGCGACTTCCAGCGCGTCGACCAGCAGTTCGGCGCCTTCGAGGTACTGGAACACCGCCATGTCGGTGCGCGCACCGGCGGCGACGATGCAGACGTCGAAGTCGTGCAGCACGCTGCGCATGAACTTGGCGTCGGCCACGGTGTTCAGGCGCACCTCGACGCCGAGCTTCTTCGCCATCACGCCGTAGTAGTCGATGACGCTCTGCAGGTCGGCGGGGCGGGCGAGGTCGTTGGCGGCGTAGGCGGCGAGGTTGCCGCCGATCTTGCCGGCCTTTTCGATCACCGTGACCGAGTGGCCGCGCTGGCGCGCGGTGATGGCCGCCTCCATGCCGGCGGGGCCGGCGCCGACGACCATGATGCGCTTCGGCTCGGCGGCCTTCGTGATGTGGTATTCCGGCTCGAATTCGTGTCCGAGCATCGGGTTCATGGTGCAGGTGTAGGGCAGGTCGCGGAACAGGCGGGACAAGCAGTTCAGGGAACCGATGCAGGGGCGCACTTCCTCCATGCGGTCCTCGGCGGCCTTGTGGATCAGCTCCGGGTCGGCCAGCAGCGGGCGGCAGACCTCCCAGTAGTCGAAGACGCCGTCGCGGATGCACTCGTCGGCCATGGCCGGGTCGGGCAGGCGGTTGCCGAAGGCGACCAGCACGTTGGGGAACATCTTCTTGGCCTTCGCCGAGAGGTAGTTCCAGTAGCCGGGCGGCACGTCGCGGCCGAAGGAGGATTCCGGCGCCTCCTGCCAGCCGACGGTGACGGAGATCATCTCGACGCCGCAGTCGACCGCCTGCTGCATCAGCTCGAAGGACTCGTCCTCGGTGTTGCCGCCCCAGCGGTCCATCAGCTCGGCGCCGTTCAGGCGCACGGAGAGCGGGTGGTCGGGCGTGGCCTGCTTGATGGCGTCGATCAGCTCGCGCATGAAGCGGCCGCGGTTCTGCACCGAGCCGCCGTACTCGTCGCTGCGCTGGTTGGTGAAGGGCGAGTTGAAGTTGGCCAGCAGGTAGCCCATGAAGCTGGTGATCTCGGTGGCGTCGAAGCCGGCGCGGATGGCGCGCTTCGCCGCATCCGCATGCTGCTGCACGACGGCCCTGATCTCGTCCTTGCTCAGTTCGCGCGGCGGGCGGAAGTGGGGCAGGGTCTGCGGCACCACCGAGGGCTGCACGCAGTAGCCGAGGTCGATGCCGCCGTAGCGGCCGGCGTGGAGGATCTGCTGCATGGCCATCGCGCCGGCGTCGTGGATGTAGCGGGCGATGGTCTCGAACTGCGGCAGGAACTTGTCGTCGTGGATGGCGACCTGGCGGAAGTAGGCCTTGCCTTCGCCGAGCGGGTCCGGGTAGGCGCCCTGGTTGGTGATCAGGCCGCAGCCCGTCCCGGCAATGACGCGCACCCGCGCCAGCTCGCGCGGCGTGATGGCGCCGTCGCGGCCGTTGTAGTTGGAAACGCAGCAGGCGCCGTACTTGATCAGGTTCTTGGTCTTGAACCTGCCGATTCTCCCGGGCTGGAAGAGGTGCTTGAGCTTGAGTTCGCCGGGGCGGGTCATGCCGGATCCTCCTTTATGGATACTGTATACATTACATCCGGACGCGTCAATGTCCGGATGCGGTCAAATGAAAACAATGGGCCCGCCGCAGCGTGCCCATTGAGCGATCAGCCCTTCGGCTTGGCCAGCACCTGCTCGGCCCACTTCTCGTCGAAGAGGGCGCCCTCGGCGACGAGCTGGCGGTACTTGATGAAGTCGATGAGGTCCTTGCCGGTGATCTTCTTGGCGTCGAAGGCGTTGAAGCCGAGCCAGGCCTCGTGGTTCATGTTGGCGGCCAGCCAGTGGCGGTTGGCGAGCTTCATCTGGTCCCAGAAGAACTTCTTCTTGGCGCGGATGCCGTCGATGGATTTCATCAGACAGAGGGGGAAGAGGTTGGCGAACTTCCACACCAGGCGGTTCACTTCGGCATCGAGCAGTTCGAAGTCGGTCTTGCACTCGCCCATCAGCGCCTTGGCGGCGGCGAGCTTGTCGGCGGCGACGGGCTCGCCGTAGACGATCTCGCCGTCGTCGACGTAGGTGTCGGTGCGGACGAGGGGGTTGCGCACCCACTTGCCGTCCTTCTTCAGCACCGGCACGACCTTGGTGACCAGGTTCTTCGCCTTCATCTTGTAGGCGCTCCAGGTCTCGCAGGAGATGCAGTTGTACATGGCGTCTTCCATGTTCAGCATCCAGGGCAGGAAGTCGGTCGAGCCGCCGTCGGGCGCCGAGCCGTGCTTCGGGCCGGCCTGGCCGAACACGGCGAGGTCGGAGGTGACGGTCAGGTCGGTGGCCATGCCGATCTCCTGGCCGCCGGCGACGCGCATGCCGTTCACACGGCAGATCACCGGCTTCTTGCAGTTGAGGATGGCGTCGACCATGGCGTTGAAAAGGTCCATGTACTCGCCGTACTCGTTCGGGCGCCTGGAATAGTAGGCCGAGTACTCGGCGGTGTTGCCGCCGGTGCAGAAGGCCTTGTCGCCGACGGCGGCGAACACCGCGGCGACGATCTTGCGGTCGCTCGATGCGCGCTGGAAGCCGGCAATGACGCCCTTCACCATCTCGGTGGTGTAGGAGTTGTACTGCGACGGGTTATTGAGCCAGATCCAGGCCGCGTAGAGGCCGTCGGCCTTGGCGCCCTTGTCGTCGACCACCGGGCGCTCCTCGTAGATCACCGTCGGCGCGTCCTGGCCGAAGTGGGAGTTGTCGAAGAGCTGGTGGTCCTTCAGCTCGTTGTCGCGGCGCAGCCATTCGAGTGCCATGTTGTTCTCCAGTCGTTGGTTCGTTCAGAAATCGGGGGTGAGCACGACGCGCTTCTTCAGCTTGCCGTGGTGGGCCTCGTCGAAGACCTGCTCGATCCGGCTCATCGGCCGCGTCTCGACGAAGGGGCCGAGGGCGATGCGGCCGTCGACGCACATGTCGAGGACGTTGGGGTAATACTGCGGCAGGCAGCCCCAGGTGCCGATCAGCTCGGCGTCGAAGGCCATCAGCTTCGACAGCATGTAGGAGGTCTCGTCCGTGCCGTAGCCGACGATGACCAGCATGCCGACGAAGGAGAGCAGGGACAGCGCCAGCTCCTGGCCGGGCTTGGTGCCGGTTACCTCGAAGATCTTCCAGCCGTAGTTGGCGGGGACGCCCTTCTCCTTGCAGATCGCCTTGAACAGCTCCTTCACTTCCTTGGCGCTCTTGCCCTTCGGGTTGATGACGGCGTCGGCGCCGTAGCCCTTCATGAACGCCAGCTTCTCGTCGTTGATGTCGATGCCGATCACCACCCTGGCGCCGAAGCCCTTGGCGGTCTGCGTCATGAAGCTGCCGACGCCGCCGGCCGCGCCGATGACGATGACGAGGTCGCCGGACTGGAGCCTGGCCCGCTTGGCCGCCTGGTAGGGCGTCGTGACGGCGTCGGCCACCACCGAGAGATGCTCGATCGGGATGTTGCCGCGACCGTGGACCACACAGAGGTCTTTCGAGGGCACCGGGATGTGGCTCGAGTAGCCGCCATAGATGCCCATCGAGTTCCCCGGCATCTTCTGGGCGAGGCAGCGGTTGCCGCGGCCGGATTTGCAGATCTCGCAGGTGTTGCAGGGGAGCACGGCCGGCACGATGACTTCCTGGCCGACCATGAGCGGTTCGTCGCTGGCGACGACGACGCCGGAAATCTCGTGGCCGAGGGAGAGCGGCGGCTTCTGCACCGTCGGCACGCCCATATAGAAATAGGACAGGTCGGTGTGGCAGACGCCGCAGCCGCGGATCTCGACCAGCGCCTCGCCGGGGCCGAGCGCCGGCATCGGGATCTCCGTGCGCACGAGCTTGCCCGGCTCGGCCATCTGCCAGGTCTGGATGGTTTTCGGGATCATTGTTCCTCCAGTGGTTTTACTTGTTCTGCCACACCGGCTTGCGTTTCTCCATGAAGGAGTTCAGTCCTTCGACGGCGTCGGCGGTGGCCATCAGGTCCTTCAGATAGATCTGCTCGACGGTGAACAGCGCCTCGAAGAACGGCTTGCCGGCCGCCTCGCGCACCGCCTTTTTGGTGTACATCAGCGCCACGCGCGAGAGGCCGAGGAACGGATCGAGAAAGGCGCGCGTGTCCTGGGCGAAGCTGGCGCGCGGGAAGACGCGGTTGAGCAGGCCGAGCTGGAGCGCTTCCCGGGCGCTGATCAGTCCGCCGCCGAGCAGCAGCTCCATTACCTTCGGCAGCGGCATGATGCGCGGCATGAGGATGGCGGCGATGGGCGGAAAGACGCCGAGCTTGATCTCCGGCTGGCCGATGCGGGTGTCCTCGGTGGCGACCGCCATGTCGCAGGCGAGGGCCAGCTCGCAGCCGCCGCCCATGGCCGAGCCGTTCAGCGCCGCCACCGTCGGCAGCGGGAACACCATCAGCCGCTTCAAGATGCCGTGGAAGACGTCGATCATCTGCACGACCTTGTCCGGCGTGTGATCCATGACGTCGACGCCGGCGGAGAACACTTTTTCGCCAGCCGCGGTGATCATCAGCATCTTGGCCGATTCCTCGCGCGCGGCGATGTCCAGCGCGCGGTTGAGTTCTTCCATCAGCGCGATGTCGAGGACGTTGTGCGGCGGCCGGTTGATGGTGATGGTCGCCAGCGCGTCGGCGACCGTGTAGTTCAGGAATTTGAATTGTTCCATTTGATCCCCTGTTTCAGAACAGATCGTCGAGCTCGTCGGCGCCGACGCCCTTGGGCATCGATCCGTATTGCTCCATGTAGGCCTGCACCAGCTGGTTCTCGCGCTGGCTGAAGAAGGGCGCCTCCTCGAAGACGAAGTACTTCGCCTCGTCGGACTTGCCGATCATGCCCTGCAGGCCCTCGCGCAGGTTCTCCACGCCCTTGATGGCCAGCACCTTCTTGTCGGCGTCGAGCAGCTGGTAGACGCCGGACTCGGTGGTGACGCCGGCGACATTGGCTTCGTTCAGCTCGAGCCAGGATTCCGGCGGCAGCACCATGTCCTCGATCCTGGCCGCCAGGTTGCACTTCAGGCAGCGGGCGGCCTCGGCGCGCGCCGTGGCGTCGTCGAAGCCCTTTTCCACTTCGTCCCAGTTGTTACGCAGATCCGCCGCCAGCATGATCGGGTGGTATTTGCGCGTCCTGTTGAATCCTTCCTCGCGGCCGATGCGCGGATTCGTCTCCCAGCCGTCCTGCAGCAGTTTTTCCTCGATGTCGCCGTCTCCGCCGAGCTGACTATCCATGGCGGCGGCAGCGATGCGGCCCTGGGCGATGGACTCGATCAAGGTAGAGGGGCCGAGCACGCAGTCGCCGCCGGCATACACGCCGGGCCGGCTGGTGAGCATCGAATCCGCGCGTACCGTGATGCGGCCCTTCTTGTCGACCTGGACGCCAAAGCCGTCGAAGGTTTTCGGATGCTGGCCGACCGCCGCGATGACGAGATCGACGCCCTCGGTGAGCTCCTCGCCGGTGTCGACCGGGCGGCGCCGGCCGGAGGCGTCCGGTTCGCCCAGCGCCATGCGGGCGTAGGTGATGGCGAGGCGGTGGCCTTTGTGGCCGGTCTCGATCTTCTTCGGCGCGAGCAGGTAGCGGATGTTGACGCTTTCCTCGACGCAGCCGTCGAACTCTTCCTCGCGCGCCGGCATTTCCTCTTTGGTGCGGCGGTAGACCATGTCGACCTCGGCACCGAAGCGCCGCGAGGAGCGGGCGTTGTCCGTGGCGACGTTGCCGCCGCCGATGACGGCGACCTTCGTCCCGGTCTGGATGCCGTCCGGCGTGTTGACCAGCCCCATGGTCGCCGCCTTGAGGTAGGTCGGACTGTCGACCACGCCGGGCAGGTCGTCGCCGGGCACGCCGAGCCTGTCGCCGCCCTGGCAGCCGATGCCGATGAAAACCGCCTCGTAGCCCTGACTGAACAGCTCGTCGGCGTTCTCGACGCGCGTGTTGTAGCGGAATTCGACGCCGAGCTTGCTGACTTCCGCGACCTCGTTGTCGATGACGTCGAGCGGCACGCGGTAGGAGGGGATGCCGTAGCGCGCCATGCCGCCGGCGGCGGGCTGGGCGTCGAAGAGGGTGACGCCGTGGCCCTTCTTGGCCAGGTAGTAGGCGACGGTGAGGCCGGCGGGTCCCGCCCCGATGACGGCCGCCTTCTTGCCGGTGGACGGCAGCTGCTTCGAATATTGGCGCCAGAGTCCGGTGTCGTTGTCGGCGGCGATGCGCTTCAAGGATCGGATGGAGAGTGGATCGTCGAGCTTGTTGCGCCGGCAGGCCGACTCGCACATGGCGAAGCAGGCACGGCCGACGATGCCGGGGAAGGGCAGCTTCTCGCGCACCACGGCGATCGCCTCGCCGTACTTGCCCTCGGCGGCGAGCTGGACGTAGCGCGGCACGTCGATGCCGGCGGGGCAGGCGGCCTGGCAGGGCACCATGCTCGCCTCGCGCCGGGCCGGGTCGAGCGTGCGGTCGGTCAGTGCGCCGGTCGGGCAGACGGTGACGCAGGCCGAGCAGAACTTGCAGCCGGACTCGATCAGCGTCGGCGCGATGGTGCCGACCCATTTGCGGCCTTCGGTCTCCTTCACCTCGAGGCAGCCGACGCCGCGCACCTCGTTGCAGGCCACCAGGCAGCGGCGGCAATCGATGCACAGGTTGTAGTCGCGGTCGTAGAAGGGCTCGTCCTTGATGACGGGAAGCTGGATGGGCTTGTAGTTCGGCGTCGTCGCCGGGATGCCGATGTAGTCCGAGACCTTGCGCAGTTCGCAGGTGTGGAAGATCGAGCAGCAGCGCTGCTCGACCGGATTGCCGAAGGAGCAGGTGGTGCGGCTGCAGCCCTCGCGCTGCGGGCAGGTGAGGCAGTTGTGCGGATGATTGCCGAGGATTTTCGCGATGCGCTCCTGGCGCAGCTTCTGAATCGCGGGCGACGTGGTGCGCACCGCCATGCCCTCTTCCACGGCGACGGCGCACGAAGTGCGCATGCCGCTGGTGCCTTCGATCTCGACGACGCAGAGATTGCAGCCGCTGTCGCCGGCACCGCGCTGGCAGGAGGGCGGAAGATCGGGGTGCGCGCAGAGGGAGGGGATGTACACTCCCGCCGCGGTGGCGGCGGACAGCAACGAGGCGCCGACGGGCGCCTCGACCTTCTTGCCGTCCAGTGAAATCGTCACCGTCTTCGCTGTCTCGGCCAGCGGAGCGGCCGCGGGCTTCCACCACTTCACGGTTTGTGCGCTTGTGCTCATGCCGGCGTCTCCTGAAACCCTGCTATCGAACATGCAAAATAACACATAACGATAAATAGCAAGGTATTAGAATGCATTGCCCGGATTCTATGAGAGGTGGCTTGAGTGGATATTTGATCTGCGTCAAGACGAGACGCAAAAAACCATTTCTGCAACCAGGGACCTGATCCGGTCATGCATTAACAACATACAGAATATAAAGATAAAAATGCGTTAGAGGGGATTGCTTGGCGATAACCGCCCGTCTTGCCAGGCAGAGTCTGGCAGGGTGTGTTTGCTTCACAGGATACGGCAGGGGTAGAGGTTCGATTGACAACGCGGAGTATTCGGAAATACTTATTTAGTCAGTAGGTTCGAGCTTGGTTTTGGCATTCAGAATGCTGTTTTCTTGATGCAGGTCAAACCTCGGGATCAAAATGGTTTCTAGAATCGCTGCAAATGCTATATCGTGCATCGTAGTAAATATAAAAGCATGATAATGCATGTTTGTGGATAACGGCGCTTGGGCATGTGCCCGTCGCCATAAACCAGGGGATCGATGATGAGCGGATTGTTTGACCAGTTCAAGGAGTGGTACGAAAAGCGCCACGACTATGCCCGTGCCTGGAAGGCGCGCACGGGCGGCCAGGTCGTGGCGACCATGTGCACCTACACGCCCGAGGAAATCCTCATCGCCGCCGGCATGCTGCCGGTGCGCGTGCTGGGCGCCCACGAGCCGCAGAACGTGACCGAGCCGCACATCTTCGGCATGTTCTGCCCGTTCTGCCGGGATTCGCTGGCGCAGGGGCTGCTCGGCCGCTTCGACTACTGCGAGGGCGTGACGCTGACCCAGTCCTGCATCCAGTACCGCCAGGCCTTCAACTCCTGGCGCATGCACGTGCCGACCGTGAAGTGGGACTACTACCTGCCGATGCCCAACGAGGTGCAGTCGCGCTTCGCCCGCGTCCAGCACTATTCGGAGATCAAGAAGTTCCGCGAGTTCATGGAAGGCGTCATCGGCAAGAAGCTCTCCGACGCCGACCTCAAGCGCGGCGTCGAGATCGTCAACGAGAACCGCCGCCTGCTGCGCGAGCTGTTCGAGTACCGCAAGGCGACCAACCCGCGCGTCACCGGCGTCGAGGCGCTCTATGCCTCGCTCACCGCCCAGTTCGTGGACAAGGAGGAGCACAACAAGGAGCTGAAGCGCGTGCTCGCCGAGCTGCCCAAGCGCCCGCAGGATCGCGAGGAGGGCATCCGCTTCATGACCATCGGCTCGGAGAACGACGACATCGCCTTCATGGCCATGGTCGAATCCGTCGGCTCGACCATCGTCATCGACGACCAGTGCTCGGGCACCCGCTACTTCTGGAACGAAGCGCGCGTGCAGGACGACCCAATCGCCACCATCGCCGACCGCTACTGCGAGCGGCCGGCCTGCCCGACCAAGGACTACCCGGCGCACACCCGCTTCGACCACGTGCTCAAGCTGGCCAAGGACTACAACGCGCGCGCCGCCATCTTCCTGCAGCAGAAGTTCTGCGATCCGCACGAGGGCGATTACCCGGACCTGAAGCGCCACCTGGAGGCCAACGGCGTGCCGACGCTGTTCCTCGAGTTCGACATCACCAACCCGCTCGGACCCTTCCGCATCCGCGTCGAGGCCTTCCTCGAGACGCTGCGCGAAGAAGAACTGTTCTAGGAGTCAAAAGACATGACCTACCCGACCGAACCGCTGAAGTGCTGGAAGAAGGCCAAGGAGCTGCGCGAGCAGTACTACATCAATTTCGCCAAGGCCAAGGAGAAGGGCGGCATCCGCTGGTCCGGCTCGGCCTGGGCGCTCGACGCGATCCCCGCCGGCCTCGGCAATGACGTCTATTCGCTCACCGGCGAGCCCTACGGCGCCGCCATCGCCATCGACAAGAAGTTCAACAAGGAATGCCAGGACGCGGCCGAGTCCTACGGCTTCGCCCGCGACCTGTGCGCCTACATGCGCACCTACTGGGGCTCGATCATCCTGAACAAGTACCCGTTCGGCGGCGAGTTCCCCAAGCCCGACTTCAACTTCCAGACGCAGATCTGCTGCTCGCACGCCAAGTGGTACCAGGCGGCTTCCACGCTGGAGCACAACACGCCGACCTTCTTCATCGACGTCTCGGTCGGCGCCTACAACACGCTCTCCAAGGAAGGCCTCGACTACGTCACCAACCAGGGCCTGGAGGCCGTCGAGTGGCTGGAAAAGACCACCGGGCGCAAGTTCAACGACGAGCTGTTCATCGAGGCGGTGAAGAACGAGATGCGCTCCACCTCGCTGTGGGCCGCCATCTGCTGCGAGAACAAGGCCAAGCCGGCGCCGCTCGACGAGAAGACCATGTACTCGCTCTACGTGCTGGCGACGCTGTCGAAGTCCTCGAAGTGGTGCGCCGACTTCTACGAGGAGTGCCTCGACGAGGTGAAGGACCGCGTCAAGCGCGGCATCGCCGCGGTGCCTTCCGAGCGCTGCCGCGTCATGAGCGACACGCAGCCGCCCTGGGGCTTCCTCAAGGTGTTCCGCTACCTCGAGGAGTACGGCGCCGTCTCCATCGGCTCGCTCTACACCTTCGGCCTCGAAGGCATCTGGGAAACCAAGCCCGACGGCAGCTGGGGCCCGCGCACCCTGCCCTGGGAGAAGGGCATCGAGATGCACACGCGCGAGGAGGCCATGCGCCTCTATTGCGACTGGAACCTGTCGAAGCCGCAGTGGCAGCACTTCTACGACCCGCGCCTGAAGACCGAGATGATGAAGACCATCGTCAAGGAGTGGGGGGTGGATGGCGTCATGCTGCACCTGAACCGCGGCTGCGAGGGCCTCTCGCTCGGCATCATGGAGAACCGCCTCGGCCTGGCCGCCGCCGGCATCCCGGTGATGACCTTCGAGGGCAACATGGGCGACGAGCGCGAATTCGACCTGGTGCGCACGCAGAACCGCGTCGATTCGTTCATGGAAACCCTGGACCTGAAGCGCGAATTCGCGCACGCCTGAGATTATTAGGAGGACAGAAAGCATGTATTCAGCTGGCATCGACATGGGCTCCCGCACCGTCAAGGTGGTGTTCCTCGAGGAGCTCAAGGTGGACGGCGCGCCGCAACTGAAGTGGGGCGTCAAGGGCAAGCACATCATGTTCCCGGAGGACCTCGACGCCGACCAAGCCGCCGAGAAGGCCTTCGACGAAGCCCTGCAGGCCGCCGGCATCGCGCGCGACAAGGTAACGCGCGTCGTCGCCACGGGGGCGGGGCGCAAGCAGGTGAAATTCGCCACGGCGGACGTCACCGAGGTCTCCGCCGGCGCCAAGGGCGCGGTGTTCATGTGCCCGACGGCGCGCACGGTGATCGACGTCGGCGCCGAGGAAGGCCGCGGCATCAAGGCCGACGGCGACGGCAAGGTGGTGGATTTCGCCGGCAACGAGAAGTGCGCCGCCGGCGCCGGGGCCTTCGCCGAGTCGATGTCGCGCGCGCTGCAGCTCTCGCTGAAGGACTTCGGCCAGGCCAGCCTGCGCTCCGACAAGACCATCCCGATGAACGCGCAGTGCACGGTGTTCGCCGAGTCCGAGGTGGTGTCCCTGATCCACTCCTCGACGCCGAAGGAGGACATCGCCAAGGCGGTGCTCGACGCCGTCGCCAGCCGCGTCACGGCGATGGCGCGCCGCGTCGGCATCGAGGGCGAGGTGGCCCTCATCGGCGGCATGGTGCACAACGTCGGTTTCGTGCAGTCCCTCAAGACCGCCCTCGGCGTCGACCAGGTGCTGCTGCCCGAGATGCCCGAATACGTTTCCGCCCTCGGCGCCGCGCTGCTGGCGGCCGAGAACAAGTAACCCAAGGAGAGCGCAATGGCTGATACCGCAGGGGAAAAGAAGGAATACTGGCGCTGGCAGGAGAACTGCTGGATCGACGAGTCGAAGGATTGGCGTTCCGCCAAGATCATCACGGCCGGCATCGACGTCGGTTCGGTGAGCTCCCAGGCCGTCATCTGCGTCGACGGCGAGCTGTACGGCTTCAACAGCATGCGCACGGGCAACAACAGCCCGGACTCGGCGAAGAACGCCATCGGCGGCGTGCTGGAGAAGTCCGGCATGAAGCTGGAGGACGTGCACTACGTCGTCGGCACCGGCTACGGCCGCGTCAACGTGCCCTTCGCGCACAAGGCGATCACCGAGATCGCCTGCCACGCGCGCGGCGCCAACTACATGGGCGGCAACGGCATCCGCACCATCCTCGACATGGGCGGCCAGGACTGCAAGGCCATCCACTGCGACGAGAAGGGCAAGGTCACCAACTTCCTCATGAACGACAAGTGCGCCGCCGGCACCGGCCGCGGCATGGAGGTGATCTCCGACCTGATGCAGATCCCCATCGCCGAGCTGGGCGCGCGCTCCTTCGACGTGGACGAGGAGCCGAACGCCGTCTCGTCGGTGTGCGTGGTGTTCGCCAAGTCCGAGGCACTGGGGCTGCTCAAGGCCGGCTACTCGAAGAACAAGGTGGTCGCCGCCTACTGCCAGGCCATGGCCGAGCGTGTCGTCTCGCTGCTCGAGCGCATCGGCGTCGAGAAGGATTTCTTCATCACCGGCGGCATCGCCAAGAACCCGGGCGTGGTGAAGCGCATCGAGAAGCTGCTCGGCATCCAGGCGGTGCAGACCAAGTACGACAGCCAGATCGCCGGCGCGCTGGGCGCCGCGCTGTTCGGCTACACGCTGATGCAGAAGCAGGGCGCACCGGCCAAGGCTGCCTGAACCGACGGGCAGCCTGAACGATCCCGACGCTCCGGCCCGCAAAGTACCCCTCTCCCACTGAGCGGGCCGGAGCCGAGGGATTCACGACGACGGAAGGGGAATCGACATGATCGCGAACTACGGCTACAAGGACGGTTCGGGCGAGTACTACATCAGCATCGACACCGACAAGTGCATCTCGTGCCCGGCCGGCCGTGCCTGCCTGACGGCGTGTCCCAAGGGCATGTTCGAGATCATCACCGACGATTACGACGACGAGGTGGCGGCGGTGAAGCAGTCCTTCCGCCGTTCGCTGGCCTTCGATTGCACCGGCTGCAAGCCGGCCGGCGGCTACTCCAGCCTGCCGTGCATGACGGGATGCACCCCCGGGGCGATCAAGCATTCCTGGTAGGGCGCTGACGTGGTGAGGATACCGCTGAAGGTGATTCGCGGCGGCAGGGAGGCCGACCTGCTGGCGGAAGGCTGGATCAAGCAGACGACCATCGGCGAGCCGCGGCTTACCGAGATCGTCGAGAACTACCGCGGCCTCGGCTACGAGGTGCATGTGGTCGAGCACCGCGAGGAGTCCGACGGCGGCGGTTGCAACACCTGTTTTACGGCGGGGGCGGAAATGGGTCAGGTGTTCGGCGACGTGTATATCCGCAAGGGCAAGGGCGGCAAGCCAGCCGCCGACGAAGAGCTATTTTGATCTGAGGAGAATGCGATGGCGGTGCAGGTGAATGTGCGGATGATCCGCAAGAACGATCTCGACGGCGTGGTGGCGATCGACAAGCTCATCACGGGCCAGGAGCGGCGCGAGTACTACCAGCGCAAGCTGGGCCAGGCCCTCGACAATGACGTCAATGCCTCGGTCGTGGCCGAGGTGGACGGCAGGCTGGTCGGCTTCATGATGGGCGACATCTATTTCGGCGAATACGGCATCCCCGACGCCACGGCGACCATCGACACGCTCGGCGTGCACCCCGATTTCCAGAAGCACGGCGTGGCTTCGGAGCTGATGGACCAGTTCCTCATGAACATGAAGGCCGCCAACGTGAAGAAGATCTACACGCTGGTGAACTGGAACGACTTCGCGCTGGAGAGTTTCTTCTCGCGCCACAAGTTCCAGCCTTCCAAGCGCATCAGCCTGGAACTGCAACTGCCCTGAGCTTCAGTTGCCGGTTGCCGGTTGCCCGTTGTCAGAAGGGGTCGCAACCGCCTACTGGCAACCGGCAACCGGCATCTGAAATGTGGATCGACTGCCACTGCCACACCAAGCATTCCTACGACAACTGGCTCGAGCCGCGCGATCTGATCCGCCGGGCGAAGGCGATCGGGCTGGACGGCGTGGTGATCACCGAGCACCATTCCTACGAAGCCTCCGCGCCGGTCGAGGCGATCGGCCGCGAGGAAGGGCTGCTGGTCTTGCGCGGCGTGGAAATCACCACCGACCGCGGCCACCTGCTGGCCTACGGCGTCGAGGACGATTCCTGGAACGTCTGGGGGCGCGACACCTGGCTGCCGCTGGACGACGTCATCGCGCTCATCAACGCGCTGGGCGGCATCTGCGTGCCGGCGCATCCCTACCGGGAGTTCGGTGTCTGCAGCCTGCTCGACGGCCTGCTCGAGTTGCAGGGCATCGTCGCGGTGGAGACGCACAACGGCGGCAACGTCGATTCGGACAACGCTCTTGCCGTCACCGCGACGCGGCATCTGGCGCTGCCGGCGCTCGGAGGCAGCGACTGCCACAAGGTGGCGGCGGTGGGGCGCTGCGCGACCGAATTCACGCAACCGGTGACGGACATGGCGAGCTTCATTGCCGCGGTGCGCGCCGGCGCGTGCGCGGCGCATTACTTCGACGGCTGGCGGAAAGAGCCGTCGCCGTGTCACGACGACTGACTTTTCCTGCGGGGGTCAGGCTAACGCGGCTTCGACCGGCTCGTTGAGCACCAGCCAGTAGAGGCCGAGCTGGCCGACGGCCTGGATGAACTTCTCGAAATCGACCGGCTTGCGGATATAGCTGTTGGCGCCGAGGCTGTAGCCTTCGTAGATGTCCTGCTGCTCCTTCGAGGTGGTGAGGATGACCACCGGCAGGAGGCTGGTGCGCTCGTTGGCGCGGATGCGGCGCAGCACCTCGAGCCCATCGATGCGGGGAAGCTTCAAGTCGAGCAGCACGACCGCAGGAATGACCGACAGGTCGCGGCCGGCGTGATGGCCGTTGCCGAACAGGTATTCGAGCGCCTCGACGCCGTCGCGCGCAACGACGACCGGGTTGCCCATGCGGTTCTTGTTGAAGGCGCGCAGGGTGAGCGCCTCGTCGTCGGGGTTGTCTTCCACCAGCAGTATCGGTCGATCGCTCGACATGATCAATTCCTGTTAATGCAGTGTCTTATCAGGTCTGACCCGTTTCCGCCCACAGGGGCCGGACAGAAAATACACTGGTTTGCCTCTCCTGTGCAATACAGCGTCAAAATGGACAGTAAGTCCATCCATCCAAGCAAAACGGCGCGTCCGGTCATCAGGTCAGCTGATCGCGCAGAAGCACAAACACATCGCCTTCGCTGCCGGCAGACTCGATCCAGGAAAAAGCCAACCGCGGGAATGCTCTTTCCACGATTTCACGGTTTCCACCCACTTCAACGGCAAGAATACCCTTCGACTTGAGGTGCCCTGCGGCCCCGGCAAGGATGCGGCGCACGATGTCGAGGCCGTCCTCGCCGGCCGCCAGCGCCATTTCCGGCTCGTGGCGGTATTCCGCCGGCAGCGCGCGCATGGCTTCGCCGGTGACATAGGGCGGGTTCGAGATGATGAGGTCGTACTGCCGTTCCCCGAGTCCGGCGAACACGTCGGAGCGGAGCAGGCGGATGCGGTCATCCAGGCCATAGTCGGCCACATTGCGTACGGCGACGGCAAGCGCGTCCGCCGAAAGGTCGGCGGCGTCGATCCTGGCCACCGGAAAAGTCAGTCCCAGCAACACGGCGAGACAACCCGAGCCGGTGCATAGGTCGAGGGCGTCGCCGACCGATGCGGGATCGCCGAACCAGGGCTCGAGCGTGCCGTCGAGCAGCAGTTCGGCAATGTGCGAGCGCGGCACGATGACGCGCTCGTCGACGTAGAAGCGGTAGTCGCCCAGCCAGGCTTCGTGCGTCAGGTAGGCCGCCGGAATGCGTTCGTCGATGCGGCGCGCCAGCAGCGTCCCCAGCGTCTCCAGTTCGGCGGAGGTCAGGCGGGCATCGAGGAAGGGCTCGAGCCGGTCGAGCGGCAGGCGGAGGGTGTGCAGCAGCAGGTAGACCGCCTCGTCGTAGGCCGACTGCGTGCCGTGTCCGAAGGACAGTCCCTCCTCGCCGAAGCGGCTGACGGTCCAGCGCAGGACGTCGCGCAGCGTGACGAGTTCGGCGGGAATCATTGCAGCAGGAGCTCGAGGCTGCGCTCGTAGATGCGCGAGAGGGGCTCGATGTCGGCCACGGGGATACACTCGTCGATCTTGTGAAGGGTGGCGTTGAGCGGGCCGAGCTCGATGATTTCCGGGCAGATGTCGGCGATGAAGCGGCCGTCCGACGTGCCGCCGCTGGTGGACAGTTCCGTTTCGATGCCGGCGATCTCCCGTATGGCCGCCGAGACCACCTCGACCAGCCGTCCGCGCGGGGTGAGGTAGGGCTTGCCGGACAGCGTCCAGTCGAGTCGATACTCGACGCCGTGGCGGTCGAGGATCTCATGCACGCGCGCCTTGAGGCCGTCGGGCGTGCTGGCGGTGGAAAAGCGGAAGTTGAAGAGGATCTCCGCCGTGCCCGGCACGACGTTGTCGGCGCCGGTGCCGGCACGAAAGTTCGACACCTGCCAGGAGGTGGGCGGAAAGTATTCGTTGCCCGTGTCCCACACCGTGGCGGCCAACTCGGCAAGGGCGGGCGCGATCATGTGCACCGGATTCTTCACCAGGTGCGGGTAGGCGATGTGGCCCTGCACGCCCTGCACCAGCAGGCGGCCGGAGAGCGAGCCGCGGCGGCCGTTCTTGATGGTGTCGGCCAGCCGGCTCGCGGAGGTCGGTTCGCCGACGATGCAGAAGTCGATTTTCTCGCCGCGCGCCTTCAGTTCCTCCACCACCCGCACCGTGCCGTTGACCGCCGGCCCTTCCTCGTCGGAGGTCAGCAGCAGGGCGATGGCACCGGAGTGCTGCGGCCGGCGCGCGACGAAGCGCTCGGCCGCCGTGACGAAGGCGGCGATGGAGGTTTTCATGTCCGCCGCGCCGCGGCCGTAGAGATGGCCGTCGCGGACCTCGGGCGTGAAGGGGTCGGAGCGCCATTGCTCGAGCGGGCCGGTCGGCACCACGTCGGTATGGCCGGCGAAGCAGACCACGGGCCCGGCGCCGCCGCGGCGCGCCCACAGGTTGGACACGCCGCCGCGATCCAGGCGCTCGAGCCGGAAGCCGAGCGCCGCGAGCCGCGCCGCGACGAGTTCGAGGCAGCCGCCGTCCTCGGGGGTGACGGAACGGCGCGCGATCAGGGCGCAGGCCAGTTCGAGCGTATCGGACATCAGCCGGCGTCGTCGACGTTGAGGGTGAACTCGGTGAAGGAGGCGCTGTTCGGGTTGGTCTTCTCGAAGTCCAGCGCCGCAGCCGTGGCGACGGATTTCTGTTCTCCCGGCGTCGGCGTGCCCAGCTGGGAGTTGTTGATCAGCCAGGACAGGTTGGTCGGCGAATCGGAATTGACCAGCGCTTCGTCGAGCGTGATGACGTTTTCCTTGTAGAGGCGGAACAGGTCCTGCTCGAAGGTCTGCGATCCCGGCGCCAGGCTCTGCTCCATGGCCTCCTTGATGCCGTTGATCTCGCCCCTCTCGATCAGTTCCTGGATGTGGCGGGTGTTGAGCAGGATCTCCACCGCCGGGATGCGCTTGCCGTCCGGCTTCTTCACCAGGCGCTGCGAGACGATGCCCTTCAGGCTGACCGAGAGGTCGAGGTAGAGGGCGGGACGGTTCTCCAGGGCGTAGAAGTTGATGATGCGGTTCAGCGCGTGGTAGCTGTTGCTGGCGTGCAGGGTGGCCAGGCAGAGGTGGCCGGTCTGGGCGTAGGCCAGCGCCGCCGCCATCGTCTCGCGGTCGCGGATCTCGCCGATGAGGATGCAGTCGGGCGCCTGGCGCATGGCGTTCTTCAGCGCGTTTTCCCAGACCTTGGTGTCGAGGCCGATCTCGCGCTGGTTGACCACCGATTTCTTGTGCTTGAAGAGGTATTCGATCGGGTCCTCGACCGTCAGGATGTGGCCGGAGCGGTTGCTGTTGCGGTGGTCGATCATCGCCGCCAGGGTGGTCGACTTGCCCGAGCCGGTCGAGCCGACCACCAGCACCAGGCCGCGCTTTTCCATGATGACCTCGGCCAGCACGTTGGGCAGGCCGAGCTCGTCCAGGTTGGGGATCTCGCCCTGGATGAAGCGCACGACGATGGCGATGGTGCCGCGCTGCCAGAACATGTTGACGCGGAAGTTGCCGACGTCGCGGATGCCGAAGGAGACGTTGATCTCCTTTTCCTCCTCGAAATGACGGATCTGCTCCGGCTTCAGCATCTCGTAGGCCATCTTCTGGATGGTGGCCGGGTCCATGTTCTGCTGGTTGATCGGGACCGTGGTGCCCTGGATCTTGATGTGGATCGGGGCGCCGGCGGAGACGAAGATGTCGGAGGCCTTCTTCTCGGCCATCAGCTGGAACAGCTTGTCGAAGATCATGTCCCCTCCTGGAAGAGTCAGTCGCTGTCAGACGCCGCGCAAGAGTTCGTTGATGCCGACCTTGGCGCGCGTCTTGGCATCCACCCGCTTGACGATGACGGCGCAGTACAGGCTGTACTTGCCGTCGGCCGAGGGCAGGCTGCCGGAGACGACGACCGATCCGGCCGGCACGCGGCCGTAGCCGATCTCGCCCGTCTCGCGGTTGTAGATGCGCGTGCTCTGGCCGATGAAGACGCCCATCGAGATGACGCAGTCGTCCTCGAGGATGACACCCTCGACGACCTCGGAGCGCGCGCCGACGAAGCAGTTGTCGCCGATGATGGTCGGGTTGGCCTGCAGCGGCTCCAGCACGCCGCCGATGCCGACGCCGCCGGACAGGTGCACGTTCTTGCCGATCTGGGCGCAGGAGCCGACCGTCGCCCAAGTGTCTACCATGGTGCCCTCGTCGACATAGGCGCCGATGTTGACGAAGGAGGGCATCAGCACTGCGTTGCGGCCGATGAAGGAGCCGCGGCGCACCACGGCGCCGGGGACGACGCGATAGCCGCCGCGCTCGAACTGCTCCTGGTCGTATTTCTGGAACTTGGTCGGCACCTTGTCCCAATAGCGCAGGGCGCCGCCGTCCATGATGCGGTTGTCCTCGAGGCGGAAGGAGAGCAGCACCGCCTTCTTGATCCACTGGTGCGTCGTCCATTCGCCGCCGACCTTCTCGGCCACGCGCAGCTTGCCCTGGTCGAGCTGGGCGAGGACGTGCTCCACCGCCTCGCCGACCTTGGCCGGGGCCTTGCCGGGCTGGATGCCGGCGCGCTCTTCCCAGGCCTGCTCGATGATCTGCTGATAATCCTGCATGGAATTTCCCTTCAAAGTTTGCCGCAAAAAGCCTCGATGCGCCGCGCCGCCTCGATACATTCGTCGAGGGACGCGACCAGCGCGATGCGCACGAACCGCTCGCCCGGGTTGATCCCGCCCGCCTCGCGCGCGAGATAGCTGCCCGGCAGCACGGTCACATTATATTCACGCTGCAGGCCGAGGGCGAACTCGGTGTCGTGTATCGGCGTGCGCGCCCACAGGTAGAAGCCGGCGTCCGGCCGCGCCGTCTTCAGATGAGCGCCGATCAGCGGCGTCACGGCGTCGAATTTGGCACGGTAGAGACGGCGGTTCTCGCGCACGTGCGCCTCGTCGGACCAGGCCACCGCGCTGGCGTGCTGCACCGGCGGGCTCATGGCGCAGCCCTGGTAGGTGCGGTAGAGCCAGAATCGCTTCAGGATGCCGGCGTCGCCGGCGACGAAGCCGGAGCGCAGCCCCGGCACGTTGCTGCGCTTGGACAGGCTGGAGAACATGACGATGCCGCGGTAGTCGTCGCGGCCGAGGGCGCGCGCCGCGGCGAGCACGCCCAGCGGCGGCGCGTCCTCGTCGAAATAGATCTCCGAATAGCATTCGTCGCTGGCGATGACGAAGCCGTGGCGGTCGGCCAGTTCGAACAGCCTTTTCCATTCCTCAAGCGTGAGCACCTTGCCGGTCGGGTTGCCGGGCGAGCAGACGTAGGCGAGCCGGATGCGGCGCCAGCTCGCTTCGGGAATGGCGTCGAAATCCGAGGCGAAGCCGTTCTCCGGCAGATGGTTGAGGAAGACCGGCTGCGCGCCGGCAAGCAGGGCCGCGCCCTCGTAGATCTGGTAGAAGGGATTCGGACTCAGCACCAGGGCGTCGCCGCGCGCGGCGTCGACGACGCATTGCGCGATGGCGAACAGCGCCTCGCGCGAGCCGTTCACCGGCAGCACCTGATTCACGGCATCGGGCGCGGGAATGCCGTAGCGGCGCGCGAGCCAGGCGGCGATGGCCTCGCGCAAGGCGTCGCTGCCCGAGGTCGTGGGATAATTCGCCAGCCCCTTGAGGCTGGCGCCGAGCGCGTCCTGGATGAATGCCGGGGTGGCGTGCTGAGGCTCGCCGATGGAGAGACGGATCTCGCGCAGGCCCTGGGGCGGCGTGATGCCCTGGAACAGCAGGCGCAGCTTCTCGAAGGGGTAGGGGTGGAGCTTGTCGAGGTTGGGGTTCACGGTGTCTGCGCGGCTTCGGCTGCTGCGGCGCCGCTTGTCTGAGATATGCAGATTATAAGTGTGTCGGCGAAGAAAAACACCGTAGCCATCGTCTCGCTGCTCGCCGGCGCCACCGTCTGGGGGCTCATCTGGCATCCCTACCGCGTGCTCGAGGGCATGGCCGTCTCGGCCGCGCTCGGCGCCACGCTGACCTATCTCGTGGCGTTTGCCCTCGGCTTTCCGCTGCTGCGATCCCGCCTGGCCTCCTCCCGGCCGGCCGGCATGCTGATCCTGATCGGGCTCGTTTCGGGCGGCTGCAACCTCGGCTACGTCCTCGCCACGGTGCATGGGGAGGTGATGCGGGTGCTGCTGCTGTTCTACCTGGCGCCGCTGTGGACCGTCCTGCTTGCCCGCCTGCTGCTCGGTGAAAAAGTCAGTCTCGCCGGCACGGCGGTGATCGTGCTGTCGCTCTCGGGCGCCGTCGTCATGCTGTGGCAGCCGCGGCTGGGCCTGCCGCTGCCGCAGAGCGGGGCGGAATGGCTCGGCCTGGCGGCGGGCTTCCTCTTCGCCCTGGCCAACGTGCTCATCCGCAAGGCGCATGAACTGCCCATCGAGCTGAAGTCGATGGCCGTCTTCGCCGGCGTCGTCATCGTCGGAGGGCTGGTCCTGCCGTTCGAACCGGCGCCCATGGCTTTCCCGCCGGCGGAGGGCTGGCTGCTGGTCGGCCTGCTCGGCCTCGTGCTGCTGGCGACGAATCTCTTCGTGCAGTACGGCCTGACCCACACCCCGGCCAACCGCGCCATCGTCATCTTTCTCTTCGAGCTGGTGGTGGCCGCGCTCTCGGCCTGGCTGCTGGCGGGGGAGACGATGACCCCGCAGGAATGGGTCGGCGGGGCGATGATCGTCGCTGCCAGCCTGTTCTCCGGCCGGATCGAGGAGCGACCGGCGGACGCCGCTTGATAGAATCCCGTTTCAGCACCGCGATTGTCCGACGTGTCGATCACCTTTCCCGACAGCCCATTCGTCCTGCACCAGCCCTTCGAGCCGGCCGGCGACCAGCCCGAGGCCATTGCCCATCTGGCCGAGGGCATCCGCGACGGCCTGATGTACCAGACGCTGCTCGGCGTCACCGGCTCGGGCAAGACCTACACCATGGCCAACGTCATCGCCCGACTGGGACGGCCGGCCATGGTGCTGGCGCCGAACAAGACGCTGGCGGCGCAGCTCTACTCTGAGTTCCGCGAGTTCTTCCCGGAAAACGCGGTCGAGTATTTCGTCTCCTACTACGACTACTACCAGCCCGAGGCTTACGTGCCCTCGCGCGACCTCTACATCGAGAAGGATTCCTCGATCAACGAGCACATCGAGCAGATGCGCCTGTCGGCGACGAAATCCCTGCTCGAGCGGCGCGACGTGGTCATCGTCGGCACCGTCTCGGCCATCTACGGCATCGGCGATCCGGTGGACTACCACGGCATGATCCTGCATCTGCGCGAGGGCGAGCGCATCGGCCAGCGCGACGTCATCAGGCGCCTCGCCGAGATGCAGTACGAGCGCAACGAGGTGGACTTCCATCGCGGCACCTTCCGCGTGCGCGGCGACGTCATCGACATCTTCCCGGCGGAGAACGCCGAGCATGCCCTGCGCCTGTCTCTCTTCGATGACGTGATCGAGTCGCTCCAGCTGTTCGACCCGCTCACCGGCCATCTGCGCCAGAAGCTGGGGCGCTTCACGGTGTATCCCTCCAGCCACTACGTCACGCCGCGCGAGACGGTGCTGCGCGCCATCGAGGCGATCAAGCTCGAACTGCGCGAACGGATCGAGACATTCCAGGCGGCGCAGAAGCTGGTCGAGGCCCAGCGCATCGAGCAGCGCACCCGCTTCGATCTGGAGATGCTCTCGGAGCTCGGCTTCTGCAAGGGCATCGAGAACTACTCGCGCCACCTGTCGGGCCGAAAACCGGGCGAGCCGCCGCCGACCCTGATCGACTACCTGCCGCCGGACGCGCTGATGTTCATCGACGAGTCGCACGTCACCGTGCCGCAGCTGGGCGGCATGTACAAGGGCGACCGCTCGCGCAAGGAGAACCTGGTCGAGTACGGCTTCCGCCTGCCCTCCGCCCTCGACAACCGGCCGCTGCGCTTCGACGAATTCGAGCGGCTGATGCCGCAGACCGTCTTCGTCTCGGCCACGCCGGCGGACTACGAACGGGCGCACCAGTCCCAGGTGGTCGAGCAGGTGGTGAGGCCGACCGGCCTGATCGACCCGCTGGTGATCGTGCGGCCGGCCAGCACCCAGGTCGACGACCTGCTGGGGGAAATCAAGCTGCGCACGGCGCAGAACGAGCGCGTGCTGGTCACCACCCTGACCAAGCGCCTGGCCGAGGATCTGACCGACTACCTCGGCGAGAACGGCATCAAGGTGCGCTACCTGCATTCCGACGTCGAGACGGTGGAGCGGGTGGAGATCATCCGCGACCTGCGCCTGGGGGAGTTCGACGTGCTGGTCGGCATCAACCTGCTGCGCGAGGGCCTCGACATACCGGAAGTGTCGCTGGTGGCCATCCTCGACGCCGACAAGGAGGGCTTCCTGCGCTCGGAGCGTTCCCTCATTCAGACCATCGGACGCGCCGCGCGCCACCTGCACGGCACGGCGATCCTCTACGCCGACGCCCTGACCGACTCGATGCGCCGCGCCATCGCCGAGACCGAGCGCCGCCGCGCCAAGCAGATGGGCTTCAACGAGGCCAACGGCATCACGCCGAAGAGCGTCACCAAGCGCATCAAGGACATCATCGACGGCATCTACGACCACGAGATCGCCGCCGAGGCCATCGAGGTGGCGGAGGAGCGGGCCCGCTACGAGGCCATGGACGAGAAGGCCCTGGCGCGGGAAATCCGGCGCATCGAGAAACGGATGCAGGAGCACGCCCGGAATCTCGAGTTCGAGGAGGCCGCAGCCGCCCGCGATCAGTTGTTCAGGCTCCGCGAGAGGGTCTTCGGCGCGTCCGGGTCCGATGCCGCCGATGCTGGAAGGCCGATTGCATGAAACGCATCCTGTTCGTCTGCATGGGCAATATCTGCAGATCACCCACGGCTGAAGGCGTTGCAAGAAATATATTAATTAACAATGGATTATATGATTTAATTAAAGTGGATTCTGCTGGAACGCACGACTATCACGTGGGCGAGCCACCGGATCCGCGCACCTGTCTGGCGGCCATGAAAAGGGGGGTCGATCTTTCCCGATTGCGTGCCCGTCAGGTCTGCCCGGAGGATTTCGAGCGCTTCGACCTGTTGCTGGCCATGGACCGCGCCAATCTGGTCCATCTGAAGCGCGGCTCCCGTCCCGAATACCATTCGAAGCTGGGCCTGTTCCTGGAATACGCCGAGGCCTTTGAAGAGTACGAGATGCCGGATCCCTATTACGGCGGCGCCAGCGGCTTCGAGCAGGTGCTCGACATGGCCGAGGATGCCGCCCGTGGCCTGATCGGTGTCCTCACGCAGACAAAAAAATAGCCGGGACGGTCTCCCGCCCCGGCTACATCATTGTTTTATTTGCGTGTTTCAACCTGAACCATCGGCTCCTGCGGGATCACGGGTGCCGCCTTGGGCTTGCGGCCAAGCCGGATTTCGCTTTCTGGCGCAGCCGGCACGGCGGATGCCTTTTCGCGGCTGGTTTCGACCAGGATCAGGCCCGAGGCTTCGAGTGCGACCTGGATGTCCGCCTTGGGCGGCACCGCGACGGCGGGAGCCGGTTCTTCCGGAGCCGCCTCGGCGACTGCCGGCGACACCACTATGGCTTCCTGCTCAACGGGGAGTTCCGCATGGATCACGGGAACGGGTGCAGGTGCGGGTTCGCCGGCCAGCACCGGTTCGGCTGACGGCGCCTGGGGTTCGGCCGGCAGAGGAACCGGCGCCGGGGCGACCTCGACGACCGGCGCGGAAACTGCACCGACCTCGATGGCAGGTTGCGCCTGCTCCTCGTCATGCGTCTGCAGGGCGGCTGGCACGGCATGTTCGGCTCCCGTGTCACCGGTTTGCGCCTCGCCGCGACGTTCGCCACGGTCCCGGCCACGACCACGCCGGCCGCGCCGGCCTCGGCGCTGCTCATCCTGGCCTTCGCCACTGCCCGGCGGCGGCGTTTCCAGGGCGCTGTGCGGTCCGGCTTGCGTTTCCGGTGCGGGGGCAGGGGTTGGACGCTGTTCCTGTTGCGGACGCTGCTGCTTCGGCGGACGCTGCTCCTGCTGTTGCGGCCGTTCGCTGCGTTCGGACCGCGAACGGCGGTCGCCGCGCGCCTCTTGCTCCGGCCGCTGCTGGCCGCGCTGGCGCTCGCGCGGCTCTTGCTTCCCACGCTCGCCGCGCCCGCGGCCGCGCTCGCCGCGCCCCTCGCGGGACGGCTCGCGCTCACGCCGTGCCGGGGCGACTGACTTTTCCGCCGGCGTCGGTTCGGCCTTGCGGTTGCCCCGGAACCAGCCGAAGATTTTCGAGATGATGCCATGCTCGGCCGCTGCGGGCTGCGGTGCGGCCGCCTTGGGCTCCACCACGGGCGCCGGCTGGGCCGGCGTGATGCCCCTGACGGCGGCCTCGGGGCGGGCCGGCCGGGTCTCGGTCTGCGCCGAGGGCGGCTGGTAGGCCTCGGTGGGCGGCGCCTCGGCCATGCGGTAACTCGGCGGCACCTGCTCTTCCTGATTGAGCTGGTCGTGGCGCAGGCGCACGATCTCGTGCGCCGGCGTCTCCAGGTGCGTGTTCGGGATGAGCACGATGTTGACCTTGTGGCGCAACTCGATGGTGCGGATGTCGTCGCGCTTCTCGTTGAGCAGGAAGGTGGCGACGTCGACCGGCACCTGGGCGTGCACGGCGCCGGTGTTCTCCTTCATCGCCTCCTCCTCGAGGATGCGCAGGATGTGCAGGGCGGCCGATTCGGTGCTGCGGATGTGGCCCGTGCCGGTGCAGCGCGGGCAGGGGATGTAGGTCATCTCGGCCAGTGCCGGGCGCAGGCGCTGGCGCGACAGTTCGAGCAGGCCGAAGCGCGAGATCTTGCCCGTCTGCACGCGGGCGCGGTCGAAGTGCAGGGCGTCGCGCAGGCGGTTTTCCACTTCGCGCTGGGCGCGCGGGCTTTCCATGTCGATGAAGTCGATGACGATGAGGCCGCCCAGGTCGCGCAGGCGCAGCTGGCGCGCGACTTCGTCCGCCGCCTCGAGGTTGGTGCGCAGCGCGGTCTCCTCGATGTCGGCGCCGCGCGTGGCACGGCCGGAGTTGACGTCGATCGCCACCAGCGCCTCGGTGTGGTCCACCACGATGGCGCCGCCCGAGGGCAGGGTGACCTGGCGGCCGAAGGCGGTCTCGATCTGGTGCTCGATCTGAAAGCGCGAGAAGAGCGGCACGTCGTCGCGGTAGCGCTTGACGCGCGCCACGTTGCCCGGCATGACGTGGCTCATGAACTGCTGCGCCTGCTCGAAGATGTCATCGGTATCGATGAGGATCTCGCCGATGTCCGGCTGGAAGTAGTCGCGGATGGCGCGGATGACCAGGCTGCCTTCCTGGTAGATGAGGAAAGCGCCCTTCTGGCTGTTGGCGGCACCCTCGATGGCGCGCCACAGCTGCATCAGGTAGTTGAGGTCCCACTGCAGTTCCTCTGCGGTGCGGCCGATGCCGGCGGTGCGCGCGATCAGGCTCATGCCCTGCGGCACGTCGAGCTGGTCCATGGCCTCGCGCAGTTCGTTGCGGTCCTCGCCCTCGATGCGGCGCGAGACGCCGCCGCCGCGGGGGTTGTTCGGCATCAGCACGAGGTAGCGGCCGGCCAGCGAGATGAAGGTGGTCAGCGCGGCGCCCTTGTTGCCGCGCTCGTCCTTGTCCACCTGGACGATGAGTTCCTGGCCTTCCTTGAGCGCTTCCTTGATGGTGGCGCGGTTCGGCTCGACGCCTTCCCTGAAATAGGCGCGCGAGACTTCCTTGAAGGGGAGGAAACCGTGGCGTTCGGCGCCGTAATCGACGAAGGCCGCTTCGAGGCTGGGCTCGATGCGGGTGATGACGGCCTTGTAGATGTTGCTCTTGCGTTGTTCCTTGGCGGCCGATTCGATGTCGAGGTCGATCAGTTTCTGGCCATCGACGATCGCGACGCGGAGTTCCTCGGCCTGCGTCGCATTGAACAGCATGCGTTTCATGGTGTTGTTCTCCCGCGCGCAAACACGGGAAGACAAACCGCATCCGGTTCAGGCGGATTATTAGTTTGGCTGGTTTGAAATCATCAAGAGTGTCAGGGGCAAACTAATTTCGGGTTTGTCGTTGCGTCCTGAAGTAATGTCAGGACAGTGTGTTCCGCGTGTGCTAAGTGCGCGCAATTCAAGTAGTATCGCTGCTTCTGGTGAGCGAATTAACCTTTCGCGGTTCGCGGGTGTCGATGAATCGACAGCATTCCGGCGTGCCGACCGATGCCGCTTCGGGTCATGGGGCGCGCATCCGAAACCAGCCTGAATTTTTCTTCGTGGCCGGTCCCCGAAATGGGCAAACCAGCCGGCAGTATATTCAAAATGAAGGAGTTAAGCAAAGCTTCCGTCAGCCACCGTCGTATTGGCGAGGAAGCCGAGGGGCAGCGCATCGACAACTACCTCCTTGCCGTTTGCAAGGGGGTGCCGAAAAGCCACGTCTATCGCATCCTCAGAAGCGGCGAGGTGCGCGTGAACAGCCGGCGCGTCGGACCCGATTACCGTCTGCAGGCGGGCGACGAGGTGCGCATTCCGCCCGTGGCGGTTCGCGCCGGGACGGATAAGGCGATCCCCGCCGGACGCGCCTATCGCATCCTTCACGAGGACGACTGGCTGCTGGCGATCGACAAGCCGGCTGGCATGGCCGTCCATGGCGGCAGCGGGGTGAGCTTCGGCGTCATCGAGCAATTGCGGCGGCAGCGCCCTCAGGCGCGCTTTCTCGAACTGGCCCACCGTCTCGACCGCGAAACCTCCGGGCTGCTGCTCGTCGCGAAGAAGCGCGCCGCCCTGACGGCGCTGCACGACCTGTTCCGCGAGGGGCGCATCGAGAAGCGCTACCTGGCGCTGGTCAAGGGCCGCTGGCGGGAACCGCTGCGGCACGTGCGGCTGGCCCTCCACAAATACCTCACGGAGGAGGGCGAGCGCCGCGTCAGCGTGTCGCGCGAAGGCAAGGAGGCGCACAGCATCGTGCGCCTGGTTGCCCGCTGGCAGAACTTCAGCCTGGTCGAGGTGGAGTTGAAGACCGGCCGTACGCACCAGATTCGCGTTCATCTCGCCCACCTCGGCCATCCGCTGTGCGGCGACGACAAGTACGGCGATTTCCCCCTCAACAAGCTCTTGCATAAGCAGGGGCTGGGCCGCATGTTCCTGCATGCCGCCCACCTGAGCCTCGCACATCCGGCGACCCATGAGCGGCTGGAACTCGCGTCGCCGCTGCCAGCGGAGCTGACGCGATTCCTCGAACGGCTGGATCGGAACGAACAGAGAGACCATGGAACGGAACTACCGCCTGGTGGTATTTGACTGGGACGGCACCCTGATGGATTCGGCGGGCGCCATCGTCGCCTGCATGCAGGCCGCCGCCCGGGATCTCGGCCTGGAGCCGCCGGACGACACCACGGCACGCCAGGTGATCGGTCTCGGTCTGCGCGACGCCCTTTCGCGGGCGCTGCCGGGCGCCCCGGCAAGCGAGCACAATCGCATCGCGGAACGCTACCGCCATCACTATCTGTCGCAGGACCATGAACTGTCCCTGTTTGCCGGCGCCTACGAGCTGGTGGCCGAACTGCGGGAGGTCGGCTTCCTGCTCGGCGTGGCCACGGGAAAAAGCCGCCTCGGATTGAACCGGGCGCTCGACTCGACCGGCCTGGCGGATTTCTTCCATGCCACGCGCTGTGCCGATGAATGCAATTCCAAGCCGGCCCCTGACATGCTGTTCGAGCTCATGTATGAGCTGGATGCGGAGCCGGAACGCACCTTGATGATTGGCGACACGACGCACGATCTGCAGATGGCCAGAAACGCCGGCGTCAGGTCGCTCGGCGTCGGCTTCGGCGCCCATTCCCGCGAAGAGCTTGCCCGCGAGGATCCGTTGGCTCTGTTCGACCGGCTCTCGGATTTGAGGGAATGGCTGAGACAACACGGCTGATCTGCGCCAGTGATACGCTGGCCGAAAAAGGCTGCGGCGTGCGCTTCGAGCTTCCGCTCGAGGGCGGCGCCATGGCAAGCGCCTTTGTCGTCCGTTATGGCGGCAAGGCCTATGCGTACCTGAACCGCTGCGCCCACGTCGGTATCGAGATCGACTGGAACGCCGGGGAATTCTTCGATGATTCCGGGCTATACTTGATTTGCTCCACGCACGGCGCGATATACCGTCCTGACAGCGGCGAATGCATGGGCGGACCCTGCCGCGGCCGCCGCCTCCAGCAACTGGATATCGAAGAGCGCGACGGAAGCGTCTTTCTCAAATAGCGAAGGGAACATGGCTGAAACCCCGAACAACGATCCCGCATGGGAGCGCAAGGCCATCGAAAAGCTGGCGCTCGAATCGCTCGCCGAGCAGAAGCGCCGCCGCCGCTGGGGCATATTCTTCAAGCTGCTCGGCTTCGTCTATCTGACCTTCATCATTCTGGCGTTGGGCGACTGGGGAGACGCGACGGAGAAGCTCGGCGACGGCAGGAAGCACACGGCACTGATCCAGTTGAACGGCGTCATCAAGCCGACCGGGGAAGCCAGCGCGGAGAAGGTCAACGCTGCCCTGCAGGCCGCCTTCAAGGACCGCGGCACGCAGGGCGTGATCCTGCGCATCAACAGCCCGGGCGGCAGCCCTGTCCAGTCGGGGATCATCAACGACGAGATCCGGCGGCTGCGCACGAAGCACCCGGACATTCCGCTCTATGCCGTGGTCGAGGACGTCTGCGCCTCCGGCGGCTATTACGTCGCCGCGGCGGCCGACAGGATCTATGTGGACAAGGCGAGCATCGTCGGATCGATCGGCGTTCTGATGGACGGATTCGGCTTCACCGGCACGATGGACAAGCTCGGTGTCGAACGCCGGCTCCTCACGGCCGGCGAGAACAAGGGCTTCCTGGACCCGTTTTCCCCGCAGGACGTGCAGCACAAACAACATGCGCAGTTGCTGCTCGACGACATCCACAGGCAGTTCATCGAAGTCGTGCGCAAGGGGCGCGGCAAGCGACTCAAGGATTCGCCGGAATTGTTCAGCGGCCTGATGTGGTCGGGCGCCAAGAGCGTCGAGCTCGGTCTGGCAGACGGCCTCGGCAGCATCGAGTCGGTTGCCCGCAACGTCATCAAGGCCGAGGACATCCGCGACTACACCCTGCGCGCCAGTCTGGGCGAGCGGTTCGCCCGTCAGTTCGGCGCGGACATGGCCGAAGGCATCATGAATACTCTCGGCCGGATCGGCCTGCGCTAGCCACGGGCTATTCCACCAGCAGCAGAAACACGGCCGGCCGTTTCTCCAGATCCGGCGCACCTCCGACGCGCCAGGCGGCGATGCTGCGCGTCGCGATCCTTTCGTGCGCGGAGGTCAGATCCGCGGCGACGCACAATCGCGTATCCGGCTGGCAGGCATCGAGCAGCGCCTGGAAGAGCTGGGTACCGCGATAGGGCGTTTCGATGAATATCTGGGTTGCCTGGTCGCGCCGCGATTGCTTTTCCAGCTCGGCGATGCGCCTGTGCCGTTCCTGAGCCTTGATCGGAAGATAGCCGTGAAAGGCGAACCGTTGTCCATCCAGCCCCGAGGCCATCAGCGCCAGCAGGATGCTCGACGGCCCGACCAGCGGAATGACGCGAATCCCCTTGTCGTGGGCCGCGCGCACCAGGCACGCGCCCGGGTCGGCCACGGCCGGCACGCCCGCTTCGGACATCAGGCCGCCCGGGGCGCCGGCCAGGAGCGGGGCGAGCAGCGCATCCAGATCGGCGGGTCCGGGTTCCAGCGGCAGCTCGCGGATGTCGAGGTTCCGCATCGGCAGCGGATGCCCCATGCGCTTCAATTCGCCGCGCGCAGTCCTGGCATTTTCAACGATGAAATAAACCAGGCTGCGTGCGACGCCCTGGACGTCCTCCGGCAGGACCGCCTCGGTCCTGCCGTCGGCCAGCGAAACGGGAATCAGGTACAGCGGACCCGGGGGCATCAGGGGATGTGCAGCCCTTCAATGCGCAGCATGCCGCACAGGGCGATCAGGGGCAATCCGATGAGGGCGTTCGGGTCGTCGCCGCGCATGCTCGACAGCAGGGCGATGCCCAGCCCCTCGGACTTGGCGCTGCCCGCGCAGTGATAGGGCTGCTCCTTGTCCAGATAGCGTTCGATTTCCGCCTCGCCGAGCTGGCGAAACGTGACTTCCGTCGGTATGCCCGTCACCTGTCTCCGGCCGGTGGCGCTGTTGAAGAGACAAAGGCCGGTATGGAAAACCACCGTTTTGCCACGCATGAGACGCAGTTGCTCGATGGCCCTCTCGCGGGTCAGCGGCTTGCCGAAACGCTGGTCGCCCAGGTAGGCCACCTGGTCGCTGCCGATGATCAGGCTGCCGGGAAAGCGAGCGGAAACCGCCTCGGCCTTGGCCACGGACAGTCTTTCGGCCGTCTGCGCCGGACTCTCTCCCGCCAATGGCGATTCATCGGTGTCCGGGCTGGCGACTTCAAATGGGATCTGCAGCCGGCTCAGCAACTCGCGGCGGTAGGCCGAGGTGGAGGCAAGTATCAGGCGAGGCATCGATGGCGAATACGGATGTTATTCTTTTGACAGGAAAAGTCTCGAAATGATATCATTCCACGCTTATGTCGCAACGGGGCATGGTCATCGACGGCCTTGAGTTTGCACGGCGGCAGGGCTGTCTCGCCGGCCAACTGCGGCTTGGGGCGTTGCAGCGACTGAACGACGTGCTGTTCGATGCCGACGGCCATCTGGATTACGAGATTGCCGGGGAAATGGCAGGCAACAACGCCTTTCTCAAGCTGCGCATCGAAGGGCCGCTCAGGCTGACATGCCAGCGCTGCCTGGGGCCCATGGAGTTCGCCCTGGACGTGAGCAGCCGGGTCATGCTGGTCGAATCCGGGGCGCCGTGGCCCGAGGATGGCCAGCTTGGCGGGCTCGAGGACGAGACATGCGATGCCATCGAGGCATCCCGGGAATTGAATCTCCTGCCCCTGCTGGAGGAGGAAATCCTCCTGGCATTGCCGATTGCGCCGAGGCATGAGGCCTGCCAGCCGCCGGTAGTGGCCGATTTGTCCGGAAGCGTTTCGCCCTTTGCGCAACTGGCAAGGCTCAAGCGGCAGTAATTTATTTGAATACGTTTTAAGGAGCACAACATGGCTGTTCAACAGAACAAGAAGTCGCCCTCGAAGCGCGGCATGCACCGCGCCCACGACTTCCTGACCAATCCGCCGCTTGCGGTCGAGCCGACCACCGGCGAAACCCACCTGCGCCATCACATCAGCCCGAGCGGGTATTACCGCGGCAAGAAGGTCGTCAAGGCCAAGGGCGAATAAAATTCCGCGCCGGCCCTCTCTTACCCAGGGACTGGGCCGCCGGTGACCATATCACGGGAATCTGACGCGCGTCGATGGACGTGACCATCGCGATCGACTGCATGGGCGGCGACTTCGGCCCATCCGTCACGCTTCCCGCCGTCAGTCGCTTCCTGCAGAACGACGAGCGAGCCGGCGCGATTCTCGTCGGCCTGCCGGCCGAAGTGGAGCCGGCCGTATCGGCGGCGAAATCCCGTTTCGGCGGCCGGCTGCAGTTCCAGCCGGCGAGCGAAGTGGTCAACATGGATGACCCGCTCGCCACGGCTCTCAGGGTCAAGAAGGATTCCTCGATGCGCGTAGCCATCGACCTGGTCAAGGAAGGTCGGGCGCAGGCGGCGGTTTCCGCCGGCAACACCGGCGCGCTGATGGCCATCGCCCGCTTCGTGCTGAAAACCCTTCCCGGCATCGACCGTCCCGCCATCGCCACGATCCTGCCCACCTTGCGCGGCCACACCTATGTGCTCGATCTCGGTGCCAACGTGGACTGCGAGCCCCAGCACCTGCTTCAGTTCGGCATCATGGCCGACATGCTCGTGTCGGCGGTTGAACACAAGGAGCGCCCGTCCGTCGGCCTGCTCAACATCGGCGAGGAGGATATCAAGGGCAACGAGGTGGTGAAGCAGGCGGGCGAACTGCTCAGGCAGAGCGGGCTCAATTTCTACGGCAACGTCGAAGGGGACGACATCTACAAGGGCACGACCGACATCGTCGTGTGCGACGGATTTGTCGGCAACGTGCTGCTGAAGACCTCGGAGGGGCTGGCCCGCATGCTGGCGACGTTCCTGCGCGAGGAGTTCAGCCGCAACCCGTTCAGGAAGCTGGCGGGGCTGATTGCCCTGCCTGCGCTGAACGCCTTCCGCAACCGGGTTGATCCCCGTCGCTACAACGGCGCCAGCCTGCTCGGCCTGCGCGGCATTGTCGTCAAGAGCCACGGCTCGGCCGACCAGTTGGCCTTTGCCCAGGCCATCGAGCGCGCGGCGGAGGAGGCACGCAACCGCCTCGTCGAGCGCATCACTGAACGCATGGCACGAAACGTGGCACAGACAGCCCTCCAATGAGTTACGCACGCATAACCGGAACGGGCAGCTATCTGCCGCCGACGGCGCTGACCAACGACGACCTCGTGGCGCGCGGCGTCGATACCTCAGACGAATGGATCGTCGAGCGCACCGGCATTCGCAGCCGACACCTGGCCGATGCAGGGCAAATGGCCAGCGACCTGGCGCTGGAGGCCAGCCGCAAGGCCATGGCCGCCGCCGGGATTTCCGCCGGAAAGATCGATTTGATCGTCCTCGCCACGTCGACGCCGGATTACATCTTTCCCAGCACGGCCTGTCTGCTGCAATCGAAGCTGGGGGTCAGCGGTGCCGCCGCGTTCGACGTACAGGCGGTTTGCAGCGGTTTTGCATACGCCCTGACCGTCGCGGAGAAGTTCATCCGCTCCGGCAGCCACCGCTGCGCGCTTGTCGTGGGTGCCGAAGTGTTTTCGCGCATTCTCGACTGGAACGACCGCGGCACCTGTGTCCTGTTTGGCGATGGAGCCGGTGCGGTCGTTCTCGAAGCGAGCGAGGAGCCGGGCATTCTGGCCAGCGCCCTGCATGCGGACGGCGCGCACCACGCCATCCTGGAAGTGCCGGGGCAAGTCTGCGGCGGCAAGGTGGTGGGCCAACCCTTCGTCAAGATGGACGGCCCGGCCGTCTTCAAGTTCGCCGTCAGGGTGCTGGCCGAAGTCGCTCATGAAACCCTCGACCTGGCCGGTCTGGACGCAACGGCCATCGACTGGCTGATTCCGCACCAGGCAAACATCCGCATCATTCAATCAACCGCCAGGAAGCTCGGCCTTCCCATGGACAAGGTGGTGACGACCGTCGAGCGCCATGGCAACACCTCGGCAGCGTCGATCCCGCTAGCGCTGGATGCCGCAGTAAGGGAAGGGCGCATCAAGCGCGGTGACACGCTGATGCTGGAAGGCGTGGGGGGCGGCTTTACCTGGGGTGCGGTTTTACTCAAGTTCTGATGATGGGTGTCGACATGAAATTCGCTCTCGTATTCCCCGGACAGGGTTCCCAGTCGCTGGGCATGATGGCTGCGTACGGCGACAGCGCCGTCGTGCGCGCCACATTCGATGAGGCTTCCGCTGCGCTGGGCCGCGATCTCTGGGAACTCGTGTCCGAAGGACCTGCCGAGGCGCTCAACCAGACGGTGAATACCCAGCCGCTGATGCTGACGGCCGGCATGGCCGTCTATCGACTCTGGCTGGAAAAAGGGGGCAAGACGCCTGACATGGTCGCCGGCCACAGCCTTGGTGAATATTCCGCGCTGGTGGCGGCCGGTGTGCTGCGCTTCGCCGATGCCGTGCCGCTCGTCGAGTTGCGCGCCAAGGCCATGCAGGAGGCCGTGCCGTCCGGCGAGGGTGCGATGGCGGCTGTTCTCGGAATCGACACTGCGGCGGTGAAAATCGCCTGCGAGGAAAGTGCGCAAGGCCAGGTCGTCGAGGCCGTCAATTTCAACACTCCCGAGCAGACCGTCATCGCAGGCCATGTCGCCGCCGTACAGCGTGCAGCGGAGGCCGCCAAGGCCAGGGGCGCCAAGCGGGCGGTCATGCTGCCGGTATCGGCGCCCTTCCATTGTTCCCTGATGAAACCGGCGGCGGAACGTCTGCGCCAGAGGCTTGCCGATCTCCCCCTGTCGGTGCCGCGGTTCCCGATCGTGAATAATGCCGACGTGGCGTGCCTTGATGATCCGGAACGGATCAAGGATGCCTTGGTCAGGCAGGCCGCCTCCCCGGTGCGCTGGGTGGAGACGATGCAGGCGATGGCGGCGCAAGGTGTGACCCATGTCTATGAATGCGGTCCCGGCAAAGTGCTCGCCGGCCTGGTCAAGCGCTGTGCGGAAGGCCTGGCGGGCGGCGCCATGGCCGATCTCGCCGGGCTGGAAGCCGCTTTGGCGGCGACATACGCATAGGGGATGAACATGCTGAATGGGCAGATAGCACTCGTGACCGGCGCGTCGCGCGGCATCGGCAGGGCCATTGCGCTGGAACTGGGCAGGCAAGGGGCCGTCGTGGTCGGAACGGCCACTACGGAAGCCGGCGCGGCGGATATCCAGAAGGCGCTGGATGCCGCCTCGATTCAGGGATGGGGCGCGGTGCTCAACGTCACGGATGCCGCCGCCTGCGAAAGGATCGTCGGCGAGATCGAGAAACGCTATGGTGCCGTGTCGGTGCTGGTGAACAACGCGGGCATCACGCGAGACAACCTGGCCATGCGCATGAAGGACGAGGAGTGGGATGCGGTGATGGAGACCAACCTCAAGGCGGTCTTCCGGCTTTCGAAGGCGGTCATGCGGGGCATGATGAAGGCGCGCCATGGCCGCATCATCAACATCACCTCCGTGGTGGGCAGTTCGGGCAATCCCGGCCAGGCCAACTACGCCGCAGCCAAGGCCGGTGTCGCCGGCATGAGCCGGGCGTTGGCGCGCGAACTGGGAAGCCGCAACATCACCGTCAATTGCGTGGCGCCCGGCTTCATCGATACGGACATGACCAAGGCGCTGCCGGACGTTCAGCGGGATGCCCTGCTCGGACAGATCCCGCTCGGCCGGCTGGGCCACGCTGACGAGGTGGCCGCAGCGGCGGCCTTTCTCGCCTCGCCCCGTGCCGGCTATATCACCGGTACCACCATGCATGTGAACGGCGGCATGTACATGAATTAGGACGGCATTTTGTTGGGGACCGCCTTTCTGATAGAATGCCGCGGTTTTTTCTCGTCATACCCGAAAACAGGGAAGGAGCAGCACACATGGAGAACATCGAACAACGCGTCAAGAAAATCGTTGCCGAGCAGCTGGGCGTCAATGAGTCGGAGATCAAGAACGAGTCCTCCTTCGTCGACGACCTGGGTGCGGATTCCCTCGACACGGTCGAACTGGTGATGGCCCTCGAAGAGGAATTCGAGTGCGAGATTCCGGACGAGGAAGCCGAGAAGATCACGACGGTCCAGCAGGCGATCGACTACGTCAACGCCCACCTCAAGAAGTAATCCCATTCTTTCCCGCAGGAGCTAAGCGAAGTGGCTGGCCGCAGGGTAGTCGTCACTGGCTTGGGCATCGTGTCTCCCGTCGGCAACACCGTCCAGGAAGCATGGGACGGCATCGTTGCCGGCAAGAGCGGGATCGGCCCCATCACGCGTTTCGACGCCACGGCGTTCAAGTCACGCATTGCGGGAGAGGTAAAGGGGTTCGACGCATCGGCCTATCTGCCTCCCAAGGAGGCGCGCCGGATGGATGTTTTCATCCATTTCGGCATGGCTGCGGGCATCCAGGCCATTCGCGATTCCGGCCTGACGGTCACGCCCGACAATGCGGACCGCATCGGGGTCAACATCGGTTCAGGCATCGGCGGCCTGCCGATGATCGAGGATACCCACAACGATTTCCTCGCCGGCGGACCGCGCAAGATATCGCCGTTCTTCATCCCCGGCACGATCATCAACATGATTTCGGGAAATCTCTCGATCATGTTCGGCATGAAGGGCCCCAACATGGCCGTCGTCACGGCGTGCACGACGGGCCTGCACGCGATCGGCACCAGTTTTCGCATGATCCAGTACGGCGATGCCGATGCCATGGTCTGTGGCGGTGCGGAGTCCACGGTGACGCCGCTTGCCATCGGCGGCTTTGCCTCCGCGCAGGCGCTGTCTGCGCGCAACGACGATCCCGCCAGCGCCAGTCGTCCCTGGGACAAGGGACGAGACGGCTTTGTCCTGGGGGAGGGGGCCGGCGTGCTCGTGCTTGAGGAGTACGAGCATGCTCGGAAGCGCGGCGCCAGGATTTATGCCGAGATTGCCGGATTCGGCATGAGCGGCGATGCCTACCACATGACCGCACCCGATACGGACGGCCCGCGCCGGAGCATGGCCAATGCGCTGCGGGATGCCGGAATCAATCCCGACCAGGTCCAGTATCTGAATGCTCATGGCACTTCCACGCCGCTGGGCGACAAAAACGAAACCGACGCGATCAAGCTCGCCTTCGGCAACGTTGCGCGCAATCTGGTCGTCAATTCGACCAAGTCCATGACCGGGCACCTGCTCGGAGGCGCCGGCGGGCTGGAAACGGCACTCACCGTACTGGCCGTCCATCATCAGATTTCCCCGCCCACGATCAACCTGTCCGATCCGGATCCCGAGTGCGATCTGGATTACTGCGCCAATACGGCCCGCAGGATGAAGATCGATTATGCCCTGAAGAACAACTTCGGCTTCGGCGGCACCAACGGAACGCTGGCGATCAAGCGCTTCTGATCGCTTGCTGACGACGCTCCGCCTAGAACTCCGGCCATCCAGGCAGCTCACGATTCTGCTTGCCGGGCTTTATTTGACCGCTGCTGCCGGTGTGTCTTTTTTGCCCGTCCCTTTCCTCTTCAAGCTGACCGGCATCCTCTCCATCGCATGGGTAGCGATCGTCTCCATCAGGCAACATGCCTTGCTTGCAAGCCCCAAGTCCATCCGCACCCTGGTGCTGCTGTCGGATGGAGGCGTTGAGGCGCTCAGCGCAGAGGGCGAATGCCTGGAAGCGGAAGTGTCGCGGCGATCGACCCTGTTTCCGTGGTTGATCGTCCTTCTGCTCGATCCGCAATCGGGCCGATCCCCCCGGGTGGTTCTGGTATTGGCTGACAGCCTGTCCGCCGAGGGACAGCGTGGATTGAAAAGCTGGCTGCGCCTCAGGGCCGGCTGAGCCGGTTGCGCAACAGGGTGTTGCGTGCCGTAGGCAGGACGGAGGGATAGTCGCGGCTGCTATGCAGGCCACGGCTTTCCCGCCTGCGCTGGGCGCAGCGCACGATGAGATCGGCCGTCAGTACGAGGTTGCGCAATTCGATCAGGTCGTTGCTGATCCTGAAGTTGGCGTAGTACTCGTCGATTTCTCGCTCCAGCAGGCGGATCCGATGTCGCGCGCGCTCGAGCCGCTTGTTGGTGCGAACGATGCCGACGTAGTCCCACATGAAACGGCGGAGTTCGTCCCAGTTGTGCGAAATGACGATCTCCTCGTCGGCGTCGGTCACGCGGCTTTCATCCCATTGCGGCAGCACTTTTGCACGGCGGCGGCCCGAGAGGAGAATGTCCTCTGCCGCCGCCGTGGCGAAGACCAGGCATTCAAGGAGGGAATTACTGGCGAGGCGATTGGCGCCATGCAGCCCGGTGAATGCGGTTTCCCCCACGGCATAGAGGCCGGGAAGCGAGGTACGGGCGGAGAGATCCGTGATGATGCCACCGCAGGTGTAATGCGCGGCCGGGACCACCGGAATGGGTTGACGGGTGATGTCGATGCCCAGCTCCAGGCAGCGAGCATGGATGTTCGGGAAGTGCTCGATCAGAAAATCCGCAGATTTGTGCGTCACGTCTAGATAGACGCAGTCCAGTCCCCGCTTCTTCATTTCGAAGTCGATGGCGCGGGCAACGATGTCGCGCGGGGCAAGTTCCGCGCGCGAGTCGTGATCTGGCATGAAGCGCTCACCGTCGGGCAGGCGCAGGATGCCGCCTTCCCCGCGCATGGCTTCCGTGATCAGGAACGATTTGGCATGGGGGTGGTAGAGGCAGGTCGGATGGAACTGAACGAATTCCATGTTGGCGACACCGCAGCCTGCGCGCCAGGCCATGGCAATGCCGTCTCCTGTCGCCGTGTCCGGATTCGTCGTGTACAGATACACCTTGCCCGTCCCGCCCGTGGCAAGCACCGTGTGCGGCGATATGAAGGTCACGACACGGTCGCCACGCTTGTCCAGCACATAGGCGCCATGGCAGCCGGCATCCTCGAGTCCGAACTTGGACCCGGTGATCAGGTCGATGGCGATGTGATACTCGAACACCTGGATGTTTGGGTGGGCGAGGACCCGGTTGGTCAGGGTGTCTTGCACCGCCAGACCGGTCGCATCCGCGACGTGAATGACGCGCCGGTGACTGTGGCCGCCCTCCCGGGTCAAATGATATCCGGCACCCGTGGCGTCTCTCGTGAAGGGCACCCCCTGGCGGATAAGCCAATCAATGGCGCCCTTGCCGCGCTCGACGACGAAACGGGTCGTTCGCCTGCTGCACAACCCGGCCCCAGCCACCAGCGTGTCCCGGACATGCGCCTCGATCGAGTCGGCATTGTCGAGGGCGGCGGCAATCCCGCCTTGTGCACGACTGCTTGCGCTGTCTTCGAGGGCTCCCTTGGTGACCAAGGCCACAGTCTTATGTTCGGCCAGTTGCAAGGCCAAGGACTGGCCGGCGAGACCGCTGCCGATGACAAGTACGTCGAATGCCTGCACGAGGGTACGGGGGAAGGGGGAGGATAAAACTATACCATCCCCCGCCAGCAGGGGCATGGGACGTACCGCTGAACTTAATCCCTTGCCGTTTGTCTTTGAAACGGGCAGCCAATGAGGCTTGTGAGGCGTCGGCTATACTTGTGGCACTTGGCCCGGCCTACCGGGCCAATGAACTTTCAACAAGTTGGCCGCTCGAATGGGAGAACGCGAAGTAGACCAGCAGCTTGTCGCCAGGGCGCAGCATGGCGATCAGCAGGCTTTCGGATTGCTGGTATCCAAATACCAGCGGAAACTGATGCGGCTGCTCTCGAGACTGATCAGGGATCCGGCCGAGGTGGAGGATGTGGCCCAGGAGACGTTCATCAAGGCCTATCGCGCCTTGCCGAGTTTTCGGGGCGACAGCGCCTTTTATACCTGGCTTTACCGCATCGGGGTCAATGCCGCCAAGAATTTCCTGGCGTCCCAGGGCAGGCGGGCGCCAACCCGGACGGAGTTTGATTCCGAGGAGGCAGAGGGGTTTGAAGATGGCGAGCTATTGCGGGATATCAACACCCCTGAGCGGGTGCTGCTTTCCAAGCAGATCGGCGAAACGGTGAATGCGGCGATAGCGGCCTTGCCCGAGGAGTTGCGTACCGCAATCATGCTTCGCGAAATCGAGGGTTTGAGTTACGAAGAAATTGCGGACGCCATGGATTGCCCGATCGGTACGGTCAGATCGCGTATTTTCCGGGCACGTGAAGCGGTTGCGGAAAAGCTGCGGCCCTTGCTGGAAACAGCGCCAGACAAAAGGTGGTAGCGATGAAATCAGAACTATCCTCTCTCGTCGATGGCGAGATCGAGCCGGAGGCGTCGGCCCGCATAATCGACGCGCTGCGGCGGGACAAGAACCTTCAGGAGGCTTGGCGGACCTATCATCTGGTGGGGGACGCGCTGCGCAGGCATCCGATCGGCTCGCCGAAATTTGCCGAAGATGTCATGTCCCGACTGGAGAAGGAGCCGGTTGTGCTTGCTCGGCCGGCGAAAAGACCCGTCTTTGCGCCTTTCCGATTCGCCTTCCCGCTGGCTGCTGCGCTCGCCGGCATGGGCGTCGTCGGGTGGGTGGCGCTTTCCTTGAATCCGATTCAGCCCGCCGTGACCGCATCGGCCCCGTCCATGCCGCAGGAAACGAAGGTTGCACTTCCTGCCGCACAAGGAGAGGCGGGAGGGCTGAAGGAATATCTCATGGCCCATCAGGCGCACTCCGCCAACAAGGGCATTCAGGGGGTCGCGCCTTACGTACGCACGGTTTCAGAGGTCCGGCAGGGCGCCAGGCCATGAGACGTTTTCTGGCCCTGGCCCTGGCCGGCAGTCTTGGTGCGACGGCAGCACATGCAGAGCAAGGAATCGATGCCCTCGGATGGCTGAACAGAATGACGACAGCCGCCAAGCGGCTCAGCTACACGGGTACCTTCACGTTTCAAAGCGGCGGCAACTCCGAGACCTTCCGGATCACCCATATCGTGGACAGCACGGGAGAGCACGAAAGGCTGGAAGTTCTTGACGGCAGCCCGCGCGAGGTCGTCCGCAGCAACGACGAGGTCAAGTGCTTTCTGCCCGATGAAAAGGTGGTCCTTGTAGAATCCCGTGGCCAGCAGCAATCATTTCCTGCCCTGTTGCCGTCCTCTTCCGCCAATCTCGGCGAGCATTACACTCTTCGCAAGGGAGAAGTCTCACGGGTTGCTGGTTATGAAAGCCAGAAAATCGTACTGGAACCCAAGGACAGCCTTCGATACGGGCATGCGCTGTGGGGAGAACTCAACACGGGCTTGATCCTCAAGGCGCGCACGCTGAACGAGCGCAACGAAATCATCGAACAATACGCCTTCAATCAGCTTCAGATCGGCGGTGCAATCGACAGGAATGCCCTCAAATCCAAGTTTGGCAGGGAGGGCGAGGCATGGCGCGTGCATAACACGCAGGCTGCTCAGAGCCGGTCTGCGGGCGGTGAATGGCAGTTCAGGGCGCAGCTTCCGGGATTCAAGAAAGTGGCCGGCATGAAGCGCATGCTGGCCGGACAGAGAGGGACGGAAATATCCCACTTTGTTTTCAGTGACGGGCTGGCTTCCATTTCCGTTTTCATCGAGCCGCTGGCAGAACAGAAGGTGGAAACCTCGATCTATTCGGTCGGGGCAATCAACGTCTACAAGCGGACGCAAGGGCAACATCTCCTGACCGTGCTGGGGGAAGTGCCCGTCGGGACGCTGAGGCAACTGGGCGACGGCATTGCACAGAAGAAAAAGTGATGGAACAGGAAGCGATTGTGGCCCGCGTGGAAGGAGAGGAGGCGATTGTGGAACTGCTCTCGAACGGGAACGGCTGCGGGCGCTGCCAGGAGACTGGGGGCTGCCAGAGCGGCTTGATGAACCGGCTGTTCTGCGATAAGCCGCGACAGTACCGTTTGAGGAACCGCTTCAATGCGGTGGCGGGCGAGCGGGTCGTCGTACAGGTTGCGGACGCCGTCCCCCTGCGCGCAGCCGTGCTTGCCTATCTGGTGCCGGCCGGCTTGATTGTCGCCGGCGCGTGGGCCGCTGCCAGCCTGGCCGAGGGAAATGACGCGGCTACGGCACTCGGGGCCGGACTGGGACTGGCGATCGCGGCATTCATTGCCCGCCTCGCGAAGTCCAGACACGCCGCCATGACGGGTTGGCATCCGATTATTGTCCGTCGCAGCGACATGAACTGTCTTGAAAAGGAATCATGCCGATGATCAGGAATGCATTGCTGGGCCTTCTGCTTTGCCTGCAGGTAATTAATGCCGGCGCACAGACACGGGAGTTGCCCGACTTCACCGAACTTGCCGAGAAGCAGGGACCTGCGGTGGTCAATATCAGCACGACGCAGACCATCCGCGGGAATCGCATGTTCCCGCAGATTCCCGAACTCGACGAGGACGATCCGATGTTCGAGTTCTTTCGACGCTTCATTCCGCGCCAGCCGGGAATGCCGCGGGAATTCCAGAACAAGTCGCTCGGATCGGGTTTCATCATCAGCAACGACGGCTATGTCCTGACCAATGCCCATGTCGTGGATTCGGCCGATGAGATACTGGTCAAGCTGACGGACAAGCGCGAATTCAAGGCCAAGGTGATCGGCGCCGACAAGCGCACCGACGTGGCGCTGATCAAGATCGAGGCAAACGGCTTGCCGACGGTAAGGATGGGGGACCCCTCCAAGCTGAAGGTTGGCGAATGGGTGGTGGCGATCGGTTCGCCGTTCGGCTTCGAGAATTCCGTGACGGCCGGCATCGTCAGCGCCAAGGGACGATCGCTGCCACAGGAGAATTTCGTCCCCTTCATCCAGACCGACGTCGCCATCAATCCGGGCAATTCGGGCGGTCCGCTGTTCAACATGAAGGGCGAGGTGGTCGGCATCAATTCCCAGATCTATAGCCGTACCGGGGGCTACATGGGGCTCGCCTTTGCCATCCCGATCGACGTCGCGATGGAGGTGCAGTCGCAGCTGCGCGCAAGCGGCCGTGTCAGCCGCGGCAAGATCGGCGTCGTCATCCAGGAAGTCACAAAGGAGATAGCCGAGTCGTTCGGTCTGGGCAGACCGGCGGGCGCGCTGGTCAATGCCGTTGAAAAGGGCGGGCCGGCGGACAAGGCGGGTGTCGAGGCGGGAGACATCATCCTGAAGTTCGACGGAAAGCTCGTAAGCAACTCGAGCGACCTGCCACGGGTTGTCGGCGGCACGCGCCCCGGCAGCAAAGTACAATTGCAGGTGTGGCGCAAGGGCGCCTCAAAGGATCTCACTGTAACGGTGGCTGAAATTCCCGAGGAGAAGGCGGCTCAACGCGGCCCGAAGCGTTCCAAGCCCGCCGAGCTCAGCGCCAACCGCCTCGGCCTCGTGCTGAGCGAGTTGAACCCTGAGCAGAAGCGGGAGCTCAAGATTCAGCACGGTTTGCTGGTTGAGGACGTCCGATCGAATGGTGTCCGGTCCGAACTCAGGCCGGGGGATATCATCCTGTCCGTGGTACACAAAGGGACGACCGCCGAGGCAAAGAGCGTCGACCAGTTCAACAAGATGCTGTCCCAGTTGGACAAAACGGCCACGATCACCCTGCTGGTCCGACGGGGCGAACAGCAGACCTACATCACCATCAAGGGGTTGAGTGACAAATAGGCCGCGTCTGACCGTCTTCAGCCGGGCCTGGTGCCATCTGTGCGACGAATTGATGGCGAGGCTGAGGCCGCTCTGCCAGGATCTTGGCGCGGATATCGAGCTTATCGACGTAGATGAACAGCCGGAATTCGAGCCCCTGCATGGAGCGAGGGTGCCGGTCGTCATGGGCGAGGGCAAGGAGCTGTGCCATTACCATCTCGATGAGGCCGCGGTTCGTGCTTATTTACTGAATTTCCGGTAAAATTTCCCCTTTCGAAGCTGAAAAAGGGTGCTCTCGGCACCCTTTTTTCCGTGATGCAACATATCCGCAATTTCTCGATCATCGCTCATATCGATCACGGCAAGTCCACACTGGCCGACCGTATCATCCAGCTCTGTGGGGGGTTGTCCGACCGTGAAATGGAGGAACAGGTTCTCGACTCGATGGATCTCGAGCGGGAGCGCGGCATCACCATCAAGGCACAGACGGCCGCCCTCCAGTACCGGGCGAAAGACGGCGGGCTCTACAACCTGAACCTGATCGACACGCCCGGGCATGTCGATTTTTCCTACGAGGTGTCGCGCTCTCTTGCCGCATGCGAAGGCGCTCTGCTCGTCGTCGATGCCTCCCAGGGCGTCGAGGCCCAGACCGTGGCCAACTGCTATACCGCCATCGAGCAGGGCGTGGAGGTCGTTCCCGTCCTGAACAAGATCGACCTTCCGGCAGCGGACCCTGACCGGGCACGCGAGGAGATAGAGGATGTCATCGGCATCGACGCCACCGATGCGGTGCTCGCCAGCGCCAAGACGGGCCAAGGCGTCGAGGACATTCTGGAGGCCATCATTGCACGCATACCGTCCCCCAAGGGAAACCCGGGGGGGGCGTTGAAGGCGCTCATCATCGATTCCTGGTTCGACAATTACGTCGGCGTGGTCATGCTGGTGCGGGTGGTGGATGGCGCGCTGAAGCCGAAGGACAGGATTCTCCTGATGTCGACCGGAGCGGAATTCCTCTGCGAGCAGGTCGGGGTGTTTACGCCCAAGTCGCAATCGCGTCAGGCGCTTTCGGCGGGCGAGGTCGGCTTCATCATCGCCGGCATCAAGGAACTCAAGGCCGCCAAGGTGGGCGACACGGTAACGCTGGCCGACAAACCCGCGGACGCCGCCCTGCCAGGATTCAAGGAAATCAAGCCGCAGGTGTTTGCCGGCCTCTATCCAGTCGAGGCGAACCAGTACGACGCCTTGCGCGAGGCGCTGGAGAAGCTCAGGCTCAACGACGCCTCGCTGCAATACGAGCCGGAGGTATCCCAGGCGCTCGGCTTCGGTTTCCGCTGCGGCTTCCTCGGCCTGCTGCACATGGAAATCGTGCAGGAGCGCCTCGAGCGCGAATACGACATGGACCTGATCACGACGGCCCCCACCGTGGTGTACGAGGTTCTGTTGCGAGACGGGACTGTCCTGTCGGTGGAAAATCCGTCGAAGCTGCCCGACCCATCGAAGATCGAGGAAATCAGGGAGCCGATCATCACTACGACGGTGTTCGTGCCGCAGGATTACCTGGGCGCGGTCATCACCCTGTGCGAGCAAAAACGGGGCATGCAGGTCAATATGCAGTATCACGGCCGCCAGGTCATGCTCACCTACGACATGCCGATGGCCGAGGTGGTGATGGATTTCTTCGACCGGCTCAAGTCCGTGTCGCGCGGCTATGCCTCGCTGGACTACGAGTTCAAAGAATACCGGCCGGCCGATGTCGTCAAGCTGGACATCCTGATCAACGGCGATCGCGTGGATGCGCTATCGGTGATCGTGCATCGGGCCAACGCGCCCTACAGGGGCCGGGAACTGGCGGCCAAGATGCGCGAGCTGATCCCCCGGCAGATGTACGACGTGGCGGTGCAGGCGGCGATCGGCTCGACCATCATCGCGCGCGAGAACATCAAGGCGCTGCGCAAGAACGTGCTGGCCAAGTGCTACGGCGGCGACATCACGCGCAAGCGCAAGCTGCTGGAAAAACAGAAGGCCGGCAAGAAGCGCATGAAGCAGGTCGGCAGTGTCGAGATTCCGCAGGAGGCGTTCCTCGCGGTGCTGCGCGTCGAAAGCAAATAGGAAGGAACCCCTTGAATTTCGCCCTGATCCTGTTTCTGCTCACGCTGGCCACCGGTGCCATTTGGCTCTTCGATGTGGCGGTGATGAAGAAGCGACGCAAGCCGGAGGACAAGGAGCCCTGGTGGGTGGAATACGGTGCCAGTTTCTTTCCGGTCATTCTGGTCGTTTTCCTGCTGCGGTCCTTTCTGGTCGAGCCATTCAAGATACCGTCAGGCTCGATGATCCCCACGCTGCTGGTGGGCGACTTCATTCTGGTCAACAAATACACCTATGGAATTCGCCTGCCGGTCATCAACAAGAAGGTGCTGGACCTGAATGCGCCGCAACGGGGCGACGTGATGGTCTTTCGCTACCCTGAGGATCCTTCGCTCGACTACATCAAACGGGTTGTCGGGCTTCCCGGCGACAAGGTTGCCTGGCAGAACAAAAGGTTGTTCATTAATGGGAACGAAGTGACGGTCGCCAAGCAGCCGGATTATCTGCATCCCGAGCGCCTTTATTACTCATCGCAGTATCTGGAAAAGTTGGGAAATCACGAGCATAGAATAATATTGGACAAGGATGCGCCGGCATTTATTACCCAGGCCATGCATTTTCTTGGTCGTGAAAAATGCATCTACAATAGTGCCGGCGTGACCTGCGAAGTGCCAATAGGACACTACTTTGTCATGGGTGACAATCGCGATGCAAGCAGCGACAGCAGGGTTTGGGGATTCGTCCCTGATCAGAACATAGTAGGGAAGGCGTTCATGATCTGGTTCAATTTCGGCGACTTGAATCGTATCGGCAGCTTCCACTAAGGGGCGCAGAATGATGAGGAAACAGCAGAGAGGTTTGAGTCTAATAGGCCTGATCCTGGTCAGCGCGGTCGTAATTGGCGTTGCCGTCATAGGCATGAAGGTGACACCTTCAATCATCGAGTACTACACAGTCATCAATCACATCAAGACCATCGCCCACAGCGGCGCAGCAACGGTTGCAGAGGTGCGCAACGCCTATGACCGACTAGCAACGGTCGATGAAACCCCCAGCATTAGCGGCGCAGATCTGGATGTGACTAAGGAGGGCAACCAACTGGTTATTTCCTTCGAATATGCGAAGAAGATCCAAATTGCCGGCAACGTCAGCATCTGCATCGATTACGCCGGAAGCAGTTCCGGCAGCAAGCGCCGGGTCGATTGAGCTGCTGGTGAATGAACGTACCGTCGATTGAGCAGGCGGTTGGTTACGTCTTCCGAAACAGGGACATCCTGGCCCAGGCGTTGACTCATCGAAGTTTTGGCGCCTCGCACAATGAGCGCCTGGAGTTTCTCGGTGATAGCGTGCTCAATTGCGTTATCGCTCAAGCATTATATGAACGCTTTGCCGAGGTGCGTGAGGGTGACTTGTCCCGCCTGCGCGCCAATCTGGTGCGCCAGGAGACCCTGGCGGAAATAGCCCAGCGCTTCGGCTTGGGTGAACAGTTGCGCCTGGGAGAGGGGGAATTGAAAAGCGGCGGGTTTCGCCGGCCTTCGATCCTCGCCGACGCTCTGGAGGCACTATTCGGGGCGGTTTTCATCGATGGCGGGTTTGAGCGAACCCGGCAGACGATCCTCCAACTCTATGAACCCTTCCTAACCAATCTTGATCCCCTCCATACCGGCAAGGATGCCAAGACCGCATTGCAGGAATTCCTGCAGGGACGCAGGCTGGCCTTGCCGCAATACCAACTGCGCGCTACGCGCGGGGAAGCCCACGCCCAGGAATTCGAAGTCGAGTGCCTGATCCCTGAACTCGGCATCGCCACTACCGGTCGCGGGCCGAGCCGGCGTGCTGCCGAACAGGAAGCCGCCAGGCATGCAATCGAACAGACGGGCGCGAAATGAGCGCGCAGAAAAAATACCGCTGCGGCCATCTGGCCATCGTCGGCCGGCCGAACGTGGGCAAGTCGACGCTGCTCAACCATCTGATCGGGCAGAAGATCAGCATCGTGTCTCGCAAGGCGCAGACGACGCGCCACCGCATCACTGGCGTGCTGACGCGGCCAGGCGAGCAGTTCATCTTCGTCGACACGCCGGGTTTCCAGATGCGGCACAAGAACGCGCTTAATCGCCTGATGAACCGCGGCGTGTCCCAGGTGCTCGACGACGTCGATGCCGTCCTGCTGGTGATCGAGGCGGGGCGCTTCAACGAGGACGACAAGCGCATCCTGGCCATGATTCCGCCGGACAAGACGGTGCTGCTGGTGATCAACAAAATCGACCGCCTTGCCGACAAGAAACGCCTGCTGCCATTCATGGCCGACATGGCGAAGGCCTTTCCTTTCGCCGAGATCGTCCCGGTGTGCGCCGCCAAGGGCGATGGCGGGAAGGAACTGCTCGACGCGGCAGCGCGCCATCTGCCCGAGGCGGCGCCGCTCTTCGGCGAGGATGACCTGACCGACCGCAGCGAGCGCTTTCTGGCTGCGGAATTCCTGCGCGAGAAGCTGTTCCGGCGCCTCGGCGATGAACTGCCCTACGGCATGACCGTGGAGATCGAGCGCTTCGAGGAGGAAGGCGAACTGCGGCGGATCAACGCGGCGATCATCGTGGACAAGCCGGCGCACAAGGCCATCGTCATCGGCAAGGGCGGCGAACAACTGAAGGCCATTGCCAGCGACGCACGGCGCGATCTGGAGAAACTCCTTGGCGGCAAGGTGTTTCTGGAAGTCTGGGTCAAGGTCAAGGGCGGCTGGGCCGACGACGAGCGTGCGCTGAAGAGCCTGGGCTACGAATGAGCGGAACGGGAAAGGGCAGAGTGGATGAGCAAGCGGCCTATGTCCTGCACACCCATGCCTTCCGTGAAACCAGCCTGATCGTCGAAGCCTTCAGCCGCGACCATGGCCGGGTCGCACTGGTGGCGCGCGGCGCCCGTCGGCCGCGCTCGGCGATGCGAGGGTTGCTGATGGCCTTCCAGCCGCTCGAGTTGGGCTGGTTCGGTCAGGGCGAGATGCGCACCCTGGCCAAGGTCGAATGGCTCGGTGGCCAACCGCTGCTGCAGGCGCAGGCGCTGCTGCTCGGCTATTACATGAACGAACTGCTGCTCAAGCTGCTGCCGCGCGAGGATGCGCACCCGGCCCTGTTCCAGTCCTATGCCGAGGCGGTGCATGCCCTGGCGGACGGCGAGCCGGGCCAGGCCTCGCTGCGGCGCTTCGAGAAGACGCTGCTGAAGGAAGTGGGCTACGGCCTCACGCTGGACCGCGAGGCGGACAGCGGGCAGCCGGTGGACCCGCAAAAGCGCTACGCTTACGTCCTCGAGCGTGGGGCGGTGCTCCGGGGCGCGGAGGCGGGCGAGGCCGAATCCTTCTCCGGGCGGGCGTTGCTGGCCATCGCACAGGACGACTTCAGCGAGGCCGAAACGCTCGCGCAGTGCAAGCAGCTCATGCGCATGCTGATAAATCATTACCTTGGCGGGCAGCGATTGAGTTCGCGCCGCGTCTTCATGGAGTTGCAGGAATTGTGATTGAACTTGGCGTCAACATCGACCACGTGGCGACGCTGCGCCAGGCGCGCGGCACGACCTACCCCGATCCCGTTCGCGCGGCCCTGTTGGCCGAGGAGAGCGGGGCAGACCTCATCACCCTGCACCTGCGCGAGGACCGCCGCCACATCCAGGACCGCGACGTCGAGGTCCTGCGCGGGCAACTGAGGACGCGCATGAACCTGGAGGCCGCCGTCACCGAGGAGATGGTGGCCTTCGCCCTGCGCATCCGTCCGCACGATATTTGCTACGTTCCGGAGCGGCGCCAGGAGCTCACCACCGAAGGCGGCCTCGACGTCATCGCCGAATTCGAGCGCGTGCGCGCCGCCTGCCGGGCGGCAGCCGAGGCCGGCATCCGCGTCTCCCTCTTCATCGACGCCGACGCGCGCCAGATCGACGCCGCCCGGGAGTGCGGCGTGCCGGCCATCGAGATCCACACCGGCCGCTATGCCGAGGCCGAGGAGGCGGCGGAAATCCGCGAGGAGCTGGAGCGCGTCGCCCGGGCGGCACGCTATGCCCGCCAGCTCGGCTTCAAGGTGAATGCCGGCCACGGCCTGCACTACGGGAACGTCAAGCCGTTGGCGGCCATACCCGAGATCGTCGAACTCAATATCGGCCATGCCATCGTCGCCGAGGCCATCTTCTGCGGCTGGCAGGAGGCGGTGCGCCGCATGAAGCAGCTGATGCTGGAGGCGCGGCGGTGATCCACGGCGTCGGCACCGACGTCGTCGCCATCGCGCGCCTCGAGCGGATGCTCGATGCGCACGGCGAGCGCGCCGCCGCCAAGCTGCTGGCTTCGTCCGAAATGGAGCGCTACCGTCAGGCGCCGAAGCCGGCCGCCTTCCTGGCCAAGCGCTTCGCCGCCAAGGAGGCGCTGGGCAAGGCGCTCGGCCTCGGCCTGCGCGATCCGGCCACGCTGCACAACATCGCCGTGGCGAGCGACGGCATCGGCCGCCCCAGCTTCGAATTCGCGCCGCCGCTGGCCGACTGGATGCGGTCGAGGCGCCTGCGCGCCCATCTCAGCCTGAGCGACGAAACCGACACCGCCTTGGCCTTCGTCGTGGTCGAAACCGAGGGGGAGGCATGACGGTTCCGTTGCCCCTCGGCCCGCTCATGCTCGACGTCGAGGGGCCGCGTCTGACCGACGAGGAACGCGAGGCTCTGCAGCATCCGCTCGTCGGCGGCGTCATCCTCTTCAAGCGCAACTTCGAGTCACTCGCCGTCCTGCAGGAACTGACTAGTCATATCCATTCCCTGCGCCAGCCGCCGCTGCTGATCGCCATCGACCACGAAGGCGGCCGCGTGCAGCGCTTCCGTCACGGCTTCACCGTGCTGCCCCCGATGCGCGCGCTCGGCACGCTATGGGACACTGATCCCGCCCGCGCGCTGGAGACGGCCGAGTGTGCCGGCTACGTGCTGGCCGGCGAACTGCGCACCGGCGGCATCGATCTCAGCTTCACGCCGGTGCTCGACCTCGACCATGGCAGCAGCGAGATCATCGGCAACCGTGCCTTCCATCATGAGCCCGCCGCGGTGACGGCGCTCGCCGGCGCCCTCATCGCCGGTCTGCGCCGCGCCGGCATGGCCAACGTCGGCAAGCATTTCCCCGGCCACGGCTTCGTCGCCGCCGATTCCCACGTGGCGATCCCGGTCGACACGCGGCCGGTACAGGCGCTGTATCCGGATCTGGCGCCCTATCGCGACCACCGCAGGATGGGTCTCGCCGCCGTCATGCCGGCGCATGTCGTCTATGACAGGCTTGATCCCCTCCCGGCCGGCTTTTCCGCCTACTGGCTGCGCTACGTGCTGCGCGGCGAGCTCGGCTTCGACGGCGTCATCTTCAGCGACGATTTGTCGATGGAGGGCGCCAGCGTCGCCGGCGGCTATGTCGAACGCGCCGAGGCCGCCCTCGCCGCCGGCTGCGACATGGTGCTGGTGTGCAACAACCCGGCCGCGGCCAGACAACTGCTGCGCGCATGGCGCCCGCGGCACGACCCGGCTTCCGCGCGTCGCCTCGAGAAGCTGCTGCCCGCCGCGCCGGCGCCGTCGATGGAGGCGTTGCAGAGCGAGCCGGCCTATCGGCGTGCGCTGGACGTGCTCGCGGCGGTGAAGTCATAAGGCATGCCGACCGCCGCCACGCCCCTCACGGAATGCCGCGCCTGCCCGCGTCTGGCGGGCTTCCTGGCGGATTGCCGTGCCGCGCAGCCTGACTTTTTCGCACGGCCGGTGCCGCCGTTCGGCGACCCCGAGGCGCGACTGCTCATCGTCGGCCTGGCGCCGGGCTACAACGGCGCCAACCGTACCGGCCGTCCGTTCACCGGCGACTTCGCCGGCGTGCTGCTGTACTCGACCCTGCATCGCTACGGCTTCGCCAGCCGGCCCGAATCCGTTTCGGCGGACGACGGGCTGCGACTCGAAGGATGCCGCATCACCAACGCCGTGAAATGCGTGCCGCCGGAGAACAAGCCGGAAACCGTGGAAATCAGGACCTGCAACCGCTATCTGACCGAGGAACTGGCGGCGGCGCCGGAAGCGCGCGTCATCCTCGCCCTCGGTCTGGTGGCGCACAACGCCGTGCTGCAGGCACTGACTTTGCAGCGCAGCGCCTGCAAGTTCGCCCACGGCGCGCGCCATGCCCTGCCGGACGGGCGCATCCTGCACGACAGCTACCACTGCAGCCGCTACAACACGCAGACAGGCCGGCTGACCGAACGGGCCTTCCACGCCGTCTTCGACGCGATCCGCAGCGACCTCTGACCATGCTCGACAGCAAGGCCCTGATCCGTTCCCTGCCCGAGGAACCCGGGGTTTACCGCATGCTGGATGCCGAGGGCAGGGTGCTCTATGTCGGCAAGGCGAAAGCGCTGAGGAAACGCGTCGCTTCCTACTTCCAGAAATCCGATCTCAGTCCGCGCATCCGGCTCATGGTCGGGCAGGTGGCCGGCGTCGAGGTGACGGTGACGCGTTCGGAAGCCGAGGCACTGATCCTCGAGAACAACCTCATCAAGAGCCTGGCGCCGAAATACAACATTCTCTTCCGCGACGACAAGTCCTATCCCTACATCGCGCTGTCGGCCGACGCCTGTCCGCGCATCGCCTTCCACCGCGGCGCCTTCGACAAGGGCGCGCGCTATTTCGGCCCCTTCCCGAACGCGCAGGCGGTGCGCGAGAGCATCCACCTCCTGCAGCGCGTCTTCCTGCTGCGCACTTGCGAGAACGCGGTGTACCAGAACCGCTCGCGGCCCTGCCTGCTGCACCAGATCGGGCGCTGCAGCGCGCCCTGCGTCGGGCGGATTTCCGAGATCGATTATTCCGCCGACGTGCGTCTTGCCGAGATGTTCCTCAAGGGCCGGCACGGCGAGGTCATCGAGCGGCTTACCGAGGCCATGCAGACGGAGTCGGACCAGCTGCATTTCGAGAAGGCGGCAGCGCTGCGCGATCAGATCCGCTCCCTGCAGAAAGTGCTGCATAGACAGTATGCTGAAAGCGCGCGGGAGGAGGATGCGGACATCGTTGTCGCGGTGGCCGACGGCGGCCTGCTGGTCATCAATCACGCCATGGTGCGCGGCGGGCGGCATCTCGGCGACAAGGCACACTTTCCACACAACGCCCAGGACTGCTCGCCTGAAGAGGCCCTGATGGCCTTCCTTGGGCAGCATTACGCCGATCATCCCGCGCCCGCGCGCATTATCGCCAGCTTGGCAGCGGGCCGCGAGATCGAGGCAACGCTCACCGCCCTGGCGGGTCATGCGGTCGCCTTGCAGTCGCCACGCAACGAAGCGCAGCGTGCCTGGCTGGCCATGGCGGAACGCAATGCGCGCCATGCCATCGAGGCGCAGAGGACGCAGCAAGCCCATGCCGAAGGACGCCTCGAGCGCTTGCGCGAGGCGCTCGGCCCAGCCGAGCCCTTGCGCCGCATCGAGTGCTTCGACATCAGCCATACCCTGGGCGAAGCGACCGTCGCCTCGTGCGTCGTGTGCATCGACGGCGCCATGAGGAATGCCGAATACCGGCGCTACAACATAGACGGGATCACGCCCGGCGACGACTACGCGGCGATGCGGCAGTCGCTCATGCGCCGTTACGAAAAGGTGGCGGCGGGGGAGGGCGTACGCCCCGACCTCGTCCTGATCGACGGGGGCAAGGGGCAGGTCGGCGCCGCGAGAGACATTCTCTCCGAACTCGGGTTGGGCGATCTCGCCATCGTTGGCGTGGCCAAGGGGGAGGAACGCAAGCCGGGACTCGAAACCCTCCTCTTGCCCGGGGCGGATGCCGCACTGCACTTGCCACCCGACGACCCGGCCCTGCATCTCATCCAGCAGATTCGCGACGAAGCGCACCGCTTTGCCATCGCCGGACACAGAGCGCGCCGCGCGAAGACGCGCAACCGGTCGCGCCTCGAGAACATTCCCGGTGTCGGACCGGCCAGGCGCAAGCGCCTGCTGGCGCAATTCGGCGGTTTGCAGGGGGTGCGTGCGGCCACCGTCGAGGATCTATGCCGAATCGAAGGAATCGGCCGCAAACTTGCGGAAGAGATTTACAATCGCCTCCACTGACGACACGCCCAGCGACGATGCCACTCAACATTCCCAACCTGCTGACCTGGGGCCGCATTGTCCTGATCCCGCTTTTTGTCGGTGTCTTCTACGCGCCGCATGACTGGCTGACGCCGCACGAGCAGAACTTCGCCGCAACGGTCATCTTCGTCGTTGCGGCCGTGACCGACTGGCTCGACGGTTATCTCGCGCGCACGCTGCAACAGACTTCCTCCTTCGGCGCCTTCCTCGACCCCGTTGCCGACAAGCTGATGGTCGCAGCGGCGCTCATCATCCTGGTCCAACTCGATCGCACGGATGCCATCATCGCCATCATCATTATCGGTCGCGAAATCGCCATATCGGCCCTGCGCGAGTGGATGGCCAAGATCGGCGCCGCTCGGAGCGTTGCGGTTTCTCTGTTGGGCAGGGTCAAGACATCCAGTCAGATGGTCGCGATACCGATGCTGCTCTACCACGATCCGATACCCTTGTTCGATCCGCAGCGCGTCGGCACCTGGTTGATCTACCTCGCGGCGCTGCTCACCTTGTGGTCGATGGCGTACTACTTGCGGATGGCATGGCCGCATATTGCAGACAGGGTTTGAGGGCAGGACGGGTTTGCTTGACACAGGAGGAAGCGCCGCTATAATGCACGCCTGTTCCGCGGGAATAGCTCAGTTGGTAGAGCGCAACCTTGCCAAGGTTGAGGTCGGGAGTTCGAGACTCCTTTCCCGCTCCAGATTCCGGGGAAAGCGCAAACAGGGCTTTCCCCTTTTGTCTTCAAGCCCGGTCATTCCGCGGCGGGGTAGCAAAGTGGTTATGCAGCGGCCTGCAAAGCCGTCTACGCCGGTTCGATTCCGACCCCCGCCTCCAACTCTTTTCGTTGCAGCCTTCAGCGCCCGGATGGCGAAATTGGTAGACGCAAGGGACTTAAAATCCCTCGACCGGCAACGGTCATGCCGGTTCGATTCCGGCTCCGGGCACCAGCAACCCCTCCAAACAAGTCTGATTTAGTCCAATAGCTCAATAAATAACAGCTAGTTACGGCTCCAGTTTTAGCCATTTCGGCAAGTCGGCATTGGCAGGACGGCAAAGCGTCACGATGTCCGGCTTTTCAGGTCATCAACCCGTAGCGGTTCTTGCTCATTTCCGATTCCCAGTCGGCCATGCGCGTACCCATCTCGGTAACCTTTTGCGGATGATGGTGGGCGAGGTTGTAGGCCTCGTTCGGGTCGGTGCGCAGGTTGAACAGCAAAGGCAGCGGCCCATTTGAATAGGGCGTCAGTCGACCGAGAAACTTGTTGACCGGCATGGGCCAGACATAGTGATTGATTTCTCGGATGAACTTCCACTCGTCGTTACGCATGGCTTCGAGCGTGCCCTGATGGTAGAAGAACATGTCGCGTGCCGGCAGCACCGCCTTCGGGTTGCGCAGCTGCGCGGCCATGGACACGCCATCGATGACCCGGTCCTTGGGCAAGCCAAGGCCGGCCAGTTCCATGAAGGTCGGAAAAAGATCGATGTTCATGGTGTTGGCTGCACAGGTCGTGCCGGCCGGCACGGTGCCCTTCCATTGGCAAATGAAGGGAACGCGGAATCCCCCTTCGAAACTCTGCCCCTTGTGCCCGCGCAAGGGGCCGGCGCTGCCGTCATACCAGGGACCGTTGTCGCTGGTGAAGATCACCAGCGTGTCCTGCTCCAGATCCAGACGTTTCAGCGCGTCGAGCAGACGGCCGGTATGAAAGTCGATTTCCTCGACCACGTCGCCATACAAACCGCCCGCTGACTTGCCGCGAAACTGCTCCGACGCAACCAGCGGCCGATGGGGAAAGGTGTGGGCGAGGTAGAGAAAAAATGGCTTGTTCCGATCACCCTCCAGCACCTTGATCGCCTCATCTGTGTACAAGCCGGTGAGCCTGGAGAGATCTGCAACATCAGCCTCGATGCGCTCCAGATTGCGATACAGCGGCATGGGCTTGATGTCGTTGGAGTGGGGCGGCCCGAAATAGCTTTGAAATCCGCGATTGACCGGATTGAACTCGGGCGAGGTGTCGAAATTGCCCAGATGCCACTTGCCTACCATGGCGGTGCGATAGCCGCGCAGCTGCAGGGCATGGCCGATTGTGATTTCAAAGCTGTTCAGGCCAGCGGCGCCATTCTCGGTGGCGGCGTCGATGAGGCCGAACTTGCCGGTGAGAAAGCCGGCATTGACGGCGGCCTTTTCCTTGAGCGTGGCATCTTCGGACATGAGCGGCGTATCCAGACGCATGCGTGCCGGATAGCGCCCGGTGAGCATGCCAGCGCGGGAGGGTGTGCACACGCCGTCGCAGGAATGGAAATCGGTAAAGCGCGCACCGGCGGCGGCCATGCGATCAATATTCGGCGTCTTGATCGCCGTGCTCGCGTAGCAACCCAGATCGCCAAAGCCGAGGTCGTCGCAGTTGATCAGGACGATATTGGGCAAGCGCGCAGGTGCCCCGTCACTGACGCCAATCACACTGGCAGGCGCGACGGCAGGTGGAAATGGCGCGCTCGTTGTCATCGCACCACAACCGCTGAGCGTGAGCGTGGCACTGCTCGCGCAAAATGCGCCGAACGAACCGATTGAGCCGAGAAATTTTCGCCGCGATACCATTGCCGCTTCCCCTACGATAACAACAGGTCGGTGATTCTTTCATAGATTCTCCATGGCGGTACTGCAAGTCGGCGCTGGCAGGACGGCTATTTGGAGGCAAGCAATAATAACTTGGACATTTACATCTGAACATGCTGAGTCCTCGGCAGCAATCTATAGTTCCATTCGCCATGAAACTCGTCCCGCTCAATAGCCAGCGTGGCGAGCTCCTCGTCAGTGACTTTGATTCCTTTGGCGTAGGTATTTTCATCGATGCCAGCCTTGATGCGCAATCCCTCGCGAGTCGTTGTGCAGCCAATCAAGTTCACCACGACCTGCCGACTGACCAGCGGCCACCCTCGCCAGTTGGCAGTGATATGGCAGAACATGCGATGTTCGATCTTGTTCCACTTGCTGGTTCCCGGCGGGAAATGGCATACCTGAATCGTCAGCTTCAACTCGTCGGCAAGGCGCTGCAGTTCTCTTCGCCACAGGCGAACCCGGTGACCGTTGCTGCCACCGCAATCGGCGGTAATCAGCAGCCGACGGGCTTGCGGGTAGGCGGCCTCGCCCATTTCACGCCACCAGCGCCGAATACTCTCGACCGCAAACTCGGCGGTGTCGTGATCGATGCCCACATTGACCCCGCCGACATTGGCGGTCAGGTCATAGACTCCATAGGGCGCCACCTTGCCCAACTCGGGATCGATGAAGTCATGAACACGGATTTCCTCGGGTGTTCCTTTGGGTTGCCACTCTCGGCCGGCGTTCTTGAAGTCACCGATCAGTTCCTTCTTTTTGGTGTCCACCGAAATGACCGGTTCTCCTGCGGCTTGATATTCAGTGACCTGCTTGGCGATATGCGCAAACTGCGCATCGCGATCTTCGTGCTGCCCTCCCTCCCGCGTCTTCCGGGTGGATTGCAGGCTGTAGTCCAGTTGCGCCAACAGGTCACAGACTGTCCGCTGGCTGACCTCGTGCCCCAGCCGCCGCAGCTCATCCGCCAGTCGGTAGGTGCTCTTGCAGGTCCAGCGCAGTGGCGACATTGGATCGCCCCGCGACATGGGCTCAACCAATGCGTCGAGATCGCGCAGCAAACCAGCATCTTTGGCAATCAGCTTCTTTCGTCCGCCGCCGGTAGCGCGAATGCGTGGTCTGGCTTCGCGTTTGCCATCAGGGACTGGTGTCGATGCGGCCTTCAGTTCGGCAAGGCCCGTGTGGATCGTCGTGCGCGACATGCCGATCGCCTTGGCCACCGCGCTGATACCACCCCGTCCGAGGCTGCGCGCTTCTGTCGCCGCCCATATGCGCAACGTCGCTTCGTCCAACCGCCCGGACAGCGCTTGAAATTTCGCTTCGATCATCGCCAGGTCACCCATCGCTGCATCATAGCGAATTCTCCATATTGTTCAAGTTATATTTGCTTAATTCCTTTGCGTCGATTTTGCTTCGATTCAGCGTCAACAATTGTGGCCGGTGCGGCATCGTGATTGCCATGGTCTGGACATGCGTCGCTGGCGTCCAATGCATTTGTCTCCACCCATCAATGAAGATTTTTCATCACGATCCCGTGGCCCTGCCGGAGAATGCCGCCATGCCAAATACAGCGACCAAACCCCGTTTCCACGTCATGGTCAAACCCAGTGGCGCGCAGTGCAATCTCGACTGCAGCTACTGCTTCTATCTGCACAAGCAGCCGATGTTCGGCCAGCCCGAGATGCCGCGTATGCCTGACACCGTTCTGGAGGCGCATGTCCGCCAGTACATCGCCGCGCAGGAAGGCACCGTGGTGTTTTCCTGGCAGGGCGGCGAGCCGACGCTGATGGGCCTGGATTTTTTCCGCCGCGTGGTTGCGCTGCAAGCTCAGTACTCACGTCCCGGACAGGCAATCGAAAACGACCTGCAAACCAATGGTGTGTTGCTCAATGCCGAATGGGCGGCATTTCTGAAACAGCACAATTTTCTGGTCGGACTATCCTGCGATGGGCCGCCCGAGCTGCACGACCGCTATCGCCGCGCCAAGGGCGGCTCCCCTACCGCCGCACGCGTCGAACGCGCAGCAGAACTGCTGCGGGCGCACAGCGTGCCTTTTCATGCGCTGTGTGTAGTCAATCGCAGCAATGCGCGCCGACCCATCGACGTCTATCGCTACCTGCGCGACACGCTGCGCCCGCGCATGATCCAGTTCATCCCCTGTGTCGAACGCCGTCAGCACAAGACCCGCGCGCCGGGGCACTGGTCTGCCGAAGAAACACAGGGCGCGCCGGCCGAACTCGTCACCGACTGGTCGCTGCTGCCCGAGGACTGGGGTTATTTTCTCGACCGCATCTGGCAGGAATGGTTCAAGCGCGACTACGGTACGGTGTTCATTGACCAGTTCGAGAACGTGATCTCCATGCTTTTCGGCTACGGCGCACAAAAATGCCTGACCAGCGAGCGCTGCGGCCGCGCGCTGGCGCTGGAACACAATGGCGACCTGTTCAGCTGCGATCACTTTGTGTATCCCGAGTACCGACTGGGCAATATTCTCGACAGCGAGGAAGGCGCCCTGCTCCACGGCGCACGGCAGCAGGATTTCGGCCGGACCAAGTCCGCCAGCCTGCCGGATTATTGCCGCCGTTGCGACGACCTGACGCTGTGCTGGGGCGACTGCCCGAAAAACCGCTTCACGCACACGCCCGACGGCCAGCCCGGGCTTAGCTACCTGTGCGCCGGTCTGCGCCGCTTTTACGCGACCACCCGCTTGCACCGGCGCGAATTGGTGCAGCGACTCGGAACAGGGCATGATTCCTACTGAAATCGGGCTCTAATCGATACGCGGATAGCCAGTAATCTTCTGTATCTCCGCGTTGAGCGGTGAGAGCTGGGCGTACATGCGTTTGTACACGCGCTGGTAGAGGTTTTCGTACAGTGCGGCATTGGCCGCGATGGGCTCGAAGCAGCGCCCGGTGCGCACCATGGCGGCGACGGCAGCATCGAAACCGGAATGCAGGCCCAGCCCGACCGCGCAATCGATGGCCGCGCCCAGCCCCGAGGTCTCGTGCGTATGCGGGCGGATGGCGGGCAGGTTGAAGATGTCGGCGGTGAGCTGCATGGCCGCGTCGGACTGCGAACCGCCGCCGGAAACGCGCAAGCCGGTGAGCGCCACGCCGCTTTTTTTCACAATGAGCTCGCTGCCTTCGCGCAGCGCATAGGCCAGCCCTTCGAGAATGGCGCGGTAGAGATGCGCGCGCGTATGCACGTCGCCAAAGCCGATCACCGCGCCCTTGGCGTCAGGCCCCGGTTGCTGCGTGCCCGGGCTCCAGTAGGGTTGCAGCATGAGGCCCTGACAACCGGGCGGGATCGGGGCGATCATTTCGTCGAACAACTGCTCGGGCACGATGCCGAGTTGCTCGGCCATCTGCCGCTCGGCGTGGCCGAACTGCTCCTTGAACCAGCTGACCATCCAGTAGCCGCGATAGATCTGCACCTCGCTGCTGAATTTGCCCGGCACCGCCGAGGGGTAGGCCGGCTCGAAGCGATTGGCCTCGAAGTAGCGGGGCGAGGTGACGTTGATGGTCGCCGTGGTGCCATAGGACAGCGCGCCCACGTCGGGCGTCAGTGCGCCGGAACCGAGAATCTCGCAGGCCTTGTCGGCCGCCGCGGCAATGACCGGCGTACCGGCGGGAATGCCGGTCGCCTCTGCCGCATCCGCCGTGACGGTACCCAGCGTGGTACCGACGGGCAGCAGATCGGGCAGCTGTTCGCGCCTCACGTCCAGCGCCTGCCAGCGAAAGTCGCCCGCCTTGGCCCACTGCTGGCGCTGGTAGTCAAAGGGAACGTAGCCGACCAGTGAGCCGACCGACTCGACAAACTGCCCGGCCAGGCGCTGGTTGAAGAGGCCGGAAACAAAGAGGAATTTATGGGCGCGTGCGTGTATCTCCGGCTCGTGCTCGGCCAGCCAGTTCACCTCAGCCTGCTGCAAGAGTCGCTGCAGAGGAGCGTTGGCACCGGCGAGCGTGAGCAGCGTGCGCCATAGCGCACTCAACCGAGGGCGCGGCGTCGCCCGGCGCTGGTCCAGCCAGCTGATGGTCGGGTAGAGGCAGCGCCCCGTGGCATCCACCGGCACGATGCTGGCGCGTTGCGTAGTGACTGCCACGCCGCGCACGGCCGTGCGCCACTCGGCGTTTTGCGCCCAGAGTTTCTGGCAGGCCTGCGCCGCCGCCTGCCAGAAGGCTTCGCCATCGTGCTGCAGCCAGCCGGAGTGCGGTGTTTCATAGGCGGTAAAGACCACCTGCTGCCGCCCCACCAGCGTGCCGGCCAGCTCGAACAGCAGGGCGCGCACGCTCTGCGTGCCGCAGTCGATGGCAAGCAGCAGTTCTGGGCGCTCCGGCGTGGCGGCGAGCCGTCCCACCAATGCCGACTTGGTGTTGTCACTCATGAGGCACACTGTAGTAGCGGGTGATCAACTGGCGATAACGGTTTTCCTCGTCCGCCCAGCGGTCGTCGTCCCAGCCCAGCGCGCTTTGCACCATGGCGCGCAGGCCGGGCAGCAGGTGCGCGGCGCCAGCCGCTTGGGTCAGGCCCAGACGGGTTCGGCGCAATAGCAGGTCATCGAGGTGCTGCACCTGCTCGTGATTCAACGCCCAGCGCAGTTCGGCGCGGGTGGTCGTGGTGCCGGGGATCAGCGCCAACTCCGACCCATCCGCCTCAGTGATCAGGGACGAAAGCTTTGCGCCAAAAGCGCCGAGCAGGCGCTGACGTACCGGTGATGGCAGGCGCTTGCTCGTCGGCGGTTCGGGCACGCGCGGCAGGATCACCGCCGCATCGGCCGCCTGCCAGTGCGGCAGTTGCGCCTTGGCGTGCGCGAGCGTGTCGCGGGCAATGCGGCGGAAGGTGGTCAGCTTGCCGCCGGTGACCGAGATCAGCCCGTGCTCGTGCAGCACGATGTGGTCGCGCGACTCCTGCGAGGGAGCGAGGTTCCTGCCGCTGTCGACCACCGGGCGCACGCCGGCCCAGGTCGAGAGGATGTCGGCATCAACGAGCGCAAGGCCGGGAAACTGCGCATTCATGGCGCGCAGCAGGTAGTCGACTTCGCGGCGGGAAATTGCCGGTTCATGCGCGAGGTCGGGGTGATCGAGATCGGTGGTGCCGACGATGCTCACGCCCTGCCACGGGTAGGCGAACACCGGGCGACCATCCTCGGGATGCAAGAGTGCCACTGAGCGCGCAAGGGGCAGGCGCCAGCCAGGAATGACCAGATGGCTGCCGCGCAGCGGGCGCAGCTTTTTCGCAGCACCGAGTTGCCCGCGCAGCTGGTCGGCCCAGACGCCGGTGGCGGCAATGACGCACCGGGCCTGAATTTCGACGGGCGCACCGCCCTCTTCCGGCTGAAGGCTGGCGCCAACCACCCGGCCGGCGGCATCGCGCCGCAGCGACACCGCAGGTGCGTAGTTGATGATCGTGGCGCCCAGCGCCTGTGCCTCGGCCAGCACCCGCAGCACCAGCCGCGCGTCGTCGGTGGTGGAATCAATATAGGTACTCGCGCCCTGCAAACCCTCGGTCGCCAGCCCCGGCGCGCAGCGCAGCGCCTCGGGCGCATCGACAAAGCCGCTGGTGCGCGCGCCGGCCATCAGGTCGTAGATCGCCAGACCGGCCGTCATGGTCGGGCGGCTGGGCTTGTGGCCAGCGTAGTGCGGCATGAGGAAAGGCATGGGGTCCACGAGACCGGGCGCTTCGCGCATGAGCTGATCCCGCTCGCGCACCGATTCGAGCGTCAACCCCGGCTTTCCTTCCTTGAGGTAGCGCAGGCCGCCATGCACCAGCTTTGACGAACGGCTCGACGTACCCCAGGCGAAATCCTTGCCCTCCGCCAGCAGCACCTTGACCCCGCCGCGAGCGGCCTCCAGCGCTATGCCGGCGCCGGTAATGCCGCCACCGATGACCAGCAGGTCGACCTCGCGCGGCAGGTCCGCAAGTCGGCGCTGGCGAGACGGCGACGAAGCGGCCGCTGCACTCACTTGGCCGGCCCGGTCAGGTTGTCATTCGCCATTAATCCTGTCGGGTCGAAGTGCTGGAGGGTCGCTTTCAGCGCCTCGATCGCGCGCGCGCCTTTCTCGGCGGGCAGATACGAGGCGTGGTCGCGGCCGACACCGTGCTGGTGGCTGACCGTGCCGGCATGCTCGGCGATGGCGCGATTGGCGGCCTGCTTGATGGCATCCCAGCGCTCGGTCATCTGCTCGGCCGTGGGCGCCACGCGCAGGACAAAGGTGGTGTACACCGACGAACCGGAGCCATAGACGTGCGAGAGGTGCGTGTAGCAAAGGCACTTCTCGCCAAACTTCGCCAGCGCCTCGGTGCCGGCCTGCTCGATGGCGTTCATCATGGCCGTGGTCTTGTTCCACTCAACGCAGGTTTCCATGGTGTCGACCGCCACGCCCTGGTCCCATAGCGTGTTGCGCGCATAGACGCCGAGGAAACGTTTTTCCGCCCACTTTTTGCCCATGAGCGTGCCGGTGGATACGCCGCCGAATTGCCTGATGACGCCCTTGGCCACTTTCCAGTTGGCGGCGACCTGGGCGCGCGTGCCGGTAAGGCCGATCATCATCATGGTCTTGCCGCCTTGGTCACCCCGGGCACAGCCACGGAAAGCCAGGTAGCGCTCCAGCCAGGCGATCTGGCTGGCGTGGCCGGCCATGCGCAGCATGATGTCGGTCTCGCGCGGGTTCGACAGGCGCTGCATCGAGAGCTGGATGCGCAGCTGCGCCAGCTCGCGCATCGCGTTCATGCCAGCATCCCACGAGGGGAAGAAGATGGCGATGAATTTCTCTTGCTCGGGCAGGCGACTGACGCGCATGATGGCTTCGGTAATGACCCCGATGCGGCCCTCCGAGCCAAGCACGATCTCGCGAAAATCCGGGCCACCGGCGCCGGCAGGCAGCGGCTTGATCTCCAGCGTGCCGGTCGGCGTCTCGACCTTGCCGCCGGCGAACATGCCGTCGATGCGGCCATAGCGCAGCGACTGCTGGCCGGATGACCGTGTGGCGATGAAACCGCCGAGCGAGGCGTATTCGAAACTCTGCGGCAGATGCCCAAGCATGTAGCCCTTGACGCGCAGCTGCGCCTCCATGTCGGGGCCGACCACGCCGGCCTCGAAGCGCGCCAGCTGCGAGCGCTCGTCGAGTTCGAGCAGGCGGCGCATGCGCTGCATCGAAAGCGTCAGGCAAGGCTTGTCGCTTTGCGGCGGAGCGAGATGGCCGACCACGCTCGTGGCGCCGCCGCAGATGAGCAGGATCACGTCATTGGCCTTGGCCCAGTCCATCAGCTCACGCACCTGGCCGCTGTGCTCAGGGTAGGCCACGCCGTCGGTAACACGCCTCGGCTGGCCGTAGCGCATGGCCACCCAGTCGTACATGCTCTGTCCGACCGAGACGCGCAGGCGCGCTTCGGCGTCCAGCGTGATCGCCGGGTGCAGGGCCGGGTGGCCGGCCAGGCGCGAGGGCGACTCGCGCTCGATCTTGGCCAGCACCTCTGCCAGTTCGGCGCTCGGGCGCGGTGCCGGTTCGCCGATCAGGGTGCGCAGAAAATTCACGGCCTCCTGCGGTACTGTCGCGTTGATCGTATCGTCTCCCCAGCCGTTCCAGCGTCGCATGTCCATTTCCTTTGCATGAATGTCTTCGGCCCAGATTAGGGGTTCTATTGATATTACCTTAAAACATGACAACCTTTGAGCATCTGATGCGTTGTATCTCCAAGAGCGATATTGGAGAATGTTGTCATGGCACAAAAGCGGTTGAGCGAAGCAACAAAGAAGCGATTGAAGGCAGGTCGGCTCCTGCTCGCAGGCAAAGGCTGCACGGATGTAGCCAAGGCGGTGGGCGTGGCACGACAAACGGTATATACGTGGAAACGGCTGTTGGATGAAGGCGGCATCGATGCCCTGCGCGCCGTGCCAGAACGCGGCCGCCCGGCCCAGCTCGATGAGCAGCAGTTGGCGGCGGTGCGGGCAACACTTCTGCGCAGTCCGGCCGAGTATGGATTTGGTACCGAGTTGTGGACGCTCAAGCGCGTGGGTGCCGTCATCGAGCGTCTGCATGGTGTGCGCTTTGGCCAGACACAGGTCTGGCGAATCCTGGGTTCGCTGGGCTTCAGCCCGCAAAAGCCAGAGAAGCGCGCCATCGAACGTAACGAAGACGCCGTGCGCAACTGGAAGCGCAGCACGTGGCCCAGGCTTAAAAAAGGCTCAATTCGCGCTAAGTGATGATGCTCTCAGACGGAGATGGCCATTTCGAGCAGGCGCGCGGGTCTGAGGGCCGTGCCTGCCGACCGATCCAGGGTTCGGAACCAGCCGAGGTAGGAATCGAGGTACTTGGCGGCCACGCCGTGGAAGCGGCGAATCCAGTTCTTGAGCCGACTGTCGTAAGCATTGACGTTCTGGATGTGACAGACGCCGGCGACCACGCGCTGGCCTGCGCAAACATTGACAGGACGATGGGTCAGGCCGATCTGGTGGCGGCGGCAAGCACGCTGCTGCCCTCGGTGCAAAGAATCGTATCGGACGGCAACAGCGGTTTGAGCGCGGCCACCAGATCGGCCTTGCCATCGGCCGCCAGGATGATGTTGGCCGTGGCCCCCGAGCGGTCGCGGGCGACCAGCACCGGGACTTGCTCCTTCGACAGCCCGCGTTTGGCGGCTCTGCCGCCTCGCCGACGCGGCTTGCGCGCCAAACGGCGTTGCCCCTTGGACGAATGCAGGAAGAAGGTCTCGTCCGCCTCCGCGATGCCAACAAGGCACTGAGCCTGAACGGTTTTCGGCAGGGCGAGGAAGCGGTGGCGCCAGCGAAAGGCGGTGCTGGGCGCCACTTGCAACTTGGCAGCAGCCTGCTTGATCGTCAGGCCATCGCGCACCGCTTCGGCCTGCACAAGCATCTATACCGCTGCAAGCCGTGTGCGTGACCGTTTCTGACCATCCTGGTGCTCCCGCAATGCGGGCACCGCCCGCCTATCCGATCCTCGATGACGCCGACCGATGCCGCCTGGCCTTCCATAGCCGCCAGCTGCCGCATCAGCGCCTGGCGTTGCGCATGCGTCAGCTCCGGCACCTTCGCCGTCAGGCGCTTCATGTCACGCTGCCTCATCTTTCCTCCTGTGCTCGTCAATCAACACGAGCTCAGTCTGGCAGCCCTCAGTCTCACTACGTGAGCCTGTCACTACTTAATGCGAATTGAGCCTAACAAAAAGTGTGTAAACCATTCAGGGTGCCTTAATCAAGCCTGTGCGGTCGAAGCGCTAGTTTCTTGTCGACAAGGGGTCGGGCTGAATCTATAATAGCATCATTTGATGCGGTAATTGAGGAGGCTCCATGCGCACCACCGTTACGCTCGACGACACGCTCCTGTCGCAGGCGCAGCACCTCAGCGGACTGAAGGATCGCGGTCAGCTTTTGAGGGAAGCACTGCGCGCCCTGATCGAGCGCGAGAGCGCCCGCCGGCTCGTCCGGCTCGGCGGTGCCGAGCCGCAGCTCAAGGCCATCCCGCGGCGGCGCGGAGCCGCCTGAGTGATCCTGGTCGATACTTCGGTCTGGATCGACCACCTGCGCGCGGGCGACGCGAAGCTCACCGGGCTGCTCGAACGCGATGCCGTGGCCAGTCACGATCTGGTCATCGGAGAAATCGCCTGCGGCAACCTTAAGAAGCGCAAGGAGGTGCTCGGAGCGCTTTCCCTGCTGCCGCGATGCGAGCCGGCATCGTACGACGAAGTGCTGTTCTTCATCGAGCGGCATCGCCTGATGGGCAAGGGTATCGGCTATGTCGATGCCTGCCTGCTCGCTTCCGCCACGCTTGCCCACGCCCGCCTCTGGACGCGGGACAAGCGGCTGGCCGAAGTCGCACGTGGGCTGGGCTGCGATTACGCCCAATAGTCCCTGATCAGAAGACCCCCAGCGCGACACCCGTCGCCATCGCTTCGCCCAGCGCCTCGCAGGCGGCGAGGTCGGCTTCGGTGACTTCCTTGCGCGCGATGAGCGGTTCGGCGACGCGCTTCCAGCCGTAGCCGGTGGCGATGCGGTCGATCTCTCTCACCGCGCCCGTGCCGTCGTTGCCGGCGCTGACGAAGAGGGCGTAGGGCAGGCCCACGGTTTTTCCCTCGGCCGGGTAGTAGGTGCGGTCGAAGAAGTCCTTCACCATGCCGGCCATATATCCGAAGTTCTCCGGCGTGCCGACGACGAGGCCATGGCAGGCGAGCAGGTCTTCCAGCGTGGTGTTGCCGGCGCGCTTCATGACGGTCTCTGTCTCCGTGGCGCGGCGCGCGCCGCGCAGCACGGCCTCGGCCATGGCGCCGGTGCGGCCGCCCTGAGTGTGGTAGACGACGAGCAGGCGCTTCACCGCAGCGGGTCCTGGCGGTAGAACCGCTTCAACTGTTCATACACCGCCGGATACTCGGCGTGCAGCAGATCCGGCGCCTCGAAGAACACCTCGCTCGCCACGGCGAAGAACTCGGCCGGGTGCTTGGCGGCATAGGGGTCGATCCAAGTGTCCTCGCCGTCGTCCACGCGCCCGCAGAAATCGCGGTAAGCCGGCTCGAAGGCGTCGATCCAGGCCTGCCGCTTCATGCCCTCGTGCAGCGGCGGCAGGCCGTCGGGCACGCCGTTCAGCATGTCGAGCTTGTGGGCGAACTCGTGGATCACCACGTTCATGCCGTCGGCGTCCTCTGGATGCTCGAACCAGGAGAGCAGCACCGGGCCGCCCTCCCATGCCTCGCCCGCCACCTCGTCGTCGAACTCGTGCACCACGCCGTCCTCCGACATCTGCTTGCGCGGGATGATGAAGTCGCCGGGATAGACAATGACGCCGACCCAGCCCTTGTAGGAAGCGAGGCCGAGGTTGAGCACCGGCAGGCAGGCCTGCAGGGCGATGGCGAGTTGGATGTCGGGCGTGAGCCGGAGCCCCTGCGCGCCGTGCCATTCCTTCTGCGCGATGAATTCGAGCGCCATCTCGCGCAGCCGCGCGCGGTCGTCCGCGGGCAGGTGGTCGAGGAAGGGCAGGCGGTCTTCCACCCGCGCCCATTGCGCGGCGTCGATGTCAGGCAGCGCCGGCGCAGCCTTGCCGAAGAGTTTTGTCAGTGCGTTTAGCACGGTTGAATCGCCCCGGCTTTGGTAGACACTTTCGAGCCGTTGGAAATACCGCTGTTCGAACTGTACCGGAGAAAGGCCGTCTGCATAAGAGTGGCGGCGCTTCGGGTTGTAGAACATCTCGATGTAATCGAAGACATCCCGGCGCGCTGCTTCCCGGTCGCGATAGGTCTTTCGCCG
>Ga0194120_10000197_pt1 | contig 107683 bp, 80 predicted proteins | sample TA2MahCa65mmetaG_FD_148642 | JGI IMG/M metagenome (GOLD analysis project Ga0194120, IMG submission 148642) | Freshwater microbial communities from Lake Tanganyika, Tanzania - TA2015019 Mahale Deep Cast 65m | ecosystem: Environmental > Aquatic > Freshwater > Lake | place: Tanzania: Lake... | reverse complement strand
TTCGCACCAAGTTGCACCGTGTGGGAACGGTTTGCACTCGCGAAAAAGAGAAGTACGCCCGACAGGATTCGAACCTGTAACCCTCGGTTCCGAAGACCGATGCGCTATCCAATTGCGCCACGGGCGCGGACTATCGGCTCAACATACGCACGATCTTAGCCGAATGCAACGCCTCGTTTCGATCGCCGCCCGTCGTCCCTCGTCTCTCACGACGGCCCGCGAGGCAATCGCCCGGCGCCGCCCGCCGGATCACCGATCCGGGTCGCCGATGCTTCGCATGGCCTCGGCCAGCCGAGCCTGCGTGTCGACGAGCTCCTGCCATTGCTCAAAATCGAGCGTGACTCGGCCTCCGCTCGCCGCGGGTCGGACCGTCGACACGAGATTGCGGATACGACGGTGCAGGTACATGAGGAGCTCGCAAACCTGAGCGGCCTGCGACGGAGAAAGCCGCTCGGGGAGTTCGGGAGGCTCTTCGAGCCAGGGCACGCCCGAATCGCCGACCTCCGACCAACTGACTTCGAGGTCGAGCGACGAGCTGTCCCTCGCGTCCCCCGATCGTTCGCCGACCACCCTTTCCCCCGATTGAGGCCTCAGCTCCCGCAAACGGTCCAGGATCTGCTCGCGCGTTCCGAAGATGAGCGTCGATCGCCCGACCGAGATCATGTCGCCGAACCGCAGGATACGCAGTTGAATGTCCTCGCCGTTCACCTTCGTTCCGTTCGTGCTCTCGAGGTCGGTGAGCACGACCCGCTCGTTGTCCTCCTGAATCTTCACATGGAACCGGCTGACTCGATCATCGTTGAGCTGGATCGAGTTGCCTTCTTCGCGACCGATCGTGACGGGCGTTCGCAGGCCGTCGAACGAACGACCTCGATCGGCGCCATCGACGACACGGAGCGTTATGTCGGCCATCGGTGCTTCGACGCCTTAAGCGCGAACGACGAATCGACCCTATCCGGCGGCGACCTTCGGCGGCCGACACCCCTCGACGACGCCAATCCGACTCGGCACGCCGACACCCCATCGCGCTTATAACATTCGGCTTCCCAGCCGGTCAAGCTGCGCGGCCGGGAAAAGCGAGGGAGTCCGCGCGGATTGTCTCGGGAACCCATTCGAGTCACAATGGAAAAGACCGCATCCGTCGCGACGAGGGACCTTTTTCCATGCCGATCACCATTGCATGCCGCTGCGGCCAGAAATTGAACGTCAAGGATGAGCTCGCGGGCAAACGGGTCAAGTGCCCCAAGTGCGGCGCGGCGTTGTCGATTCCCGGTTCGGATCCGAGCGTCGCGGGGTCGGCCAGGGGCGACGCACGCGCCGCCCCGGCCTCCAAGGCGGCCCATCGGCGCCAGGACGACGCGTTCGATGAAATCGGACTGATCCTGAGGGGCGAAGGCGAGGCGGAGTGCCCGTCGTGCCGCTCGGCCGTTCCCAAGAACGCCGTGCTCTGCGTGAACTGCGGCTACAACTTCCAATCGGGCCAACGTATCCAAACGCTGGGCAAGAGTCAGGCCGATCCCGAACCGCGTACGGCCGAGGTCAAGACGAAATCGGAAGTCGACAAGATGATCGAGTTCGCCGAGGATGAACTCGAAAAAGAACCCGTCAAACAGGACTTGGGTTACGGTTCACGATCGAGCGCCTGGGTCATCACGCTGATCATGATCGCCATTTTCGGGGTCGTTCTGGCTGGAGGCATGGCGTTTTTCAACCACGTCGAGGGCGAAGCGGCGACCAAGGCGCGCGAGAAGGCCGCGAAGTCGCGCTAATGCGTCGGGCATTCGGGATGCCGGAACCGTCGAATCGCCTCGAATGCGGACTGCGTGGCGAGGGTCTGAAGCCGGCGCTGCCCTCACTACGTGGCGAGGGCTGAAGCCCACGCTACCGTGCACGGGCGTCTGTTGTGCGGCGCAGGGCGATCGTCAGCAGGAGCGGAAGAGCGCCTGTCGCGACCAGCGCGATCCCGAGCCATTCACGGTCGGCCGCCCATTCGCCGAGCAGTCCGTAGAGCAGGGCAAGGGCGAGATTGGCAAGTCCGACAGCGGCGACGAATGTCGGGACGGGCACTTTTTCGATGCCCGCGAGGATGACACTCGCTTCGGCCAGGATGGGTAACGCTCGACAACCGACCAAGAGCGCCGCGCCCCATCGGCGCCCGGCCGATTCGAGGTTTCGCAGTTCGCGTTCGGAACTCAGACGACGGGCGATTCGCCAACCCACGGTCCGCGCGATGAGGAAGGCCGCCATCGCTCCGACCGTCATGCCCGCCCAGCAGACGGCCGCGCCGCGCCACCATCCCAAGCGAGCTCCCGCAAGCGTCATCACCATGCTCGACGGTACGGGAAGGAGGATATCCGAGGCGAGCAAACCGAACGCCATCCAGGCCGCGACGGACGGCGTCACATCGCGTGCGGTCCATTCGGTCATGCGACGCTCCAGCGCGAATCCGCCGAGCAGAAGGGGCACGATCGGAAAGGCCAGCGCGATCGCGACGATCCACAAAAGGCGCATTTCCCGACCCTCCTCCCACGCTCCGCTCGGCGCAACGCCCACCTCGCCGATTGACTCGGACCTCAACCAACCTACCCTTGCGTTGATCGCCCGAGACGCCGACCCCACCGGGCGCCGCCATGCCGAACGGTCCACGAGGTCCCGATCATGAGTTCCCTTCGCGGCACGACGCGTTCCTTCCTTTTCGAACTTGCGGCCTTCATCACGCTGATCGGCGCCGCCTCGGCGTCGGCCCACGACGAGTCGCCCGAGGATAGCGTCGAGCGGGCCGCGCGGAAATATCGGATCGGCGTCTACGAGCGTTTCCGGCTCGATCGAGCCGAATACGATCGGCGCCGCGCGTTGGGCGATCGAGTGATGGATGCGTGGCGATCGGCCGGATCGCCCCGCGATCAGGCGCCGATCGTTGCGAGCTGGTTTGCGGGCGCCGAGTCCTCCAGCCATTCCTCGCGGCAGGCCGTGCCGCCCCTTCCGCCACCCATTGCGAGGCCAACCGCTCCAAGTCCGGCCGAAACCGCGGACGGTCCCGCGCCGAAGGTCGGCGCCGAACCCCGCTCGCAAACCGCCGTCCCATCACCGGAATCCACGCCGGGAACGGCTCAAACACGGGAATCGATTGACGGAGAGTCCGGGAACGGGTCGAGTGGCGTGACCGACGAAGGGGCATCGACCGTCGCCGCCCTGGAATCGGATCCCCTCGCCGCGTCGCCATCCGAAGGCCGCTCGACGCCGCGCGCCAAAGGCTCGGCGATTTGGCGGTCGTTGATCGATATTGCCGTTGTCACACGCGGGACGGCACGCTAGGCTGCCCTTTTTGCGCGACATTTCCCGGTCCTCGAGCCCTCTTGTCCCTTTGCCGCGGAGGTTGGCGATGTCCAAGGCAATGGATTCCCTGGCGACCATCAACAGCTTCATCCGCACGATGCTCGCGCTCGTCATCGTGGGCGGCGTGGGCGGAGGCGGATGGTACGTCTATTCGACGTATGTCGCCAGGAAGGGCGAGAACCAGCGGAACCTGGAACAGCTTGTCGCGACGCGTCTCAAGCTCGACGAAGCCACCGCCGAAATCGAACGCAAGGCCCAAGAGATCGCGACGCTCGAAGCCGACGTCCAGGCCAAGGCCAAGGAGATCGAACGGCTCGATACAGCGATGCGTCTTCTCAAAGTAACGCACCGCGTCGCGCGACTCGACGTGCTCGAACAAGGTCCCGATACCGACTCGGGCGAATTGCACACCGTCGTGGAATTCACCGAACTGTCCGGCGAGGGCCGGGCGATCGGCTCGCCCAAGAAGTTCCGGATCAAAGGGGACATGGTCTATATCGATACCTGGGTCGTGAAGTTCGACGAGAAGTACGTCGAGACGGCCGACATCGACCGCGCGACGTCGCTCGTGCTCTTCCACCGGATCTTCGGCGAGTTCCAGGAACCGAAGGACGGTTACGCGATCGACGATGAAGGCGGGCAGCCGCTCGTCTATAGCCGCGGAGGCGAGCCGAGCGAGTTCGAGCGGAAGATCTGGTCCGATTTCTGGAACATCGCCAACGATCCGAAAAAGGCCGAGGAGCTCGGCATCCGCGCGGCGCATGGCGAGGCGCCGTCGATCAAGGTCCTGCCGGGCAAGTCGTATCGAATCCTGCTCCGCGCGGCCGACGGATTGTCGATCACTCCGGATGGCGACGCGCCGCCGCGCGGCACGTCGACTTAGGACTTCGTCCCGACCAGCTACTCCAGCGCCACGCCCTGGTCGGTGACTCGGTACGGAATCAGTCCGTCGTCGCAGACGCTGCCTCGGTGCTTGGCGATATGCAGGGCCCGCCGCATGCGACCGTCGTCCCGCGACTTGCCCATCAAGATGAGCGTGTTCGCGTTCGACAACGGATCACCGTCGGTCAACGGCCGTTCGATGAGATCGTCGAGCATTGTTTCGTGCGACGTGACGAGCAGCATGCAGCCGACGGCGTCGGGATCGTACGCATGACGGGCGGCCTCCTCCGCGCATCGGCGGTAATGCTGCCGGAACAGGTCCCTCGCGACCCACTCGGCATCCTTCCGGAAGACCTGGTGGTACAAGTAGTCGAACAGGTAGAACTGGATCGAATCACTCGGGCGATCGACCGGCTCGATCCCATCCACGACGGCGCGGCGCGCGCCCCGGCAGAAGTTCCCGTACAGGAAGGCGATCGCCCGATCCAGTTTCCGGTTGATTTCCTCCTGCCATTGCTGCCACGCCTCGAATTCCATGTCGTTTCGCGTCACTCTCCGTCCGCTGTAGTCGAACGCGCGGAGGTAGCCGCCGGGCCGCCACGCCCGGTGGAACTCGGCGGGATCGACCGGCCGGTCATCGGCCGCATCGAGCGACCGGCCCCAAAGGCGGTTGGCGTAGGACGCGTGGGCCTGCGAGTCTCCTCGGGAACTCATGTCGAGCACGGGTCCGTGGGGTTCGGGCGGCTGGACCGCGCCGGCGAATTGAAGGCCCAATTGGGTCTTGCCGATCCCCGTCGCTCCAACGACGACGGTGAGCGTTCCCGGAATCAATCCTCCGCCAAGCCGCGCATCGAGCCCCGGCACGCCCGTCGCGAGCCGGAGCGGCGGCTCTTCCCTATTCATGATCGTTGTTCCTTATCGATCACCGGGCGATCACAAGCGGCTTGCATCGGAGAGGCTCTCCCACGCATCGAGCAGCAATTGGGCGCCTCGATCCACCTCGTCGCGCGTCGTGTACCATCCCACGCTGAGCCGGATCGTGCCGTGCGCCGTTTCCGGCGCGAGGCCGATCGCGGCGAGCGTCGGGGACATGGTGATCGCCGTGCTGTGGCAGGCCGATCCGGTCGACGCGCACAGATCGGGGGCTCTCGCGAGTATCTCGGCGCCCGAGAGTCCCGGAAAGGCGACACTGAGCGTGTTCGGCAACCGGGGACTCGATTCACCGTGGATCGGCAGTTCGGTTCGCGTTCCCTCGCGCAGCGTCTTGGCGAGCCGATCGCGGAGTTCGGCCAATTGATCGGTCGTATCATCGAGCGATTTCATGGCGAGCTTCGCGGCGCGTCCGAGCCCCACGATGTAGGGCGTGTTTTCGGTGCCGGGCCGAAGGCCCGACTCGTGCCCCGCTCCGCAAAGGAACGGGTCGAGGGCCGTGCCGCGCCGCACGTACAGCGCGCCAACTCCCTTGGGCGCGTAGACCTTGTGCCCCGCGACCGTCAACAAGTCGACCGACATTTCATCGACGGCCGTTCGCACCTTGCCGATCGTCTGCGACGCGTCGGTGTGGACCAACACGCCCCGCGAACGGCAAATCTCCGCGACCTCCCGGATCGGCTGGATCGTTCCGATTTCATTGTTCGCGTGCATGACGCTGACGAGCCGCGTATTGGGCCGGAGCGCCGACCGGACGGCGTCCGGGTCGACGACTCCGTGCCGGGTGACCGGTACGATCGAGACCTGGCACCCGAGCCTCGCGAGGAACTTCGCGGGCTGCGCGACGGCGGGATGCTCGAACGCGGAAATGACGAGGTGGCCGGTGAACGGAGGGCCGCCCCGCATCATCACGCCGCAGAGCGCCAAGTTGTCGCTCTCGGTGCCTCCCGAGGTGAACAGGATTTCGTCGCTTTCGGCGCCGAGCAATCGGGCGAGATGCGATCGCGCGTCCTCGATCGCCTCGCGGCACGCGCGGCCGAGCGAATGGCCGCTCGACGGATTGCCGAAATGTTCGGCGAAGAAAGGCGCCATCGCCTCGCGGACGGTCGGAGCCACAGGGGTCGTGGCGTTGTAGTCCAGGTAGATATGACGCACCAATGACCTCCTCAACCCTCGTGACGCGGCTGACCGAGTCGGCGCCGGTCGTAATGCCGCGTCGTTCCGCGCAGCCATTCGGCATGGTCGATGTACCAACGAACGGTCGCTTCAAGCCGCTCGGCGAAATCGTCGCTCGGGCACCAACCCAATTCGCGCCGCGCCGACTCGTGGTCGAGCGCGTAGCGCGCGTCGTGCCCAGGCCGATCCGGGACGTATGTGATCAAGGACCGGCACGGTCGGTGGGGCAACGACGGAAGAAGGCGGTCCACCGCGTCGCAAACGGCTTCGGCGACCCGCCGGTTCGCGCATTCCTGTCCACCGCCCATCAAGTAGGTCCGCCCGGCCTCGCCGCGCCGCCACGCGAGCGTGATGCCTCGGCACAAGTCGTCGACATGCAGCCATTCCCGAACGTGGCTCCCGTCGCCATAGATCGGCAAAGGGCGGCCTTCGATCGCGTTCGCCGTGAGCAGGGGGATGAGTTTCTCGGGAAACTGATACGGACCGAACAGATTGGATGCCGTGACGACGATTGTCGGGAGTCCGTACGTCGCATGGAACGCGCGCACGAAGTGATCGGCGCCCGCCTTCGACGCCGCGTAGGGGGAACGCGGCGCGTACGGCGCCCCTACGCGGAAACGGCCCTCGCTCCCCAACTGTCCAAATACCTCGTCGGTCGACACCTGCACAAAACGAAACCGATCACGTCGCGTCCGGTCCCGCCCACTCCACCAGCGCCGAGCCTGGTCGAGCAGGACGGCCGTTCCGAGCACATTGGTCGCGGCGAAGGCGACCGGATCGTCGATCGACCGGTCCACGTGGGTCTCCGCGGCGAAATGGACGATCCGTTCGATATCGAACCGGGAGAGCAGATCGCCCACCAGGGACGCATCGACGATATCGCCTTGAACGAAGGCGAGGCGGTCGGACTCGGCCGGAATCGCGTCCCGGGACGCGGCGTAGGTCAGCTTGTCGAGGACGACGAGCTTGGCGTCCGGTTCTCCGAGCCGATTCCGGACGTAGGCCCCCCCCAGGAATCCCGCCCCGCCGGTAACCAGTTCTGTCCCCATGCCCCGTTCCGGGATCCACGTGCTTCGGAGTGCTTCGGAACGATCGCGGCCCGCCTCGCGGCGTCGCGCGAGCCGAATGGCGGCCGGTCGTTTGTACCGTTTTTATCATAAATTCGATTTCGCGTCGCTGGACGACCGCCTCCGAATCGACGAGAATAAAGGCACTTGTCCGGCAGCGGATCACGCTTGGCTTGGCGCGTCTGTCTTGATTCTTGGGAGAGCAGGAACATGTGGGTCAAACGACGTCATGGGTTTACGCTCGTCGAGCTGCTGGTCGTGATCAGCATCATCGGCACGTTGGTCGCGCTGCTCCTGCCGGCCGTTCAGGCGGCGCGCGAAGCGGCACGCAACACGCAGTGCCAGAACAACCTTCGCCAGATCGGCGTCGCCGTGAAGGCGTTCGAAACGTCGAAACGCCGGTATCCAGGGTACCGGAACCCGCTCCAGCGCGGAACGCAGGTCGTTCTTCAAGTGAGCTGGACGGTCGAGATCCTGAGCGAGCTTGGTGAACAGCCGACGTACGAATCGTGGGTCGATCCCTCGGGGCCCAACCCGATTTCCTCGTTCATCGGCATCCTCTATTGCCCGTCGATCGGGTCCCCCGACACAAACCGCGCGCTCTGCTCGTACCAAGCGAACGCGGGCATGTGTATCGGTGACTTTTCAAGCAACGGCGCAAGCTGGACGTTTCCGCCTCCCATGAACGACGCGTCGGTTCCCGCCGCGTGGCTTTCGAGCCTCTCGGCCGCGAACGGCGTGTTCAATGATCGCGTGCTCACGCCCAACACGGGCGTTCGAGCCCAGGACCTGAGCGACGGCGAAACCAATACGCTGCTCTTCGCCGAGAATGTCGTCGCCACCGATTGGGACTTCGTGACGTACCTGCAATCGTCGGGTAATTCGAGCGCCCACTACTTGTCTCGCATCGGCGCGGGATTCGTCTGGCTCTATACGCTCGGTTCGGCGAGCACGCCGAGTAATGCGCCGGTGCCCCTGTTCTTCCTCGACCAGTCGCCGGCGTACGCGGAGGCCCGGATCAACGGGTCTCGGCGCTACGAAGGCCGGGACAATGCGCAGTCGGTGACGTTCCTGCAACCGTCGTTGGCGCGACCGTCGAGTCGCCATCCGGGTACCGTGAACGCTGTCTTCGCCGACGGCGGCGTCCGGTCGCTCGGCGAGCGGATCGACTACCACGTCTATCAGGCGCTGATGACGCCGCGCGGGAGCCGCAGCAACGCGCCCTATTCGCAGTACGTGCTCCGCTCGAGGGATTACGAACTGTAATTGTCGCTCGACTCTCCGAGTCGAGCACCCTACCGCCCCGTTAACGCGGCGCGTCGCGCTGCGCATCACGCCTCGGAGAGGCGTGCGACTTCGTGCGCCGTCTATTTCTTTCCGAGCTTGCGCTGCGCCTGGAAGAAGTCGGTCAGGATGCGGCCGCAGGCGTCGGCGAACACGCCATGGACGACTTCGCATTGGTGGTTGAACCGAGCGTCGTTCAATAGCCGCAGCAGGGAATGGACGGCGCCCGCCTTCGGATCCGCCGCGCCGTAGACGACGACCGGTATCCGCGCCTGCAGGACGGCGCCCGCGCACATGGGGCACGGTTCGAGCGTGACATAAAGGAGGCAGTCGTTGAGCCTCCACGAGCCGAGCGATTCGGCGGCCTGGGTGATCGCGATCATCTCGGCGTGCGCGGTCGGGTCGCGGAGCTGTTCGCGCTGGTTGTGGGCCGACGCGACGATTCGACCCTGGCGCGCAATGACCGCGCCGACCGGTACTTCGCCCTCGTCCGCCGCCTGCGCCGCTTCAAGCAGGGCAAGACGCATGAACCGCTTGTGGTGCGGGTCGCCGTCCCGTTCGTCGTTTGCGATCATTGTCCCGCGCGGCGCGGAGCGACCGAGCCGCGGTCCCCGGGCCATCGTGAAGAGCGTCTACGGCGACGAGCCCGGCGTCACGGCGCGGATCCGCAGATTGCGGATCTCGCCCTTGGTTTCCCATGTCGAGAATCCGAATGGTCGCGACGGATCGACTTCCGCGCGCGTGCCGATGCGGTGCCCCGCGAGGTTTTGGTAGACCACCGGCTGGTCGTCGATCCACGCTTCGATCGTCTCCGTCGTGACCCGAACGCGCATCCGATACCATTGCTCGTTCTTGAAGGTCATGTATTTGGTCGTCGCGTTTTGCGACGCGTCGTTCCCGTCGATGGAAGAGAGGCCGACGATCCCTCCCGCCCAACCGCCGACGATGAAACTGCAGTACGACTCGCCGACGGGGAACGTGAACGCGCAGAAGAAATCGATCCCTTCAAGCCGCCGCGCCTCGAAATCGACTTCATAATTCGTCCGCAAGACATCGCCGGTGAAATGGGCACCGGTCATCGAGCTTCCCATTCCCATGACGATTTGGTTCTCATTCAGTTCGACGTCGCCTTCGCCGCCAAACCGCACGGGTTTCCAGAGGGTGAGCGGCGGACCTTCGAGCATCGCCGTCCACGCCGCCGCCGGTTCGGACTTCACCAGATCGCTCGGCGACCGCTCGCCGCCGGCTCCTTCCGTTCGTTTGGGCTCGACAGGCGGCGCGGCCGATTCGGATCGCGCCGAGTCCGGGCTGGGCGGCACGCTGGGCGGTGCCGTGTCGGCCGGTTTCGGATCCGGATCCCCGGAGCGCGCCGTACAGGAACCGACCGAGCTCGGCCGACGGAAGAGGCGCCGCCATCGAAGGCGGTTTTCGCCCGCGTCGCAGGACAAGGCGATCATCGCCACGGCTCCGACCGCCGCGACGGCCATACGGCGACGAAATGGCATGGACCCCATCGATCGATCTCCCTACAATCCGCGCGCCGGGAGGCCGAGCGCATACGCGGCGTTCGAAATCCCTGGCGAACTCTTGAACTTGTGGACGGCCTATTCTAAACCAAGACCCGCAGGGACGCACGCCGCGCGATGCTCAATCTCCCACGAATCCTCGCGCCGAACCGATCCTACGACGATGGCTCCGGAACCTCTTGGATGGCACGCGTGCGAACATCATCCGTCCTGCTGGCCGCCTATTGGCTCGCCATCTTCCTCGCCACCCACGTACGGCGGCCCATGCCGTCGCTGGGCGACATTACCTATCTGGACAAGGTCGCCCATTTCGTGGCCTTCGCGGGGCTGACCACGCTGATGGCTTGGACATGGCACGGCCGCCGCGCGCCGCCGGTCCGAGCGCTGATCGTATGCTGGGCGGTCGCCGCGCTCTACGGAATCGTCGACGAATGGACCCAGTCGTTCGTGCCGAACCGGCGAGCCGACATCGTCGACTATCTGGCCGATCTGGCCGGCGCCGCGTTTGGCCTGGTCATTCACGCCGGCTGGTCCGCACTCGCGCCGGGACGTGCTAGTAATTGGGAGTCGGAGGCCGATAGTCCGACACGTTGATGGTCCGGAACCACGCGATGGTTCGCGCCAGGCCATCGGCGAGCGGCACGGTCGGTTCCCACTGCAGGTGTGTCCGCGCCAGCGTGATGTCGGGACGCCGCCGCGTCGGATCATCGGACGGGAGGGGCTCGAACCGGAGCCGCGACGGGGAGCCGGTGAGCCGGATCACGAGTTCGGCGAGCTCGCGGATCGTGAATTCACCCGGATTCCCGATGTTCACGGGCCCGACAAGACTGCTCGGCCCGTTCATCATGCGGACCATTCCCTCGACGAGGTCGTCGCGGTAGCAGAAGGAACGGGTCTGGGATCCGTCGCCGTAGATCGTGATGTCTTCGCCGGCGAGCGCCTGCCGGATGAAATTCGACACGACGCGGCCGTCGAACGGATGCATCCTCGGCCCGTACGTATTGAAGATCCGCACGATGCGAACGTCGACGCGGTTCATGCGGTGGTAGTCCATGAACAGCGTTTCCGCGGCCCGTTTTCCTTCGTCGTAACAGGCGCGCGGCCCGATCGGATTGACCGCGCCGCGGTACGATTCGGGTTGCGGATGGACCTCGGGATCGCCGTACACCTCGCTCGTCGACGCCTGGAGCACCCGCGCGCGGCACCGCTTCGCCATTCCAAGCACGTTGATCGCGCCCATCACCGACGTCTTGGTCGTCTTGATCGGATTGTATTGGTAATGGCCCGGCGCGGCGGGACAGGCGAGATTGTAAATGCGATCGACTTCCAGCCAAATCGGCTCGGTGACGTCGTGCCGGATCAGCTCGAAGTTGGGGCGGCCCAGCAAGTGGGAGACATTCGTCTTCTGGCTCGTGAAAAAGTTGTCGACGCAAATGACGTCGTGGCCTTCCTCGACAAGCCGTTCGCAAAGATGCGAGCCGAGGAAGCCGGCGCCGCCGGTGACGAGGATCCGCTGGATGTTCATCGTTTCCCGAATCGTTGCGAGGGGGGCGGGGAATCGGTGGGAGGCGACGTTCTTCGGCGGCGCGCCGGCGGGAAGACGAAGACCGCGCGGCGCGTGCGCTCATCGCCTTTCATCGGCCGGGCCGGTGTTCGGTCTGGGAAAGAATCGACCCGTCGCCAGTTTTCCGAACACATTCGATCAACACAACACGCAACGCCGCGTATGGTCGGAACATCCGGATCGGTCGATCCGATCGGACCGTACCGCGCATTCGTTGCCACGAGACGTCATTCCGCGATCGCGCGAGGACAAGGGTGTGGACCCCTTGGATCGAACGCACCGTACCGGGTCGATTGTCGCGATGGAGTTTGCCTTGCGTTGTTTCTCAAGTCGCCGAGAGGTAACATGGACCGGCCATCCCGTATCCCACTCAATCAAGACAGGAATCCCGCCATGACGCATCGAATCGCACGTCGCCGGTTCTTGCAACAAACCGCAACCGCGGTCGCCGTTGGTTCGCTACCGGCATCCAGTTGGGCGCGCGTCGCGGGCGCCAACGCGAGACTGCGCGTCGCGTCGATCGGTACGGGCGGAAAGGGCTGGTCCGACCTGACCGCGACGGCGGCGAGTCCGCAAGTCGACGTCGTCGCGCTGTGCGATATCGACGAATCGAAGGGCCATCTGGGGCAGGCGGCCGAGCGGTTTCCGAAGGCCAAAACGCTTACCGACTGGCGCAAGCTCCTGGATCAACAGGCGGAATTCGACGCCGTGATCGTCTCGACGCCCGATCACATGCACGCGCCGATTTCGCTCGCCGCCATGCAACTCAAGAAACACGTCCAGTGCCAGAAGCCGCTCACGCATACGGTCTTCGAGGCTCGACAGATGCGGCTCGCCGCCGAACGCTATCAGGTCGTCACGCAGATGGGCAATCAGATCCAATCGCACGAGGCGTACCGCACGGCCGTGAAACTGGTGCACGACGGTGTGATCGGCAAGGTCCGCGAGGTGCATTCCTGGCAAAGCGGCGGCATGGGCTGGATCCTGGCCGACGATCGGCCGCCGGGGAGCGAACCGGTACCATCGACGGTGCACTGGGACGAATGGCTGGGCGTCGCGGCGGCGCGGCCGTTTCTCTCGAAGATCTACCATCCGGTCAACTGGCGCGCCTGGCAAGACTTTTCCAACGGACAGCTCGGCGATTTCGGTTGCCATATCCTCGACCCGGTCTTCATGGCGCTCGAACTGACCTCGCCGCTGACGATCCGCGCTGAAGCGCCGCCCGTGAATCGCGAGATCTGGGCGAAGGGCGCGACGGTGGCGTACGAATTCCCCGGCACATCGAGAACGGCCGGTTCGAAGATCCGCGTCACGTGGTACGACGGAGCGGGCAAGGCGCCGTCCTCCGACGCGCACGGCCTTCCCGAGTCGTACAAACTGCCCGGTTCCGGCTCCGTGCTGCTCGGTGAAAAAGGAACGCTTGTCATTCCGCACGTCGCCATGCCCAAGCTGTTTCCCGAGGACCGTTTCGCCGGCTTCACGATCCCGGTGGTTCCGAGCCGCGATCATTACGTTTCGTGGGCGGATGCGTGCCGCGGCGAGGATACGACCACGTCGCCCTTCTCCTATTCCGGTCCGCTCTCCGAATCCGTCCTGCTCGGCACAATCGCGATCCGGTGTGCCGGCGCGACGCTCGCGTGGAACGCGGACCGATTTGAATTGTCGGGTGCGCCCAAGGCCCAGGAACTGCTCAAGAAACCGTATCGTTCGGGATGGGAGCCGACATGGATCGTTTGATCGGAACATCGTCGCACGCCTCTCCGAGGCGTGTTCGAGCCGGATGGAGGCTTTGGGATGGGGTTACTCGCCTCGGAGAGGCGAGCGACTCTGGAGGAAGGTGCGCCATGCGATGGAACCGCCGGAAATGGTTGGCCGCGGCGGCCGGGGCGGCGATCGGAGCGGGACGCCCGGTCGCCGTGTCGCCGTTCGCCGCGCGGGCGCTCGGCGTCGAACCCGCGCGCAGGCGACCGGTCGCGGCGGTTATCACCGCGTATGAAAAAGGGCTCCACGCCGACGTGCTCATCGGGAAAATCCTCGAAGGCTGGCATCAGGACGGGGGCCCAGGCCCCGCCCTGTCGCTCGCCGCCATGTACGTCGAACAGTTCACCGAGCGGGATCTCGCGAGACCGCTCGCCAAGAAATACGGGATCCCGATTTTCGATTCGATCGAACGCGCCATCACGGCCGGCTCGAACCAGATCGCCGTCGACGGCGTCATCAGCATCGGCGAGCACGGCGACTATCCGTGGAATGACCTGGGCCAACATCTTTATCCGCGACGGCGTTTCCTTGAACAGATCACGGACGTGTTCCGCAAGTACGGCAAGGTCGTACCGGTCTTCAACGACAAGCACCTCGGCCCGCCCTGGGCGGACGCGAAGTGGATGTACGATCGGGCGCGCGAAATGAACATCCCGTTCATGGCCGGGTCGTCGCTTGTCGTCACCTATCGTTCGCCCGACATCACCGTGCCGATGGGGAGCCCGATCGAGTCGGCGGTCGGCATCGGCTACTCGGGGCTCGACATCTACGGCGCCCATGCGCTCGATTGTTACCAGTGCCTGGTCGAACGCCGCGCGGGAGCGGAAACGGGGGTGAAGCGGGTCGAGTGTTTGCAAGGGGCATCGATGTGGCGTGTCTTGGACGACGGCCGAGTCCCGCGCGACCTTTTTGACGCGGCGCTCGCCGTCATCCCCAAACGCGACGGCGATCCGCGAACGAGCGAGAACTCGGCCCTGTTCCTGTTCGAATACCGGGACGGGCTTCGCGGCGCGGTATTCATGCTCTCGGAATACGCGCAAGGCACATCGGTCGCCCTTCGGATCCGCGGCCAATCGGCGCCGCTCGCGACGCGTTTCGAGGAGCGGCCGAATCCGTACTATCCGCACTTCGCGTATTTGCTCAAGGGCATCGAGCGGATGGTCCACACGGGACGGCCTGCGTACCCCGTCGAACGCGTACTGCTCACCAGCGGAATCCTCGACCGCGCGTTGACATCGCGATCGCAGGGTGGAGCCGCGCTCGATACGCCGGAACTGGCCATCGCCTACCGACCGGTCGATTATTCGCACGCGCCGCACATCGACCTGCTCGCCGATCCGTGAGCCGTTCGCATCAGGGCGAACGGGCTTTGAGGACGGCGCGTCGGAGCAGAAGATGATTGACGCCTCGGTACTCCGTGATCGACCCGGAAACGGCCCATCGGCGATCCTTGCCGACCAGAGCGGATTCCTCGAGGAAGCGAGCAACCCGTTCGAGCGCGAGATTCTCGAGCAGTCGCACCGATTCCGACTCGCCGTCCGCGTAGAACGTCATGCGGTCGCCTGTCCATTCGAATCGGCCGATCGCTTCGTACGAATCTCCTTCCCGCAGAAGGCGGGCCTTCGCGGCGGATGAAGGGGAATCGGCCGCCGCGCCGCTCGGCTTGGACTCGGTCGGTTCGCGTTTGAGATCGCGGCTCGACCCGTCCGCCGCGTGTGTCTCCGTCGACTCGAGGGAATCGGCCCCCGGTTCGCCCCGGCTCTCGCGAGCCACCGGGTCGCGCGCGGATCTCGGATGGTCCGCGACGAGCTCGCTCGACGCGACAACCGGCGCCAAGGCGGCGAGCATCGTTCCCACGATGCGAGGCAAAGTCGAAATCGTCCCCGGTCCTTTCGCGTAAAACGCCATCGCTCGTTCCTCCAACTTCAACTCGTGCTTGCGCCCGACCGCCTTCTCCCGCCACCCGCGCCGACTCCAACGCGTTCCCCAATCCGGACAAACCTACGTCATGGTTTCGGCACGGCCGCCTCGAGGCCTGGACGCGACACGGCGTGGCGTCGGGGCAACCACGTTGCGTGGATGCGACAACCGAGCGCGCTCCGGGGGCGGGGATTTCCGCGTGGATCTTCTCGCGCAATGTCTTGGGCAAGCGCGAGTTGGCGCTCGGTTTGGATCGTCGCTGCGGGGGCCGGGCATGTGTTTTGCCCTCGGAGGACCGCATACCGCGGATCCGTCGATGCCGCGGTTCCTCGAACTTGAGGTTCGCCATGACGCGAAGGTACCTCGTCACCGCCGCGACTTTCCTTTTCGTGGGAACCGCTCGTTTGGACGCGGACGATGAGCGGATCACCGTACGATTGACCGATGGCCGTGTCTTCTCGGGACGCGTCGATGGGCGAACGGGCCCATCGGCTCTTTGGCTACGGTTCGGAGGTGACGCGATCACCGTGCGCCGCGCGTTCGATTGGACCGAAATCGACGACGCCGCCGTTCGGGGCGAACGTGTGCGCGCGGCCGATTTGCGGCCGATCACCGAGGCGCTCGCGGCGCGCGAGTCGAACGCGAGGCCAGGAACGGCCGGCACGGTCCAAATCGAACCGGAGTCGATCGGCCCGGGTGTCGCGCCGCTCGGTGCCGAGCGGCGCGCCCCGGCGCGGGTTCGAGGATTCACCGCGGACGGAACGCTCGCCAATTGGGACGCGGACGTCGAACCGGATGGGATCGTCGTCCGAGTCATTCCGTTCGGCGATCGCGGCGAACCGGTGCGCGCCGAAGGTACGCTCGACGTTCGACTCGCCGCTCCCGTGCGCGTCGCCTACGACGCGGCACGGCGGGCACGTGGCGAGACGATGACCCAGATCGGCAACTGGACTCGGCGGATCACCGCGCGTGAATACGACGCCGACGACGTCGAGTTCGCGCTGGGATTCGGCGCGCGGGATCCAAATGCCGACGCGACGATCGGCAGCCATGGGATGCTCGAAGTGCGGCTGATCGTTCCGGGGCATGGCGTATTTGAACGGCGAGTCGAGCCGCTTCGTATCCGTCCCTACTCGCCGCTTCGAGACCGCAACGCATTCCGGTAGGGATCATCGATCCCGAGTCACAGCCCTTTTCGGCCGATCAGGAACTCGGACGGTGGCGGAACGCCGGTTGACCCGTTATCCTTGGGACCAGTTCGGGCTTCCAAGGAGATCGCCATGCGGCTGGCTCGGTATCAGGCGGACGATCAGGTCGCCGTCGGGTATTTTCGGGACGGCGACGTCGTTCCATTGACGGAAGCCGCGTCGTTGTATCAGCGATCGACCGGGGAACGCCTCGTTCTCGCGGATTCGACCGACGTGCTCGACTTCCTTCCGCCGGACGGACGATCGCGCGTCGAGGCGGCGAAACTCGGGGCCTGGCTCGCGGCGCGCAAGGAACCGCTTCCGGCGGAGGCGATCCGCGCGGCGGCGGCGATTCGCCTGTTGGTTCCGATCCCGCGCCCGAACAAGCTGTTCCTGCTCGCCGGAAACTACGCGGCGCACATCGAGGAAGGCGGCGGGCGGGCCGCGGCCCGCGCGGAGACGTTCCCCTATGTCTTCATGAAGCCGCCCAGCACGACGCTGACGCATCCGGGCGATCCGGTCGTCATCCCCAAGAACTCGCCCGACCACGTCGATTGGGAATTGGAGCTCGCCGTCGTCATCGGCCGGCGCATCAAGAACGTGCCGGAAAACGAGGCCCTCGCGCATGTCGCGGGTTATACGATCGTCAATGACATCTCGGACCGCGAGTTCCGCCCCAATCCGGGTCGCAAGCCGAGGGAAAAGGATTCGTTCTTCGACTGGCTCCACGGCAAATGGCACGACCGGTTCTGCCCGTGCGGCCCGTGCGTCGTGTCGGCCGACGCGATCGCGGATCCCCAGTCGCTGCCGATGGAACTGCGCGTCAACGGCGTCACGCGGCAGAAAGCGACGACCGCCCAGCAGATCTTCCCGGTCGCGGCGGTGATCGCCTTCGTGTCGTCCATCGTGACGCTCGAACCGGGTGACATCATCTCCACGGGAACGCCGGCGGGGGTCGGTCATTCGGCGGGAACCTACCTGAAGGCGGGCGATCGGATGGAAGCGACGATCGGATCGATCGGAACGCTCATGTCGCCGGTCATCGGCGAATGAGCGGAACTCGCGGAGGACGATGCGCGTCGCGGACATCGGTGCATGGGCTTGGGTGAAGGGAGCGTCGGCATGCCGCGGTTCTCTCGACGGACGTTTCTCGAAGCCTCGGCGTCGGCCGCCGTCGCGGCGGCGACCACCGCGTCCGCGGCGCAGCCCGCGCGTGCGACGAATGCGGCATCCGCGCCGAAAGCCCCCTGGTTCGAGAAGGCCTACCGGCGCGCCGTGATCGACATGCATATCCCCGATTGGGATGACAAGTTTCTGTCACAATTCGATCCGGCGGAATACGCCGAGCGGCTTGTCCAATCGCGGGCCCAGTCGATCGTCTGCTACTGCCAGTCCCACGTCGGACTCTTCAATTTCCCGACGAAGGTCGGCAAGCAGCACGCGGGCCTGCGCGGACGCAATGTCCTGGGAGAAATGATCGAACGGTGCCGTGGGCGGGGAATCGCCGTCGTACTGTACACGAGCTTGATTTACGACCGATGGGCCGGCGACGGGCATCCCGAATGGCGCATGCGGACCTGGGAAGGGAAGATCCACGGCGAAGGGGGCCGCCACGCCGTCCTCTGTCCGAACTCACCCTATCGCGAATACGTCCGATCGTTCGTATCCGAGATCTGCGATTCGTTCGCATTCGATGGAATCCGGTTCGACATGACGTTCTGGCCGGGGCTCTGCTATTGCGAACACTGCGCCAAGCGGTACGCCGACGAAGTCGGCGGAGAACTCCCCGTCACGATCGATTGGTTCGACACGAAATGGGTCGCATTCCAACGATGCCGCGAACGGTGGCTTGTGGAATTCGCCGAACTGGCGACGAACGTGGTGCGCGCGAAACGTCCGGCGGCGAGCGTCGAACACCAATCGTCGACCTATCCGCTGCACTGGATGTTCGGCGTGACCGGACCGCTCGCCCGCCAAAACGACTTCCTGCAGGGGGATTTCTACGGCGATCCGTTGCAGGGCTCGTTCGTTCGGAAACTGCTCGAGGACCTGACGCCGCGGAAACCGTTTGGTTACGAGACCAGTTTCTCGGTGGCCCTGCGGGACCACACGGCCATGAAAGGGGAATCGCTGCTCGAAGCCAAAGCCTCGGCGGCGATCGCCGACAACGCCGCGTTCATCTTCATCGACGCCATCGATCCGATCGGGACCGTGAACCCGCGTGCCCATGCGCGGATGGGGACCGTCTTCGACCGGCTCATGCCCTATTACGAACATCTCGGCGGGGAACGCATCAGCGATGTCGGCGTCTACTACAGTCTGGAATCGAAGTTGGACCTCGCGACGAACGGCCGACCCGCGTCGAGTCCGGACACGAGTGACTCCCACACCGACTGCGCCATGCAGGCCGCGTCCCGGTTGATCGGCGGGCATTTTCCTTTTCGCGTCGTCACGCGGACCTCGCTGGCGGCCCTCGATGGGCTCCGCGCCCTCGTCCTTCCCAACGTCAACATGATGGACGAGGACGAATGCGGCGCGATGCGGCGGTTTGTCGAACGGGGCGGCTCGCTCTACGCGAGCGGGACGACGTCAGTGGTCGACACGAGCGGCCGCTTGCGTTCCGACTTCGCGCTCGCCGATGTTTTTGGAGTTCACCTGCTCGAAGCGAATTGGGGAGCCCGGACGCGCTACCTTCGTCCGACCGATTCGGGCAAGCCGTTTTTTGCGGAATTCGACGAGCGTTATCCGGCGTTTTGCACGGCGCCCGGATTCCGAATCCGCGCCGCCGAGGGCGCCGACGCGCTCGCGATGACCACGTTGCCGTGGCCGGCTCCCGATCCCTCGCGATTCGCGTCCATTCACAGCGATCCGCCTTGGGTGGCGACGGACGAACCCGAAATCGTCCGGAACCGGTTTGGCAAAGGGGTATGCGTCTATGCGGCGACGACCCTCGAGCGGCAGGAGATCCTGCGGGACGTGTTCCTGGCCTTGCTGCGGGATCTCTGTCCCAACCGCCGAGTGGAAATCAGCGCGCCGAGCTGCGTCGAAGGCACGCTCTTTCATCAGCCCGACCGGAAACGATACGTCCTGTCGCTCGTCAATTTCCAAAAAGACCTACCGAACATCCCGATCGACGGGATTGAGGCGCGCGTGCGACTTGGCGAGACGATCACGGCGGTCACGTCGATCCCCGACGGACGGATCCTCCGCATGGCGCGCAAGTCCGACGAGACTGTTTTCGGCCTGCCGCGACTCGGTACGCTCGCCGTCTACGCGCTCGAATACCGCTGACCGTTCGCGTCGGACTTCGATCGTGTTTGAGGAAATCGAGGGCGTTCCGAATCGAGAGGACACAATGACACGCGGCGGACCTTTTGTGTTGGCCATCGACCAGGGCACCACCAGTTCCCGCGTCCTGGTCTTCAATGCGGACGCTCGAATCGTCGGCGCGGCGCAGGAGGAATTCACGCAGCACTACCCGCGTCCGGGTTGGGTCGAGCACGACCCGGAGGAGATTTGGTCGAGTATCGCGCGGCTGATTCCGCGGGCGCTGGAGAAAGCGGGGGTTCGGGGATCCGAGCTGGCGGCGATCGGGATCACGAACCAGCGTGAGACGACCTTGCTTTGGGATCGCGCGACCGGTCGGCCGATCGGGCGGGCGATCGTGTGGCAGGATCGGAGGACATCGGAGTTCTGCGCGCGGCGCAAATCGGATGAACCATGGATCGCGGACGCGACAGGTCTCGTGCTCGATCCGTATTTCTCGGCGACCAAGATCGCATGGCTGCTCGAACACGACGCGCTCGGACGGCCCGAGTCGTCGATGGCGTTCGGCACGATCGACAGTTTCCTGCTTTGGAGGTTGACCGGCGGCGCGAGCCATGTCACCGACGTGACCAACGCCTCGCGCACGCTCCTGCTCGGCCTCAAGTCGGCCGAGTGGGACGAGGAGCTTTGCCGGTTTTTCGGCGTGCCTCGGGGCCTTCTTCCGGAGGTTCGGCCGAGTTGCGGACCGTTTGGCGCGACGCGCGGGCTCGACGGCGTTCCCGACGGAATTCCGATCACGGGAATCGCCGGCGACCAGCAGGCGTCCCTCTTCGGCCAGGGCTGTTTCGAGACGGGCAGTGCGAAGTGCACCTACGGCACGGGCGCGTTCCTGTTGTTCCACACGGGAACGCTGCCGATCCGTTCGCGCTCCCGTTTGCTGACGACGATCGCCTCGTCGACCGATGCGTCGCTCCGTTACGCGCTCGAAGGGAGTCTTTTCATCGCGGGCGCGGGCATCCAATGGCTTCGCGACGGGCTGGGGATCCTCAAATCCGCGTCGGACACCGACGAGCTTGCCCGCAACGCGTCGGAGGACGGATCGTTGGTCTTCGTCCCGGCGCTCGTCGGGTTGGGCGCGCCGCACTGGGTCCCGCAGGCGCAAGGGGCCATCCTTGGGATCACGCGGGGAACGACGGCGGCCGATCTCGCCCGCGCGACGCTCGACGGAATCGCCCTTCAGGTCCGCGACCTGGCCGACGCGGTGCGCGACGACGTGTCCGGGGGCCTCGCGCGGCTCCGCGTCGACGGAGGCGCGGCGCGGAGCGACCTGCTGCTTCAAATGCAGGCGGATGTGCTCGGGGTTCCCGTCGAACGCGTGGCCGAGTCGGAATCGACGGCGCTCGGCGCGGCCCTGCTCGCGGGACTCGGTGTCGGCGTCTGGCGCTCGGTCGATGAACTGGCGCACGTCGTCCGCATCGAACGCACCTTCACGCCTTCGATCGACGAGGAACAGCGGACGCGGCGCGTCGAGCGATGGCGCCGCGCGGTCCGGTCCGTCATCGGCCACCACGAGTGACCAATATCCGTCACTCGTGCGATTAGACCCGGCTCAACGCACTCGCGTCGGGTCAGAATCGGGAGCCGAGCCGGAACCCGACCGTGTCTTTCGGACGGAAATCGCCGGCGCCCGAGCGATACAGCAGTTCCCGATCGACGTGGATCGCGCATTCGAGGACCGAGGCGCGGCCGCTCGGCCACACCGACTCGATGCCGAACGCGACCCGCGTTTCGTTGAGCGTCGCGACGTCGGCGAGCAGCGTGTCGGACCGCTCGATGGCCCACGATTCACCGCCGTATTCCCCCGACACGTAGAACCACCGGTCCCGCCTCGGGCCTCGGTCGACCAGCCGCGCGACGCGCGGACGGGGAAACACGAGATCGAACCGAGTCGCCTCATCGGGCGCCCACACGCATCCCGCGACCGGAAGCAGCTTGACCGTGTCGCGGTCGAGGTAATCGACGCCAAGCACGAACTGGAGCGTCTCGAACGTCCACATCGCGAAACCGTGACCCTGGACGCGGATCCCGTCGCGGGCGCTGTCCTCAAAGTCGGAGTAGATCCCGGGTGCGACCGCGACCTCGTAACTGAAATGGTCCGTAACCGTATCCCGGAAGCGAGCTCCGTAGTGGAACCCATAGAGACGCGGCGGCAGATCGGCGCCGCGAGGACCGTCGAGGAAGTGAATCGAATATCCCAATCCGCGGCTCCATCCGGTTCGGCCCCAATATCCCAGGACGCCCTGGTCCTCCATACTGAACCAGCCGAGCCCATCGCGGTGGCCGATGACCCACGTGATGCGCGACGTGTCGTCGAACTCGTCCGTAACCGATTCGTCGCAAAAAGCCCCGGGAGGCACCGGACCGCCGTCGACGACTTCGGGGCGGGGTGCGGTGGGAAGGCTCGGACCGCCGTCGACGACTTCAGGGCGCGGCGAGGCGAGAAGGCTCGGATCGCCAAGCGGCCGTTCGGGGATCGGGGACGGCACCGGCCATGCGGCCGCGTCCGGACCGTTCAACTCCAAAGCCTGGCTCCGCGCCGCGGGAGGCTGCGCGCCGCGCACCGCCCCAGGACCGCACAGGGCGCAGAGTGCCAGCGCGAGCCGCAGGCTTGTGGAAGCGAGTGGATCGGAGATCGACCGCATAGGATATCCGCGGCGTGTGCGCGACGCGGACCGGGATGCCGCCTGGAAATAGACCGACCTTGGGTTGGACCCAACGCGTGGCGTTCATATCAGAAGAACGCCTCCGTGGGAAGATCGACCACACGGCCCTACAACCCGCATCGTACGCACAAACGGAACCGAATCGGCCCGCCCGCGCCGACCATGGGCTCCCAGTTCGCAGAGAACGGTCTGGCATCACCGATTCGGATAATGGTGGTCGGGCCGGGCACGGGAACCGCGAGCCCCCAAGTCGTCGCCCGACCCGTGACGGTTTTGGTCGCGATCGTCGCATGGGGAGTATTGCTTCGATGAGGCTTGAGGACGCCGCGAGGAAAGACGCCGAGCGGGCATGCGGGCTCGGACGCCGAGCTCGGCCCCCCCGTCGCTCGTCTCACCCCGTTCCACGCTCCGTGTTCGGTCGGCCACTGCGGTTGGAGGTTCTTGAAGGCCGGCTGAACTGCGCCGCGGATGGCGTCGCCGATTTCAATCACGGCATCGTCTTCCAGGACGCGACCACCCGCGACGTGTGGCTCTCCGAGGACAACGGCCTGGGAACCGAATCGCGCGTGCTCGACCTGGGGCGAGCTCCCGATGTGTGGCTTGATCCCATTCAGGCCGACATGGACGGAGACGGGCTTGAGGATTGGGTTGTGTTCGGCCAACAGACGGGCGAATGGTGGCTGATTCGCCGAAACGCGTCGGGACTTTGGACTCCCGCCAAGGCCATGCAGTGGAGTCCGGATTCCGTTCGCAATCTGCTCGCGGGCGATATCGATGGCGACGGACGGGACGAGATCATCGCGCAGTCCGAGTATCTCTCATGGTGGATGCTCGACTTCGCCGGCGAGTCCTTCCAGAACGTCGCGCTCGGGTTCATGGCGGACGACGCGATTGACCAGGCCTTCGTCTTGGACACCAACGGCGACGGGAAGGACGAGCTCCTTGGCTGGAGCGGCGACTCGGGGTTCTGGACTCGAATCGACGTCGACGCCTCGGGCATCGTATCGCAGGCGCGGGTCGGACACTGGAATCCGGCGGGAGCCTATCAGTCGTTTCAGATCGGCGACGTGCACGGTGACGGCGGCGACGAGGTCTTTGCGCTCGACGCCTGGGGCGATTGGTGGGCGCTCACGGCGCGGAGCGGCGCGTTCTGCAACCAACAACTTGTCAACGAGGTTCCCGACGTCGATCGTGTCTATCTCGCCGGAGATTGGACCGGAGACGGCGCGATCGACCTCGTCTGGTTCGCGAACGGACACTGGAATGTCGGTTCGTTTTCCGGGGAAACGCCTGCGATCGCGTCCTATGCGTCGAGCGGGTTCGCCGATCGGCCGTCGGCCATGCAGTTCGCCGATTGGAATGGAGACGGAGCCGCGGACCTGCTCACCATGGGCGCGGCGGGCGGATTCTATGGGACGACCCTCGCGGACGGCCGTTCGACGACGGTTCCCATTGAATGGGAAACCGGTCCGGTCGATGCACGGCGGCTTTCGGCCGTCGACATCGACGCGGACGGCCGTATGGACCTCGTCGGTGTTTCCGACTCGGGCATGTGGTGGGCGCTGGCGAATCGCGGACCGCGCGTCGCAGCCATCCCGCTCGAATCCGAAGCCGCGAGCCGCGCCGCGTGGATCGGACGGTTCACGCAAGCGAACGAAAAGGAACTCGTCATATGGGACGCCCGTTCCGGGGAAATGACGAAGCGAGCCGTGCGTGGTGGCGATGTCGAGTCGATGCGCATCGCATCGGTGGCGACGCGATCGGTCGAAGGCGGAATCGCCGACATCGCGCTGGGGGCGTTCCGCGCCGATTCGCCCGCCGATCTGGTCTTTCGGGACGATGCCTGGAACTGGTTCATCGTTCCGGGCGATAGTCTCTACTCGCCGATCGGTCGCATTTGGCTCGGAAGGAACGGGGGGCTTGCCGGCGTGCCGAGGATCGGCGACTTCGATGGCGACGCTCGGGACGAATGGATGTCGCGGGACGAAGTGACGGGAATCTGGTGGATGATCGAGTTCGACGGAGGCCGCTACACGCTGGCTCCCGCCGCGCATTGGTCCGTGGCGGCGGCCTACCCGCGCATCTTTGTGGCCAATGTACTGGAAGGGCCCGCGAAGGAACTCGTCGGACAGGACTCGACCGGGTCTTGGTGGGCGACCTATTTCAATGGGTCGTGGTACGCGAATCGCCACCTGGTCGGCTGGTCGCCGGAAACGTCGTGGGACTGGATCGACCTGGCCGACTTCGACGGAGACGGACGCGACGAAATACTCGGCCACGATACCGTGTGGCGCGAATGGACGCTCGTCGACTCGGTGGAAGGCGTGTTCCAAAACCGCTACATGGGTCGGACAACGATCCCGATCGAACCGGCGAGGACCGCGCGCGGCGACACGAACGGTGACGGCAAGGACGATGCGGTTTCCATCGATTCCGACGGTACGCTGTTCGCGTTCCTTGCGACTGGTGATCGGATCGAGTCGACCGTGCTCGCGAGGCTTCCGTTCTTCGGAACGTGGGATCAGCCGGTCATTGCGGACCTCGACGGAAACGGAACCGCCGAAGTCTGGCTCCGCGACGCCGCGACGGGCGACATTTTCGAGGTCGCGAACGGCGTCGTTCGCCGCGCCGGAGTCGAATCCGGCCCGCATCCTTCGGCCTCCGGACCGGGATCGTGGGCGCCTCGGGTCACGGACTATGACGGCAACGGCCGCGACGACCTGATCGTTTGGAATCCGGGGTTCGGCCACATCGAGCATATCTCGCTCCGTTCCGACGGCGCGTTTCTTCAGAATGCGACATCCCACGACATGGAGTCGTATGTCGCCTCATCGAGCGGGCGAACGTCGCTCAATACGATCGGCACGTTCAGGCAGCGCGTGATTCGGGAATCGGCCCACTTGGACGCCTGGCTCGACGCCGATCCGCTGCTCGCCGCCAATGCGATCACCGACTGGGTCGCGAACCACGCCGACTACGACCTGGACGGCACGATGCGGCAACCGCTTGCGGAACACACTACGGCCGACGCACTCTACTACGATGTCTATGCACGCAACATCGGCGGCGGATATTGCCTGTCGTACGCACTGATGGTCCTTCGAACGCTCAGTGCCTTTGGGGCGAACTCCGTCATCGTATCCTATGGGATCCAAGGTTCCGACCTGACGCACACGGCGGTCGTCGTGGGCTGGGAGTCCGACGGAACTTGGAACCACTATCTGCTTGAACCGACGTTCAATGTCACCTATGTCGACGCGCAGTCGGGATCCGTATTGTCGCTTCGCGAACTTCTCACGCGTTGGACGAGCGACCGGCAAGTCACGGTTTCGGCACAGCAACATCCCAATGAGCTTCGCGACTGGCTCTCCCACGGCCCGGCGAACAAGCCCGGTATCGCATTTGTGGACCAACGCGATGGTGTATTTCGCTATCGCTTCCCAGGGTACGGACTCGAACGCTATCTGGGGATCTGGGCGTCGTATTACGAGGCCGTCGGACTCACCGCGGACCTTGACGGTTTCGTACGGCTTATGATGCGGTCCGTACTCGTGGTCGATTCGTATTCGACCGAGTCCGCGCTGGTTCAATCGCTCGTCGAGCTATTCGACGAGTTTGGGGTTCCGACTCCGTAGTCCATGCGCTCGCGCGGCGGGCGCTATTCGGGTTCCGCGGGTCGATCGCAAGGCGCGTCGCGGGGGCTCGCGTCGATTCGAGAAGCCAAAGCGGCCCGAGGCCGAAAAGGGCGTAGAGCATGCCGTACGAGGTCAGCAGCGTATCGAGCGGGGCGATCTGCGAGAGGTAGTAGAGCGTTACGAGCGACTGCAAGTAGAAGGCGAAGCCGATCGCGCTTCGCGCGCGGGCGCGAAGCCGCATGACCATCGCCACCGCGAAGCCGATTCCGACCGAAACGAGCATCGCGTAGGCCACGCCTCCCTGCGAATACGCGCGCATGTGGGCCGGCGCGGCGACCGAGCCCTGCAACCAGCGAACGCCGGGGTACATCGAGTTGAATACGTCCAGATTGTCGCGCGGGGACGGCGCCATGCCGAGGATGTGCAGGCCGATGTCGATGCCCTGGTAGGGGATCGTCCGCGGATAGAGGCTCGCATAGTAGGGGAACGATGTGGAAACACGCAGCAGCATCAACAACACGCTCTGGCGGTAATCCCAGTCCTCGATGAAATAGGACTGCAGCAAGGTCAAGAGGACAACCATGCCGCCAAGGACGGCGAACAAGGTCCGAACGCGGATCCAGCCGAGTTCCGCGACGCCGACGCCGAGGATTCCGACGTAGAGCATGACAAGCGACTTTTGAGCCGACGCGAGGCTCAGGAAGACGCACGTTCCCGCGCAGCCGAGGAATGCGGCCGCCCAGGCCCGTGACCGAAGACGGGATGCCTCAAACAACGCGACGAACGACAGGCACGGCAAGGCCGTGTAGATCAGTCCGCAGCCGAGTGTGCCCATCGCGCGGGTCACGCTGTCGCGGACAAACATCAGGGACTCGAAGTCGCCTCGGTTGCTTCGCCAGGTCGACGCGACATCGAGGTTCCCGGAGGCTCGAAGACGCATCACGCAATATGCCGCGAGCAGTCCAAAGACGAGCAGCGTGTGGGCCATCGATACGGGACCGCGGACGTGACCGGGCGGGACCCCAGGGCGCCTCGCGGCATCGCCCAGGCCGCTCGGCGAAGTCGCGGCGATCACGCCCGCGATACCGATCCAGGGCGCGAAAAGGAGCAACCAGTACTTGGCCGTTCCCACATCCAGGGCGACCGACAAATCGAGCCCGTATCCCTCGATATCGAGGAAGTCGACGCCGAACAGGCCGGTGAGCAAGGCGCCCAGAAACGTCGTGACGAGATAGGAGCCGAGCGCGACGACGAGCGGCATGCGGCTGTTCGCGGGACATGCGCGCGACGCGCGGATCAACAGCCCGCCGGCGATCGGGACGAGCAACAGGAGTATCGCCATGGCAGGGGCCTCACCCGCGCTTCGCGATCAGAACGAACACCGAGCCTCGATGGCGCCGACGTGATGCTCCCAAGTGAACCGCCTCAGGCACGCGTCGCGCGCTCCGCCGCCTAGGCAACGACGCCAGTCGGCGCGTTGCACCAGGAACCGAAGGCCCGTTGTGAGCGAGCCCGTGTCGCCCGGCCGGCACAAAACGGCGCGCGCCGCAATCGAATCGTCGGGAGGCACACGCGGCAAGTCGTCCGCGAAGAGAGCCGGCCGAAGCACTTCTCCGATCTGGTTCAGGTCCGAAGCGAGGATGGCCTTTCCCATGGCCATGTACTCGAACAGTTTGGTCGGCGATCCAAAGAACGGCGACCCGTCCGCGTTCGGAACATGGGGAGAAAGCAGGATGTCGGCCGCCGCAAGGTGTTCCGGGCCGTCATCCTGCGGAACAAGGCCGGGCAATGACACGAACGGAGCGATGCGCGGATCGTCGAGCATCGTCCGTACCTCGCCCATCATGGCGCCGTCACCGATGAGCAGGAATCGCAAACCGGTCCGCCGCACCCAGGATTCGTCCTGAAGCACGAGATCGCGGATCGCACGCGCGAGGACTTCCACGCCGTGCCACTTTCCGAACGTGCCGAGGAACATCGCGAGGACCGCGTCGCCGGGAATCCCGTAACGGGCCCGCAATCGGGCGCGGGACGGCGCGTCGAACCGTCCCGGATCCAACACGGTGGGGTCGATCGCGTTGGGATGCGAGACGATTCGCTCCGGCTCGACACCCCGCGCCGCGAGCTCGTCCCGCAACACGTCCGACACGGTCACCACGAGATGCGCGTGCCGCAAGCAGACTTCCTCGGCCTTCTCCGCGGCCGCCGCGTAACGCAAGGGCCGCCCCCAGTGCTTCTGACACCAGACCTCGGACCCGTTGTATTCCAGGACCAGCGGTATCCGAAATCGGCGGGACAACACGGCACCCGAATAGTTGCCGAGCGACATGCGCTGGTACAGGAATCGATAGGCCTGTCCGCGAAACCGCCGAACACAGTCGCTCGTGAAGATCCGGTGGAAGCGGAACATGTTGGCTTCGAACGGGAATCCGTAATGGCGGAGCGGCGACGTCGTATGGACGCGGACCGTGGGATCGAGACGCCACGGTTCCATCGGCGAAACGTACTCCATGCGCTGCCCGCGACGATGGAATGCGTTGAGCACGCCGCTGATATGGCCGACCGAACCGCCCGCCTTGAAGCCGAACCAGAGATTCGCGTTCAGATAGGCCGCCGGTTCCCCGCGTCGAACGGCCGGTTCGACGCGCGGGACTTCGAGGAGCCGATCGCATTCGCGGCGCGCTTTCCCGATCGACCATTGCCCGTGCGCCGACGCGGACGCGATGGTCGCTAGGTGGACCGGGGCCGCGAACCTGGAAAACCGCTCCCGCCTCAGGTCCGCGCGCACGACCTCGCGACTCGCCGCCGGACTGATCGCGGCGCAGGTCCGGAGCACGGGCAGGACCGCTTCACTCGACACATCTTCGAGCGGAACAAAGAGCCGTCGGACGGGGAGTCGCGCCAACGTCGCGACCATTCTTGCGATCGGAAGACGGCGCAGCTCCGCGATACTGAGGTACGTCGGTGTCGAACCGATCGACGCCTCGAAACGCGATTTGAATGAACTGGAAAGCGGGTAGGCGATCAGCGCGTAATCCATGACGGCATCCCTGTCCCATCCTTGGTCGGGAACGTGCGCGGAGTGTCGGACAGGACGCGCCGCGTGTCAAGATCGATTGGCGAGCTCCCCCGCCCGATCGCCGGTTCGCCCGCCGGCCGAATCGCTCTACGCGATCACGTCCAGCATGGGGAATTTCTCGCCAAGAATCGTCTCGCTCGGCGCACACAGCCACTTTTCGATCACGCTCGAGTAGACTCGGCGGAAATCATCGACCATTTTCAGATTGCCGTTCGGATCCAAGTCCGTGAGGCTCGCCTGAGTACCGTGGATGCCGCCCTTGACGCCCGGTCCGAACAGGAACATCGGCTGAGCCAGTCCATGGTCGGTTCCGCCGCTGAAATTCTCTTTGACGCGGCGTCCGAATTCGGCGAAGGTGAACGTCAGCACGCGTTTCGCGTTGCCGCACCGCTCAAGGTCCTCATAGAACGCGGAAACGGTCTGGTTGAGTTCACCGAGCAGCGCGTCGAGGCGGCCCTTTTGATCGGCATGCGTGTCGTATCCCCCGAACACGGCGATACCTTGGGCCGCATAATAGGCGCGACCGTCCAAACCGCCGTTGATCAGCGCGGCGATCGTCTTGACCGACCTGCCGAACTGCGTATCGGGATAGGCGGCGGGCGTCGCGTAGTGGCCCGCGAGTTCGCGGATCCGCTCGCTCGCGCTGTTCGCGTTGATGCCCGTCTTCGAGATGAAGTCGAGATCGTCCCTCGGGCACGCCGACGGCAACTCGCTCAGCTTCCGATACAGGTCCAATTCCTTCGCGGACTGCTGGCCCTTGTACGCGAACGCGTCGGGCGTATCGAGTCCGACGCCTTGGTGCTTCTTGCCGGTCAGGATCAGAGGAAACCGCCGAGGCACCACGGCGACATTGAGCGTCGGCGATGTCGCGTCGGGAAACGCGTGATCGAGGTACCTGCCGATCCAGCCCGTCGCGCCCGGCTTGCCGGTCGTGTCGGTCTTGTTGCCCGCTTCCCAATAGTCCCGCGCCACAAAGTGGCTCAGGTCGTAATTGGGGAACGCGGTGCCCAGCACTAGGGCCATCTGCCCCTTGTCATAGAGGGACTTGAATCCGGTAAGCCGGGGATGGAGGCCCATTTCGTCGTTCAGACGGATGAGTTCCTCCTTGGAGTAGTTGAGCTTGGGCCGCGCCTTGTAGTATTCGTCGTGTCCGTGCGGAATGGCGATGCTCAGCCCGTCGGGCCCGCCTTCGAGCAGCAGCGACACGATGATCCGCCCCTCGCGTTCCTCCTTGTCCGCCGCAAGGCTTGTGCGGACCAGGAAATGAGGGATGCTCGATCCCACTCCGACAAGGCCAAGCCCTCGGGAAAGGAAATCGCGCCGCGTGTGGATCGGAATGCGTGACATATTTCGGTCTCCATCGGAATTGATTCGGCGGTTCATCGTGGGGTTGAGGGAATCGCGGACAAGCTCAGCCGACCTGGAATTCGGGTGAGCTGGTGAGGAAGATGAGGACGTTTTGCAATCGCGCGTTGATTTCGTCGCGCCGCGCGTCCCATTCTCCCGCGGGGGGCAACTCGCCAAGGTACTGGATCAACTCGGCGCGTTTTTCCGCGCTGAGCGGCAGCGCAAGGAACGAACGCGCGAGGAAGTCGACGGCCTCCGGACCGGTCGCGCAACCGCCTTGCCGCACGTAGGCCATGAGGTCGGCGCCCTGCCGCTCCGGCTGCGGAGCCGAACGGATCAACTCGGCCACCGCGTTATACCGGGTGAACAACCAGTCGGTCGAGATCCATGTGCGTCCATACCGCCATCCCTTGACGTCGGGTGGTTCGAAGAGTTGCTGTCCCATCTGGATGGTCATTCGGTCGAGCACGCCATAGTCGCTCATACGCCGGATTCCCAGATCCCGCATGGTTCCGACAACGAGCTGCACCGGACACTTGATCTGCGTTCCCATCGCCTGTTCGCCGTAGAACTCCTTCGACAGGAACAGATTCTTGAGCATCGGCGTCAATTCGTAGTTCTGATATTGGAGGACCGAGGTCATTCGGTCGATCACTTCCGCGCTCGGGTCCGAATAGACGAAGAACTCGAACAGCTTCTTGGAAACGAATCGGCTGGTCGAAGGCTGGTCGAGGATCAACCGGACGAGATCATCGCCCGTCCAAGGCCCTTTCTTCCCGAAGACGGTTTTCTCTTCGAGATCGTGGTTGGCGTAGAGGTAGCGGAACTGGCCGCTGCGGGGATCGAACGTGTAGCCTGTCAGTGCCTTGGCCGCCTCGCGCACATCATTTTCGTCGTATCCTTGGTAGGCACCCATCGCGAACAGTTCCATGATCTCGCGAGCGAGATTCTCGTTGGCGTGGCCTTTCACGTTCGAGTTGTTGTCCAGGTATCGGATCATGGCCGGATCGTGGACAACGCCGTAGAGCAGCGCGCCGAAGTTGCCCGCCGCATGTTCGCGGAAGAGCTCGTTTTGCCGGTAGATCGTGTAGGTCGTGCCGACGACGCTTTGCTGGGTGGCGAAGTGCCCATGCCAGAACAGGGTGAGTTTTTCCTGGAGGGGGCGAGGCGATTCGACCATGCGCGCGAACCACCAGCGGCGCACGCGGCCGACGTCGAGCGCGTCGGGTTGCCGGAACACCTGCTCGCGCGTCCATCCATGCCGCAGTTTGCCCGCCATCACGTCGGCGGGGATGGAGGGAGCGGCGTCGAGCGTGGCGCCCGTCGCGGGCTGCAAGGCGAAGTCGACGAGATGGTCGACGGCGCCGTGCAGACCCATCTTGTGCAGTTGATCGACTTCCGCGGGCGTACCGCCGAACCCCGCCCGCACCAAGAGATGGCGAGCCTTCGCGCGGTCCCATTGGTCCTCGGGGAGCGGTTCGAGACCACCCATCGCCGCCGCGCGCATCGCATACGTTCCGCGCGACAATTCCTTGGATTGATTCAGCAAATCGTCGATGCGGCCCTGGTTCTTCGTTTCGTAGGCGCGTTGTTCGACGGCGAACTCGGTATACCGCTGTTTGAGGGCGGCGTCGGCTTCCAGTCCGGCGATCTGTTCGGCGATGCGGGCCGCGTCGGCCGTGTCGCCGCGGGCGCTGACCAGCGACGTCGTGTCGGGGTAGGTCACGATGACCTGGGCCCAGAGCGATTTCTCCCAGCGGGCGAGCAATTCGTTCTCTTGGACGGCCCGCCTCGCCGCGATCGACTCGGCCTTCAACTTCGCGACTTCCTCGGGCGGCGCGCCCGCCTTCTCGGCAAGCGTCTTCTCCGCCGCATCCGCCTTCGCCGTCAGTACCTTTCCGTTGGCGGTCCAGATCGCTTCGAGCAGACCGCCGAGCTTGTACTCGGATTCCAGGAATCCCTCGGTCCGTTCCATGGCCGTATGCTGGTCCAGCATCATGCGATGGACCGAGTTCCTCGCGCGGTCGACGCGCTGCGCGAGCGTCTGGTCGGCCTGAGCCAGTTCGGTTTCGCGTTGCCGCACGCCTTCTTCGAGGGCCGTCTTGGGATCGGCCGTGGCGGCCGCGAGCGCGGCGCGCGCCGCGTCGAGCGCGGCTTGGGCCTTCGCGACGGCATCCCGCGCCGCGACCCATTCGTTCAGGTCCTCGGTCGCGAATCGCCGAGCGCTCACCGAAACCTCGCGCGTCGCGGCCCGCGCCATCGCCAGCGAGTCCCATTCGGTGTAGTAGGCGGAATACGCTTTCTGGGCCGCATCGAGTTCGGCCTGCGGTTCATCGCCGAACACGGCGGCGGGAATCGCCGCAATGGAGATCCAGATTAGACCCCATGCAAAAAACGTCGAAGCCGCCACGCGGGCAAACACCGTTCGTGCCGCCATGTCGCACACCCTCCCGAATACCCCACCTGACAAGGACAGATTGACCTCCAGTGTCGGACGCGTCCGAGCCGTTGTCAATCCTCGCGGCCCCCGGCGCGGGGCGCGCGTCGTCCGGCGGCGGCGGTGTTCGAGCCTTGGGGTCAGGCGAGCGTGAAGTCGGGAAGGCGCACGATCCCGCCGCCCTTGAGCGCCGACTCGTGCGCGCAGATTCCGACGCACGTCCAGTTCGCGCTGGTGACCGCGTTCGGTCGCGGGTCGCGATCGTCGATCAGCGCGCGGACGAATTCGTTGACCAGGTGCGGATGCGAGCCGCCGTGGCCGCCTCCCTGGATGAACGAGAGGTGCCCGGCGTCCTGAATCGACTGCGTGAACTTGCGGATCGGTTCCGGCAACAAATGGGCGTAGTCCGGAACGGTGACACGCGACGCGATCTCCGGCTCGGCCTTCTTCGCCGTGTGAATGACATGCTCCTCGCCCTCGACGAGCGTCCACTCGAACGACTTCCTCGTGCCGTACACGTCAAAACTCTCGCGGTACTGCCTCGCCGTGTCGTAAAGGAACCGCCAGATGTGCGCGGCGACGTCGCTATGGGCGATCTTGATGTGGCAGCTCTCGACGGCGAACCGATTCCCGCTCTTCTTCTCGATCTCTCCGCGCACCGTTCCGGAACCGAAACAGCTCACGTATTCCGCTCGGCCGTTGACGAGCCCAAGCACGGGGCTGACCACGTGCGTCGCGTAGTGCATCGGGATCATGCGCTCCCAGTAGTCGGGCCAACCGTCCATGTCCTGCGGATGGCTCGCCGCCATGTACTGCACCTTGCCGAGCTCGCCCTTGTCGTACATCTCCTTGATGAACAGGAACTCGCGGCTGTACACGACGGTTTCCGCCATCATGTACTTGAGGCCCGTCCGTTGGACCTTCTCGACGATCTGGCGGCACTCGTCGACCGTCGTCGCCATGGGCACGGTGCACATGACGTGTTTGCCGGCGTCGAGGGCGCGGAGCGACATCCACGCGTGGTCGGGGATCGGTGAATTGATATGGACGAAGTCGATTTCCGGATCGGCGAGCACGTCATCGAACCGAGCGTACCGCTTGGCGATGCCGAACAGATCGCCGACCCGGTTCATTTCCGCTTCGTTGCGCCGGCAGATGGCCGCGACATTCGCGTCCGGATGGCTCTGGTAGATCGGGATGAACTCGGCGCCGAACCCCAGCCCGACCATCGCCACGTTGACCGTCTTCGTGCCCATTGCCAGTCTCCTTCACCGTTGGATGCCCGCCCGTGCGGGGGAATTGGACCCTATGGATTACGCGATGGGCAAATGATAGGCATTGGCCGTTCGGCGCGGTAGTCGCAGGCCGCGAAAAATCGCCCATTCGGCCGGTCCGCTCGGTGGATCAACGCGGCGCGCCGGGCATTCGCCAACCGACGGGCTGGGTCCAGGCCTGTTGCTTCTGTCCCTCGAACGACGGATTCGCCGGCTCCTTCGACGCGGTGACGACAGCCCGCACGTAAAGCTCGTCGCCGCGCATCGCGTATTCCGCGGACGGGCCGGCGACGCGGGCCAGCACGGCGCCGACGTCGGTCGAATAGCGTTGGGTGACGTTGAGTTCCTTGCCGTCCGCGTCCCGAACGGGTTCGACTTTCGTGTCATGGCCCGCCCGCGTTCCGATGAACTCGGTGACGTACTCCACGCCCGGCTCGGCATCGACGGCGATCGCGAGCTTCCGATGGTCGGCGTCGAACGCGACGTCCTTGAGCGCCACGCCGCTCGAAGCGTAGAAATCGCCTCGGAACATGGCGTTGAGGATCGCGTCGGGTTCGAGCTTCCCGGCCCGCACCATGACCCAACCCCGTCCGGACGAGGCGCCCCGCGTTCCGAAGTAGTTGTGCGAGTCGTCGGTCGCCAAACCGAAGAGGGGCGGCGCGTTCATGCGCGCGAGGCGGATCGTGTTGGCGATGTCCCATTGCCGCTCGACCGACGCGTGCGTCGCGTCGCCCAGGTGGTTTACGCCGGGATGCCCGTTGTACACCTCGTAGAATCGTTCTTCGACGACCGCCGCCATGTCCTCGGCCGTCACCGCGTAATGGAAGTTCGGATGATTCAGATGCGCCAGGATCGGACGGCCCGCGCGCCGGCTCTGCTCCTCCACCGCGCGCAGATTATTCGCGATCGTCGCGCGAATCGAATCGCCGCCCCGCGGCCGAACGTATTCGACGACGTTGTTCGCGTTCACGTGGATCGGGTAACTTTGGTAATGATCGGTGATCTCCTCGGCCTCCAGCAGCAGAAACGCGCCGGGCTTCTCGAAGCGCGGGCGGAATTCCTCGAGCGTCTTGAGCCGGACTTCGGTCTTGCCTTCTTGTTCGCGCGTGACGACCCAATCGGCGCCGAACCGCTCGCGATACCGTTCGAGCCCGCCAATCGATCCGCGTTTGGCCGCCGCCTCGGTGCCGATCCATTTCTCGCCCCGCGAGAGGATGTTGTGATCGGACAGCCCAAGGAAATGGTAGCCGTTCCTGACGTACCAATCGCAAATCATCTCCGGGAAGTCGTTGCCGTCGCTCCAGAGCGAGTGCGTATGCAGGTTGCCGCGGTACCACCGCGCGGCGTCCTCCGCGCGGGCCGGACGCGTCGACACCGACCCGGCCGCCGAGAACGACGCGATCAGAGCAAGGACGAACCAAAGGGAATTCCGCATGCGGGTGGGCCTCCTCTTGTTATTCGGAACCATGAACGCTTCGCTCGGCTTCGTCCAGCGATCCGTGAACGGCGATCAGTTTGTCGAAATGGGACACGCCGAGCAACTCGTGGCCGAACCGCGAGACTCCGCAAACCGCGATGCGACCCGACCGGTCGCGCACGGCCCTCCAGATGCGCAGGAGCGTCTCGAGCATCGCCGACCCAAAATACTCGTGATCCCGAAAGTCCACGACGACGCGCGGCCGCTCGCGCGACTCGAGAACGCGCATCACTTCGGCCAGATCGCCCGCCAGCGAAGGTCCCTCGAGGCTGCCCACGTCCTCCGTGACCGCGATCACGAGGGTCGGTTGTTCCCGCACGACGACCAGTTTCTTTTCCGTTCCCATACGACGCATGGCCTCCCGTGATTCAGGATGGAACCGGGTGCGAATTCCGCCGTTTCACCATGGTGACCTGGTTTCCGCTTCGATTGAATTCGAGCATGTCGACGAACGCGCGCATGAGAAAAATGCCCCGTCCGCTCGGTCGGAGCAGGTTCTCGGGGTCGGTCGGGTCCGGCAGACCGGCCGGATCGAAGCCCGGTCCTTCGTCCCGGATCACGAACCGGCCCTCGTCGGGAGACAAACTCACGTCGACGTGGATGCGCCGGCGGCTATACGGCTCGCGCGCTCGACGCTCGTCCGCTTGCCTCCGAAACGCGTGCCCGTCTCCCTCGCGCAGGGCGGAACTGACTTCCAGGTTGCCGTGGTAGTAGGAATTGAGCAGAGCCTCTTCGAGGGCGATCGCCAGTCGGAACTGCTCGGTTTCGTCACAGAGGCCGACTCGCGACGCCTCTTGTTTGAGGAACTGCACGAGCGAACCGATCATATCGAGGTCGTTGGGCAATTCGAACCGACACTCGCTCCGCGTTCGGTGCGTCATCAATCGGAGCAGGGACTTCTCGTTCCCGGCGACTTCGAGGATCCGCCGCGTGATCTCGGCGAGGTCCTGGGCTAGATTGCGTTTCGGGACATAATGCGCCGCGCCCGACTGGATCGCTCGCACGGCGGTTTCCTCGCTGCCGACCGCCGTCATCAGGATGACCGGAATCCCCGGCCGCTCGGCTCGAACACGCCGCACCAATTCGAGGCCGTCCATCCTCGGCATCTGCAGGTCGGTCAGCACCAGATCGATCGATTGGCCCTCCGCGTCCGACTCGGCCATGCGCTCCAGCGCATCCTGGCCGTCCGGCGACTCCGAAACGCGCCAATCCGATCCTTGCGACAGAAGTTCCCGCACGAGTCGCCGGTCCGCGGCCGAGTCGTCGACGATGAGCAGATGCGGCATGCCCTTGCTTCTCCCAGGACACTGCGGCGTTACAATCGAGGACCGAACGCGTGGAAGGACGCGGCGTCCGCGCTCGGGACCCCGCCCCGCGTTCCCCATCGTTCGGCAATGTACCATAGACCCGAGGCGACTTCCCCGTCGCCCGGCGATTTTCGCGTTCGACGGTATTTGGGGAAGGGTCCGAGTCGCGCGTTTCGGGTTTCCTTCGGTTGCAATCGGGGTATCCGTCCCATGAAACTGGGATTCGTCAGCGCCATCCTACCGGAATTGTCGGTCGAGGAAGTGATCGAGTTCGCGGCCGAGACGGACTATGAGTGCGTCGAGTTGATGTGCTGGCCGGTGAGCAAGGCCGAGCGCCGGTACGCGGGCGTGACGCATGTCGACGCGGCGGATCTTGACGTCGCGCGCGGCGGACAATGGATGCGGCGCGCCGAACAGCTTGGCGTCGAGATCAGCGGACTCGGATATTATCCCAATCCGCTCGCTCCCGACCCCGACGAATCGGCTCGCTGCGTGGGCCACTTGCGCAAGGTGATCGCGGCGGCCGCGGCGCTGCGAATCCCCCGCGTCCATTCGTTCGTCGGTCGGGATTGGACACGATCGATCGAAGACAATTGGCCTCGGTTCCTGGAAACCTGGCGGCCGCTGGTCGCCGAGGCCGAACAGGCCCGCGTGCGCATCGGCATCGAGAATTGTCCGATGCGATTCTCCGGGGACGAGTGGCCGGGAGGAAAGAACCTCGCCGTCTCGCCCGCGATCTGGCGACGCATGTTCACGGACATTCCGAGCCCGTGGTTCGGGTTGAACTACGATCCGTCCCATTTCGTGTGGCAGCGGATGGACTATTTGAAGCCCCTGCGGGAATTCACCAGCCGCCTCTTCCATATCCACGCCAAGGACGTGCGGATCGACCCGCACCGTCTCGACGACGTCGGTATCCTCGCCCATCCGCTCGAATACCATGTGCCCAAGTTGCCCGGACTTGGAGACATCGACTGGGGCCGGTTCTTCTCCGTCTTGGCCGATGTCGGCTATCGGGGCCCCGTATGCGTCGAGGTGGAGGACCGGTCTTTCGAGGAGAATCTCGCGGCGCGCAAGGCATCGCTCGTCCAAAGCGCGCGTTACCTGCGCAACTTCCTGACTCGCCGCTAGTCGTAGCCACGCTCGCCAGAGCGTGGCCCGTATCGTAGCCACGCTCGCCAGAGCGTGGCCCGTATCGTAGCCACGCTCGCCAGAGCGTGGCCCGGAGTATCGACCCCATGACGGACGAAGGGCCGTGCCTTCTGAGCGCCGTCGCGCAGCGGGCATTGATCGAACGCGGCGAACTTTCGAGCCGTGAACTGGTGGCGGCGAGCTTGGCCCGCATCGCGCGGCTCGATCCCAAGCTGAACGCGATCGTGACGCTGGTGGGCGACGAGGCGATTCGCGGCGCGGCGGAAGCCGACGAGCGTCAGGCGCGGGGGGAACAACTTGGCATCCTGCACGGCCTGCCCGTTGTCCACAAGGATTTGCACGAAACGCGCGGCATACGGACGACGTACGGGTCGCCCATCCATGCCGATTTTATTCCCTCGTTCGACGCGCTGATCGTCGAGCGGCAGAGGCGAGCCGGCGCGATCGCCCTTGGAAAGACGAATACGCCCGAATTCGGCGCGGGCTCCCAAACGTACAACACCGTGTTCGGCGCGACGGCCAATCCGTATGATCCCTCCAAGACGTGCGGCGGCAGCAGCGGCGGAACGGCCGTCGCCCTCGCCTGCCGCTTCGCGTCGCTCGGCGACGGCAGCGATATGGGCGGCTCGCTTCGCAACCCGGCGAGCTTCTGCAACGTCGTCGGATTGCGGCCAAGTCCAGGCCGCGTTCCCGAATGGCCCCGCGATCAGGCGTGGTTCACGCTGTCGGTCCCAGGTCCGATGGGGCGTACGGTCGAGGACACGGCCCTCCTGCTCGCCGCGATCGCGGGCCCCGACGAACGGTCGCCCATCGCCTTGCCCGATCCGGGCGCGATATTCCTCGGCGCGCTTGAAACCGATTTGCGCGGCAAACGGATCGCGTGGAGCCCGCGGTGGGGCGGGTTGCCCGTCGCGCGCGACGTCATGGCGACGTTGGAAAGGGCCGTGCCCGCGTTCGAACAGCTTGGATGCGAGGTCATTCGCGAGGACTTGGACCTGCGCGACGCCGACGAGATCTTCCTGACGCTCCGCGCCTGGTATTTTGAACGCCGATTCGCGCCGCTCGTCGAATCCCATCCCGACCGGGTCAAGGAGTCCATCGTGTGGAATGTCGAACAGGGACGCGCGCTCCGCGGATCGGACGTCGCCCGCGCGGAAGTCCTTCGAACCCGACTCTATGATCGGACGAGGGCCTTCTTTCGACGATTCGATTACGTCATTGGCCCGGTGACACAGGTTCTGCCGTTCGATATCGGCGAGCCCTATCCGCGCGACATCGACGGAGCGGCCATGGGTTCGTACGTCGAGTGGATGAAATCGTGTTATTGGATCTCCGCAACGGGACTGCCGGCCCTTTCGGTGCCCGCCGGGTTCTCGACCGGCGGACTTCCGGTCGGATTGCAGATCGTCGGCCCCTATCGTGGCGACCTGACCGTGCTCCGTTTGGGATACGCCTTCCAACAAGTGACGTCGTTCGGGTCGCGGCGTCCTCCCGCGGATTGATACGCGGCTCGCCGCGATCGAAATGGGGGTGATTGCCTGGACGGGAATATGTTACACTGCGCGCCGGTTGCCCGGATGATCTAAGACGATACGCGATCTTTCCGTCCGGCATTCCTCTCGCCGATGAGGGTCCGAGCCATGGCAATGACAAGAACCTGTCTGTTTGGAATGCGCGCCGCGGCCATCGCCGCCGTCGTCTTCGCGGGAGGCGCGCGGCACGCCGCCTTCCAGCCGCCGCCCGACGGGCCCGCGCCGCGGGAAACACGGGACGCGCCCGCCGATCGTCCTCCCGGCGAGCCGGTCGCGGTCGACGCCGCCGTGCAAGAACCCCGCGCGGAACCACCCCGCGCGGAACCACCCCGCGAAGGGGCCGTCGACGAACCGCGGACCGATCGATCTCCCCGCGATTCCTTTCCGATGATGCGCGAATTGCAGGCTCGGATCCGCGCGCTCGAATCCCGGGTCGCGGCGGCTCGGGAACGAGGCGAACCCGCCGACGAAGCGAATCACATGCTCGATGAACTGCGGCAACGGCTCCGCGCCGCCGGCCAGGAAGCCGCGCGCCGCGGATTCCGTCCGTTCGGAGAGGGCGCCGAGCGGTTTCTCGAACGGATGCGGAACCGAGTCAAGGAGTTGCGGGGCAACGCCGAACGGGCCGCCCATTCCGGACATAACGAAGAAGCCGAACGACTCGCGCGGGAGGCCGAAGAGGTCGAACGGCAGATCCTGGAAATGGAACGCGAGGGCACATTCGCGCCGGGATTGACCGAGCCCCGCCTCCACGATGCCGGCGCCCGTCCGCACGAGGAACGCGAAGCCCATCTGATCGCCGCGATCGAGAACCTCCGGGCCGCCGGCCTGCACGATCACGCCGCGCGGCTCGAACAGGAATTGCGAACGACCGACGAGGGCCGACACGCCGATCGAGGCCCGCGACTCGAACCACCCCATGGACTCGTCGATGAGCCCAAGGCGCCCGGCGATCCGATGCCCGTGATTCAGGAGCTCCGAGCGGAAATCGACAGGATGCGGCGGGAAATGGCTGAAATGCGCCAATTCATCCACGAACGGCTGGAATCCCGCGAGCCGCGGCGCGACCGGGGGGAAGGCGGGTTCGAACGGGATCAACCCGAACGGGATCAACCCGAACGGGACGGTGCGGACAACGCGGCAAAGGACCATCCGGATCGACCGCGCGAGGGACGTTGACGGCGGCGCGCGTCTTGGACGCGCGCGGTCTGTTTCGAGTGCCGAGGCTCGAGCCGCCTTGCCATCCGGTTGTTGTTTTTCTAATCCCATACCTAATTGGTAGGGATATCATAAGGTATGAGTTTGGCTATAATGCGTCCAATTGTTCGATTCGCGTGGATCGGATTTCGCTTGCGGGGCTGCGGCGAGCGAGTGAGAGTTGGCCCTGTTGAGGTTATTCGTGGGAGACCCGTGCCGTGGGAAGAAAGACCGAGGAAGTGAGCAAGACGTCAGCGATCGTCGAGTATTCGAAGGCAAATCCGAGTCATGGTCCCAAGGCCATTGTTCTCGAACTCAAGAAGCAGGGGATCGACGTCACTCGCGAGTATGTCAGCTCGATCCGCTCGAAGGCGGGCGTTTCCAAGAAGCAGAAACGCCGTCGCGGCCGTAAGTCGGTCGGAACGGTCGGCGCCGCGAAAGGCCGACGTCCCGCCAAGGCGCAATCGGCCGAAAAGGTGAACGTCGCCATCGCGAACCTGGTCGAGGCCAAGAAATTCGTGAAGTCGATCGGCGACATGGCGAAGGCCAAGCAAGCCCTCGAAGTACTCGCCAGTCTGCAATAGCCTCGCGCGCGGGGTAAACATCTTGCTTGCCGGCATCGCGACGCGCCCGGCAATCGGCTAGCGCTCCGTTCCCGCTTGCATCGAACCCGACAATCGATTTCGGCTCCATCGCCGCGTGCGGCGATGGAGCCGGAACGGCGGTGGAGTTCGTCCATGCGATGCGCTTCCGGAGTTGTTCGTTCGGCAGGCGCCGTCCGGCGCGTGATCGACGTGAAGCTGGACCGCATGCGCATCAGAACGCGCGTCGGGCGGCATCCGAGTCACTCGGCGCCCGCCGCGCGCGGAGGCCGTTCAGGATGACGAGCAGGGATGCGCCCATGTCCGCTGCGATGGCGGACCAGAGCGTCGCGCGGCCTGAGAACGTCAGGATGAGGAAGCAGGCCTTGATTCCGAGCGCGACGGCGACGTTTTGATGGACGATGCGCATCGCCCGTCGCGCATGGACGACCAGCCACGGGATGCGCGTCAGATCGTCGGTCATGAGCGCGATGTCGGCAGTCTCGATGGCGGCGGCCGTTCCGATCGCGGCCATCGCGACACCCGCGTCCGCGGCGGCCAGCGCCGGGCCGTCGTTCACGCCGTCGCCCACCATGGCGACGGGACCGATCGTGCTGCGCAATTCGTCGATTCGCGCGACCTTGTGCTCGGGAAGCGCTCCGGAAAGACAATGGTCGGCGCCGACGATTCGAGCGATCCGGTCGGCGGACTCGGCGTGATCGCCGGTAAGGAGTTCGACGTGGCGGATGCCCAGCGCGCGTAGCGCGGTGATCGTCGGCGCCGCCTCGGGGCGCGGCGTGTCGGACAGAACGAACCAGCCGAGCACTCGATCACCGTCTCCAAGGGCGACGACCGTACGGCCTCCGCCCGCGAGGCCCGCCATCGCATCGGACGAGGACCGTTCGTCGCGGGTCTTGAGCGAGACAAGGCGGGAACCGCCGAGCCATAGGGCGCGGCCCTCGACCGTGCCCTCGACGCCCATTCCGCCGAGTTGTCGGTCGAATGTCGCACGGATGCCGGTGAGTCCCTGTTCTTTCGCCGCGGCGCGGATCGCGCGGGCGACCGGGTGGTGGCTGCGCGACTCCAAGCCGGACGCCCATGCGAGCAGTTCCGTCGGGTCGGCGTCGGCGAGCGGGACAACGCGTTCCAAGGTCGGATGGCCCGTGGTCAATGTTCCCGTCTTATCGAAGGCGATCGCGCGAATCCGCGCGCACGCTTCAAGATACCGACCGCCTTTGATCAGAACGCCCGCGCGCGCCGCGGCGGCGAGTGCGGAGATGAGCGTGACGGGTGTCGAAATCACGAGCGCGCAGGGGCATGCGATGACGAGCAGGACGAGCGATTCGTAGAATGCGCTGGTCCACGGGCGAAGGCCGGCCGCCGGCGGCACGACGGCGCATAGGGCGGCCAGGCCGATGACGGCGGGCGTATACCATCGCGCGAACGACTCGACGAATTGCTCCGCGGGCGCTTTCCTCGCGCGCCCCTCCTCGATCATGCGGAGGATCCCGGCGACGATCGTATCGTCGGAACGCCGAGTCACCCGGATTTCGATCGACCCGTCGACGGGGATCGTCGCGGCGTAGACCTCGTCACCGGCCGTCTTGCCCGCGGGTTGGGATTCGCCGGTGATCGGGCCTTGATCGACGGACGCATCACCGACGAGAACGATCCCGTCCACGGGGATGCGTTCGGAGGCGTAAACAAGAACGCGGTCGCCCGGCTCGATCGCTCCGACGGGCACTTCGTCCCATGCCCCGTTCCGATCGGCGTTCCAACGACGCGCGGTCGGCGGTGTCATGGCCATCAGTGCGCGGATCGCGCGGCGGGCGCGTTCGAGGCTCCACTGGTCGAGCAGATGGGCGAGCGCGAAGAGGAAGGAAACGGTCGCCGCTTCGACCCAGTCCCCGAGCCCGACGGCGCCGGCGACGGCGAGCGTCACGAGGACGTTCATGTCGGCGCGCGCGGATCGAATGGCGGCGATGACCCGGCCCGCGATCAACGAGAAACCCGCGGCGATCGCGAGGGCGAAGGCGGATTTCGCCGTCCAATCGGGCGCGGAGCCCTCCGCGGCGCCGATCGCGACGGTGAGACCGCTTCGCGCCGCGTGCCAACCGATCCCCGCCGCGACACCGAGCGCGCTCAGCGCGGTCCCCGCGACGCGGCCTCGGGACAGCTCGCGGAACTCGACGCCGGCTTCCCACGGCCGAATACGGTAACCGGTCGCCGACGCCGCGCCGAGGATCTCGCGGGGCGTGGTGCGATCGGGCCGATACATGACGTCCATCCGCGCGCGGAGGATGTCGAAGTCGATGGAGACAACGCCTTTCCTCGCATGCAACACCCGCCGAAGGGCCTCGCATTCCTCGGCGCAATCCATGTCGGCCACATGGTACCGCGCGCATGCGACAGGACGGCTCGAATCCACCGCTTCGCTCTCCTCCATCACGTCCACGTCCATCACGGTCGACGGCCGAGCGATCGGGGACGCCACACGCGCCGCGATCAACGGCGGCGCAGGGCGGATGCCGCATCCCGGGCGAAATAGGTCAGGATCCCGTCGGCGCCGGCACGCTTGAAGGCGAGCAGGCTTTCGAGCATGACGGCGTCGCGGTCCAGCCATCCTCGCTCCGATGCGGCGGCGAGCATCGCGTATTCCCCGCTCACCTGATAGACGAACGTCGGTACCCGCAGCTCCTCTTTGACCCGCCGTACGATGTCCAGGTACGGCATGCCCGGTTTCACCATCACCATGTCGGCGCCCTCGGCGATGTCGAGCGCCGTTTCGCGGATCGCTTCGTCGGTGTTCGCCGGATCCATCTGATAGGTCTTCTTGGTTCCTTTGCCGAGCTGGGCCGACGAGCCGACCGCGTCGCGGAACGGCCCATAGAACGCGGATGCGTACTTCGCCGAATAGGCGAGGATCGCGAGGCCGGAAAAGCCGCCGTCATCGAGGGCGCGCCGGATCGCGCCGACGCGCCCGTCCATCATGTCGGAGGGCGCGAGCACATCGCATCCCGCCTCGGCCTGATTGACCGCCTGGCGGCACAGGGCGTCGAGCGTCGCATCGTTGGCGACGTCGCCGTCGATCAGCAGGCCGTCGTGCCCGTGCGACGTGTAGGGATCGAGGGCCACATCGCAAATGACGCCGATGTCCGGTACGGCCGCCTTCACAGCGCGGACGGCGCGGCAGACGAGGTTGTCCGGACGAAACGCCTCGCGGCCGTCGTCCGTCTTGAGGTTCGGATCGGTCGCGGGAAAGAGGGCGACGGCCGGAATGCCCAGATCCCGCGCCTTGCCGGTCTCCTCGACAAGCCTCGCGATCGAATACCGGAACACGCCCGGCATCGAGGGAATGGATGACGTACAAGTGTCACCATCAACGACAAACACGGGCCAGATCAGATCGGAGGCCGACAGCCGGTGTTCGGCGACGAGGTCGCGGAGCCAAGCCGTGCGCCGAGTGCGGCGGGGGCGGGTCGAGGGGTAGGCGGCTTGGAACGCGGGTGTGAATCGGCTCATCGAACGGCGCTCGGTCGGGTGTCGATGCATCGGGACGCGAAACAACGTGCGGGACGCGACGCTCATTGTAGACAGGCGGCGTGCGGATCGTACACTAATCCCGGCACCTTACGTCCCCCAAGCGGCATTTTCCCTTGAAAATGCCGCCTAAACTCGACCACCAGAGAGACTACACCCGGTCCCAGGAACACGTGCGCGGCCCCTTCGCGCCAGCCGTAGAAGCACCATTCGTGGTTGCCCATGAAATCCCCTATGGGTAGCCGTGTGGAACTGCGAAGTAGCGCCCCTTCGAGGTCGGCCGCGACGTAGACGACACCCGTCTTGGCCTCGGGGTTGATCTCGATGCGTTCGACGAACGCCTCGACCAACTGGCGGTCCTTCAGGTCGACCGTCGTTCGCGTCGCCAGGTCGTCGAGGTGGGCGAGTTGTTCGAGCGCCCAGGTCCGCAGTTCCTTCTCGGTCAACCGGGCGACGCTCGGCGGCATCCCGCTGAGGACGAAGTTGGTCGTCATCGTCGGGCGCTTCCGCCTTCGCCTCATCGACCTGCTTGAAACGGCCGGCGTGCCGGCACTGGCGGGCGACGTACTTGAGCACGCCGCGCTGGACAATCGTGTGGATCAGCGTTTTGGCCGACGCCCCCTTCGCGGGATCGTACTTCGGCGGCTTGCTGACCAGGTGCAGCAGCACTTCCTGGGCGACGTCCCCATAATCGACGTACTTCGGACAGCGCTTCTCGGCTTCGTGAAGCGCTATCGAATTGGCGTACTCAATCAGTTCGGGCGTCAGTTCGAGCTCGCGCGGTTCGGAGTCATCCATTCAAACCTCCTCGCCGCGTTCGAGCCGTTCCTGAATGTCGTCGCAGAGCGTGAACGTGATGACGGCCGGCTTGATGTCGAACTTGCCATCGTCGCCCGTCACGCCGCGCGGCGGAAACCGATGCATGACGAACAACTGGTCGTCGTCCCGAACGCGCCGGCCGTACTTCCGCGACTCGCGCTCCGCCGCCTCGCGTAGCGGGCGCTTGAAGTCGGCGTACCGGCAGCCGAGCGCCACGCACATCGCGGCGTAGGGCGTGAAGAGTTCGCAGTCCTCGAAATGCTGCGCGGCCTCATCAACGTCCGCCCGCGACCAGGCGTCGGGGTCGGCCGGCGTCACGATGGCGTTGCGGATCAGCAACTCGAGCGACTCCGGCCGGCAGTCGTAGCCCCGCGACCGCAGGTGGTTGGCCGCGACGACCAACGGCATCGGGAACATCCGCTCCCGCTCCTCCTCGACCACCTGGACGAAGACAGGGTCCGCGCCCGCCAACGGCATGGCCGTCAGCTCAATGTACTCGTCGAAGGTCAATCCCGTACCCATGCTCTCTCCTCCTATTCAGGTGAATCCGCTGGTGGGCACCTTGCCCGTCTATCTCCTTATTTCCTGCGGCGGGGAAGATTCGTAAAAACACGGCCAGAAAATTTTCTCCCCGCCCTTGACAGATGATTGTGCTGAGATTCCTGACCGGCTAGAATTCCTCCGACTACTGAGGGATCGATTCTTTTTGCCGAGGTTGGAACATGAAGCCTACTCGGGGTTTAGCGTGTCCGGTGATGGTCCCTTCCAGCATCGACTGGCACCGCGATTATTCCTCGCTAACCCTCGGCCAACTCGTTGCCATGCCGCCTGAGGAGCTAGCTGCGGTCGACCCGCTGGCGATGAACCTGATCGTCGCCAAGGGCATCCCCTCGCTGGCCGACCTCAACATTCGCCGTTACCAAGAGATCGTGAACGGATGGGTGGCGGACTTCAGCCAACGCTGCCTCCCGCAGTGGGAACCGTACTTTCACGAGTCGCCGCAGGATTTCGCCAGCGACATCCGTTACTTCCGGTTGGGCATGGTTTGCCAGTACCTCGAACTGGAGGTTGGCATCCAGTACAACCGCGACCAGCGAGAAGCAAAGGGCATCGTCTATACCAACCCCTCTGACCTGTTTCTCAACGGCGTACTCGACACCCGTGAAGGCACGTGCGGCAACATGGCTGCGCTGCAAGTCGCTTTCGGGTGGCGTTTGGGTTGGCCAGTCTCGCTCGCATGCGTCAATTCTCATTACATCCTGCGTTTCGATGACGGCGAGGCGATCTACAACATCGAAGCGACACAGTCAGGGTACGGCGGATTCAAGTCTGATCCCGACGAGTACCTGATCGAGACGAGAAGGCTTCCGCCAATCGCCATCGAATGCGGTTCCGATTTGCGGGCGCTCCGCCCGCATGAAGTGCTCGGTTCCTTCGTCGGCCTGCGTGGTCGCCATATCCAAGACGTCGGAAAGCACGAAGGCGACGACGCTAAGATTCTTGAGTCGGAAACGGATTGGCTCCTGGCGCGCCAACTCTTTCCCGCGAACCGCGTGCTGTACAAGAACCAGATGGTCGTTTCCAGCATGCGCGGCGCTGAGCTCTTCGAGCCGCACGAGGCGGGCCATCCGAATACTTACGCGGCGTGCTTGGACGAAATCCGCTTCCGCCGTTTCGACGAACGGTCGGCGAGTGAAAATCACAAGCCGTCGCCTCAAGCCATCGGCGACCTGTTCAACATATTGGAGGTCAGACAATGACTACTACCGCCCCAGTAAACCGCTTTCCGAAATATCGTCCCCGAAATCGAGTTGTCCAGTTCTCGTCGCTCTTCGATCGCGCTGACGATCCGTTGGGCTTCGAGGCCGGTGACGCCAATGTCTACCGGTACGTTGGCAATTCACCGACCAACATGATCGATCCAACTGGACTCGATGGTCAGAAAACTGTGGAAACAGGAATTAAGGGGATCAAGTTCTTCATCGAGTGGCTCCCCAATCGAAATACAGGCGAGATCAAGATTCTTACGAAGAAAGGTGCTGAACTCGCAATCGCGAAATGGGTGCTCAATCCCACAACCGGTGAACTCACATGCAATGTCGTCGAGACACACGCCAAGAAGGTGTTGCCTGGCGTAGCCCAGTCAACGCTCAAGAAAATCATGCCCAAGTTGATTACCGAGATGACGAAGAATGCTCAGCGGATTGGAGGTACATGGGTAATCACGCGCCTTGCCGACCCAGCGAAAACAGGAGGTCGGCTGGGGCTTGGACGTGCTGCCGGCAACGCGGGTCGATTTGGCCTAGGTATGGCTTTCGCAACCATCATGACGTGGTTTTCGCTTGAAAATACGTGCCAAGCCGCCGAAATTCCACGTCCTATTCGCCAAGATATTGATCTGGAGGCGCTTGGCTTGACTGACGAAGAATTGCTGGAGCTGTCGGATTCCCTGGAGGGCACGCTGTCTGAAGAGCATCAGAGGTGGCTGGAGGAAGCATATCAACGACGGTTGCGCCGAGAACAGGAAGCAGTAGCCAGATAAACACCAAGTATGACGGCTATTTCAACGACCACTATCACAGTTCTTAGTGCTGCGTGCGGCCGGCGTCCCCTTGGCTTTGATGTCGATCGTGAAAGTCTTTACAGGAACCTCGAGATCGGGCCGGACTCAGAGGGCATCACGGTAACCCAGCGTGACGAACTGGTTGGTGTCATCACAGGCGAACTGGTTGACTGGAACGCGGGAGAGCCGGGGCCCCCACGCATCAAGTTGCATTGGGTTTGCCCGCAATGTGGACTGGAGCAGTGGGAAGATTGGTTGCCTGATTCGCCCTGCCCAATGCTTTGCGGTTCCAATTGCCCGTGTATCGACAAGTGGTTGGTACGCTGGCCGCGCAACGGAGAGGATTGATGTAGTTTCGCTTTAGCTTTTGGGGCAATGCACCTTTCCCCGTTCCCACGTGAACTCTATCTTCTCCACACGGCTACCCATCCTGTCCTTCCGCGTGAGAACGGGGTGCTCTTTGACCCAGATGATCGCCTGCGAGAAGTAAAGCCCAGTCACCTTCAGCACGGGCGGGTAGTTGGCGCAGTTGGCATACCCGCCCAGATGTAGAAAGCGCGACCGGGCTGGAGCACGCGGGCCAGGTTGCCAAACCAAGCATGCAGCAATTGGTCGAACGCTTCGTCCGAAACGAAGTCGTTCTCAAGCGGCCGGTCTTTCGCCCGCATCTTCCGGTGGGTCGCCTTGGCCTTTTCAGGATGGCGTTTTCCTGTCGCATCATTTTCCGACTGCCCGGCTACCCCGCGTAGGTGTTGATCTGCGGTTGACCGTCGCTTACGGACCTGGATAAAATTACCAGCACAACATTAAAATTGCTGGTGTAATTATCCATGATCAGGAAGCGCCCCCAGCCCCGCCTCCCCGGGGAAATCGCCAGGCTCCTTCGTGAGCACGGAGGGGTGCTGCGCACAGGCCAAGCCCTCGAAGCTGGGATACATCCGCGGACGCTTTACGAGCTGCGAGATGCTGGCGTCCTTGAGCAGCTAAGCCGCGGCCTTTACCGTTTCGCGGATGCGCCACCCCTTTCCAATCCTGATCTGGTGACGGTGGCCCTTCGCGTCCCGCAAGGCGTCGTGTGCCTCATTTCCGCGCTGGCCTTTCACGAACTCACCACGCAGGTTCCCCATGAGATTCAGCTTGCACTCCCTCGCGGCGCCGAGCCGCCGCGAATCGAGCATCCCCCTGTTCGCACGTTCTGGTTCACGCGCAAGGCATTTGAAGCGGGCATCGAGGTCCACCAACTCGACAGAAACCGCGTACGAATCTACAGCCCCGAGAAAACACTAGTCGATTGCTTCAAGTACCGCAACAAGCTCGGCCTCGATACGGCCTTGGAAGCCCTCCGGTTCTACAAGGAGCGACGGCGGGTGAAGATTGACGCGCTGATCAACTTCGCCAAGGTCTGCCGCGTCGCCAATGTGATTCGTCCCTACTTGGAGGCGGTGCTATGAAGAAACACCGCATTTCAGATCTTGCCGCCTCGGTTCGCCACCGCCTCCAGAACAATGCCAAGAAAACCGGCCGGCCGTTTCAGGAGGTACTCCAGTATTTCGCGATGGAACGGTTTCTCTACCGCCTCTCCGAATCGCCCCATGTCGAGAACTTCATACTCAAGGGCGCACTCATGTTCGTCGCGTGGCACGCCCCGGCGAGCCGTCCGACCAAGGACATCGATTTCCTTGCCCGTATGAACAATTCGGCAGAGTCAATCGGATTATCCCACAATCCTCGACTTCTCCCGCCCGCGCCTCTACGGATACCCTCGTGAAACCGTCATCGCCGAGAAATTCGAGGTCATGGTGAAACTTGGTCAGTTGAATAGCCGGATGAAGGACTTCTTCGACATACTACTCCTTTCTCGCCAGTACGAGTTCTCTGGCGTCACTCTTGCAACAGCGATCGTCAAGACGTTCTCGCGTCGAAAAACACCCCTCGACCTTCCACCCGTCGCGTTTTCCGAATCGTTCAGCAGCCATCCACAAAGGACCGTCCAGTGGAGTGCATTTCTCCGGAAACCCAAGCTGGCGGCTCCAGCTGTGGACTTCTCCGGGGCAATTGCTGACATCCGCGGCTTCTTGCTTCCGCCTTCCGAGGCGGCCCGCGACAACCGTCATTTTCCCCCACGATGGTCGCCGCCAGGCCCTTGGGTGCCGCTCTGATTCTCCGAAAACGCGGACAGCACCGAACCGCTGAGCGCCCCCGTCGGCCGATTGTTTTCCGGGCGGCGAGGTGGACACGATGGCCGGTTGCCGCCGTGGTCACGCTCAAGGTGCTTGTGAACGTCGAGACGCTCAATCTGGGCATCAAGGGATTCTCCGGTTCGCGGCTCGAGGAGTTGGCCGCGCTGCCGAAGCTCACGCACCTCTGGCTGGGTGCCTATCACGATTACGTACCGGCCGAGCACTTCAGCAAGCTGGCCGGTTTCCCGGCGCTGCGATTCCTGGGAATCGGAGGCGCGAGCGACTCGCATCTCGCGGAAATCGGGCGCCTGAGTCAGATCGATAGCCTTTCCCTTTTCGATCTCAACGCAGCTGCGACCGGGACCGGCCTGGCTTCGCTGCAATCGCTCGACAAGCTGCGCAGCCTCACGATCTACCGCACGAAACTCAGCCCCGAGCATCTGGCCGCGCTCGCCCGTCTGACGCGGCTCGAGCAACTTGAGCTGCACGACACCGATATCGACTCCGCTGGCGTCCAGCGTCTGACGCAAGCACTGCCCAAGTGCAAGGTCCAAGTCACGCCGCCACTGGCCGATGGTGCTTCGCCGAAGGTTGCCGAACCACGGGTCAAGGAGTGAACACGTGTCGTCACCAATTGACCAACTGGGCGATTTCACCCTGCTCGACTGCCTCGGTCGCGGCGGCATGGGGGCGGTCTATCGGGCGCGGCGTCAGACAACCGGCGAGATCGTGGCGATCAAGACCTTGCCGGCGGCCCTGCGAAATGATCCGCAGACGCTTGGCCGGTTGCGGCGGGAGTTGCGGGCCGCGAGCGAACTCGAACACGTCAACATCGTGCGGACGTTCGCCATCGAAGACACACCGCAGGGTCCCGTGCTGGTCATGGAATACGCCGAGGGTGTGAACCTTCAGGACCGGGTCGAGCGCGACGGGACGCTGCCAGCGGAAGCGGCCGTTGAAATGGTCCGTCAAGCGGCGTTGGGGCTGGGGCACGCGCACGAGCGGGGCGTGGTGCATCGCGATGTCAAACCGTCGAATCTTGTGGTCGGACCGGATGGCCGCGTTCGCGTGCTTGATTTTGGAATCGCCCGGATGGCGCAGTCCACTTCCGTGGAAGCCAGCACGTTGACGGAACTGACTCAGTCCGGCGCGGTGCTGGGAACCGTGGATTTCATGGCGCCGGAGCAGGCGTTCGACAGCAAATCGGTGGACGGCCGCGCCGATATTTACAGCCTGGGCTGCACGCTGTACTTCCTGATCCATGGCGTGCCGCCGTTTCGCGGCGAAACGGCCGTGGAGACGCTCCTGGCGCACAGCGAGGCTCCTATTCCTTTGTTGGAAGCGCAAGGCGCGCGGCGATTGCGCCGAGGATTGGAGGCCATTTATCGCCGCATGCTTGCCAAGAAGCCGGGCGATCGATTCGCGACGATGGCCGAACTGGTCGCCGCCTTCGACCGTCTGGCGCAGTCGATCGTCCGGGCCCAAGCCCGCGCGCGGCATGCGGTGACGGCAGCGCTGATGAGCCTTGCGGGCTGCGCTCTTCTGTTCGCAGTGGCCCTGGCGCAAGGACGGGTCGTGCCGCCGCCTGATCCGGCGAAGATCAGGATCGATGTCGCCACGCTTCCGTCGCCGGAAAGCACGCCGGCCGCCTGGTCGTCCCTGGACTGGCAACCTCACCCCGAAAAGAAACAGCCGATTCGAGGCCTGATCGCCTATCCGCCCAATTTGCCAGGTGGGACGACCTGGCAACTGGAGACCCGTCAGCCGCGCACGCAGATAACGTCGATGGCGTGGAGCCACAACGGGACACGCCTGTATTACGGAACGCTCGTAGGACAGCTTTGGGTCTACGATGTCGGCAATCTGAAACTGCTGGGGATCTTCCCGCTCGCTTCCCAGGCCATCATGGCCATCGCCGTGCATCCCAATAATCAGCTCATCGCCACGATCGAGAGCGGCGCCGCGTCCATTCGGTTCTGGAACGCGGACTTCGCACGGGGCGCCACACTGACCGGGCATGAGCAGGCGGTCACGGACATCGCCTGGTCGCCCGACGGCAAGCTGCTCGCGTCTTCCGGCGCGGATGTACCTCAATATCAACGCTGCGCATCGCTACGGCCGGACCGGCGGTTTGCATTGGCGACCCGACGGAACGGGATTCGCGTCGAGTCACAGCGATGGCACGGTGCGTCTCTGGGATCGCGAAGGCCGATTGCTCAAGACCATGGAGGGACATCAAGCGGGGCTGTATGTCGAATCGGTGCGCTGGAGCCGCGACGGCACTCGCCTGGCAACATCCTCACCAAGGATTCGGCGGGCGGCATGGGCATGTCGTCGGTGGCGGAGTTCCTCCAAACGCAGCGAGTGCGGATTTACGAGTAACGGATGGAAGCTCGAACGTCGAAACCGGAATCACGAACCCTGGAGCGCGTGCTTCGCGCGGGATCGGTCGTCTTGGTCTTGGCAGTCGTCATCTGTGCGGGGATCGAGACCGCCCGGCGCGTGGCGGCGCGGCGCCAGTTGGAACAGGCGGAGCGCGCAGTGCGGATGCTGCTGGAGGCGCCGCCCGAAGAGTTGCCTGGTGCGATTCAGGCGATCGAGCAGCACTGGGAATGGACCGCGCCGCTGCTCGAAACGATTCGAGACCGCGAGGGCAACACCGCACGGCGACAATTGAGCATCGACCTTGCGCGGTATCGGTTGCAGGAGGACGTTGCCGACTTCATCGACCGGCTGCTGAATTGTTCCTCCGCTCAATTGGTCCATTACGCGGCGGTCCTTTCGGCTCCCCGGGGCGACGTAACAGACCGGTTGTGGTCGGTGGCGGAGGATGCCGGACTGCGCGCCGTGGTGCTGGCCCGCCTGGGAAAATCCGCCGAGGCACAGGCCGATCTCGAATCGTTGCGGCAACGATCGACGAATGATATCGCCACAGTCGCGTACTACACGGCGCTGGCGACGGCTTACCTGGGGCAGGAATCCGCGGCCCTGGCCGACCTGGAGTCGGCCCTGGAATCCGCGGACGAAGGCCTGCTCTACAACGCGAGCTGCGCGTACTCACTGCTGGCTGGGCATGTGGCAAGCACGGACCCCGACCGGGCGCGGAAGTATGCCGATCGGGCCGTAACGCTGCTGGACCAATCACTGGCCACGGGATTTCGCGACTTCAGAAACATCGACTCCGATCCCGACCTGGACCCGATTCGCAGCCATCCGAACTTTCACGACGGCCTGGACCGACTGCACTGGCGCTGGTGTTTTCCGTTCGCATCGATCGTACGTGACGATTGGGAAACGGCGATGGCGGAAGGGGGCACGCCCGAGGAACATCTCGGCGCTTGCCAGCGATTGGCCGAACAGGGTTTTCGTCCCCTATCGCTGTCCGTCGCGTCATCCGATGTCGACGAGGCCATGCGGGGCGTGTCGGCCTGGTATCGGCCCCGCGCGGCCGAGCAGGAAGTTCGATCGTGGGCGGGCCGCGAGGCCGTGATGCTCGCCCTGTCGGAATCGCCCTCAACCGATGTGGACCGACGGAATGACGCGCTGCGCGGCCGGTCGGATCCCGACTTGCGGAGCGGGTTGATCCACTTCGCCGCGCGCCTCGGACCGTCTCCCGATTCCTGGATCGACCGTCTGGGTTCCGAATCGGATCCGGCCATTCGAGCCGCAATCGTTCAGCTTCTGGGCGAGTTCTCGATCGAACAGCTTCCCGCGCCGCGCCGCGAGGCGCTGGTGCCCGGATTGCTGGATCTCTACCGCGGTGATCCGGACCGCGAGGTACATGGTTCGGTTCGCTGGCTGCTAGGACAATGGGGCCGACGAGATCGGTTGGACGCCGTCGATGCGGAGTTAGCCGCCGCCGGCAGGCCCGAGGGGCGGCAATGGTACGTCAACGGACAAGGCGTGACGATGGTCGTGTTACCCAGTCCGGCGGAATGCCTATGTGGCTCGCCGGTCACCGAAGAGGGACGACAGGACGACGAAAGTGTCCAACGGCTTCGGGTCGAGACGCCGTTTTCCCTTTCGGCCAATGAGGTGACCGTGGGCCAGTTCGAGCGATTCCTGCAGGATCAACCGGCGTTTCGCCCGCAGTTCGCGCCATCGAATGAATCCGACAAGTCCGCAGCGCAAACGGGCGTCAGCTGGTACGCGGCGGCCGCATTCTGCAACTGGCTGAGCCGCCAGGAAGGCATCCCCGAGAATCAATGGTGCTACCAGCCCAACGATTCGGGCCAGTTCGATGACGGAATGAAGGTGGCGCCAGGCTTCCAGCGGCGGCGCGGTTATCGGCTGCCGACGGAGGTCGAATGGGAATATGCCTGCCGGGCGGCGACGGATACGGCTTTCAGCTTCGGTCACGGCACGGATTGGTTACCGAACTATGGCTGGTTCAAGCAAAACAGCGGCTTGCGCGTGCAGCTCGTCGGAATGTTGAAGCCGAACCGCTGGGGATTGTTCGACATGCACGGGAACGTCGCGGAATGGTGCCACGACGGATACCGCACGAACATCGCCGGCCGCTCAAACGAAACCCTCGCGGACAACGCGGCGATCGCGGACGGCTCAGGCCGCGTCCTGCGGGGCGGTTCGTTCTTGAACCTTTCCCGATTCGTTCGCTGTGCTTCGCGGCAGTCCGCTCCGCCGGGGAGTCGGCATGCGATCCACGGATTCAGAATCGCGCGGACCGAACCGAACGAACGCGGCACGACGGTCGCGTCGGCGGAAAACACGGGGGAGGCGACTGGCGGCGCTGCGGCGGCGGCACGGGGCCCCGTCTTGCCAGCGTGGAGACTGCCTCCGGGCTCGCCCCTGCCGGCCCTCGCGCCGTTCGATGCCCGGCAGGTGAAGCAGTATCAGCAGGCCTGGGCCAGCCATCTGGCGGTTCCGATCGAGTTTACCAATTCGGTCGGAATGCAGGTCGGCATACCGTTGGGACACGGTGCCTGACCAAGGCAGCGTGGCGATTGGCTTTCGCGTTATCCTGCAGATCGAGGAGTCGTCGATACGGCTCGCGTCCGCTGCCGCAAGACAAATGTCCTCTGCGCAACTGGCGGCCACTGCGCGGGACACTGAAGCGCCGCCAACGGCTCGGGCACTGCCGACGGGTCTGCCGCCAGGGAGTGAACCCCCGCCGGCGGCCGCGCCGTTCGATGCCGTTGCGGCGCGCAATTACCAGCAGGCGTGGGCCACCCACCTTGGCGAGCCGATGGAGACAACAGTGACCAGGCCGTCGAGTTCTGTCTCAGGCTCTCTGCGACGGCTGTGGAACGAAGCGCCGGGCGCGTCTATCGGCTTCCGACTGAGGCCGAATGGGAATTTGCGTGTCGCGCTTGCACGACGACCCGCTGGTGCTGCGGCGACGATGAGGTCCAGCTTGCCGATCACGCCCGGTTCGGCCAGAACTCGAATGAGAGGACTCACGCCGTTGCAGAGAAGACGCCCAATGCCTTTGGACTCTTCGACATGCATGGGAACAATAAGGGTCACCAATACGATTGGGCTTAGCCGCTACAAGATCACGCGCGGCCAGTATTGACTGTTTGTGGACGACACTCGTTACATCTTGGCGGTCGAGTGAGGTGCCTGGGGCGGTGGCGGCACCGTCGATGGAGAGTGAGCCAATCGCAGCAGGACTTCTGAATTGGTGACTTCGGCTTTCCGCAGACGGACGAGCGCCCGCCCGCAATCGTCTCGTGGAATGACGCAGTTGCCGTCGCCCGCTGGCTGACTGAGCCGCAGGACCATTCTGACTCCGCGCTTTTAGCCGTGAGTGGGGTTACCGGAGCATTCGACGAAAAGTAGTGCGGGAATAGAAAGAAATGTAGTGCTCCCGACCATCAAGATTCGGTATAGTCTGGTTTCGACGACGAGACATTCGGCTTCAGAGCCGACGCTTTGCGCGTCTTCCCGGTTGCCATCGACGACTCAATTCGCCATAAACACTGTTAAGTGATCGCGTCCCCGTAGCTCAATTGGATAGAGCGTCGGCCTCCGGAGCCGAAGGTTACAGGTTCGAATCCTGTCGGGGATACTTTCATCCTTCCGCCTTGTTCGCCGGTGCAACGCGATGCAGGGCGGCCACGCTCGGTGCGAAACGTCCTAGCGACGTTGGGGTTTACGGCGATCCTCGGGTCGCCGTTTTCGTTGCGCTCGTCGGCGTCGTCGGTGCAATCTGACGCGACCCGTAGCGTTTGCGACGCGGTGCGTTCGGCACCCTTTTTGGGCACCGCACATCAACAGCAAGACCGTTTCGTGGCATTCCTGGGCCGACGTGAAGGCCGACTTCGCCAGTGCCAGCATCGTCGGCAACTGCGTCGTGTTCAACATCGGTGGGAACAAGTGCCGTCTGGTCACTCGCATTCTGAACCCCAGCCAGAAGGTCCTCGTTCTCAAGGTGATGACCCACGGAGAATACGACGAGGACAAGTGGAAGGAAGAGCGGGGGTGCTACGAGCCACCACCGCGGAAGCCCACAGCCAAGCGACCCAAACCCGGAACGATCGGGCCTCCCAAACGTAAGCGGAGACAGAAGATGGCGACCAAGACCCAATTCGGCTTAGAAGCCTAATGACGGCGAGGAGACGCACCTCGACGGGCTCAGTGATCTCGTCGCCGTTTACGAGGACGAGCATCATGCCATTGAGCCGGCATCGGACGCTGATATGCTTCGTCATCTGCTCGAAGCCAAGGGCGTCACGCAGGCGCAACTGAGTCAGGCGGCGGGCATCGCCAAGTCCACGATCTCGGAGGTTCTGGCCGGAAAGAAACCGTTCAACCGCCAGGTGATTCGCAAGCTGGCCGACCACTTCAAGGTTGATGTGAGCGTCTTGGCGAGCAATCTGTGAGCAACGTGCCGGATGATCTTCCGCCTCTCCGCTCTTTGCCCGCGTCGAGAATTCGAATGCCAAGCACTGGACATTGCGGAAAGCGCTCCGTATCGTCGCGGCGGGTCTTTCCGACTAAGATACGGCTGGGGTCCCGAGAGGGGGTCGAGCTCGTTTCGGACTCGACTGGTTCCTATTCCGCGAATCCCGCGGCGTTTTTGCGATGCGTGCCATCCACGAGTCCGTGAACGGCCTTTCGTCGCCCGAATCCAAGATCGCCCTGTTTCGGTCGCTTTTCCAAGGGCGCGACGACGTCTATCCGCGGCGGTTCGAAAGCCGTCGAACGGGCCAATCGGGATACCAACCGGCATGCGCCCGCGAATGGGCGCCGGGCATCTGCGGCAAGCCCAAGATCCGGTGTGCCCACTGCGCGCATCGCGAGTTCCTTCCCGTGACGGACGAAGTCATCCGGCAACACCTTTTGGGTCGCGACGGCGCCGGGCGTGATTTTGTCATGGGCGTATACCCCATGCTGCGCGACGAGAGTTGCCGTTTCCTCGCGGTCGATTTTGATAAGGACCATTGGCGTGAAGACGCGATCGCGTATTTGGAATCGTGTCGGCGACTGGATGTTCCGGCCGCGTTGGAGCGTTCCCGATCGGGTAACGGCGGCCACGTGTGGATTTTCTTCGACGAGCCCGTTCCGGCCGGGCTCGCGCGCCGACTCGGAACGCACATCCTCACCGAGACCATGGAAACGCGGCCCGATGTCGGGCTGGACTCGTACGATCGGTTCTTCCCCAACCAGGACACATTGCCTCAAGGCGGGTTCGGCAATCTGATCGCGCTCCCCTTGCAGAAGGGCCCGCGGGAACGGGGCAACAGCGTATTTCTCGATGAGCGGGGGCTGGTCCGCGCCGATCAGTGGGCCTTCCTGGCGGCGATCGCGAGATTGGAGCGGTCCGCGGCCGAGGCGATCGTCCGGGATGGGGAACGGCGGGGCCGGATTGTCGGCGTGCGCACGATTCCGACCGACGAGGACGACGCCGAGCCTTGGGCCGCGCCGGCGTCGGGGCGTCCGAGGGAGCGGCCGATCGCCGGCCCGCGGCCCAAGAGCCTCGACATGCTCCTCGCCGATCAGATCTACATCGCGAAAGCGTCCCTGACGCCCGCCCTGGAAAACCGGCTGGTGCGCCTCGCCGCGTTTCAGAACCCCGAATTCCACAAAGCGCAGGCGATGCGCCTTCCGACGCACGCGAAGCCGCGGATCATCGGTTGCGCCGAGATGCACGCGCATCACATCGGGCTGCCCCGCGGGTGCCTTGAAGATGTCGGCAAGCTCTGCGCCGACTTGGGGATCGCCCTCGTCGTTCGCGACGAACGATGCGCGGGGGCGCCGCTCGACGTCGTATTCCAAGGCGAACTGCGCGCCGAGCAGCGGACGGCCGCGCGGCGCATGCTGGAACATGAAATCGGCGTGCTGGCCGCCACGACGGCGTTCGGCAAGACGGTTGTCGCCGCGTGGCTCATCGCCCAGCGGCGCGTCAACACATTGATCCTCGTGCATCGCCGCCAGTTGCAGGAACAATGGGTGGAACGGTTGTCCGCGTTCCTCGGCGTACCCGCGCGCGGGATCGGCCGCGTGGGGGGCGGACGCATGAAACGCACCGGCTCCTTGGATGTCGCCGTGATTCAAAGCATGATTCACAAGGGCGTGGTCGACGACTGCGTGGGCGAATACGGACACCTTGTCGTCGACGAGTGCCATCATCTGTCGGCTCGGAGCTTCGAGCGGGTTGTTCGCCGAGCCAAATCGCGTTTCGTCACGGGCCTCTCCGCCACGGTCGCCCGCAAGGACGGCCATCATCCGATCATCTTCATGCAATGCGGCCCCGTGCGCCATCGTGTCGACGCGAAGGCGCAGGCGGCGGCGAGGCCGTTTTCGCACTCGGTCCACGTGCGTCCGACGTCGTTCCATTCCGTCGGGGAAACGTATCCGGACATGCGTGTTCGGTTCCAGCGGGTGTACCGGGAATTGGTCGAGGACGACGAGCGGAATCGGATGATCCGCGACGACGTTCTCGAGGCCGTTCGCGAAGGTCGTTCGCCGCTCGTCCTGACCGAACGCAACGATCATCTCGATCGACTCGCCTCCGATTTGTCGCCGCGTGTGGCTCACTGCGTCGTCCTTCGCGGTGGAACGGGGAGCCGGGAAGCGCGGGCCGTCGCCGCGCGGTTGGCCGCGATTCCCGCGAACGAGGACCGGGTCGTGCTCGCCACCGGGCGCTACATCGGGGAGGGGTTTGATGACGCGCGGCTGGATACGCTGTTCCTGACGCTTCCCGTTTCATGGCGAGGGACGATCGCCCAGTATGTGGGCCGCTTGCACCGCCTCAGCGATGGAAAGCGGGAAGTCCGCGTATTCGACTACGCGGATTTGAACGTGCCCATGTTGTCGCGGATGTTCGACCGCCGTTGCCGCGGATACGAGGCGATCGGATACGCGGTCTTGTTGCCGGCCGGCGCGGTCCCGGGTTGGCCCGCGGATGTTCCACTCCCCGTCGATCCCCGGTGGAAACAAGAATACGCGTCGACCGTTCGGCGGCTGGTGCGCGACGGTGTGGACGCTCCCCTGGCGAACCTGTTCGCCGCCGCGGTCCGCGAACCGCCTCCCGGGGCCGGCGGGGTCGCTCGGGCGCGGAGCGCGAGCGAGGCGTTTCTCTTCCGCCGACTCGAGACGCTTCGGGAAACGGCTGGACGTTTTGAATTGAACGCGACATTGCCGATTCCATTCGACGGATGGGGGCGAATGGAGGTGGACTTCTTGTGTCGCGACGCCCGCATCGCGGTGGAAATCGACGGCGATCAACACCTGGCCGATGTGGAAGCCTATCGGCGCGATCGGCGAAAGGACTTCCTGTTGCAGCAATTCGGCCACATCGTGCTTCGATTCCTGGCCCGCGATGTCGGCGCGCGGCTCGATGCCGTGCTCGACGCGATCCTGCAGGCCCTATCGCGGCGAAATCCCTGATCGAGGATGCGCGAACGCCGCAATCGCCCGCCCGCGGTTCGCATCGATGGAGGCCGTCCCGCGATCCGGCTACAATGGCCGCATGAAGGTGCTTTCACTCCAATCCGGAAGCAACGGCAATTGCATCTACGTCGAAGCGCGGGGCGTTCGCCTGCTGATCGACGCGGGTATCAGCGGAATCGAAGCGGAATCGCGGCTGGCTCGGCATGGATGCGACGCGAAGAAGGTCGACGGCCTCTTGATCTCGCACGACCACGCCGACCATGCCCGCAACCTAGGGATCTACCATCGGCGTTTCGGGGTGCCGGTCTTCATGACGGCGGCGACGCACGAGGCGTCGCAGCGGTTTCGACCGGGGCGGCTCGGCGACCTGCGTTCGTTCACGGCGGGCGAATCGATCCGGATCGGCACGGTGGTGATCGAGACGATTCGGACGCCGCACGACGGCGCGGACGGCGTGGTCTTCGTCATCGACGACGGCAGACACCGCATGGGGATCCTCACCGATCTCGGCCACGTCTTCGCCGACCTCGCGACGATCGTGGCCTCGCTGGACGGCGTGTTCATCGAAAGCAACTACGATCCCGCGCGTCTTGAGCGAGGTTCGTATCCCGATTGGCTCAAGCAACGGATCCGGGGTCCGGGCGGGCACTTGTCGAACGACGAGTCGGCCGAATTGCTCCGCTCGTCCGCGTCGAACCGTCTGCGATGGGCCTGCCTCGGCCACCTGTCCCAGGACAACAACTCGGCGACGCTCGCGCTCCGCGCGCATCGGAAACGGCTTGGCGACGGCGTGCGGCTGATGGTCGCGTCGCGGCACGAGGCGAGCGAGGTTCTCGAACTCTGATTCACTCGCCCGAAAACAGGTGGCAAAAACTCTCGTAGCGCCGCAAGTCGATCCGGCCGTCGGCCACCGCGTCCTTGACGGCGCAGTAGTCCTCGTGCTGGTGCGTGCAGTCGGGATAGCGGCAATGGCTGACGTACGGGCGGAGTTCCGGGAAGCACGCGGCCAGTTCCGCCGGGCTCACGTCCCAAAGCTGGAACTGGCGGATCCCCGGCGTGTCCACGACGTAGCCGCCGCCGGTGAGGGGAACGAGTTGCGCGGCGGTCGTGGTATGCTTGCCTTTCTGGTTCTCGTCACTGACCGCCTGCACGCGCAGATTCAATTGCGGGTCGATGGCGTTGAGCAGCGAGGACTTGCCGACGCCGCTCTGACCCGCGATCGCCGACGCCTTATCGAGCAGACGGCGCCGCAGGCGATCGAGTCCCCATCCGCGCGTCGCCGAGACGAGGAGCGTGGGATAACCGAGTTGGCTGTAGACGCCGACAAGCGGCTGCAGATCGGCGGGATCGACAAGATCGACTTTGTTGACGCAGATGAGCGGGCGCAGTCCGTCGTGTTCGGCGGTCACCAGGAATCGATCGATCAAGTGGGGTTTGAGCGCTGGTTCCGCGGCGCTCGCGACAATGACGACCTGATCGACATTGGCGACGAGCACATGCTGGCGGCCTCGGCTCTCCCGGCACAGGACACCCCGACGCGGCTCGATCCGTTCGATGACTCCGGTGTCCCCGGATTCAGGGCGGAATCGGACGAGATCGCCCGCCGCGACGACATGGCGCTGATCGGTCGCGATGGTCTTGAGCAAACGCCGAGTCGCGCAGCGAAAAACGGGTCCGCGCTCGGATTCCACGATACTGGTGAGGCCGTGCACGCGGAGGACCCGTCCGGGAAGGCACTGCGTCTCGTCGACATCGAGTACGATGGGCGCGCCCGACTCGGGGGCGCCGCTGGGGCGGCCGATGACCGTCCGTTTGCGGGAGGAATCCCCTTTTGCTCGAACCCGCTCGGACGCCGGTCCGTCGTTTTCGTCCGCGGGGTCGGCCGCGAGGAACTCGCGCGTCGGATCGGCGGCCTTCGGCCGGCTTCCGTAATGCTTGCGGAATTCCGTTCGGATCTTCCCGGCGCCCTTCCGCTTCTTGTCGCTCATGGGTCGCGTGCTCAAGTCCGAGCCGAATCCGGGGCGGAATTCCGGCTGGAATGGCCGTTGCTTTCCGCGATTCGGGTGTGGATGGAGGGGCCGAGGATTTCGCCGATCTCTTTTTCGTCCAGTTCCTCTTTTTCCACGAGCGCGAGGGTCAGCCGGTCGAGGAGATCGCGATGTTCGATGAGCAGTTTGACGGCCCGCTCGTCCGATTCGTGCAGCGTCTTGGCGACCTCGGCGTCAATGACCTCCATCGTATGTTCGCTGAACGGCCGTTGTTGGTGGATTTCCCGGCCGAGGAACGGGTCTTCCTCGGACAGTTTGTAGCTGACCGGACCGAGCCGTCGGCTCATGCCCCAGTGGGTCACCATGCGGCGTGCGAGGCCCGTCGCGCGTTCCAGATCGTTTTCCGCGCCGACGGTCGTTTCTTCGTAGACGATCTTCTCGGCCGCGCGGCCGCCGAGCAGCACGGTGAGTTGATCGAGGAGTTCGCGTTCGGAAATGGAAAGGCGGTCCTCGGCGGGAAGCGTCTGCGTCGCGCCGAGGCTTCTGCCGCGGGGAATGATCGTGACCTTATGGACCCGATGCGCGCCGGGAAGGAACCAGGCGGTGAGCGTATGTCCGGCTTCGTGGTACGCCGTCTTCTTCTTTTCCTTCTCCGTCAGGACTTCCTCGCGCAGCGCGCCCATCAGGACCTTGTCCCGCGCGTAGTCGAAATCCGACATATCGACGCGATTCTTGTTGCGGCGAGCGGCCCAGAGGGCGGCTTCGTTCACAATGTTCCGAATATCCGCGCCGGTCAACCCGATCGTGCTCGACGCCAGGATTTCCAGATCGACGTCATCGGCGAGCGGCACATCGCGCACGTGGACCTTGAAGATCTCGAGCCGTCCTTTCTGAGTGGGCCGCCCGACCGTGATGTGGCGGTCGAACCGGCCGGGCCGCAGCAGGGCCGGATCGAGGACGTCGGGGCGGTTGGTTGCCGCGACAATGATGACCGAATCGGTCGGAGTGAACCCGTCCATTTCGGAGAGGATCTGGTTGAGCGTTTGTTCGCGTTCGTCGTGTCCGCCTCCCAGTCCGGCGCCCCGTTGGCGGCCGACGGCGTCGATCTCGTCGATGAATACGATCGCCGGCGCGGTTTCCTTCGCGGTCCGGAACAGATCGCGCACGCGGCTCGCGCCCACACCCACGAACATCTGGATGAACTCGCTGCCGCTCACCGAGTAGAACGGCACGCCGGCCTCGCCCGCGACGGCGCGCGCGAGGAGCGTCTTGCCGGTCCCCGGAGGGCCGTTGAGCAGCACGCCTTTGGGCACGCGGCCGCCGAGCCGCTGGAATTTCTCGGGGCTCTGGAGGTACTCGACGATCTCCATCAAGTCGGCCTTCACCGCCTGCAGTCCGGCGACGTCGGCGAACGTGATCGGCTGCTGAACGGCCTCGTATCGCTTCGCCGGGCTCTTGCTGAATCCCGTCAAGAACCCGCCACCCATGACCTGGTCGCGCGTGCGGCGATAGGAGAGCCAAAAGAAGAGGAGCAAGGCGAGCGGTACGAGGAAGAGGACCGTGTAGAAAACGAGGACCGAATTGTCGGGCGGCGTGTTTTCGTAGGGCACGCCTTTTTGGGCGAGCAGGGAGGTCAATTCCCCCAATTCCTTTTCATTGGCGCGGGGGAGCATGACGCGAAAGAGCTTGCGGAGCTTCGCCGGTCGACCGGACGCGTCCTTTTCGGGCGCGACCCGTTCGCCGTCCGCGTTGAAACGGTACGGTTTCTCCGGCGGGTCCACGAACACACCCTCGGCGTAGACCTCGCCCAAGTCGACATACTGGACGTTGCCGGCGCGGATCTGTTCGACGAAGAACGAATAGTGGATCGTCGACCGTTGGTTTCGCGACCCTTGAAAAAGGAGATAGGCGAGAATCGCGAGGATAAGACCGATGATCCAGAGATTGGGAATGCCGCGCCGACCCTGGGCTCGGTTCGGATCCTCGGCGTGGCGTCGTTCCGGCTGGGACGGCTTCTCCATCGGTTGTTCCTGCATTGCCTGGAAACGGCGGGTCCTCGTCCGCGCGCGCCTTCCTCGCCGGGCGCCGGCGACGGTCTGCTGTCAATATACTACGAATTCCCCAGGGAGCGCCTATGGGCGGAGACGACTCGTCGCCGAACCGTTCGACGACTCGCAACGGGCGCCGATCGCGCCTATAATGGGGGCGGAAAACCGCCGAAGGAGTTCGTTCGGAGTTCTTGTGGAGGGGCGCGCGGAGCGCGCGAGGGCGGGCGATGGGCGATGCCAGCGAATCGATCGTCGACCCGTCCCGGTTCCTCGGCCGCTTCGGACTCGCCTCGTTCCGCGCCGGGCAGGAGGAAGTCATCCGAGCGGTCCTGGAAGGCCGCGATTGCCTGTGCATCATGCCGACCGGCGGAGGCAAGAGTCTCTGCTTTCAGCTTCCCGCGATCGCGAGGTCCGGCATCACGCTCGTTGTTTCTCCACTCATCGCCTTGATGAAGGACCAGGTCGACGCGATGAACGCGCTGGGGATTCCGGCGACCCTGGTGAACAGCACGTTGTCGCTCGGGGAACAGCGCGATCGGTTGGTGGCGATGGCCGAAGGCCGCTATTCGCTCGTCTACATCGCGCCCGAGCGGCTTCGAAACGCCATGTTCCTCGACGCCGTACGCAAGACGCGGATCCAGTTGCTCGCGATCGATGAGGCCCATTGCATCAGCGAATGGGGGCACGATTTTCGGCCCGACTACGCGCGGCTGGGCCGGTTCCGCGAAGAGCTCGGCACGCCCCGTACCATCGCGCTGACCGCGACCGCGACGCCGAGGGTCCGCGAGGATGTCGTGCGCCAATTGTGCCTCGCCGAACCGCGTGTCTTCATCAGCGGATTCGCGCGCCCCAATCTCCATTTCGAGGTCGCCCACGTCCGGGGCAATCGCGACAAACTCGATCGGCTCGACCGGTTCCTCCAAGCGGTCCATGGACCGGGACTCATCTACGCCTCGACGCGCAAGAAGTGCGAGGAGGTCGCCGGTTTCCTGCGCGATGGCAAGCGGCACCGAGTCGGCTTGTACCATGCGGGGCTCGAACCCCACGAACGCGACGACGTGCAGAATCGGTTCATGGCCGGCGAGATCGACGTCATGGTCGCCACGAACGCGTTCGGAATGGGAGTCAACAAGAAGGACCTGCGGTTTGTCGTGCACTACACGATTCCCGGCAGTCTGGAAGCCTATTACCAGGAGGCCGGGCGAGCCGGCCGCGATGGGCTTCCCGCCCACTGCCTGTTGCTGTTCAACCTCGCCGACCGTTACGTTCCCGAATACTTCATTGAGAACACCTACCCCCAACGCGATGTTGTTCGCGACGTCTATGACTTCCTGAGGGCGCAGCACGATGATCCGATCGAGATCACCATGCAGGATCTGAAGGACCGGCTTCGATTGTCGATCGGAACCGAGGGGATTTCGGCGAGCGAACGGATCCTTGACAAGTGCCGCGCCATCAAACGGCTCGACACGCAGCAGAACCACGCGTCGGTCTGGATCGACAGCAAACTGCCGACACTCGTCGACCTGCTTCCGCGCGACGCACGGAAACAGCGGCGCGTGCTTGCGGCGGTCGAGCGGTTCGTGGGCGATCGGCGATTCGAGCGAGTCACCGTTCCCCTCGGGCGGCTCGCCGAGATCCTCGAGACCGATCGCGACTCGGTGTCGCGCGTCCTTCGTGAACTTGCCAAGATCAGGGAATTCGTGTACGTGCCTCCGTTCCGCGGACGCGCGATCCACGTCATCGACCGGTCCCGCCGATTCGAACAATTGCAGATCGATTTCGCGGAACTCGAACGACGCAAGGCCGCCGAGTTCGACAAACTCGATCGCGTCATCACCTACGCGCGTTCAAGGCGTTGCCGGCAAGCCGAGATCCTCGCGTATTTCGGCGAAACGACCGGATATCGCTGCGGCGCCTGCGACAACTGCGGCGGGATTCCGAGCGGGCGGCCGGCGTCCGTCGCGCGAGACGCTGCGTCGGGGGCGCCCGCCGAGCACGCCGAAGGCGTGGTTCGAGGCGTCCGCATCGCGCTCAGCGGCGTTGCGAGGGGCGGGGGCCGGTTCGGGAAGAGCGTCATCGCGCAGATGCTCGCCGGTTCCCGGTCGACCAAGATGGCCCGGTTCCGACTCGATCAACTCAGCACGTTCGGACTGCTCTCCGGTCTCACCCAATTGCAGGTCCGTGAACTCCTCGACCAACTCCAGAGCCATGGCTTGATCCGGTCGGAACAGGTCGAGACGCAGCGGCCCGTGGTTCGGCTGACGCCCGAGGGTTCCGAGGTGATGACGGGGCGATCCGCGCCGCCGTCCCGGTTGGACCTCGGTGAGCCCCTCGCGACACGGCTCGCCCGCGTCGCCATCCGTGTCCAACCCCGCGCCGCGCCGCACGCCCCACGATAGCCCCGGGCGAAAGGCCACGTTCGCATGCGCGACCCATCCGCATCCACAGATATTCCGCGGCGAGGCGTCGTGGCCGTGATCACCCGCCCGCATGACGCCAAGCTCCTGATCATCCGCCGGTCCGAACGCGTCCGGTTGGCGCCGGGAGCCTATTGCTTTCCGGGTGGGGGCGTCGAGGATGGGGAGTCGGAACCGGTCGCCCTGCGGCGTGAACTGATCGAGGAGCTCGAGCTGGATGTCATCGTCGGCCGCCGTGTTTGGGAATGCGTCACGCCGACCAACGTCGATCTCGCATGGTGGACAGCCAACCTTCGCGACGCCGGCGCGGAACCTCGCCCGGCTCCGGATGAAGTATCCGAATGCCATTGGCTCACCATCGACGAGATTCTCGCGCTGCCCGGGTTGATTGCGAATAACGTGGACTTCCTGATCGCCGTTCAATCGGGTCGCGTTCGTCTCCGATGACGGCGTCGATTGTCCGTCCCCGATGAAGAGATAGAGCCGGCGACGATCGGCGCCGTCAACGCCCATCCGAATGCAGCCCTAGGATTCGGAAATCCGCGAAACGCATCCACTGGCCCAAGTCGCTTGGCCCGTGATAGGCCTGCAGGCTGATCTGGTCTCGCCCCGGAGGCGGCAAGTCACCCTCGGCGACCGTCTCAAACCGGTGCGCGTCGAGCGTTCGGTATTGGGCCGTCCAGCGGCGACCGTCGACCACCAGGCGCAACCGAACGGCCAGCTCCGCGCACGCCTTTCGCCCAGGTACGATCAGGAATTCGCCGTCAACGCGCTCGTGGACAAGTTTGAAGACCGGCTTATCGTCGTGGTACCACGTGATGCCCGCCTGTTCGTATTGTTGGGTCGGTACCCGGGAGAACGCTACGGTCACTTCAACGGCGAACGGCGACTGCCCGCGATCGGGAGACGCACGCACCAATGCATTGCGGACCGTATTGGCGTCCCCCGGCTCGACCTGGATTTCGAGCGCGTGATCGCGGAAACGCCATGCGCCGCCGTTCTCGCGGATCCACGTCCAACCGCCGCCAAGCTGATCGGCGAGCGGGTCCTGAAAGAGGATCTTGGGCTCCTCGGCCTGACTGACATGGACGAACGCCACTGCGGCGATCAACGGAGCGAGCCACCGTCGGGCTTGAAAACGTCGTTGCATGATCGGCAACCCTCTTCGCAACCGAAAACCGAGCCGTTCACCGGACGCAACCCTTGGAGTCACGGTACCCGACGCCCCATGCCGTCGCTACCGGATGTCGACGGTTTCCGGCTCGACGGCCTCAAACAAGACCCGCCTCACTTATCCCATGCCGCCCAAAGCCGCCAATCGCCGCAGACCACCCGAGCTTCGCCCGCAAGTAACCTCGTCCGCGAGTAGCCTGGCCAAAATCGTTGTTTCCCCATTCTCGCCACATGTCCCAATCATCCTGCGCTGTGCGGTCGCCTCAAATTGCGCCCGCGAGTGACCTGGCCAAAGTGACCTGGCCAAAGTTCAGGCCAAAGTTCACGTCCGCAAGTAACCTGGCCAAAATCGTTGTTTCCCCATTCTCGCCACATGTCCCAATCATCCTGCGCTGTGCGGTCGCCTCAAATTGCGCCCGCGAGGCCCGCGAGTGACCTGGCCAAAGTTCAGGCATGGCCAAAGTTCAGGCCAAAGTTCATGTTTCTCCATTTTCGCCAAACGCGCCAATCGTCATGCTTTGTGCGATCGCATCAATCTGCGCCCGCGAGTGACCTGGCCAAAATCTCTGCTTTCGTAAACTTCGCATTTGCTGCATTGTCGCGATTCTTCGCGGACGGCCCAGGCTGCCTTCGCGGGCGGCCTGGCCGAAACGGGGGCGAGGTCAAAACTGGGGCGTTGGCGGCTGGGCGGGGGCCGGCGCACGCGATATGCTTCAGACTCCGAAGGCTCGGCGGCCGGATTCCCGCTGCCCGGAGGGGGTTGGACCGTGAGGCGAGCGACGAGGCGAGTGGATTGGATCCAGGTGCTTGGTGCGGTGCAGCGCACTCGGTTCGGAACGCGCGTGGGGCGAGGAGACCGACGGCCATGATGGTCCGTGGTGTTCGTGGCGCAACGACGGTGGACGCAAACACGCGCGACGACGTCCTCCACGCGACGCGCCAACTGCTTGCCCTCATGATCCGGCTCAACGGCATCGAGGCCGATCAGGTGGGTTGCGCGATCTTCACCGTAACGACCGACCTGAATGCGGAGTTCCCGGCGCTTGCGGCGCGGCAACTGGGCTGGATCGATGTGCCCCTTTTGTGCACGTACGAAATCAGCGTCCCCAATTCACTTCCGCGCTGCGTGCGTATCCTTGTCAATTGGAACACGACCAAGGGGCAGCGCGAGATCCAGCACGTCTATATCAAGGACGCCGCCCGTCTGCGTCCGGACCTCTGCACGCTTCCCCCGGTCGACTTCCAGGAACTCGAACGGTGGATCGACGAACAAATGGAATCGCTTCGTCGGTGACCTAACGTGTCACGCGCGGTCGGCATGCTGGCGGGCGGTTCGAACCGAACGTCATGGAGAACTCCGATCATGCCGATCCGGCGCGTGTTCCTGGGCTGGGGACAGCCCGCTATGCTCGGTGCATGCCGGTTCCTCGTCGACAGCCACCCTCCCCGCGTCGACGGTGAATGGGACCTCGAAAACGTCATCGTCGTCGTTCCGGGCGCGCGGATCGGCCGGATCTTGGCGGAGCAGCTTGCCCGCGAGGCGAATGATCGGGGATGGACCTTGATCCCGCCGATCATCGAAACGGTCAGCCACCTTCCTGAGCAACTCTATGAGCCGAAACGTCCGTTCGCGACCGCCTTTGTCCAGCGGCTCGCCTGGATGCGCGCGATCGAACGAACGGACCCTGGCGTCGTCCGCGAGCTCTTCCCGCATATCGAATCCTCGGCGCCGGGCCGACGCGCGAGGCTGCCCTTCCCGGAATCGCTCGAATTGGCGAGCATCTTACAGCGGCTGCATTTCGAGTTGGCGGCCGAGTGCCTGAGCTTCCGCCAAGTCGATGATGTGCTCGATGAACTCGAACGCGTCCCTGGCCAGGAAACGGCGCGGGCGGGCCTTCCGAATGAGCGGCGGCGATGGCGCGCGATCGAGCGCATCGAACAAGCCTATTTGGAGCTGCTCGACGCCGAGCAACTCTGGGATCCCCAAACGGCGAGGCTCGTCGCCATTGAGCGGCGCGAATGCGCCACATCCCGCGAGATCGTCCTTGTCGGCGTCGCCGACTTGAATGTGGCTCAGCGCGCGATGCTCGATCAGGTCGTCGACCGTGTCACGGCGTTGGTCTTCGCTCCGGATTCGATCGCCGACCGTTTCGACGAACATGGGTGCATCGATCCGGATGCCTGGCAGCGCGCCGAGTTGCATGTCGACGATGCGCACTGGCACGTAGTGGACGGGCCCTTGGAGCAGGCGGAGCGGGTCGCGGAATGGGTGGCCGAGCGGGCGGCGGGACTTGGGTCTCACGAGATGGTCATCGGCGTTCCGGACCCGACGTTGGTGCCCATCGTGCGGCGTCGGCTCGAACGCGCGGGCGCGGCGGCGCGATGGGGCGTCGGGCGGCCGTTCCCCGAAACGTCGCTCGCCCGGCTGCTCGACGCGATCGCGGACTACCTTGAGTCTCCGCGTTACGCCGAATTCGCGGCGCTCATCCGGCACCCCGACCTGCACCATTGGCTTGCGCGGCAACCAGGATGCGACCGGGCCGTTTCGGCGTGCGACGCCTACTTTTCAACACACCTGCCACCGGCACTGGGTGAGTGGCTTGACTCGGTCGGCGACGACGGGCGGGTTCGCAGGTCGCACGAAGCGTGCCAATCGGTTCTCGCTCCGGTGCGCGGCGCGGAATGCGCGCTCCGCGAATGGCCCGAGCGACTCCTGCAGGTCCTCGGCGCACTGATGGAGGGGCGCGAGTTTTCCCGGAGCGGCGAGCAAGACCATGATTCCATCGAGGCGATCGAGGCTCTCCGAGACGTTCTGGCTTCGATGTCGAGGATTCCGGAATCGCTGGACCATTCCGTCACGGCGTGGGCATTCCTGCGGTTGATTTGCGGCGAGCTTGCGTCGGTGTCGATCGCGCCGCCGGCGTTCCGCGGCGCGATTGAATTGCTCGGTTGGCTCGAACTGGTTCTCGACCCCCGGCCCGCGGCGATCGTCACGTCATTCAACGAGGGGGTGATCCCCGGTTCGGTCAACGCCGACCCATTCTTGCCGAACGCGCTCCGCCGGCGCCTCGGACTGCTCGACAATCACCGTCGATTCGCGCGTGACGCCTACGCGGTTGAGGCGCTGGTGGCGTCGCGACCCCACGTCGATTTCCTGATCGCGCGTCGCGACGCGTTGGGTGATCCGCGCATGCCAAGCCGCCTGGCCTTGATGGGCGACCGAACGACGACCGCCCGTCGTGTCGCCCGATTCCTGGCGCATGACGAAGGGCCTATCGATGCTCGGTCCGGCGCCGATGGATCGACCGAATCGCGGCCATCGGTCCCGCGACGCGTCACGCGGGCGGCCGAGCGGGAACCGACTCGATTCGTTGTGCCGCCGCCGTGCGACGTCATCGTGCCGCGCTGTATCGGCGTGACCGCGCTGAGCACCTATTTGGATTGCCCGTATCGGTTCTTTTTGCGTCATGTGAGGAGATTGCGGTCGATCGACGACGCCGTCGAGGAGATGTCCGCGTTCACGTTTGGCGACATCCTCCACCGAGTCCTGCGCAAGTTCGGCTCGAGCACGACCCGCGACTCCACCGATGCCGTCGCGATCCGAGGCCGTTTGGAGTTCGATCTCGATACCCTTGCCGCGGCGCAGTTCGGCCCCGATCCACGCGCGGCGGTCCGTGTTCAACTCGGACAGATGCGGGCGAGGCTCCGGGAATTCGCCCAATGGCAGGCGCGATGGGCGTCCGAGGGCTGGCGCATCGTTCATGTGGAACAGGAATGCAATTGGACAGCCCGGGACCCAAACGACGTGGTGATTACGGACGGTTCGGATCCCAAGGACGGCGGCGCAACGCTCACGCTCGTCGGAACCATCGATCGGATCGACGCCCGCGGGCCCGATGAGTGGACGATCTTCGACTACAAATCATCGGATCAGGGCAGGACGCCCGAAAAGGCGCACCAGGGCATGCGCGAGATTCGGGGCGTGCGCGAGCGAGGCTGGATCGATCTGCAGCTTCCCGTATACCGCCGTATGGCGGCCGCCGAATTCGGGATTCCCATACCGCCCGCCTCGTCCAATGCAACGAAACCGATCGGTCTCGGCTATATCAACCTCCCCAAGGACCTCACGCAGACGCGCGAACAGATTGCCCATTGGACGTCCGCTGAACTCGAGGAAGCCGATCGGACGCTGGAGGAAACGGTCAAGGCGATTCTGTCCAGGTCCTTCTGGCCGCCCGCGCGGCGCGGCTCGCCGAGGGAGGACGAATGGACGTGGGTCTGCCAGGATCAGACGCTGGAACGCCGCCTGGGACAGTCGGCGGACGAATCGGAAACTCCGGGACGCGGACGGCGCGCGGGAGGGGAACGCGCATGAACGGGTCGCGCATGGGGACCTTTCGGCCCAATCCGTTTCCGCCGCTCGTGATCCGCGCGTCGGCGGGAACGGGCAAGACGCATCAATTGACGAGCCGCTATCTCGCGCTCCTCGCGGCCGGGGTGCCGGCCGATCGGATTCTCGCGACGACATTCACACGGAAGGCGGCCGGCGAGATCCTCGCGCGCGTCCTGCAACGGCTCGCCGACGCCGCGCGCGACGCGCGGAAGCGGGGAGAACTCGCCGAGGCGATCGGCGACCCTTCCTTGACGGCCGATCGATGCCACGACTTGCTGGAATCGCTCGTGCGGCAATTGCATCGCGTGCGGGTTTGCACGCTCGACGCCTTCTTCGCCCAGATCGCGGGGAGTTTCGCGATGGAAATCGGCCTCCCGATGGCCTGGCGGATCGCGGATCCGGTCGAGGAGGCCTCGATCGCCTCGCGAGCGCTCGGCGAGATCCTCTCGCGGGAGGGCGTCTTGGAAGTCACCCACCTCATCCATCTCATGACGCAAGGCGAATCGGTCCGGTCGGTCAACGACCTTCTCCAGGGCACCGTCGATCGGCTCTACGGCGTCTTCCGGGAAACCGACGAATCGGCGTGGAGTCGATTCCCAGCCTCCCAGTTGCTTGGCGAGCGCGAACGGGCTGAACTCGTCGACGAGCTCGCACGCGTCGCGATTCCCACACACGCGACGATCGTGGTCGCGCGCACGAAATGCGTCGAACTGGCTCGGAATGGGGACTGGGACGGTTTCCTGGAAGCGGGCATGATGCAGCGAATCGCCGAGGGCCGAGCGGACTATTGCGGCAAAGTGCTTTCCGATGCGTGCATCGACGTCTGCCGCCGACTCATACGCCACGCGGCCGGTATCGCCGTCGAGAAGCTCCGCAACCAGACTCAGGCGACGCATGCCCTGTTGTCGCGTTTCGACGACCGGATGCGGGAACTCAAACGCGAGACCCGCGGACTGCGGTTCGACGACATCACCCGCGCGCTCGCACGTGCCGTCCCCCTCTTGGACGTCGCGCAGATCGAATTCCGGCTCGACGCTCCGATCCGCCACCTGCTGCTCGACGAATTCCAGGACACATCGTCGATGCAGTGGCGGGCCCTCGAACCGTTCGCGCGTCGCATCCTGGACGAACGCGCGTCACGGCCGCCCTCGTCCTCCGAAACGCCTCACAAACCGGCCGACGTCGCGGCGGACGCGATCCGTTCGTTTTTCTGTGTGGGGGACGGCAAGCAGGCGATCTACGGCTGGCGCGGCGGCCAGGCCGCGATCCTCGACGCTATCACGCATCGCCTTCCAGGCCTCGAAACGACATCCCTCGCGCACAGCTACCGGTCGTCGCCCGTCGTCATCGACGCCGTGAACCGGGTTTTCACGCGCATCGCGGACCATCCTCGGTTGGAACGATTGGAGGGCGCGGTGAGAGACTGGTGCGCGCGGTTCGAGAGGCATACGACGCATCGGACGGAGTTGCCCGGCCATGTGACGCTGGAGACGTTCGCGGATGCTGGCGGCGAGGAGAACGCCGCGGCCGACGCCGATGAGTACGGCGAACGAGGAGCATCGGGCGCCGCCGCGTACGCCGCGCAGCGCGTCGAGCGAATCGCGTCCGAAGCGCCCGATCGAACGATCGGCATCTTGATGCGCGACAACGACGGCGTCGCGGAAATGATGTTCGAGCTCCGAAAACTCCATGTTTCCGCGAGCGAGGAGGGAGGCAACCCGCTCACCGACTCGGCGCCGGTCACCGCGATCCTCGCGCTCCTGCATCTCGCGGACCATCCGGGCGATACGACGGCGAGGTATCATATCGCGCATTCGCCGGTCGGCGAGCTCTTCGAACGGCTCGACTGGTCCGATGCGAACTCGATGGAATCGTTCGCCGCCGATCTGCGCGAACGGCTCGTCCGCGACGGATACGGGCCGACGATTCGCGAGTGGGTGGAACGTGTTGAGACCGATGCGACATCGAGGGACCGCGGCCGGCTGCGCCAGTTGATCGAGTTCGCCTATCCGTTCGATACCCAGGCCACGTTGCGGCCGAGCGATTTCGTTCGGCTTGTCGAGAAGAACCGGGCTCCCGATCCGAGCGGAGAACGCATCCGCGTGATGACGATCCACCAGGCGAAAGGGCTTGAATTCGATATCGTCGTCCTTCCCCAGCTCGATGCGCGGCTTGTGGGACAACCTCCGTCGCATGTCGTCGACCAGCCCGATCCCACGGAGGCCATCCAACGCGTCTGCAGGTATCGGAACCAGAAGACGCGAGCCACGTTGCCCGCCGACATCCAAGAGATGTTCGACCGGCATGAACGCAGGACGGTCACGGAATCGCTTTGCGTCCTGTACGTCGCGCTGACACGAGCCGTTCACGCGCTACACATGGTGATCGGTCCGTCATCGAAGAGGGAGCGCGGCCTGCCGAAGACGATGGCCGGCCTTCTCCGCGCGGCCTTGACGGACGGCCGGCCCCTTTCCGGCGAATCGGTCGTCTTCGAGTCGGGTGATTCCCGATGGTGGACGAGTGGGACGGAACCGCGCGCGGGCGGCCGTCGGGCGCGTCCGCTTCCGGTCATCCGGTTCGCGAAGACCGCGCCCCAGCCGCTTCGGCTGACGGCGCCGTCCGCGCTCGAAGGCGGAGACCGCGTTCGCGCGAATCAGATGCTTTCGGCGGCGAGCACGCCCGCGATGGTGCTCGGCACGGCGTTCCATTCCCTGTTCGAGTGCGTCACCTGGATCGAGAACGGGATGCCCGACGCGGCGATGCTCCGCGCTGCGCTGCGTCGCGGGGGAGTCGCCTTGGATTCCATCGACGCGATACTCGACGAGTTCCGCGAAATGATCGCCAAACCTCGCATCGCCGATCTGTTCCGCCGAGCCGACTACGAGGCGCGGTACCCCTCGGCGAGCCTATCCGTGGCGAATGAGCGGCGAATCGTGACGATTTTCGACGATCGGCTGCTCACCGGCGCGATCGACCGACTCGTCCTCGTTCGCGAAAACGGCAGGGTAACCGCAGCCGAGATCATCGATTTCAAGACCGATCAAGTGCGAGGGAACGACGAAACGCCGCTTGCCGAACGCGTTCTCCATTACGGGCCTCAACAATCGGCGTACCGATCGGCCGTTGCGAAGATCTATCGACTTGAAACCGATCGTGTTGCCGCGCGGCTTGCCTTCGTCCGATCGGGTATGGTGGTCGATGCGGTCTGATCCCTAACCGTTGATGGAAGATGCGCGAGACCGACGAATTACCCCGAGCCCCTCGAGAAACCTCCAGGCCGACGTGGCTCGGAGCGATCGGCGGTCCGTGTGCGAGTATGCTCGTGTACGCGGCCCTTTGGCGGGGCGCGCCCGATCTTGAGCCGTCGGGACGCGCCGCCGCGTCCATGGCCGCCTGGATGGCCGTCTGGTGGATGACCGAGGCGGTACCGCTTCCCGTCACTTCCCTCCTTCCCCTGATCGCGGTGCCCCTGCTGGGAATCGGCTCGACCGAAAAGGCCGCCGCGCCGTACGCCGACAAGAACATCTTTCTCTTCATGGGCGGATTCCTCATCGCTCTAGCCGCCGAACGCTGGAACCTGCATCGTCGGTTCGCGCTCTTGACATTGCTCGCCGTCGGAACTCGGCCAAGACAACTTGTCGGCGGTGTCATGCTGGCGACGGGCGCCCTCAGCATGTGGATGAGCAATACGGCGACGACGGCCATGATGTTGCCGATCGGAATGAGTCTCGTGGCGCTCGTAAAGGAACGATGGGCGTCGGTCCGGATGGAATGTGCCGATGAACAAGCCGAACGGGAACAGCAGACCGGCCGGTTCGCGGCCTGTATGATGCTCTGTATCGCGTATGCGGCGAGCATCGGCGGAATGGGCACGCTGGTCGGAACACCGACCAACCTCTTCCTCGCGGGATTCCTGCAGAACAAGGGAAGTCCGATTTCGTTCATCCAATGGATGGCGTTCGCGATGCCGCTGGCCTTCACGTACTTGGCGGCCGCATGGTGGCTGTTGACGCACTGGATCTTTCCGATTCGGCTCGCGGAGCTTCCGGGCGGACACGAGGTCATTCAGGCGGAGCTGAGTCGGCTCGGACGCGTGTCGCGCGGCGAGTGGACCGTCTTGATCGTGTTCGGTCTGGTCGCCTTGTGCTGGGTGTTTCGTCCGCTCCTCGCCGGCCCCGTTGCCGGGGCGACCGGGTTCACCATGCTGGCGCGACTTGACGACACGGTCATCGCGATGGCCGGCGCTCTCGTCCTATTCGTCATACCTGTCGATCGAGGGCGCGGCCAATTCGCCATGGACTGGGCAACGGCGATGCGTCTTCCCTGGGGTGTACTCATCCTGTTCGGAGGCGGATTCAGCCTCGCGGAGGCGATTGCATCGAGCCACTTGGCCGACTGGATCGGTGCGCAAATCGCCGCATTCCAGGGGATTCCGGTCGCGGCGCTCGTGGTCGTCGTGACGGCCATGATCCTGATGCTGACCGAACTGACAAGCAACACGCCGACAGCGGCGGCGTTCCTTCCGATTCTGCACGGAGTCGCCGAGGGCATGGGCTTTCCTCCGATGGTGCTGCTCGTCCCCGCGACGCTCGCCGCAAGCTGCGCGTTCATGCTTCCGGTGGCGACACCTCCGAACGCGATCGTTTTCGGGAGCGGGCACATCGCGATGCGCGACATGATCCGGGCGGGAATGTGGCTGAATCTGCTCGGCCTCTTGTTGATTCCGACTTTTGTCCTTTCGTTCGGCAATCTGGTTCTTTCCACCGCGCGCTGAGGGTTCCCGACCATGGCCAACGCACTGACTCGCCGACGACTCCTCCACAACCTGTTCGGCGCGGGGCTCGCCGCGATTCCCTTTACGCGTCCGACGGGCCTTGGTTCCCTCGTCACCGCCGCGACGCGGCACGACACGGACGACGCGGAGGACGGCACGACCTGGAAGGCCGGCGTCGACCGCGCGGCGATTACGCCCGATACGCCCGTGTGGCTCGCGGGATACGGAACCCGAAGGCCGCCCGACGGCAAGTTGCACGATCTTTGGATGAAGGCCCTCGCGCTCGAGGCACCCGGCGGTCAACGCGCCGTGCTGGTCACGAGCGACTTCCAAGGCGTTCCGAAGTCGATGAGCGACCGGGTATTCGAGCGGGTGCGCGCGCGATGCGGCCTCGATCGGCGACAGATCCTCTTCACATTCTCCCACAACCACTGCGGACCTCGACTCGGGGACGACCTTGTCGACTACTACCCCGTCGAACGGGAACAGGTCGACCTCGTGGACGCGTACACGGAACGCATGGTCGCGCGCGCGGTCGACGTCGTAGCCGGATCGCTCGACCGTCTCGCGCCCGCTCGGTTGCGGACGGGCGTTGGAAGAGCGACATTCGCGGTCAACCGCCGCAACAACCCCGAGGCCGACGTGCCCCGGTTGATCCAGGAGAATCGGCTCGAAGGTCCCGTGGACCACGACGTTCCGGTTCTCGCCGTCGAACGGCCTGACGGCGCGCCGGCGGCCATCGTATTCGGCTACGCGTGCCATCCGACAACGCTGAGTTTCACGACGTGGTGCGGTGACTACCCCGGCTTCGCCCAGCTCGAGATCGAAGCGCGTCATCCGGGCGCGGCGGCCATGTTCGTCAATACGTGCGGCGGCGACCAGAACCCGTTGCCGCGCCGAACCGTCGAACGGTGCCGATCGTACGGGCACCAACTCGCCGTCGCGGTCGAGCGGGTGTTGGAACGCGACCTCCCGACCGTGCCCGCCGAGCTCCGAACGGCGTTCGAATCGGTCGAACTGCCCTATCTCGAAGTCGTGTCGCGCGAACAGCTCCACGCGTTTCTCGCGGACACCAATGCGATCCGCGCCCGATGGGCGGCCCGCATGCTCCAGAAACTCGACGCGGGCGAGCGGTTCCCGGCGTCGTACGCCTACCCCGTTCATGCGTGGCGCCTCGGAACCACCCTGATGATCGGAATGGGGGCCGAGACGGTCGTCGACTACGCGCTGCGGTTCAAAGGTGAATTCGGTGGCGGAACATGGGTTTGCGGATACGCGGATGATATGATCGCCTACATTCCATCGAGACGGGTATGGGAAGAGGGCGGATACGAGGGAGGGTCCAGTCTTTTTGAATACGGCCGACCCGCTCTGCGCTGGGCGGGCGACATCGAGGACCGCATCGTCGACAGTGTTCGACGGCTTGTTCGCGAAGTCCAGCGGGCGGACTGATCCCATGGATGCGTCGAGCATCGCGCGCGGTCGCGACCGGCTCACGGCTCCTGTCGCGATGGCTCTATTCCAAACTCGATTGGAGAAACCGGAATGACGACGCACACCGAGGAGCAGGTCCACGCGAAGCTCGCGCAACTGGGGCTCGTCCTGGACCCGAACATCAACTACCGTTACGAGACGCTCTTCGCGAAGATCGACGGTTGGGGCGCCGCGGCCTATTTGCGGCGCAAGCACAAACTGCACCGGAACGTCGAGCCCTTTCTTGGGCGCGTGCTGCGCGACGGCGAGGAGGTGCTGATCATCGGGAAAGGTGTGTACCAAGGCGCTCTGGAACAGTATTTGATGGGAGCCCTGCTCGCACAGCTCGTCAATCAGACCGTGTTCATCCTGACGAACCTGCGACTCATCATGGTCCACAGCGACACCAAGGGCGTTCCCGGACACACCTATTGGACCGTCTTCTATAATCAAATCGATACGTTCAAGTCGACATGGCTCGGCATGATCCACCTCAAACTGCGCGACGGCAAGAAGCTCTCCTTCGCCGGTTTTGAGAAACTCGACCGAACGCGCATGCCCGCCATCTTCCAGCAGGCGATCGCCGACTATCGCGAACTTGGATTCGACCCGGCGGTCAGCCAATCCCGGGAGAACATGTGCGGCCACTGCCTGGCGCTGGTGCCCGCGGGAGAATACGTGTGCCCGAAATGCGGTACGACGTTTTGGACGCCCACGGAGCTCGCCCTGCGGAGCTTGGCGTTTCCGTCGTGGGGCGACTTCCTGATGCGGCACCGGTCGGCCGCGTGGTGCGAACTTGTGGGGTACCTGATCTCGTGGTTTGTGATCGTCATGGTCCTCTTGGACGGGGTACGGCAAGGGGGCGGCGGTGTGGCGCCCACCGTGACAGGGGTCGTCGTCCTACTGGCGATCGGACACGCGGTCGACGCGTTTGTCACGTACTACATCGGGCGCAAGGGGCTCTACATCAAGAAGGCGCCGACGTGACACGTGCGGCGGCGACGCGCGCGCTATCCCGGTTTCTTGAGGGCGAGGCTATGCAGTATGAGCACCGAGCCCACCGAGATCAACGAGTAGCCGAGCCAGCGGGGAGGCCGAATGGTCCGCGACGGAGGCGGACTTGCCGATACCTTCCAACTCGTGAAAGCCGCCTGGGACGGCGTTTGATTGGGAGGCGGGAATTGCTCGGCCAGAAACACGGACGCTTCCTTCGTCAATGTGAATGTCTCGACGGCTCGGAATTGCAATCCCAAGAGGAGGATCACGAGCCCGGCGAGGAAATACTGGTTTCGATTGAATTCCATGTCCCGGCCTCCCCCCACGCGATGCGCCGTCGCCGCGCTCGCGTTCACGGACCGCGCGCGGCGACCGGCTTCCTATCTGGTATCGATCCGCGGAAAGGCGATCTTGCGTCCGGGGAACGAAGGGCCGTCGTTGTGGATCATGCCGATTGAACGCGACGCGTCGATCCTCCCGGATGAACGTCGAATTCGGGACCACCAGCCCGCTCGATTCGTCCGCTCGACCGGAATCCCGACGCCTGGATAACGTTCAAGTCATACGCGACAATGCGCCGGCCCGCCGAGCCGGAACGAAGGAGGTTTGGAGTGGAACGCGATCCGGCGGATGACTCGAAATCCGACGATGCGTCCGATGGGACGGCCGTCTCGCGCCCGCACCGCGCGCTTGGAGGCGATTCCCGGTCCGGTGGGGCGTCGAGCGACGTGGACGAACCCCACGCCGGCGGGCTCACGTCGATGAGTTTCGTCGGGCTCTTGATGACCCAGTTCCTCACGGCGGTGAACGATAATATCTTCCGCTGGCTCGCGATTGGCATCGGGAAGGACTACGTACCTCGCGGTGAGCACGGCCGCATCCTGATGGCGGGAACCGCGTGCTTCGTCTTGCCCTACATCCTGTTCGCGGCTCCGGCCGGCTACCTCGCCGACCGATTTCGCAAGCGGGACGTCATTGTCGCCTGCAAGGTCGCCGAGATTGTGCTCGTCGCCCTGGGCATTCTCGCCATCGTATGGGGGAGCATGTTCGGGCTCTTCGCCGTGGTGGCGGCGTGCGGCGCCCAGAGCGCGCTGTTCGCGCCGTCCAAGCTTGGCGCGATCCCCGAATTGTTGAAGGCGAGCAAGATCCCGGCGGCGAACGCGTTCTTCGGCGTCACGACGGTTGCCGCGACGATCGTCGGCATGGCGATCGGCTGCGTGCTCAAGGACGCGACCGGCCGATTCGGCCAAACGCATTGGTGGATGTCGGCATCGGCCGTGCTCGCGGTGGCCGTGGTCGGAACGGGATTCAGCTTGTTGATCCGGGCGGGCCGGGACGGCGACGCGGCTCGTCGATTTCCCTGGAACGCGGCGCTCGAAACGGCGAGGGATCTCCGTACGCTGTATTCGATCCGAGCCCTCTTTCGAGTCGCGTTGGGGCTCGTCTTCTTCTGGGCGCTTGGCGCGTTCGCTCAGTTGAACATCGACCAATTCGCATTCGAGGCGGGGGCGACGACCGAGTTCGCCAAGACGCCCCTGCTCGCCGGACTCGTGATCGGAGTCGCCGCCGGGAGTGCGCTGGCGGGCGCCCTCTGCCACGGCCGGATCGAGCTTGGCCTCCTTCCGATCGGAGCGGGCGGCGTCGCGATCAGTTCCATGTTCTTGTTCCTGATTCGGGGCGACCTGTTCGATCCGACGCTCGTCTCGCCCTGGTCGGCGGGTCTCATTTCGGCGTGCGCGTTGTTGTTCCTGCTCGGAACGAGCGCGGGGCTCTTTTCGGTTCCGCTCGAAAGCTATGTGCAACACCGCAGTCCGCCCGAATCGCGCGGATCGATCCTCGCGGCCACGAACTTCCTTGTCTTTTCGGGCGTTCTCGTCTTCTCGATTCTGTTCTATGTCCTGCGGTTCCCGACGTTCCCGGGTTCCTTCGAGGCGATCGACGCGAACCTGAGAGATCCGCCAACCGAACGCTCACGGATCGCCGTCGCGGACGCCGAACGCGCGTTTCACGAGGCATGGAACGAGCCGGGCGATGCGCCTCGCGTCGAGACGTTCCTGGCCCGTGTCCCGGCCGAAGCGAGGACCTCGGCATTGGTTCACTTGTTGTGGGTCGAGATCGCCGAGCGTGGACGACGCCGCGACGCGTCCATCGAGCTCGAATATCATGAACGCTTCCCCGACGATCGGGACGCGATTCGCGCCGTTTTCGGCCAAGCGGGAAAACGGCCGCTGCTCTCCGCGCGCGGCGTTTTCCTGCTCGCCGGACTCGGAACCTGGCCCGTGCTTGTCTATGTTCTTTGGCTCCTTCCCCAGGCGTCGGTCCGGTTCATCGTCTGGTTCGCCACCCATACGCTCTACCGCATCCGGCTGCACGGCGCCGAACATCTGCCGCGACAAGGCGGGTGCCTTCTGGCGGCGAACCACGTTTCGTGGGCCGATGGGATTCTGCTGCTCGTCACCAGCTCGCGGCCGATCCGATTCATCGTCTACGCGGGCAATTTCGATAACCGATTCCTGCTGTGGCTCGGAAAACTCGCCGACGCGATCCTCATTTCCTCCAAACCCAAGGCGATCGCCTCCGCCATTCGGCAGGCGCGCGAAGCGCTCCGGCAAGGAGAGATCGTCTGCATTTTTCCCGAGGGCGGCATCACGCGGACGGGACAGGTGCAAGGGTTCAAGCCGGGCGTCATGAAGATCCTCGAGGGCGCGCGTGTCCCGGTCGTCCCCGTTTACCTCGACGGCCTTTGGGGCAGTATTTTCAGTTTCGAACGGGGCCGATTTTTCTGGAAATGGCCTCGCAAGATGCCGTATCCTGTTGCCATCCACTTTGGCCCGCCGATTCACGACCCGAAGGATGTGTTCGAAATCCGGCAGGCCGTCCAAGCTTTGGGAGCTCAAGCCGTGCAGAGCCGTTCGAACCCGCCCCTTGCTCCACCGCGCAACATGATCCGGCGCTGTAAGAAATACCGGTTCCGGGGCAAGGTCGCCGATTCGACCGGTGCCGAGTTGACGGGCGGCGCGCTGCTGATGCGGTCGCTGATTTTCAGGCGACTGCTGCGCCGCGGCGTCCTTCGCAACGACGAGACGCATGTCGGGTTGTTGCTTCCGCCCGCTTGCGCGTCGGTCGTGGCCAACGCGGCCCTCGCGCTCGACCGGCGCGTCGCCTGCAACTTGAACTACACGGTGACAAGCGACGTCATCAACGCCTGCATCCGGCAGGCGAATATCCGCCACGTGCTCACCAGCCGCAAGTTCATGGAGAAATTCGATTTTCAACTGGACGCGGAACTCGTCTTCCTCGAGGACTTCAAGGACCGTGTTTCGCTGGCGGACAAGCTCATCGGAGGCCTTCACGCCTTCGCGACTCCCGCACCCGTGTTGGAGAAACTGCTGGGCCTTTCCTCGATCAAGGCCGACGATGTGCTGACGGTCATCTTCACGTCGGGATCCACCGGAATGCCTAAGGGCGTCATGCTCACGCACGCGAACGTCGCGACGAACACCGACGCCGTCGATCAGGTCGTGCGGCTGCGCGACAACGATGTGGTGATCGGCATCCTGCCGTTCTTCCACTCGTTCGGATACACGATTTCGATGTGGACCGTCTTGAATACGGACGTCCGCGGCGCCTATCACTTCAGCCCGCTTGACGCGAAGCAGATCGGGAAACTCTGCCGGACGCAGCGCGGCACGATCCTCCTCTCGACGCCGACGTTTCTCCGGTCCTTCCTGCGACGCATCGACAAGGAGGATTTCGCATCGCTCGATGTGGTCGTGGCCGGAGCGGAAAAATTGCCTCAGGATCTGTCCGACGCGTTCGAGCAGCGTTTCGGCGTGAGGCCCGTTGAAGGTTACGGAACGACCGAACTCTCGCCGCTCGTTTCGGTCAACGTGCCGCCGAGCCGATCGGCCGACAATTTCCAGGAAACGCTGCGCGAAGGTTCGGTCGGCAGGCCCGTGCCCGACGTCAGCGCCAAGATCGTCCATCCCGAAACGGGCGATCCGCTCGGCGTGAACCAGGACGGAATGTTGTTGATCAAGGGCCCGAATGTGATGAAGGGCTACCTTGGGCAGGACGAGGCGACTCGCAAAGTGATCCAGGACGGATGGTATGTGACGGGCGATATCGCGCATGTCGACGAGGACGGCTTCATCCACATCACGGGCCGCGAAAGCCGGTTCTCGAAGATCGGCGGCGAAATGGTACCCCATATCCAAGTCGAAGAGGAATTGAATCGGTTGCTCGGCGCCGACGACGAAGGCGGATTGAGGGCTGTGGTGACGTCGGTGTCGGACGAACGCAAGGGGGAGCGACTCATCGTTCTCCATCTTCCGATTTCGCGATCTCCCGAGGATCTCCGCAAGGGGCTCACCGACCGAGGCCTTCCGAACATCTTTATCCCGGCGAATGACAGTTTCTTCCAGGTCGACGAGCTGCCCATCCTGGGTTCGGGAAAACTGGACCTCAAGCGGATCAAGGCGTTGGCCGAGCAATACTGGGAGGCGCGCGGCCAGGGATAGCCGCGGTCTCTTCGCGCGAAAGGCCGATCGCCGCGTTCAACGCGTTCCATTCGGACGAGGCCTCGGATGCCCCGGGGACAACGGCCTATTCCCGCGACAAGGATGATCGGCGTCCCGCCCGCGACCTCCAACAAGGAAATCGCGATGAGGAACGCAATCCACCGCCGCGACGCGCTGAAACGAACGGCCGCCGCGCTCGCCGGACTGAACGCGATTCGCACCGACCGGATGCTGGCGACGAAAACGCGGGAGTGGTCTCGCCACTTCGCGAACAAGGAAACGCTGTTGATTCGTTACGAGAAATAGACGGTCGGTGGCCGAATCGCGCGGAGATTCCACACGCTCTGGCGAGCGTGCCTACGGATCCACAGGCGCTCAGGACCGCCTCACCCGTCGGATCATCGACCGCCGCCGAGCTTCGAGCGATCACCCACGATCACTTGAAGCACATCGTCTCCCGACCCCATATCGATATCCATGAAATATCGATCGTGCGGAAGACGGACCTTCACGAAGTCGTCACCCGCGCCCGCGTCAATCCGGATCCGACCGACCCGATCCGGCTCGGGCGGGTCCACCGCCGGGTCGCCGACCGCCGGATCGGCGCCGGCCGGATCGGCAACGGTCACGTTGAGCCGATCGTCGCCTTGCCCGAGGGCGACCGACAGATACGGGAACGTCGCGCCCAGGTTCACATCCACGAAGTCGTCACCCGCGCCCGCGTCAATCCGGATCCGACCGACCCGATCCGGCTCGGGCGGGTCCACCGCCGGGTCGGCGCCGGCCGGATCGGCAACGGTCACGTTGAGCCGATCGTCGCCTTGCCCGAGGGCGACCGACAGGTACGGGAACGTCGCGCCCAGGCTGACATCCACGAAGTCGCGGCCGCCGGCCGTTCGAATCCGCAAAGTCTCAATCCCTCGGAACGCGCCGTAGTCGCGCCCGTCCGCGACGACGCGGACATCGTCCGCACTTGTCGATCGAATGCGGATATCGTTTGCGGCCCCGTCGCCATCGATGGCCAGCATGCCCAGCTCGGGAAAGAAGTTCACGGTCGCGAGGCATCGACGGCTCTCGAGGCTCTCCATCGCGAGCCGGGTGCGGCGACGCCGAGCCGAACTACGAATGCGACGCCGAGCGAACAGATCCTGAAACAAGCCTGCCATAGTGACTTTCCCCCAAAGCGAAAGGCCCATCGCGGCGCGCCGACTCGAGCCGGCGTCGTGCGAACCGTACGATGTGGGACACTCCCACATGCCGCTACGAGGGAATGCCGCAAGAACGGCGATCTGTTACATCGCGCCGGAGATTGACGCGTCTTCGCCGAAAATCGTGGGTGACTTGAAGGGGATTTGGACTTCTCGATGAAGGTCGTTTGGGGCACCGGGCGTCGTTAGAGCCAGTCATCCATGACGCCCGCGGAAACCAGGCGTTGTCGAAGGCGCGTCATGCGCACGCGGACGTTGACCGCTGACAATCCAAGCCGTTCGCCGATTTCCGGAGCCGCATAGCCCTGAAGTCGGAGGTCCACGATACGCTGTTCAACGTCGTCCAGGTTGTCGCACAGGTGCTCAACCGTGTCGCGGAATTGCGCCTCGGCGGCCGGATCCTGCCTCGGCGAGCTCAGCGACGTGAGCAGCAGGGCAAGGTTGGAGCTGCCGTGCGAGGCGCCGCTGAGTCGATCCTGGCGCCTCAGGTGCCGCCATTGGCGGGCGATCTTGCGGCGGACCATCGTCAACGTCAGGGCAATCAACTTGTCGGGCGATGAGATATCGAAACGGTCCTCGCGAAGCCCCACCATCAGGCTTCGGTGAACCGACTGCAACAGGTCTTGCGAATCCAAATAGGGGCGCAGGGCCGGGCCGAGATGAACGCGGGCGACAACCCGGACCTTCGCTTCGTACTGCTCCGCGATGCGGCGCATCGCATCCGGATCGCCCCCGCGGGCCCGAGACAGGAGTTGGGAGAATTCGTCCAACATACGATATCCAGTGTAACACTTCGGCGCGCTTGTGGTATTACTTAGGGGGCACTTCCTTCATCGCGAATCCGCCAGGCGCGTCCCTGTCGGCGCATTCGTTCGAATTCCCGATGTTCCGACTCGGTTCCAACCGTCGGAGAAGAGATGGGGCCATGCCATGCCGAAAAGCCCACCGGCTTCGGAGCAATTCGAGCAGGTCGTTCGCTCCGCCTGCAGCGACTTGGGACGCCGGATACGAGCCGGAGAGACGACGTCCGCCGAGGAGTATCTGGCTCGATATCCGGAAATCGCAGCCCATCCGGACTTGGCGATCGAGTTGATCTACACCGAGTACGTCGTGCGATCGGAGCTCAACCAAGGCGTCACATGTGACGATTGGCTCACGCGGTTTCCTCAGTGGCGCGAGGACTTGCGGCAGCTCATTGAAGTCCACCAGCAAGTATGTGGCGACGCGTCCGGCGGCTCGACCGTTGACTTACAGCTACAGCGGACTCGTCCGAGCCTCGGCGAAGAGTCGCCCTCGGCGATCGTGGAATTGCCATCGAGACGGCGGATCGGCAACTACGAGTTGATCGAGGAGATCGGCCGCGGCGGCATGGGAGTCGTCTACCGGGCGCGGCAAGTCGGCTTGAACCGGCACGTCGCGTTGAAGATGGTCCTGTCGGGGGATTTCGCGAGCGCGCGCGAGCTTCACCGGTTTCAAATGGAAGGCGAGTCGGCCGCCCGGCTGCAGCATGTCAACATCGTGCAGATCTTCGAGGTCGGCGCGCACGAGGGTCGCCCCTACTTCACGATGGAACTTGTGACCGGCGGGAGGCTCGACGAATTCCTCCTCCATGCGGCGCTTCCGGCTTCGAGTGCGGCGGAGCTTGTCGTCCGGCTCGCGCGGGCCGTCCATTACGCGCACCAGCGGGGCGTCGTGCACCGCGACTTGAAACCGGCCAACGTCTTGCTCGCTCCGAGCGACCGTGACGGCGGCGTCGCGCTGGGACCGCGCGAAGGTGCCGCGTATTACGAGCCCAAGATCGCCGACTTTGGATTGGCAAAGCGATCGGACGGCGCGGATGTCTCCCTCGCGGGTCGGGAACCCAGTTGGAACGAGACCGCGCGCGCGACGGGTGCGAAAGAGGCATCGGCGTTGCGGGAACCCGCGGCGCATACGCGAACCGGGTCGGTGGTCGGCACGCCCAGCTACATGTCGCCCGAACAGGCCCGCGGTCAATCGGCGCATGTCGGCCCCGCGTCCGACGTCTATTCGCTGGGCGCGATCTTGTATGAGGCGATCACGGGAAGGCCGCCGTTTCTCGGCAATTCGCCGTTCGAGACGCTACGGCAGGTCGCGGCCGAGGACCCCGTATCTCCGACGCGTCTTCAACCGGCCTTGCCTCGGGATCTGGGCACGATCTGCCTGAAATGCCTCGAAAAGGACGCGGCGCGGCGATACGCGTCGGCGGCGGATTTCGCCGACGACCTGGACCGATTCCTGCGCGGCGAACCGATCCTCGCTCGAACGGTCAGCTTAACCGAGCGGGCGATCAAGTGGGCGCGGCGACATCCGGCCATCGCGTCGCTCGCCGTCACGCTCGCGGCCGTCACGACGATCGGCTTTGTCGTCGTGTTTGGCCTTTGGCGGAAGGCGGAGTGGCGCCGCGAGCAGGCGAATACGGAACGCATCAAGACCGAACACTCCCGAAAAGCCGCCGACGAGGCCCGGCAAGTTGCGGAAACGGCGCGCCGCGATGCCGAATGGAGCCTCTACTTCCAACGCATTGCCGCCGCGCAGGGCGCATGGGCCGCGTATCAGATCGATCGCGCCGATCGTCTGCTCGACGAATGCCCGGCGGCTCCTCTTGCCATCCGGTTTGAATCGCGCCTCGAGACGCAGCAAGAAGTCGCTGTTTGTATTCGATACCGTGGAAGCGCGCATCGAAACGGCGATCAGCGGGCACACCGACTGGTTGACGGGCGCCGACGTCAGCCGCGACGGCGGTCGGTTCGCGACGTCGAGCCAAGACAAGACCGCGCGCGTCTGGAACGCGGAATCCGGCGCGGAGATCCTGCGACTCGAGGGACACTCAGGTTCCGTAACGAGCGTCGCATTCAACGTCGATGCGACCCGAATCGCGACGGCCGGCGAAGACGGCGCCGTGCGCATCTGGGACGGCTCGACGGGAGACCTCCAGCGCGAACTACGGGGACACGACGGTTCGGTAACGTTTGTCGCCTACAGTCCGAACACGGAAACCGCGTCGCTTATCGCGTCCTCCGGCGACGATGCGACCGTCCGGATTCGGAGCGGCGACACGGGCACCGAATTCCATTGCCTGCGCGGACACGCCGCGCGCGTCCAAACTCTGGCATTCAGCCATGACGGACAGACGGTGGCATCCGCCGGAGAGGATGGGATTGTCCTGCTTTGGAGTACGCGGACGGGCGAGATGCTCCATGAATGGAATGGGCGCGGCGGGCCGGTTACCGGCGTCTGTTTCGGCGAGGGAAGTCGGCGAATCGCCTGTTGCACGCTCGACGGGTCCGTGCGCCTCTGGGACGTCGCGAGCGGGCAGGAAGCGTTGAGCCTTCACCTGTACAAGAGGGGTGCGACGGGTTTGACGTTCAGTCCGGACGGCCGCCAACTGGCGGTGGCGGGCGGCGCGTGGGTCCGACTGTGGAACGCGGACCCTGCGACGCGCCTCCTCGATCCACGACTAGAGCGGGAATTCGCGGACGCCAATCGAGCTTGGCACGATCGCGAGGCGAAACGACGTGAAACCGATCGGCAGTTCGCGGCGGCCGAATTCCATCTCAGCCGCCTGATCCGAACGCGGCCCGACGATGTGCGACTGATCGGACGCCGCGCGCATTGCTGGGCGGAACTGGGCAAGTGGGAGAACGCGCTCGCGGACTTCGCCGCCACGCCCCCCGCCCGCCTGAGTGACAACGTCGCCGTCTTCACCGCGTCCGCGAAACTCGCCCAAGGCCATACCGACGAGTTCCGTCGTTTCAGCCTGGAGCTGGTCGATACCATCGACGATTCGATCGGAGCGCGCGAGATCAATCGCCGTATCTGGTACAGCATGCTGTTTCCTGTGCCGAGCCACGAGTCGGCGAGGCTCGTCGCGCTCGCCGAACAGGCGGTCGCCGGGGCCGCCACGGAAGCCGATCGGCGGAACCACGTCAATACGCGCGCCGCCGCGCTCTATCGCGCCGAACGATTCGAAGAGGCCATCGCGACGCTCGAGGATTCCATCGAACAACGGGCGATCGGCGGCCAGGTCGAGGACTGGTTGTTCCTGGCGATGGCCGAACATCGATTGGGCCATGCGAACGAGGCACGGGAATGGCTGGCGAAAGCCGAGTCCTGGCTGGCCGCTCCCACCAGGAAATACTCGAACGGCGAACCGACCGCGTCCCATTGGTGGATCCGCATCGGCTGGGGAGTGCTCGCCCGCGAAGCGAGATCGCTGATCGAATCGTCCGCACCAACGCAATCGACGCGCACTCCCGCTGACGAGTGATTCGGTGTCCGGCATTCGGCACCCGCGATTCGCGATTCGCGATTCGGCCCTTGCCGCTTCGGTCTTGACTTCATCCACGTCCGTTTGGTAGTAGGAACGGACTCGGAGTGCGACCTGATGCGCGGAAGGTCCGCGCGGCTCCGTTTCTTCGAACGGCGATGATCGTTGTGCGACGTCTTGGCGGCATCTCGATCGGCATGCTCGGGCTTTGGACGGCCCTGTTCGGCGCCGCACGCGCCGTGGAGGGCCAGGTCCGCGTTCGGTTGCCCGACGGGGGCGGAGCGGCGCCGATCGACTCGGGAAGTTCGCTCGCGCCCGTCCCTTTCGGCGGACTGCCGGCCGGGGCGAGTCTAGGGCAGCCCAGTCTCGATCCGTACACCACGACATCGCCGGGTTCATCGTTTGGATCGATCTTTGGCGGAACTTCGGCGCCGCCCCAGCCTCCGCCCGCGTACGGCGGCCTTCCGCCGCCGGGCACGGCGGGTCCCGCCGCCACAGCACCGTGGGGACCCGCTCCCTGGGGTTCGACGCCTAGTTCCTCGCCGTCGCTCTTCCCCAACGGAATCGGCGGCTCGAGCGGAACATGGGGGTCGGGGCAGACCATCTCGGGAACGCCGCTGCGTTTCCTGCAAGGTCCGCGTTTCAAACACGCATGGCTCGCCGGCGATGACGGCCGGGAATTGGACATCAACGAGACCGACGTTTCGGTCGTCTTGACCTGGCCGAACTTCTTCTATTCGACTCAGCCGCTCTATGTCGCCCCGTCGTTCGGGCTCGATCTATGGGATAATCCCGAGGGGCCGACGTTTCCGCCCGGGGCCGACTTGCCCGCGCAAGCGTATTCCGCGTTCCTCGACACCTTTTGGCGGTCCGATCCCGCTCGCCTTTTCGGAGCGGATATCGGCGTGCGCGTCGGAGTCTGGTCGGATTTCCAGACGTTCACGACCGACAGCATCCGTATCCAGGGATTGGGGCTGGGCCGCCTGAAAGTCACACCGACGTTGACCGTGCGGGCGGGTGTCATGTACGTCGACCGCGCGAAGATCAAGGTGATTCCCGCCGGCGGCGTGCTGTGGGAACCGAACGCCCAAACACGCTGGGATTTCTTTTTCCCGCAGCCGAAGTTCGCCAACTACCTGACGACGCTGGGCAATCAGGACGTCTGGTGGTACATCGCGGGCGAATACGGCGGCGATTCGTGGACGATCGAACGGGCCATCGACGGCGGTTCGGATCGCGTCGACCTGAACGACATCCGGTTGACGATTGGCCTCGAGTGGGGAGCGCCGGAGCTGTTTCGCGAGGGCCGCAGGCTTGGATTCGCCGAAGTCGGATGGGTGACGGAACGCGAGGCCATCTACGTACGGCGTCCCGAGGACGATTTCACGGTCCGCGACACCATCATGCTCCGAGCGGGAATCGGCTACTGACGGACATAATGGAACGATTCGAACTGCTCGTCGTCGGTTGCATGGTCCTGGTCAACGCGATCTTCGCCGCGTACGAGATCGCGCTGGCCTCGGTGTCGACCGCCCGTTTGAGGAGTTTGGTCGAGTCGGGACACACCGGCGCGCGCTCCGCGCTCCTCATGAAGGACGGCATGGAAAAGAGCCTGGCCGTCGTGCAGCTTGGCATCACGCTCGTCGGCCTGATCGCGGGGGCCACGGGAGGCGCCACCGCCGGACGCGACATCGCGCCGCTGTTCGAGTCGATCGGATTCAGTCCCGGCGCGGCTCAAGGGCTTGCCATCACGTGGGTCGTCGTGCCGTTGACGATCATCACGATCATCATCGGGGAACTGGTCCCCAAGTTGTTCGCGATCCGGCACAAGGAATGGGTCTGCCTAGAACTCTCGCCGTTCATGCGGTCGTTCGCCGCCGTCTCCTGGCCGATCGTCTGGCTGTTGGAGTCCTCGGCATCGGGCCTGATGGCGTTGAGCGAGCGGATCTGGAGGCCTCAATCGCACTGGGCGGGCAGGTCGGAGGCCGCGGAGATCCTGGAACTGCGGTCGATGGCGAGTCTCGCGCGGGCGTCCCGATTGATCGGGGACCGCGAAGAGCGCATCATCGTGGGCGCGGCGCGGCTCGCGAGCCGCCAACTTGGCGAGATCATGCTCCCCGCCGAACATATCAGCATGCTCGAACTCACCGAACCGCTCAGCGCATGCCTCGTCACCGCGCATCTCGATATGCATACGCGGTTCCCGGTCGCGCGCCGCAAGGGCGATCCGCAATCGATCGTCGGTTACGTGACGATCAAGGACATCATCGCCGTATTGCGGTTCAGCCCGCATGAGCCGTCGCTGAGCGGCATCCTCCGGGCCATCCCCGACCTCCGGGACGACATGCCGATTTCCTCGGCCCTCGAACGGCTCCTGCGCGAGCATACGCATATCGCGCTCGTTCGCGACGCGTCGGGCCGCGTTGCCGGCCTGATCACGCTCGAAGACATCGTCGAGGAACTGCTTGGCGACATCCAGGACGAATACGATCTGCTCCCCATCCATGTCGTCCGATCGGGAAACGGGTGGGTTGTGGGCGGGGGCGCGGGACTCGCGAAGTACCGCGATCTGTCGGCGATCGATTTGGCTCGAAAGGAGCTGCCCGAGTCGGTTCACAACATCAGCGGCTGGATCATCCACCATCTCGGCGTGTCGCCGCGCGGCGGGGAAACGGTCGAGGCTTCGGGAGTCCGCGCCGTCGTCCGCAAGGTGCGCCGGCAACGGGTTCTCGAAGCGTTCTTGGAACGTCTGCCGACGAACGAGCCGTAGGCCGGCCGCCCGTTCGCCGCGAACGGCGACAAATGGCCTGCTTTTCGCATGAGCGGCCTTGCCCGAATCGGCGGTCAACGGAATGATAGCGGCTGTTTCGCAAGACGCCCGCCGAGGAAACCCACCCGCCGCATTGCGATCTCTCGACAGGACCCCCCATGACGTTCCTGATTTGGATGGCCTTCCTCCTCCTCGTGAGCAGCCTCGTCGCGCTCGACTTGGGCGTTTTCCATCGACGGGCCCACGTCGTTCGGATCCGCGAAGCATTGGGCTGGACGGCCGTTTGGGTCACCGTCGCGCTGATGTTCAACGTGGGCGTCTATTTCCTCTACGAGAACGGCTTGATGGGCGCCGGAAAGGAGCATCCGGCGGGCGCGGGCAAGGCCGCCGCGATCGAGTTTTTCACCGGGTATCTCGTCGAGGAATCGCTGTCGGTCGACAACATCTTCGTGATCGCCGTGATTTTCGCCTACTTCCGGATACCGATCGCCCTGCAACATCGGGTCCTGTTCTGGGGGATCCTCGGCGCCGTCGTGCTCCGCGTCACGATGATCCTGCTCGGAACGGCGCTGATCGCCCGATTCGAGTGGATCATGTACGTGTTCGGCGTCATGTTGCTCTACTCGGCGTACAAAATGCTCTCGCTGGGGGACGAGCCGATCGATCCGGAGAAGAACATCCTGACACGGATCACTCGGCGGTTTATTCCCGTGACGACGCGCATCGAGAGCGAACGGTTCTTCGTGCGGGATGAACGCGGCGCGTTGTCGGCGACGCCCCTGTTCCTCGCGCTGCTCGTCGTCGAAAGCAGCGATGTGATGTTCGCCGTCGACTCGATCCCGGCCGTCTTCGCCGTGACGCAGGATCCGTTCATTGTCTTCACGTCGAACGTGTTCGCGATCATGGGCCTGCGATCGCTTTACTTCGCGGTCGCCGGAATGATGAACTTGTTCCATTATTTGAAGACGAGCCTCGTCGTCCTCCTCGCCTTCATCGGCGTCAAGATGCTGCTCACGCACCATGTCGAGATTCCCAATCCGGTATCGCTGGCGATCATCGCGACGATCCTCGCGATCGGAGTCGGCGCGTCGCTGATCGTGCGCAATCCGCGCGCGGACCCCGATGCCGACGGTGATCCGCCGCGCGCCGATCGAACCGAGGAGGCCGAGGCACCCGTTCAAACGACGACATGAACATCCTCGCCGGGACGGCCCGATCGGCCATCGATGCCGTCCGCCGCGGGCGGATCTGCGAACGCATAAGGAACAGGGACCATGGCGAACACGGAATTCATCTTCCAGCCCCTCCTGGAACTCGGTGCCGACACGTCGCCGTACCGTCCTTTGACGCGCGACCTGGTTCGAGTCGAATCATGGTCGGGGCGCGAGATTCTGTCGATCGAGCCCGAGGCCCTGACGCTTCTGGCCGCGCAGGCGTTCCACGACATCAATTTCTTCCTGCGCCCGACCCACCTGAACCAGGTCGCCGCGATCCTCGACGATCCGACCGCGTCGGAAAACGACCGCATGGTGGCGCTGACGCTGCTGAGGAACGCCCATGTCTCGAGCGCGGGCGTTTTGCCGTTCTGCCAGGACACGGGGACCGCGACGATCCTCGGTAGGAAAGGCCACGCCGTTTGGTCGCGCGGAGACGAGGCGGCGCTGGCGCTCGGCGTTTATCAGGCGTATGCCGAGAACAACCTGCGATATTCCCAGAACGCGCCGCTCACGATGTGGGATGAAGTCAACACGCGGACGAATCTGCCGGCGCAGATCGACTTGGCGGCCTGCGACGGCGACACGTATCGGTTCCTGTTCGTGGCCAAAGGCGGTGGCTCGGCGAACAAGTCGGTCCTGTTTCAGGAGACGCGGGCGATCCTGGCCCCCAAGGCCCTGGTGGCGTTCCTGTCCGACAGAATGCGCACGCTCGGCACGGCCGCCTGCCCCCCGTACCATCTGGTATTCGTGATCGGAGGCACGTCGGCCGAATCGACGCTCAAGATGGTCAAGCTCGCCTCGACCGGTTACCTCGATCACCTGCCGACATCGGGCAACCCGCTCGGACGCGCTTTCCGCGATGTGGACCTCGAACGGCAACTGCTCGACGCCGCGCGGGCGAGCGGCATCGGCGCGCAGTTCGGCGGCACCTATTTCGCGCTCGATGTCCGAGTCATCCGCCTGCCTCGCCACGGCGCCTCGCTTCCGGTCGGCATGGGCGTTTCGTGCAGCGCCGATCGGCAGGCGAAGGGGTTCATCTCGCGGGAGGGCGTCTTCCTGGAGCAGCTCGAATTCGAACCGCTGCGATACATCCCCGAGAGGCTCCGCGACCAGAAGGACCACCGCGCCGTCCGCATCGACCTCAACCGGCCCATGGCCGCGATCCGAGCCGAACTCGCCCGATACCCGGTCACGACCCGGTTGCTGCTCAGCGGCCCGATCGTGGTCGCCCGGGACATCGCCCACGCGAAGCTGAAGGAGCGGCTCGACGCGGGACAGGGACTGCCCGACTATTTCAAGAACCATCCTGTTTACTACGCGGGTCCCGCGAAGAAACCGGAAGGCCTGCCGAGCGGGTCGTTCGGGCCGACGACCGCGGGTCGGATGGACGCGTACGTCGAGCCGTTTCAGCGGGCCGGCGCGAGCCTCGTCATGATCGCGAAGGGGAACCGGGGGCGCGGAGTGACCGAATCCTGTCATCAGCATGGGGGATTCTATCTCGGGAGCATCGGCGGTCCGGCCGCCATCCTCGCCCGCGAGAACATCCGGCGCGTCGACGTGCTCGAATATCCCGAGCTCGGCATGGAGGCGGTTTGGAAGATCGACGTCGAGGACTTTCCGGCGTTCATTCTGATCGACGACAAGGGCAACGACTTCTTCGACCAGGTCGGTGCGTGCGGCGCGCATTAGCGGCCGACTTCGGCTAAACCCCGCGACGCGGGTTCGCCGCCATGAGCCTCGCATCCGCCCTCGAATGAGGCGGGCCTCTCGAAAGACGCCCCGCGCCGTGGTAGAACAACGGCAAGTCCGCGGACGAACCGCGGTTCTCGGGGTCTATCGGGTGTCTTCTCTTGGTTTCGAGACACGGTCAGGAAACGGCGATCATGAGCGACTGGAGCATGCGGGGCAAGGTCCACCTGGTGGAGCCCACGAAGACGTACGGACAAAACGGATTCCGAAAACGGCTCGTCGTCCTCGAACAAGACAATGGGCGTTTCACGAACCATATTCCGGTCGAGTTCCTGAAGAACGCGTGCGATTCGGTCGACGAGCTCAAGCCGGGCGACGAGATCGAAGTCTCTTTTCGGATCAACGGCCGCAAATGGCAGCGCGACGCCGGTTCCGAAGCCAAATACTTCGTCAGCATCGAAGCCCTTCGTTTCGACCTGGTCGGCGCGAAGACTCGCGCCGCCTCGGGCCGGAGCTCCGAACCGACCGGCTCGTATCCCGATGAATCGGAAGCGCCGGCCGACGACGACGTTCCGTTCTGAGGCCTTCGCCACGCAGCCGAACGACCGGGGACGGTCGTTCCACGTAGGGCGACGGTCCCCGTCGCCCACTTCCCGACCGAGCGCCCGGCGAGGTCGTTCGACGCAGCGTGAATCACTCACACCACGAGGCGGCGAACGACGCGAAGTCGGAGCTCGGGTTCGGACCGCGGTACCGGAATTGTGCGATCTTCATACGGGCACCTCCCGAGCGGCGAGCGGATACTGGCCGTATTGCCGAAGCGTTTCCACCATGGCCATGTAGTTCTCGGGCTTGACCGACGAATGGATACTGTTGGAGCTGGACAGGCAGAAACCACCGCCCGGAGCGGCGGCCTCGATCGTCTCGCGCGTCACGCGTCGCACGTCGTCGGGCGACGCCATGCACAGCAGTTCGCCGCAGTCGATGTTCCCGATGAGCGCCACGCGGTCGCCGTAGTCGCGTTTGATCCGAGCGATGTCCATTCCGGCGACCGGTTCGAGCGGGTTGATCGCGTCGACTCCGCTTTCGATAATCATGTCTAGGATCGGCATTACGTTTCCGTCGGTGTGTTTGACGACATACGCGCCCGCGCGATGGGCGTTTTCGACCGACCGCTTCAGACCGGGAAAAACGAACTCCCGGAAATGTCTTGGGGACATCATCGGTCCGTTCTTGTCGGCGTAGTCGTCGCCGAAGACGACCACGTCGACTCCCGCCTGAACCATGCGTTCGGTTACCCGCAAGTCGTAGCTCAGCGTCTTCTCGATGAGCTCATGGACGAGCTTCGGGTGATCGATGAAATCCATGAGGTAGTTCTCCACGCCCCGGAGATGGCTCGGGTTGAAGAGCGAGTCGCGGCAGATCGCGGTGATCGCCTTCTTGCCCTTGAAGCGCGCGACGACTTCGGGCAACTGGCCGAGCACGCCGGGCGCCTCGGGGTCGGGCGGTTCGTACGCGCGGATCGCCTCGGCCGTCTTGATCGGGCCCTCGACCGGGTACGGGCTGCTCTCCGGACCGAACGCGCGGATAACGCCCCATTGATCGCGGAACAGGCCCTTCTCGCGATCGACGTACTCGACATTGTCGCGGCGCCACGAACTTCGGTTCAACCCGGCGTTGTCGAGGCCGAGCCAATCGTTGAACGCGAAATAGTCGCATCCGGGGAGCATCGCTTCCATCACACGCTCGTCGACGACCCATTCGACGAGCGGCACGCGATCCGGCTGTCGGCGTTCCAGCGCCGCGACAACGCGTTCAAACGAGTTCATTTCTCGATTCTCCACGGATTCCTTGGTGTCCCGAATTGCGAACGGTGCGAAGGGCCGTCATTATAGGCGTTTTCCCGCCCTTTTGAACGGCACACCCCCGCGGGTATGGACGGCCGCATCGTGAGTATCCTCATTGTCAACGCCGGTTCAAGCAGCGTCAAATTCTCGTTGTTCCGACGCGAGGGGCTCGAGCTGATCGGTCGCGCCCTGCTCGATTGGCGGGGCCGGGCGGACACGGCGTCGTTCACGTGGACCCGGGTGGGCCATGCTCCGGTCGTACGGGAGCTCGACGCCCCCGACTACCGTTCGGCCGTCGCGGGCGGCTTGCTCGAATTGCGAGGAACGGTCGATGCGCGCGCGCAGGGGGCCACGGTGTGGGCGATCGGCCATCGGCTCATCCACGGCGGCGAGCGGATACGGCGAGCGGTACGCATCGATGCGGACATGAAACGGACGATCGCCGGTTTCGCGAAGCTCGCGCCGCTGCACATTCCTCCCGGGCTTGACGCGATCGAGGCGGTCGAAAGCGCCCTTCCCGGCGTGCCGCAGGCCGGCGTATTCGACACGGCGTTCCATGCGACGCTGCCTCCCGCCGCCTATCTCTATCCGCTTCCCTACGCGTGGTATGAACGATGGGGGATCCGCCGGTTCGGATACCACGGGATCAGTCACGCCTACTGCGCGGCGCGCGCGGCCGAGATGCTCGACCGCGCTCCGACCGACGTCCGACTCGTAATTTGCCATCTCGGGCAAGGCGCTTCGATCACGGCCGTTCGAGGCGGCGAGTCGATCGGCAATTCGATGGGGTTCACGCCCTTGGAAGGCCTCATGATGGGAACACGCTGCGGATCGATCGATCCGGGGATCCTCCTGCACGTGCAGCGCGAACAGGGAATGACGGTCGAGGAGCTCGATCGCGCGTTGCACCACGATTCCGGTTTGAAGGGCCTGTCCGGAATCTCGTCGGACTTTCGAGAGGTCGAACAGGCGGCGGCCGAGGGCGATCGCCGCGCGGGGCTCGCGATGGACGTCTATGCCCATCGCGTGCGCGAGCGGATCGGCGCGTATGTCGCGACGCTCGGCGGCCTCGACGCGCTCGTGTTCACCGGTGGGATCGGGGAGAACGCCCGGCGCCTTCGAGCGGACGTCTGCAAAGGGCTCGAGTGGATGGGAATCGAGCTCGACGAGACCCGCAACGCGTCGGCGTCGCCCGATGCCGATGTGGCGAGCGGCGTGTCGCGCGCCCGCGCGCTGTTGATCCACACGCGCGAGGACTTGATGATCGCAAGGCAAACCGTGGAACTCATCACGCAGGCAAAGGAGAATCCATGATCGGACGCATTTTCTTCGAACGCGCGCGTTTCCTTGGCGTCGTGTGCGTGCTCGCGGCGGCGCATCCGGCCGCGCGGGCCCAGGACACCAAACCCGCGGAGATTCGAGTCGGCCTGATCGGATTGGACACGTCGCATGCGACGGCATTCTCGCGGGCGATGAACGATCCGAACCATGCGCCGGAACTCGCCGGATGCCGCGTCGTGGCCGCCGTCGCGGCGCACAGCCCCGAAGTCGCCGACAGCGTGCGGTATCTGCCGGCGGTCACGAAGGAAATACAAGAGCTCGGAATCGAAATCGTCCCTTCGATCGACGTGATGCTCCAACGCGTCGATGCCGTGCTGATCACGTCGATCGCCGGGCACCCGCACCTCGCGCAAGCCGTTCCCGTCCTTCGAGCCGGAAAGCCCGCGTTCATCGATAAGCCTGTCGCCGGTTCGCTCGACGACGCCGTGCTCTTGTATGAGGTCGCGGCGCATTTCGGAACTCCCGTTTTCTCCTCGTCGTCCCTGCGCTACACCGACAGCGCGAAAGCCATTCGCGGCGGCTCGCTCGGCGACATCACGGCGTGCGACGCCTACAGCCCGTGCCCCTACGAACGGTCGCACCCCGATTTCTATTGGTACGGCATTCACGGCGTCGAGATTCTGTTCACCATGATGGGTACCGGATGCGAATCGGTGTCGCGCGTGCACACCGACACGTCCGACGTGGCGGTCGGCGTTTGGCGCGACGGCCGGATCGGCACGTTTCGCGGTCGGCGGACGGCGGACAACGGATACGCGGCCGGTTACGGAGGCACGGCGTTCGGAACGAAAGCGGTCGAACCGATCGGGCCGTTCAGCGGATACGAGCCGCTCGTCGCCGAGATCGTGCGGTTCTTCAAGACGAAGGAGGTTCCCGTGCGTCCTGAGGAAACGCTGGAAATCTATGCGTTCATGACGGCGGCCGACGCGAGCCGGCGGACGGGCCAGCCCGTCCGGATCGACGATCTGCTCGAAGCCGCGCGCGCGTCCGCCAAGGACCGGCTCGCCAACCTCGTCGCGGCTAAGGCGGAGGCACTCGGTTCGGACCCGGCCCGCCGTATTGCCGCCAATAGGCGTCCTTGAACGGATTCACTTTCGGGCCCGTGACCCGCTCGTTCTCCAGGCAAGGCAAGACATCGGCCCACCATTGGTCGTAGGCTTCGATCATCGCGCGGGCGACATCCGGATGCGAATCGATGACCGACCTCGATTCGCCGGGATCGTTCGCGAGATCGTAGAGTTCCCACCGCGCGGATCCCCTCGCGACGTTCGAGACCAACGAAAACCGATTCCATCGCACGCCGCATTGGGCGAACTTGTGGGTTTCGGGTGAATCGCGGGGATCGAATTCGTGCGGCCACCGTCCGACGTGCGTGAAGAAGAACCGGTCCTCCCACGGCGACTTCGCGTCTTGCAGAAGGGGAATGAGCGAACGGCCCTCGATTTGCGCGCGAGCGACGTCGTCGAGCGGAACGCCCGCGATTCCCGCGAGCGTCGGGAACAGATCCCAGTGGCAGGTCAGCGGCGCGACGTCCGCCGGGCTGAGCGTTCCCGGCCAGCACCAGAACGCCGGAACGCGCGTGCCTCCCCGATAGGGCGTGCCCTTCGCACCTCGCATTCCCGCGTTGTAGACGGGCGATCCGGTCGCCGACCCGTTGTCGGTCATGAAGATGACGAGCGTGTTCTTCTCGATTCCCAACCGCCGGAGCGCGTCGCGAAGACGGCCGATGTTGTCGTCGATGTTCGCGATCATGCCGTAGAATTTCGCCACCGGATCAGGGACCTTGCCCGAATAGGTCCGTTCGTATTCGGGGGGACAATCGAGCGGAGCGTGGGGCGTGTTGGGCGTGACGCAGCAGAAGAACGGCCGGGTCGCAACCGTCTGTTCGATCCAGCGCGTCGCGCGATCAAAGAAAAGATCGGCGCAGTAGCCTTCCGTCTTCTCAAACGTCCCGTTGTGCCGGATCACGGGATCGGTATAGCGATTGCCGGGCGCGTCGCCGCAGCTTCCCTCGTACGTCTGGCCTATTCCTCCGGCGCCGTGGATGAACGCTTCACCGAACCCGCGCGCGGTCGGCTGGTAGGCATCCTCGTCGCCGAGGTGCCATTTCCCAAAAATGCCCGTCGCATAACCGCCCGCCCGCAGCGCCTGGGGCAGGGTCGTCACACGCAAGCTCATCCTCTCCCGCTCGAAGATCGTGTGCGTGACACCCGACTTGAATTCGTGTCGTCCGGTCATGACGGCGGTGCGCGTCGGAGCGCAGGTGGGGCTGACATGGAAATCGGTGAATCGCACGCTCTCGGCGGCGAGCGCGTCCAGATGGGGAGTCCGGATGATCGGGTTCCCCGTGGATCCGAGATCCCCATAGCCCTGATCATCGGTGATGATCAGCACGATATTGGGCCGTCGCGCGCTCAGCGGTTCGATCGCGTCGGTGGTTCCCGCGCACGCGCATGCGGCGAGTCCGATTGGGATCATGAACCGCGCGGCGGTGCGCCCCGGTGCTCGAACATCCATCGATACTCTCCTCTCGTCTCCTGTCACGGCGTCTTCGTGCGTGTTCCCGTCTTCGTCTTCGCTTCGCTCGCCAGATAGCGGCTCAGCGTATCAAGATTCCGAATGAACGTCGCGCTGTCGATCACGCGGCGTGTCGCATCCTCGGCGCCGTGGTACCGCAACCGACCGTCCTCGACCCACGCGCCGCGCGCGTCGAGCGCCGCGATCACGGCTCGAACGGTCGCGTCGGATGGGCGGTCCGTCGAAGGCCGCCGATCGCGTTCACGGCGTTGCTCGAGGTCCTCGGCGGTCATCGCGGCGAGCCGTTCCCAATCGCGGCGCAACCGGGGCGCGCCGTTCTCCACCTTGAATCCATAATGCGTCGGCAGGTCGGTGTCTTCGTAGGTCAGCCGATAGTCGCGCGTGAAGTAGAGCGGGCGATTCGTGCTCAGTTCGTAGAATCGCGCGAGCCGCCCGTCGGGGAGCGCGCTGCGTTCGAGATAGTCGAGTGCCTTGGGGATCGGATCGAGGAATCGCCGCTCGCCCGTCTCCTCGTAGAGTCGCATCAGGACGCGGAGGATACCCTGCGATTCGCCGCCCGAGACGGCAGGCGGCTCGAATTTGCGCGCCCACACGGGATGCATGTCGAAGTCGTATTGCTGGGCCCACGCGGGTTGCGGCTCGGGCATCTGCGCGAGCAGGATGAACTCGCCCGCGCGGATCGCCGCCTCGCGGTATCCGGGCTCGCCGTAGATCCGCTCGGCGAGCAGGAGCGTCTCGATGGTGTCGGCGATCGCGTTGTCGTTGAAGGTATGGAAGATCCGGTAATCGCCGCCCGGATGCGTCCTCGGCCACGATTCGGGGTACGTGGCGCGGACAACGGGCCGGTCCGCCGCCGGTTCCTGAAATCCCTGCGGCCAGCCGCCTCCCCGGGACTGCGCGCCCAGCAACGACTCGAGCGCGAAAACAACCGACTCGTGGATGCGCGCGTCCCGGAACGACTGAACCTGATCGAGTCGCATGAGCATGCGGATCGCCGATTGCGATTTGTCGTCGTCGAGCGTGCTCCAATTGCGTCGCGAACGTCGGGTCGGCGGATCGACGCGGTACGCCGTCTTATTCCTCGACTCGGGGGCGAAGTCGATCCGATCCGTCCATCCGCCGCTCACAAGCTGGCCTCGCACGAGACATTCCCCGGCGTCGCGCGCCGCGGCGAGCGCCGCCGCGTCGCCCGTGCGTTCATACGCCTCGACGAAGGCGAGCCCGACGGCGGGCGTGCCGGGTGGTTGGACCCACACGGTATCGGGTTCGGTCTTTCCTTCTCCTTCCCGCTTCAAAAGGTCCTCGCCGTATCGATAGACATAGCCTCCGTGCGACGCGACTTGGCCATGATAGAAGGAGACGGCGCGGCGCATGGCATCGACGGCCGAATCGCGCAAGCCGTCTTGCGCTCGAGCCGGGCACCATCCTCCGTGAACGACGGATGCGGCCAGAATGAACCGTATCCAGGCCGAGACCGCGCGGTTGTCATTCATGCGCCGAACCTCCCGACGTCGTTGCGTGCCGGGTCGAATCGCGAACGCGAACTTCGCGGCGGACGCCTAGGGCTCGGGATGGACCCAAGGACCGCGATAGGCGCGCCGCAACAGGGTATTCGCCTGCTCGTCGTCCCTGACGCGTTGTTCGGACGGGTCCCACGCGAGGGTGCGACCGACCTTCATGGCGATGTTGGCGAGGATACAACTGGTCGTCGAGATATGGCCCTGTTCGATGTCGGCGACCGGACGTCCGCGCGCGTCGACGGCGGCGAGCCAATCGAGCATGTGTCCTCGGATGGCGGGCGCGACATGCTTTTCCAAGTCCTTTTCCTCGAGCATTCGACGGTAGTCGGCGTACGCGCGCGGCTTGGCGCGTGACGCTTGCCTTGATGCGACGAGTTCGACCGCATCATCGAGCATGCGGCGATCCACATCGCAGAGCGACACGACGTCGACGGGCGCCACCTGAATCAGGCGCAGCGAATCGGACTTGCCGTACCATCCGCACCCGATCAGGCCGACGCGGCGCGGCTTCCCGCTCGGGTTCGCCCACACGGCCCGCAGGCCGCTCGTCGCGACGGCGCCCGCGACGCTCGACCACAAGAACTCCCGGCGGTCCATCGGCTCCTCCTCGACAAGGCCCCACGCCGATCCCCGGGGTGCCGACCGACCGGCGACAGGGCGCGCGGAACGTCGGCAGTATGGCATCGACGAGGACGGTCTGTCGAGTGTGGGATCAAGGCCGGGCGGGCTTGGTTCCCGCGCTCGGGTCGCCCACATCGGGCGCTGGGGCGGGCAATATCCGGGGCGCCGCGTTCGCCGCGGACCAATCGGGAAAACTCGGCACGAGCCGCGGATCGAACCCGGCCGAGCGCGCCGGATTGCGGACCCCCGCGTCCATCTCGAACAATGCGGCGGGCCTCTCGTGATGTGGACGACGGCGTCCGGTTTCCGTTGGCGGTTCGCGCCAGATCACCGATTGCCGCGCCTCGGTCTCCGAGTACCAGGCATGCCGCGCATCATCGAAAACGAATTCCCGCGACGCGCCCGCATGGGTCGCCACGCGCCATCGGATCCGTCGTGACACGCTCGGATCCAATTCGGAATCCGGTTCCGAAACGGGATAGAAGTTGCGCTCGCCGCGGTAGTGCAGCGATCGTTCGGCCCGCACGGGATCGGAAACGCCCCGGTATTCCACGAGCGGAACGCGCTGGGGCAGGACGATGACGGAATCGATCAACTCAAGATCCGCGTCGAGAAGGAGCGGAGCGTTCGGATCGAGTTCCGCGACGAGCAATCCCTGGTCGGCTGCCGCCGTGACGCGGCTCAGCCGAACCCGCCACTCCGAATCCCACGTCGGCAAGTCGGTCGCGCCGCGGATTTCGAAGACGGATCGGCTGGTAATGAGCAGGCCCTGTTCCCAAACAACATGGCAAGGGATGGACTCATTCATGACCAGCAATGAAGCCTCGCCTCGCGCTGCGCATCGCTCCAAGTGCACGAACGGCGGAAGAGTCGGCGCCGGTTGCCTCGGCGCCGCGCCGGCGACCATATCCATTTCCATGTCCATGTCGATGCGCCGGTTCCTTCGCCGCGTGACGATCTCGAGGAACGTCACCGAATCCTGACGAGCGACACCGCGCCGATCGGTGTTGCGGATCGTGAACGTGCAGTCCTGGAATTCGGCCGTCTCGACGTTCCTCAGACCGAATAGGGCCCAGTCGCGGGACGGTGTCTCGGGCAGATCCATGACGAAGTGGATGCCCTTCCAGACCGACTTTCCACCCGCCAATTCGATCATGCGCCGACTTCCCGCCGCCGATGCCTCGGGCGCGCGGAAGACGATCCCCGGACGGTACCCGGCCCCCGCGCGGATCTCGATCGCGTGCGGCGCGCCAACCACGAGCGGCGCCTCGACCATCGGCCCGTCGTACCAGAGTTCAATCGCGCGGATCTCGGGCAGCGAATCCAGGCGAGCGAGGGCGGCCGTGAGCGAGGGAGCGTGCGCGGCATCGGCCGGAACGTCGGGTTTCGAGGTCACCACGATCCGCGCGACCGCCGAGCGCGGCGCCCCGATCAACGGACCGATCGGTGGGGCGCCGGCGATGGACGTGTCGAGGGCGGGAGGCAGCATGCGGGTCGAATTGCCTTCACGGCCCGAATCCGCCGCGCCGTCATGGCGAGGCTCGGTCACCGCGGTGGCGTTCGCAGTCCGCTCCGCGCCTTCCAATGCCGCGACGGAATGGGCCGAGTCGACGCGCGGCGCGTTCGCGTCCGTCGCCGATGCGTCGACGCCATTCTCCTTGGATGGATCGGATGCGGGCGAAGACGGATCCGATCCGGGCGCGGCGTCCACCGGGACTCGGCCGGACGTTTCCACACCATCGGTGCCGTCGCCGCGCGCGGGCCGCCGTTCCGCCGGTTGTCCCTCCGCGTTCGGTGCCTCGGTCTTCGCGGGAACGCCGTCGACCATCTCGGGATCAAACAAGAGCCCGGAATGGCCCGGACGACTCGAGGGCGACGTGGTCGTTTCTTCGGATCCGCGCGGGAGCGCCGAGTTCGATCGTGGTTCCGGCTTGGTCGCCGCTCCGCCCATTCCTTGCGCGCGCGGAACGGCCTCCGCCCCGTCCTCGCCTTTCGGCCGACCCGCCTTCGATGAGCCCGCCTTCGAATCGACCGATGCCTCGGGATCGGGCGGCGGCGTTGTCGGCCGAGCCACGTCGGCATCCGTCCCGGATTCGCCGTCGCCGCCGGCGGCACCCGTCGTCGACGATGGGCCGCGCGGCCCCAAGGGCCGTTCCGTACTCGCGGCGGGCGTCAGCACGGGTCGGTTTACCGGAACGGTGCGAGGGCCCGACCACCGGTCGACAAGTCCGGCGATGGCGAGCAGCGCGGCGGTCGGAATCAACCACGGCACGTGCCTTGCGAGTCGAGCGATCCGCGGTGAAGGAGAATCCGGCGCGGGGTGCGGAACGGCGAACGGGAACGACAGGCCTCGATTCTCGGCGATCCGCAACAAGTGGATGATGAGTTCGGTCGGCGTCTGATACCGGTCGCTTGGATCCTTTTCCAACAACCGGTGAACGACATCCGCCACATCGTCCCCCAAGTCGGGGCGCGCGTCGCGGGGATCGGGCGGCGGTTCGGAACTGTGGCTGAGCAGCTTCTGCAGCACGGTTCCCTGGGGAAAGGGCGGGTGCCCCGTCAACATGTAGAAGAGCGTGCAACCGAGCGAATACATGTCGCTGCGAGCATCGGCATCGCGAGGCTCGCGCGCCTGCTCGGGCGAAATGTAGTCGAACGTCCCAAGCGTCACGCCACTCGCCGTCAAGTCATGCGTCGCGTCGACCTGGTGCAGCCTCGCGAGGCCCATATCGACGAGCTTCACGGTGCCGTCGTGCTGAACGAGCACATTCGAGGGCTTGATGTCCCGATGCACGACACTCCGGCTTGCGGCGTGTTCGAGCGCTTCGGCGACCTGCAGCGTGAATTGAATCGCCTCATGAACGGGGAGAGGTCCTTGTTGCCGGACCAGGTCTCGCAGATTCGTTCCTTGGATGAACTCGAATACGATATAGTGCCAGCCCTTGTCGGCGCCGACATAGTACACGCGGGCGATGTTCTTGTGATCGAGCCTCGCGGCGCTCTGGGCCTCATTCTTGAACCGCCGCAACGTGTCTTCGTCGTTCGCGGCTCCCGAGAGGATCTTCACCGCGACATGGCGACCGAGCTCGGTGTCGGTCGCTCGGAAGACGGCACCCATCCCGCCGCCTCCGACGAATTCGTCGAGCACGAAATGGCCGAGCTGTTCGCCGATCAACAGGCGTCCGAGATCCTGCGCGGTCGCCGGAGAAAACCCCCAGTCGGAGGGCGGCGGCCGTTTCGAGATGACCGTCTTCTGATCGCTCTCGGGAACATCGTCGGACGGAATCGCCTCATGCGGCCCAGCGGCGAGCATCGGCGGCGCGCCGGTTTGCGTCGCGGTAAGCGGCCGATCGTCGGCGCGGCCCGGCTCGGCCGCGTTCGCGCCCCGCAACACTTCGGAATCGGTTTTCGCCGTCGAGCTTCCCATGGAGTCCATTTTCATCCCTATTCCGCAAACCGTCAACGCAAACCGCCCCCCAAAGGCGCGATCCGATCATCTCGCGGCGCATCGGGACACGCGGATACGATGGTCCGGAAGTCCGTGCCACGAATCCGCCGTCGCGGAATCGGAGCCGATGGGATCGACCATCATATTTCGTGGTGCGCGGAACTTGGAGTCGCGTCGATGCCGTTCGGCGCGTTCGGCGAGAATCTGTCGATCGAGGGCCTTACCGAGCACGACGTTCACGTCGGCGACACCTGGTTGATCGGTGGCGAGGCGGAGGTTCAGGTATCCCAACCGCGGCAGCCCTGCTGGAAACTGGCGCGTCGCTGGCGTCGCCCGCGTTTGGCGATCGACATGCGGAACGCCGGCCGAACAGGCTGGTATTTCCGGGGCGTCGCCGTAGGTTTCGTGACACCGGGCGACATGATGACGCTGGTCGACCGGCCGAACGCGAACTGGTCGGTGGCCCGCGCGAATCAGGTCATGTACGCGAACCCGCCCGATACCGCACTGGCCCGCGAACTCGCCGGCGCACCCTTCCTGTCCGCCAACTGGCGGCGAACACTCGCTCGGCGCGCGGAAGGCGGCGAGGTCGGCGATGCGAGCGAGCGGCTCTTTGGGGCCAACACGCCGTGAATCGTCCCGCACGCGCGGCCGATCCCGCATCGCGCCCGGAACACGAACGGCGCGCCGGAACTCCGATGCCCGCACTGCCGCGCGGGCGTGCTGGTCCTCGACGCCGAGTGGCCCCGTCCGACGGTCGCCGAAATCATGCGGCGGACGCCCGGCGGATCGCATCCGTTCCGCCTGCCC